>Ga0172381_10002525_pt1 | contig 20192 bp, 29 predicted proteins | sample Leawel6488metaG_FD_119754 | JGI IMG/M metagenome (GOLD analysis project Ga0172381, IMG submission 119754) | Leachate microbial communities from a municipal landfill in Southern Ontario, Canada - Leachate well 64-88 metaG | ecosystem: Engineered > Solid waste > Landfill > Unclassified | place...
ATCTGGATGGCAATTATGCTGAACAACATGAACTAATAATTTTTGCCACTACAGGCAGACGAATCTTAACTGGTCCACGACCAATTAATATTATTGCTTATCCAAAAGTAACCGAACTAGAACATCCCAATGAAAAGCCAGTCGGATTGATGGAGAGACTAATTGCTGTATCAACCAATGTCGGTGAACTAGTCTGTGATCCTTTCATGGGTACTGGCAGTGTTTGTATCGCCGCTAAGAAATTAGATCGCAAATACATTGGAATTGATCTTGGTCAAAACTACGTGAATATTTCACAAAGGAGAATAAATGAAATTTAATTTGATTGTCGAAGTCGACGAGAAAAGATTATTTTCTCTTTATCAAAAATTAGGCATACCAGTTAAAAATATTGAAGAGTGTGTTATTAATGAAATCGGCGTCAACGAGAGAGACTTCGGAATGAAAGTTGTTGCCATTCACACCATTGTGGAGGACAAACAGTGAACGATTTTTCAGAAGAATTAACTGCTCAAGGTAAAGACGGTGAGGCTAAGGCTCGTCTTTTATTGAAAGATAGTGGATTTATGATTGCTCAAATAGATTGGTTGTGTCTACAACAAATAAGTGGAAAATATTATTCGTGTGAAATAAAAGAGAAAGAACGTTTTGTCGGAAGACCGGGAACAGATCACCCATTTGATGCACAAGGCTTGTCTCCATATCAGGTTAATTTTCGTTCTGAATTTTATAAAAAAACTGGGATTAGATGTATTTTTATGGTTTTTGAGATGTCAACAAACTGCTGGTATTGGAATTTTTTAGATGTTCTCGAAAACTTAGAAGAATATAAACATGGTATCAGCCCCATTAAGAAAGTTAAAACTTTTTCTAAAGACGGTAAAACTAGATTGTATGAATTATCGGCCTTTAACGTTTTACCCTACGGACAGAAATTAACAATTGACACGACAACATAATCGTGTTAAACTTCAAAAATTATATATTGAAATTAATTTTATGAAAGAAAAAGTAACGAGTTTTGTTAAAAGATTTTCCAATGGAATTCTGTGGGGAATTTCTATTTTTATAGCTTTTGGATTTGGTATGCAAGTTAACCCAGTCAAAACAGAGAAAATTATCGTTGAAAAAGAAGTCCCAATCGAAAAGATTGTGGAGAAAGAAGTTCTGGTTCAGTGCGATTATACTAATTGGAAAAAACTAGTAGAAATTGACGATGAAGGATTTGGTCTAGCAGCAACTGGCATGAACTTATGCAGTGAAGGTTTCACCGCTGCCAGTGAGTTAGACACAGCCACTCTGACTAGTGTTAACAATAAGATGCGTGCAAACAATATCAAAATAACTGACATGGCTACCAGACGACAATCGTTATTAAAATTATTGGGTTATTAATAATTAAAAAATATGAAATATACAGATAAAAATGGTGAACCCATCGTTTCCAGTTATGTAAAAACTGGTGTTTTTGCCTTTATTGGTTTAATGTTATTGTTTAACTTACCAGTTCTTTTTGTCCCAGTGGGTTATCGTGGAGTAAAAATTAGATTAGGCAATACTACTGGTGAAATCTTTCAGCAAGGCATTAATTTTAGATTGCCGTTTTTAGAAACTTCAAGAAACATTGAAGTTAGAACCCAAAAAGAAAGTATAAAGGCCACCGCAGCTTCTAAGGATTTGCAATCAGTGGACGCTGAAGTAGCGCTTAATTTTTCGCTTGATTCTTCTAAATTAGTGAATCTTTATCAAACAGTCGGCGATGATTATAGTGGAAGAATAATTGCCCCAGCCTTACAGGAATCAGTTAAATCTGTAACAGCTAGATACACAGCCGAAGAAATGATTACCAAAAGAGCTTCTGTTAGTTCTGACATTTTGTCTGTACTAAGAGAAAAACTAACACCCAGAGGAATAATCGCTGAAGACTTTAATATTGTGAACTTTAGTTTCTCGGAATCTTTTGATGCAGCCATCGAATTAAAAGTCACCGCCGAGCAAAATGCTTTGGCTTCAAAAAATAAATTAGAACAGACTAAGTATGAAGCCGAACAGCGTGTCGCTCAAGCTAAGGGTGAGGCTGAAGCTATTCGTATCCAATCGGAAGCTATTCAATCTCAAGGTGGGGCTAATTACGTTCAGATGAAAGCGATTGAGAAATGGGATGGTAAACTACCACTACAATTTATCCCTAATCAAACAGTTCCTTTTGTCAATCTTAAATAATTTATAGGTGAGTGGCTAGCCACACTCACCAATTAAGTCATTTAAAATATGGGAATATTCGACTATATAAAACCAGACATGAAAATAACTTGCCCAAGATGCAAGAAGTCTAATATGGCTATGTCTGAGTGGCCTGGTCCTTGTAAAGAATGTAAAAAAGACCCAGTGTATCTAAAAGAACTCGAAGATAAAGACATTGAGTCTAGAAAAAACTATACGCCGATAGTTTCAGGTAAATATAGAAAATATCCAGAAATAACCCACTTCGCTAAAGATCAGGCTGGTCAAAACTGGGGTGTTGATACTAAAGGCAGATTACACGGTGAGAGTGAAACACATTACGATCTAAAACATGATAAACACGGCTGGAAATCATCTGGTATAAAAATTAAAAAAGACTAACATGATAATAGAATACTCTTTGAATCCAAACTGCTCTGAGTCAGTTTATCGTTTTAAGAAAGCAGACATAGACAATCTTCCTGGTGGTAAAAATTTTATCATACAAATTATGAAGAACCATCTTGGTTCTTTTCACCCGGTGGAAGGTTATTCAGAACTTCGCCCGCGTGACGATAATGATCTCTGTCTTTACTTCTATCAAACTTCCTGTGAAGAACTAGAGCAAGAACTTATCAGTAGTGGTATTGCTTATAAAGCAGAAAAACCATTTACAAGTTCGATTGCTACTCAAAAAAAGTATCTCTACGAGCCTAAATAACTTAGACACGACAAACAAAAAAAAGATGGTATAATCTTCTTGAATGAAGAAATCAGAAACAGATCAACCGAAACTTTATTGGCCAATTTCAAAACTGCATAACTGGAAAGACAACCCTCGTGAAATAAAGAAAGAAGATTTCGAACGGCTTAAAACTCAAATAAAAGAACTCGGCGAATATAAACCACTTTTAATAACCGAAGACGGTGAAGTTATTGGTGGCAACATGCGCTTGCGCGCGTATCAGGATTTAGGTAAAGAAGAATGTTGGGTAAGTATTGTTAAACCTAAAGATGAGGCAGAAAAAGTAAAATACGCTCTTTCAGATAATGACAATGCTGGATATTATCTTATCGACGAATTAAGTTCACTTGTCGAAGGTTTAAATCTTAATGAAGATGAACTAAAAGAATTCAAAGTAAATTTAGGAAAAGAAATGTCACTGGAAAAAATATTGGAAGGGGATATGTTCAAAGATGAAGACAAAAACTTAGACTATAGCGGTGAATTTCAGGTAGTTATTGATTGCACTAACGAAGAAGATCAACAAAAAGTATATGATGAGCTGACAGAGAAGGGTTATACGTGTCGTGTTTTAACACTATGAAGACACTTGACTTTAATTTTACAAAAAATACCTCCAAAGTAAAGTCTTTTCGCGTAGAAAAAGTTATCGGTATATTTGAACTTGACAACACTCATTTAACGCAAGAATTCGTAGGTAAGATAGAACTTCCTGATAATTGGAATGTCGGTGTGATTGTAGGCAGATCGGGCACTGGCAAAAGTAGTATTGCTAAAGAACTTTTTAAAATATATCAAACAGATTTCGGGACTAAGCCAATTATTGATGAAATGTCTGACAATAAGACAGTCGAAGAAATTACTAAGACTTTCACAAACGTAGGTTTTTCGTCACCGCCAAATTGGTTAAAACCTTATCAAGTATTGTCCAACGGCGAGAAAATGCGTGTTGAATTGGCAAAAGCCTTATTAGAAGGCGATAGCACAATAGTTTTCGATGAGTTTACGTCGGTAGTCGATAGAGATGTTGCTAAAGTTGTTTCGATGGTTGTTGCTAAGACAATTAGAAAAGAATCGCGTCAATTTGTGGCGATAACGTGTCATTATGATGTGATTGACTATCTTGAACCAGATTGGATTTTCTCTACTGACGAAATGAAAATGCTACCAGTAAAAAAAAACGACCAGAATTGGCAGTCAATATATACCAAGGCGATACGGCCCACTGGGAATTGTTTAGAAACTATCACTATATGAACAGAAGTCTAAACCCAGCAGCACAAATCTATGTAGCAGAATTATGGGGCAAAATAATTGGTTTTGTGGCAATACTTCACTTCCCACATCCTAAAGCTAGAAATCTTAAAAAAATAACTCGTGTTGTTGTTCTCCCAGATTATCAAGGGATAGGAATCGGTAAGGTTCTGATTAATTTTGTGGCTAAGTTCTACACCAATCTTGGCTTTAGAGTCAGCATAACAACGTCACATCCAGCAATTAATAAATCGTTAAAGTTACCATGGAACTTGGTGAGACAAGGCAGAACTAGTTCTATTGGTAAAACTAGCACTAGAAAGATGTTTGGAAGAACTATTTCTACTAGAAGATATACTTGTAGTTGGGAATATAAACCTAAATTATTAATTAATCAAAACAATGTCAAGTAAATTAACTCTCGCTTTTTTGATAGCGCCGATAAGACATGTAGTGCTTAGAGCAAAGACTTCGGTAAGCGGGTTTATTGGAACAGTTAGTCACCAGACATTTTTCGTAAAAAATAACAGTCTTTCTACTCGCGGGTGGCGGGACTTGATACTTAGACCAGTCAACTATTTTTTTCTTAGTGTGATAAGTGTGTATATGATTAGAATTGGAAGTAAGTTCAAGATTATCAATATTATTGTTTGTCTTATTACCGTCTTTATGATGAACATTTTCTTCTGGGCTAAGTTTTCTATCCAAAAATTGCTCCATCAGATATCTGTGATACTGCACGCGCTTACCATTAACAGTGATACGAAGATATCCGTATTTCGTCATATGAGGTTTTCCCCAAATCTTAGTTTCAAAAGAACCTGTCAGATAATGTCTGAACCAGTGACGCTGGCACAGTGGTTGTGGGGTTTGATATCTGACACTGCGTTTACACCCAACTATACTACAAATTTTCATATTATAAATTGTATAAAAAAGGTATAAATATGTCAAGTAGGATGACCCTCGCAATTCCCTTCCTAAATCAGTTACAGGACGCAAAATCTCCCTTAGCAACTTTCAGACACAATACATCTGATGAAACCGAATGGTTAATCATCGACAATGGATCAACTGATCCGATTGAAGAATTTATACTTAAATTCATCAAACCTAAGCGAATGAACTATGTTCGTAACGAATCTAACGTAGGTTTAGTTAAATCTTATCAACAAGCGTATGAAAACTGTGAAACTGATTTTTTAGCGATTACACATAATGACGTCTTTGTGTTCGAAAAAGACTGGGATAAACGAGTAGTTAAATTGTTCGAAGAAATGCCAGACTTGGGGGGTGTTGGGTTTTTTGGTTCAGCTGGTTGTGGTCCTGTCGGTGAACGTATTCAAGATGTAAAGTATTCAGGACAGATGGCAGGATTGTCGAACATGCTAGAAGCAGAAGTACATGGTATGCGACTAGACAAAGAATGGGAATATGTTTCCATTTTCGATGGTTTTATGATGATTTTTCGTATGGAAATGCTAAAGAAGGTTGGTGGCTTTGACCAACGATACAAGTATCATCATATATACGATAGGGACGCATCATTAGAGTCGCTTAGACAGGGGTATAAAAACATTGTAGTAAATGTGCCGTGCCATCATCTTTCTGGGCTTACGGCGAATCGTAGTGACTATCAAGACTGGATTAAAAAGCTTCAGGGGCGAGAGGATGGCGACATGTTCACACACGACGAAAATAGTAAAATCTTTAGAGAAAAGTTTGATAGTGTTCTTCCATTATATGTTGAGTCAGACGGCACTTTTAGAACGGGCACGCAAGGACAGTGGAATTTCAAAGGTGATGCTATTAAAAAACTATGAAAAAACTTAATATTTTAATTACTGGAGCTGCTGGATTTGTGGGTTCTAATCTTGGCGACTATCTAACAAAAAAGGGTCACAACGTTATCGGAGTTGACAACTTTATGCACTCAGCGGTTAATCAAGATGATGTTAATTTCAATCTTGTGTATGGTGATGTTAGATATAGTGAAGATTTGGATCAAAGAATCAAAGAGTCAGATTTGATTTATCATCTCGCCGCACAGATAAATGTTGATAAGTCAATCTCTCACCCCCAGGAAACAATGGATATTAATCTTGGTGGGACACAGAATGTCTTAAACATCTGTCGTCGATATTGTAAAAAGATGGTTTTTGCATCAACTTCTGAGGTTTATGGGACACATAATACTTCGATATCTGAAGAACACCAAACACATGCACAAAGTCCATACGCGGTGTCTAAACTAGCAGCAGATAAATTATGCGGAAATTATCACGATTTATACGGGTTGGAAGTTTATCGTATGCGTTGTTTTAATATATTTGGACCACGACAATCTAGTGATACTTATGGCGCTGTTATCCCTATCTTTGTGAAGAAGATGATATATAACGAGTCGCCGATTATTTTTGGTGACGGGCATCAGAAACGCGATTATATCTATATCGATGATGTGGTTCGTGCCTATGAGATACTACCAACTAAATCTAAATTCGCTGGTACACCAATAAATATCGGAACTGGTAAATCAGTAGAAATAATTGAAATAGCTAGAATGATAAATAAAATATTAGATACCCACACACTTTTTAAATGTGGCCCAGCACGTTCTGGTGAAGTAAGAAAACTTGAAGCCAATATTAACTTTGTTAAAAAGAATTACAACTTTAAGCCCGAAGTTTCGTTTAAAGAAGGGTTAAGGAGATATATAGAATGGGTAATCGCACAACAAAGGTAGAAATAATCTGTGAGATAGGAATAAATCATGGCGGTGATTTTAGAAAGGTAAAAAAAATGATTAACTTGGCTCGTATAAGTGGGGCTGACACTATTAAGTTTCAAACCGTAAACCCTGATCTAATCTACAAGAAAAGTGACCCACTCTATGACATATTCAAAAAGGTACAATTCAAATTATCTCAATGGCGTGAACTAAAGAAATTGGTTGAAGATGTTGGAATGGAATTTTTATCTACTCCTGGTGACAAAGAAAGCGTTGATCTTCTTGATAGTTTAGGGGTAAAGCGTTTTAAAATAGCATCTGATTCGTTTGCAGACATAGATTTTGTTAATTATGTCATCGATAAAGGTAAACCGTTTCTTGTTTCAACAGGTATGGCCAAAAGTATTGGTGAAATAAGTGAAACTGTTAGCAAATATAGTTGTCCACCAGCAGTAGTTTTTCATTGTGTTTCTAAGTATCCACCAGCAGTAGACGAGTTAAATCTAGAAAGAATTACACAACTCAAAAGCTTTTTAGTGCCGGATATAAAAATAGGGTATTCCGATCATCTGCCTTGGGTGGAATCAGCACTTGTCGGTGTAATGAAAGGCGCTAGTGTAATAGAAAAACATTTTAAGTTATCTGCTAATGACATTGATGCTTCAGTTTCGCTAGATCTCTTAGATTTTTGCATAATGTCAGAAAGTATTAGAAAGTTAGAACAAATATTATGAAAACACTAAAAATATCCGCAGTAGAATTAAATACAAAAAGCCCAATGGAAGTGGATTTCTTTATTAAAAAAGAACTTGAAAATGCCGGTTTTGACATGTCCAAACACATTGAAAAATATCTAGGCGCTGATACTTACGAATATTTGTTTACACAAGAAGACTAATGTTAAAAATAGGAACAGCTTGTGGCACTAATGATTTAGTCTTACTGCCATACTTCAAACAATTACAAGAGGAAGAATTGCTTGACTTTCTGGAACTACATGTCAAATCGAATGTAACTTTTAAGCAACTAGACGAATGGCGCAAGTCTAACCTGGTCAAATATGTTCACCCTGAAAATGGTGGTCGTGCAAACTTCGTGGAAGAATATATGAATATCACTATTGATTTCTGGACACTTTCAGATTTTGAAGGCATAGTTTTTGATCCAGGGATTGTCGGTGAATCTTTTGACTTGACCAAGGTTGACGAATTTCACAGTTTGTTCCCAGAAAATATGCCATACAAAACAAGTTTTGGTGACATTTGTGTCGGGTATATGCCAAGTGAAATGCCTAAGCAGTTTACACTGGATGTTTCACATGCTTGGATCACCGCCTATCAACTAAAATTAGACGCCAAAGAATTAGTTAAAGACTTTCTAAAGAAGAAACCGAGCCATATTCATGTGACTGACTGTTTCGCCACAAGAGATCATTTGATAATGGGTACTGGTGAAATTGACTGGGGTTTTGTAGTAAATAATCTCCCTGAAGATATCACAGTAACCATCGAAACAGATCATGCGCTAGATTTTAGACGTGAAAACATAAAGAAAGATTTAATGTTTTTTAGAAATATCTATAATGGAAAGAATAAATAAAGTACCAGCGATAATACAGGCGCGCATGAGTTCGTCAAGATTTCCGGGTAAAGTGACTTGTCAAGTTATTGGACAAACAATTCTAGGTAACGTAATCACTCAGTTGCAGAAGTGTAAGACAATAGAAAAAATTTATGTGGCAATACCGATAGGTCATGCACATCGTGAGTTAATTGATTATGAAAAACACTACGATATTACTGTTTTTGACGCTTGTCAGGAAGATGATGTTGCTGGCCGCTTCAGTGCTGTATGTGATTTATACAAAATACGTGACTTCGTGCGCGTGTGCGCCGATTCACCACTACTTCAACCTTGGGTTATTGATTATGCCGTTGATTATTATCTAGACAAAGTACCAAACTATGTTGTTACTGTTGGTATGCCTGATGGAATGAACACAGAAGTTGTTGACTATAATGCGCTTAAAGAAGCCTATCCCAAGATGACAAAAGAAGAAAAGGAACATGTCACACTTTATTTTGAGAATCATCCTAACGAATTCGACTGTAGAACGCTAGATTTAAAACACTTATCTGTTGACACGATTGACGATTTAACTCGTGTTAGGGAGGTAGCAAAATATGCCATCTAGTTATACTAAATGTTTTTTTGACGGTGTTGTCCCGACTGGTAATTCTGGTAACTTTAGACCAGATACTTATGATTATAGTAAGAGTGCTGAACGCCTAATCAAAAATCTTAATCTTTCTAAGTCAGACAATGTGTTAGATTTGGGTTGTGGCAACGGCCTAATGGCAGATAAAATTTTACCTTACGTTAAGGAAATGACACTGGTTGAAGCAAATGTAAATCTCGCCAACTTTCTAGTCAAGAAATACCCAGATGGTAAACCAAAGATAGTGGCGTCAGTTTCTCACAACTTAATAGAACTAGAAGATAATACTTTCGATAAGATTATTTGCATAGCAGTGTTACAGTATTGTGATAAACAAGAAGCTGAAATGACTGTTAAGGAGTGTATACGTGTGTGTAAAAAAGGAGGACTGATTTATTTCGGGGATATATTTGATTCTGCGGTGTTTAACGATGAACGTGACGGTATGTGTTCTTTTGACCCTAAGTTTCTTGGTAATGGTTACAATTATAAAGTAATACTTTCTAACTTTGAACCAGAAAGACGTTATGATTTAATAATCAAAAAGTGATAAAGAAATTACTGCGAAAACTGTTGTGTTGGTTGATTGATAACAAAGATAATCCTTATCATCCATTTGTCTGGATCAATGGTAATCCAATTATCGGTAAAAATGTCTATATCGGTGGATTTTCGGAAGTATATTCTAAAGGCGCTACTGTTTTCATCGGTGATAATTGTGATATTGCTTCATTTGTAGTCATCAATTGTGCCGATTCGCATATGAAAGTGATTGGTAAGTCCAAAAAAATTGAGCGAAAAAACATTTTTATAGGTAAAAATGTTTTCATAGGTACGCAAAGTACCATACTTGGGGGAACAATCATAGGTCATCATAGCGTTATTGGTGCTGGCGTTGTTCTAAAGAATAGAACCGTTCTTCCTTATTCTAGAGTGTATCGTGATTTTACTCACGGTAAAACAGTTATTAATCAGGGTCTATATAGATGAAATATAAAACGATATTAGCTGATCCACCGTGGGCCGAATATGGCGGTGGTAAAATTAAACGTGGAGCTGACAGGCACTATAAACTTATGAAAACTCCTGATATCAAAAAGTTAGACATTGCTAGTTTGGCTGATGATAATTGTCATCTTTATTTGTGGGTGACTAATAATTTTTTACAAGATGGTCTAGATGTGATGAAAGCATGGGGATTCAAATATAAAACAATGATTACTTGGGTAAAACCAACCATAGGTCTTGGGCAATATTTTCGTGGAATGACAGAACATTGTTTGTTTGGTGTCAAAGGAAGTTTACCTTATAAAGTTGCTGAAAATAAGCGCGCACAAGGCAGAACAGTTTTATTTGCACCAAAAACTATTCATTCACGTAAACCGGAAGCGATGCGTACTATGATTGAACTAGTTAGTTACGAACCAAGGCTAGAACTCTTTGCACGTTCCGAAACAGACGGGTGGAATGTATTTGGTGACGAGGTTAATAATTCAATTACGCTATGAGAATAAGCATACATCAACCCGCCTATCTTCCTTGGTTGGGTTATTTAGAAAAGATACAAAATTGCGATAAGTTTATATTTTTGGACACGGTTCAGTTTTCCAAAAATAGTTTTGATAATCGTAATCGTATCCCAAAAGAAAACGATCACTCAAGATGGTTGACAATCCCGATTAAACATTCTGGTTTATTTGGTCAAGTTTATACCGAGTGTCATTCAGATAATGAATTATGGAAAGTTTCACATCTGGAGATAATAAAACAAACTTACGGCAAGTCAATAAATTTTGATAAATATTTTCCCATTCTACAGAAATACTATAAAGAATTAGTGCCAGACATGAATCTTGCTGACATAGACTTCGATTTACTGAAGTTTTTTGTAGACTGTTTTGAAATTAAGACCGAAATCATAAGATCATCTAGTTTAAAGAAAATTCATGGCAAGGGGAGTGACTTGGTATTAAATGTCTGTAAATATTTTGGTGCTAGTGAATATTATTCTGGACGAATGGGCAAAGACTATTTATTACTTAAAGATTTTAAAGATTCCGATATCGATGTTATATTTCAAGAATACCAACCACCGACAATGTGGTCGGCAATTCATCAATTATTTACAAAAGGAGCAACTTTATGAACGATAAAATTTGGGAGTCTTATTTATCTTTGACTAGTCATTTGTCAGATCACTATGCCGCCACAAAGGGACAACAGCGCGTGATGTGCGAAATAGTAGAAAAATTGAAAGATAATTCCGTTGTTTTGGAATTAGGGACAGCACACGGTCTTACCGCTGGTTTATTTCTACTGTCTGGGCTAAAAAACAAGATTGAATATCATGGTATAGATAACTTTTCATTGGAAGGTAGTTATGACGAAGTAAAAACTAATCTCGACAAATTAAATATACCTTATCAACTACATGTCAGTAACACTCATGACTATCCATGGGATAAACCTATTGATTTTTTGTTTATTGATGCTGGCCACGACGAAGCCAATGTAAAGGTAGATATTGAAAAATATATCCCATTCGTCAAATCTGGCGGATTTGTAGTTTTTCATGATTATGATGGAAGTAAAGACCCTTCGGTAACTCCTCACTGGGCAATTACGCACTATGGCGATATTGCTACTGGAACATGGAAACAAGTTTATTACGACGAATTAGCTTTAATGATTAGGCAAAAACCATGAGAATTTTGGTTATAGGTAGCCACCCAGATGACGAAATTTTAGGTTGTGGTGGCGTGATCAATCGCTTTAAACGTGAAGGTCACGAAGTTAAAACGCTTATTATCGATGGTGGTCGAAATGATTTAAAAGATCAGAAGTTCGATACTTTTCCAATTAAAGATTTTATTACCACGATAGAAAACAAAATTAACGACTTTAGGCCCGATATGGTGTTCACACACTTCATCGGTGATTTGAATCGTGATCATCAGGTGATTGCCGAAGCTACACAAGTTGCCTGTCGACCTGATTCGTGCGTCAAGGAACTTTATGCCTATGAAACACCAGGTTCATCAGCATTATCTCTAGCGCCATTTAAACCAGATACTTATTTTATTATCGACAACAATGATTTGCTTAGCAAGACGGTTATAATGGAAAAACAGTATTCATCAGAACTACGTAATTTTCCTCATCCACGTTCTATACTTGGAATCGAAACTTTAGCTTCAACTAGAGGTATGGAAGTACACTCTGCCTTTGCTGAAGCATTCATAACCATAAGGAGAAAAATATGATAAATGTACCCTTCTACAAACCAGCCGTGGGCGAAGAAGAAGCTCAAGCTGTCTATGAACAAGTTAAATCTGGTTGGCTTACTTTTGGTAAGAAGACCGAAGAATTTGAAAAGAAGTTTGCCGAATACATCGGTGCGCCTTACTGCGTTATGCTTGACAACTGTACAGCCGCCTTAAATCTGGCGTGCGAATGTGTTTTACAAAAAGTTCCACGCGAATCAAGAAAACGCATTGTCGTTGGTGTCCCTTCTTTTACTTGTGCGGCTACCGCTTTAGCCCCGATTCATGCTGGGGCTAATATAGTTTTTATAGACGTAAACGCTTCAGACGACTTCACTATTGAGAGAGAACATCAAACTTATGCGGATTATTATATCCCTGTACATTTCGCTGGTAAACGATGTGAAATAACAGATTATCCAGAAAAGGTATTAGTTGAAGATTCTGCACACAGAATTGTTCGTGGGGGCTTTCATGGGCCAAGACAAGCATATTCTTTCTATGTCACCAAATGTATGACGACAGGCGAAGGGGGTATGATTGCTTGTGAGTCAAAGGAAGAAGCAGATTGGTACAGAAAAGCCAGACTTTATGGTAACGGCAATGCTATTTTCGAACGTGAGAAGATGTATGAAACTGGTAAAGATTATTGGTGGTTTGAGTCTGAATTTCAAGGGTGGAAAGCTAATCCTACGGACGTGGCCGCTACAATCGGTTTGGTACAGCTTGAAAAGATTGATGCAATGAACGCTGATCGTGCCAGAATAGCTAAAAGATACAATGATGCCTTTAAACTAACTACTGATCGTAGCCCCTGGCACTTATACCCGATATTGGTTCAAGATCGTGATAAGTTTATGTATTATATGAAAGATAATGGCGTTAAGTGTAGTGTTCACTTCCCTCCGCTTCATATGATGAAGGCTTTTAAGAGTATCGATGGTTTTTGCTCAAACACAGAAGAAGTTTACAAACACATCGTTAGTATTCCACTTTATCCGTATATGCCTGACGAAGAAGTCGATTACGTCATAGATTTAGTTTTAAAATGGATGAATCAACAAAAGTAAAGTTAAATATAGGATCGGGGATTGACGTTATAGAGGGATATACTTCGGTAGACTTATATACAGAAGCAGATATTAAAGATGATATCACCACACTGTCTACAATCGCCGATAACAGTGTCGATGAAGTATTGACTGCTCATGTTTTGGAACATTTAAAGAATGATGATATTTTACCAGCAATGAAGTCTATTCATCGTGTTTTAAAGATCGGAGGTATATGGGAAATAGAAGTACCGGATTTTATCTGGATTGTGGAAGATTTTATAAAATTACAAGATCATCAACGTTGGGGTTGGAAATTACAAACAATCTTTGGGTTGCAGAATCACGACGGCGAATATCATAAGACAGGTTTTAGTTCTGAAAGATTACACGCTATGTTGTGCGAAGCTGGTTTCTTTAGGATAAAAATAGAAAATAAATTTAGTGAAAAATATAATCAAGGAGTCATAGATGTCATCGCAACAAAATAAGAAGATACTCCTTATAAATGTTTGCTTAAGGCCGTATCTAAGTTATGTTACTTTTCCTCTCGGTTTTTCTTACATTGTCGGCGCTATTAAAAACGCAGGGTTTAAGTTCGAAATTTTAGACCTAGATATACACAGATATACTGATGAAGAACTAGAACTAGAACTTCGTAAAAGAGAGTTTGATGTAGTTGCTTTCGGTTGTATTGTTACTGGTTACAAGTATGCTAAGAAATTAGCGGCACTTGTTAGAAAGGTCAATGAAAACGCTATTATCATCGCTGGAAATTCTGTTGTTGATTCTATCCCACAAACACTTCTTACTAAGACAGAGGTTAATCTTGGCGTTTTGGGTGAAGGTGATATCACTATCGTTGAACTTTTACGGGCAATAGAGTCAGACAAACCAGTAGATAACATTCTAGGTATATGTTTTAAGTCTGGCGATGAAGTAATTGTTAACGCTAGACGTCCAGCCATTGCCGATATCGATTCAATTCCACATCCCCCATGGGAACTTTTTGATATGGAAGGTTATATAAACAAAGCAAGAGAAGTGTTGGCCGAGCCATATCCTATAGTTCAAGATAAGATCAGGCCACTTTTTATCAACACCGCACGTGGTTGTATTTTCCACTGCACTTTTTGTTATCACGTTTTTAAAAAAGACAAGTATCGTTTTCGATCCCCAAAGTCGATACTTGATGAAATAGCTGAACTGCAAGAAAAATATAAAGTAAATTATGTTAATTTTAGTGACGAATTGACGTTTTTCTCTAAGCCACAAGCAGAAGCTTTCGTCGATGAAATTATTAAACGCAAAATGCATTTCTACTGGACTGCTGACTGTCGCGCGAATCTTTTTACTAGAAATGACATTGAACTATTAAAGAAAATCAAAAGTACAGGTTGCATCGATCTGGGTTATTCGCTTGAATCTGGTGAGCAAGACATACTTAAAAGTATGAATAAACAACTACGAGTGGAAGATTTTATTGAACAGGCTAAGGCCATTACACTGTCTGGTATGGGAACTAAAACCAGTATTGTAATTGGTTACCCACAAGAAACACTAGAAACAATAAAGAAAACTTTCGATATCTGTTACGATTTAGATATTTACCCAAGTACTGGTTATTTGTTACCGCAACCTGGAACAGTGATGTACAACTATGCTCTAGAGAAGGGGCTAATCACAAACGAAGAAGAATATTTATTGTGTGCTGGTGATAGACAAGATTTTACACTTAACTTTACGCAAATACCGAATGACGTTATGCAAGCCGAAGTTAAGAAACATCTTAAAAGAATTTCAGATAAAATAGGTTTGGGTCTAGATGAAGGAAAATTATTAAAGACTGGCCACTACAAATCAAAGAATAAATGAAAAACATGCTTTTCTTCGTTAGTGAATATTGGGAATTACACTGGTTGCATAATGTAATCGAAGCTATGAACGGTGATGTCTACACAAACAGCGACGAGTGTCGCAAATATTGTGAAAAGTTTAATTTTAAAGTCGTTGCAGATAGAGAAAGTTATAAGACGGTTGTAGTAACTAATGTTCATTTGGGTCAACAAAATGAAATTGTGAAGTATTTTATGTCAACTGGCGGTAAGGCGGTGGTAATTCAACATGGTTGGGATCCAGCGATATCACTTTATGATAATTTTTGGAACGAAGATGTAGGTAGATTCTCTTATTATTTAGTTGGTTGTCAACAAGATTATGAATGGTTAACGGCCAAATATGGTAATGACCGAATAATAATGACTGGGATACCAAAATTAGATGACGTCTACAATATAAAAAACAACGATGTTGATCTTACGAGCATTTATGAATCAGTAGGTTCTAGTCAGTTTTATATAGCTAACGCCCCGACAGATGTTTTTTCAGTGGATATTCATAAACAATACTGTAACCCATTACTGGAACGTTCACCTTATAAGATTGTGTATAAAACACACCCTGGTTTTAATATGGTTCTACATTTTCCAGATATAACTTATTCTTCTGATAAATACACAATGGTCAACGATGATCATTTTGACCGCAACTATGTCTATAAACTTATAAAAGCATCTCGCGGTGTAGTTATTATCGAATCGTTTTTAATAATGGAGGCATCCTTTTTGGAGAAACCGGCGATCTTTTGGGCGCACGATCTATTACCACGAGACTTATATAACAAACCTGAAAATGTTAATCAAATTCATCGCTTGCCAGTCGAAATGAGTTCTACCTTTGAAAACCCAGAATATAAACCAATGCAAAAAGTGATGGTTGATAAATACCTATTTGATGGTCAAAACACTCAAAGAGTAGTGACATTCCTAAAAGGATTGTATAATACATTATAATTTAATAAATCAAACTATCGCACCATGAAAATAACAATTGGGATTCCAGTGTACATTACACAAGATTTACATGCAGAATTTACAGAGAAAACAGTTCACTCAATTAAGACACAATATGAACATGAAGTGATTATTCTTATAAACTACTGCAAACCAGAATTTTTATCAAGAATGGAAGCGCTTGGTACAGTGATTATGAATAATGATGGTAATTGTCTAGGTAGCTCCTGGAACGAGATTATTGATTATGGCAAGCAAAATAAATCAGACTATATTTTACTTTCCAACAATGATTTAATCTTTCACCCTGATTGTATTGATAATTTAATAAAGTTTGCACAAGAACACATCGAATATTCAATCTGGTCTGCTGGTGAGTGGAAAGGTCAATCACACGAAGAAACTAATAAAGCCATAAAGTCTAATCTTGAAGGAATCCCAATTGGGGAAGGATTCGATGACCACCCACATTTTTCATGTTTCATGGTCGACAGATACTTTACTGATATACTGGCTGCCAAAGAAGAAGGTACTAAAGAACCCAAACCAGGGTATTTTGACCCAAATATACGTCCAGCCTACTTTGAAGATGGGGACATGCACGAAAGACTTCTTCGCGCCGATATGAAAGCTGGCAAGACCGCCACCGCGCTATTCTATCACTATGGCTCACGAACAATAGCTGTTGATGATGAAATCGATATAGCCAACAAACAAACTTACGAAAAAAATCGTGCTTACTTTATCAGCAAGTGGGGTTTTGATCCACACAGTTGCGTTCTAGGTAATGATGCACCAGAACGTTTTGCTTACAAAGGGCCGTTTGAAAAATAAATTAATTGTTAAATTAAAAATGTCACAAAAAAAGATAAAAAAACAAAAAAGTGAAACAGCGGTTAAGCCAATGAGAATGTTATTTTGGGGTGATACCCCAGATTGTGCTACTGGGTTCGGGACAGTATCACGTAATATTTTGAAACGTTTAGCTATGACTGGTCGTTATTTGATTGATGTTATTGGTATAAATGATCGTGGTGGTTATAAAGACCCATATAAACATCCGTATAGAATATACCCTGCAAAGATTGGCATTGATGTTGGTTATGATGCCGATTTTCATGGACGCGGTAGACTAGTATCCTCAGTTTTAGGCAAAGATCCAGATTTAAAACCACCATGGGATATCGTGTTTACACTAAACGATCCTTTTATTCTTGAAGAACCTGTTCGTGTATTTAATGAAGGGACAATGGTTGTTCTGAAAAAAGCACAGGAAGCATTTAAGAAATCTCCTAAAGTACCAGTAGAATATAATTTTAAGATAGTTTCATATTGGCCTGTAGATTCATTAATTCGCGGAAACTGGTTGGAAAAAGCAGTTGCTTTATCAGATTACCCTGTTGCCTACACACAATACTGTAAAGACGAAATAGAAAAAGCCGATATTTCACTAACAAAACCAACAAAGGTTGGCGAAAGAACCAGAATCATTTATCACGGTGTCAATCTAGAAGATTTTCATCCAATCACTGACAAAGAAAGAATGGACTTTCGAGAAAAGTTCTTTGACGGACGTGTTAAGAAAGATACATTTTTAATATCAGTAATTGCTAGAAATCAGATGCGTAAGGATCTATCAAGAACGTTGGCAATTTTTGCTGAATTTTTGAAACGCAGACCAGATTCATTTTTGTATCTAAATTGTCAAGACAATGATGCTTGGGGTTCTTTGCAAGAATTCGCAAGAAACTATAGAAATCTGCGTTACGGTGAAAACTGGATTACGCCAGCCGTATTTAGCGCTAATGCTGGATTTAAAATAGATACGATAAACAGAATATATTGTGCTTCTGACTGTATTCTTTCAACTTCTCTCGGAGAAGGGTTTGGATTTTATAATCTTGAAGGTTTTGCGACTAAGACTGTTGTAGTTGGGCCAAACAATACCACTCACCCGGAACTTTTTAATTACGATAAGAGTGAAGACATTACAGATATTGAGAAGATCTATACAAAACTTCGTGGTGTCCCAATGCTTTCAGGTTCAACATCCTCTGAATGGGTATCATTTGGTAATGGCGATTTGGAACGTGTTAGACCGACAACCAACGTGGCTGATGCTGTAAAAAAACTAATTTGGGTTTATGACAACACAGATAAAGTAAAAGAAATTACCGAAAGAGCCTATAATTGGGTAATAAATTATAGTTGGGATAATGTAGTGAAAGAGTGGGATAAATTATTCACTGAAGTTTACGAACAGTTACAGAAAGAACGCAAAGAACTTCTAAAAAATCCACCAAAGTTAGATAAGGAGGAAGAAAAACTTCAAAATGGACAAAACGATAAAACCGACAAGGCATAATTGGGACAAGTTAAAACAAGAATACTTGGTTGGCGACTGGTTAACAGTTCGTGACTTCTTGCGTGATCATAAAATATCGCTTAACAATGTCAATCAAGTAACTGGTTGGGCGAGAGAGAAAAAGGAATTAACAGATAAAACACTTGCCGTTACTAAAGAAAAACTGATTCAAGGTGATGCTTCAGAAATAGTTAAGATTCGTGAACGGCAAGCGAGGCTAGCACGTTTCATGCAACTTAAAGGGATGAAGGTTTTAGAAAACGAGAAACTTGATGTTACTGCTGATGACGCCAGAAAAATGGTTGTAGCTGGTTTACAGGAAGAACGTCGAGCTGTTGGTATCGATGGTAGTGGTGGTGACAAGGGCAATACATCACTTACCCAAATTAATATTAATGGCCCAAAGACAAACTTAGACAAGTTAGTCGAAACATTAGACTATGAAGGGATACTCGGACTTATTGCAGACCTTAAACGAGAAAGAACTAGACGTGCTATCCCAACGGCTTCTTCAGATAGCTCAAGAGAGATACAAGAAGGAAAGGTTATCTGATTATTTCAGTTGGGTAAAAGCTGTTTGGGTTAACTCTAGGGGGAAACCGCTCGACTTTTCAAATCGGGCGTATTTAGTTCAGATATATCAGGATCAACATCCTAATATTGTCTATACAAAATCTGCTCAGATGGGTATTTCCGAAAGATTACTTTCCGAATCTGTATGGATTGCTGAACAACTAGGTTTAAACAGTATGTTCACCACTCCAGCACAAGCGCAACTACAGGACTTCGTTCAAGCACGTTTGAACCCAACCTTAGAATTATCGGAATATTTAAAGACTAAGATTGAAGATGATGATGTTAAGGCTAGAAAGTTAGGACTTAAAAAGATTGGTAAAGGTTATATCTACTTTCGGGGATCACAAAACCAAAAACAGATTATTTCAGTCGATGCCGATTGCGTATTTCTTGACGAACGTGATCGTTTTAATGAAGAAAATGTGCCTTATATCGAAAAACGTTTACTTGCTTCAACTTTAAAATGGCGACGCGAAGCTTCGACACCGACACTACCAAACTGGGGTGTTCACCGTTCTTACTTGGATTCAGATCAACGCGTGTGGCAAGTACAATGTAAGAAATGCAAATTATGGCAACAAATAGACTTTTTTAAAAGCGTTGACATGATAAAAAAGGTCTGTCGTTGTACTGCTTGTAAGAAAAAAATAGACCGTCTTGATCCAAATGGACGATGGTTGATACAAAACCCTAGTTCGCAGATTCATGGTTATATGATTTCTGGGATGTATAACCCAATGACAACTATCGCAGATTTGATTAAAAAGTATCGTAAGTCACGCGTGTCAGGGTTTTCAGCCTTGCAACAGTTTTACAATCAGGACTTAGGGTTGCCATATGAAGTTGAAGGTCAAAGAATAAAACTTGAAGAATTAAATGGGTGTGTTCACGAGTATATGTTCCCAGTATCAGA
>Ga0172381_10002526_pt1 | contig 20182 bp, 19 predicted proteins | sample Leawel6488metaG_FD_119754 | JGI IMG/M metagenome (GOLD analysis project Ga0172381, IMG submission 119754) | Leachate microbial communities from a municipal landfill in Southern Ontario, Canada - Leachate well 64-88 metaG | ecosystem: Engineered > Solid waste > Landfill > Unclassified | place...
CACGATCTTTATGCCCTCTGGGAGCATTGTCTTGACCCGCTGGGCCGCGCTTCCCTCCGTTGGCGGGCAGTACTGGAAGAACTTGCCGTTATAGTTCATGGGCACAATGGGCGATATGACCACCTGATTGCCATAGCTCTCTTTCAAATCGCCGGTCACCGATGTGATGCGATCGTATGGAACGCACAGCACGGCCACGTCAGAAGCGGCGATGGCACTGTCGTTGTCCGTCCCCCAGACCGTCCCCTTCTGATCCAGGATCTGCAGGACTGCCTTGGCACTCTCCTCGGCCTTATCGGCCTTTCTTGAGCCAATGATTATCTCGTGATTTGCGGCCCAGCGAACGGCAAAGCCCGTCCCGATATTCCCGGTTCCTCCTACAAGCGCAATTTTCATGGCAAAGAGCCTCTTAGCAGTTGGGCAATGCCCGATAATTGTATTGATATTGTTTTTGCCCTGACACCACCCCTAGATTCAACAGAACATCAAAAAGCTGGTTGAGAATATGTTCATTGCTGGCTGCGAAGGAAAATGGAGAGTCCATGATAGATTTGGAGTAGATGCAGACGCCGTCAAAACGATGCAGTGTACCTTCGCACTCTATGGCATCGATGACGCCGGGCAGAACCACATCAGCGAACTGAGTCATGGGGCCGGGAATGACATCAATGCAAACTGTAGGGACCTTTGCCAGATATTCGGCACAGGTCGCAGGCAGATGAGCATCCAGATTGGATGAGACCAGCAGGGCTGCATCTATATCTCTCTCTCGCAGAAGATTTACAGTCGTATATTCGCCGGGATTGTAGCGCGGGTAACCCCTGGAAAAATCCAGGCCGAATGGAAAGCCGTAGAGGGCGGATGCGGTCTGGTTGAAGCCGCCTGTGTTGCAGTTGCTGCTTAATGGGCCTATGACGAACTTGGTGAATTCGTTCAGCTCCGCGGCCAGGTGGAGGGCCAGCTCAACATTGCGATGCTTTCCGTTGCATGATGCAATCCCCGATCCAAGATAAATGACACCGCAATTGCAGCCCTTCATGATCTCCAGAATCTCATTCATCTGATCGATAGAGATGCCGGTGACATTCTCCACAGAAGGATGGGGCGATCTGCCGTGCAGGAGGGTGAGCAGGGCAGACATCAGCTCGTAATCGGTATTGGGCTTAAGCCGGATATGCAGGTCGGAGTTCTCGGCGGTGATGCTCTTTCTGGGATCGATGGTGATCACGGTGCGATCGAACCTGCCCCTTCTCGTCCAGTGGCCGCGCGGGTAAACCGCATAGCGAGACATGTGCCTGGGCATGGATTCCAGGGGATTTGCGCCCCAGTAGACGGCCAAATCAGATCGGATCTTGCTTTGGCCGGCAGTCGCGCCCACCTGGCCAGCCTCCTGGATGCCCATAACAGTCGGGCCGTCGCTGACCGATGTGCCGGAATCTACCACACCGCCTAGATACTCCCCCAATAAAAGCCCGGCCTGCATGGCTTCGCAGGTGATATCGCTCCCCAAAAAGATCAGAGGGCGCCTGGCAATTGCGAGAATGCGGCCTGCCTTCTCCAGGGCTTCTTCCCAGGAGGCTTTCCTGGACTTGCCGCGATCCTGATGATCTCTTATCAAAGGTACTCGAATCCGCTGGTCGCTGGTCGCCTGCAGGAATTTAGCATGCCCCATCTTGCAGGCATTCTTTATTATTAGACCATGCGAATCTTCATTTCCATTTTCTTTTGCATTCCCATTTCCGATGAAATCTATCCGGATATCATCGCAGCAAGCACCGCAGCCCGGACAGATCACATTCCTGGTGGTCATCATTCACTCCGTCTGCTGCTTCCAGGAAGCCCATCTCGTTTAGGATTTGCCTTTGACTCTGCAGTCCCTTCTGCGATTCTTTCCATGCTAGTAGCTCCTGCCAGCTCAGTCAGTACCATAAAGGGGTTTAAATATGTTTCCATATACGCTTACTTATGATCAATATGTTAGCGTAAATGGTTGACAAATAAGAGACAAAGACATTGCCACTCGCTCTCGCAAATATCGATTCAGGTCTTATGGCAGCAAGTACGAAGCCAGAGTAACCTTCTAATACAATTAATCACCACCATTGCCCGGTACGGTTGGAACATGTCAGCAATTAAACTCAGGATAGATGATCACGTGGTAGAGGTCCCCAAGGGATCTACCATTCTGGATGCAGCCCGCAAGGCCGGCTCTTATGTGCCGGCGCTTTGCGACCATCCGGACCTAAAGCCCGTAGGCTCCTGCAAGCTATGCATAGTCTCGGTAGAAGGTCTGGACCACTACCCTATGGCCTGCAACACCCCGGCAAAAGAAGGTATGGTGGTGCAGACTAAGACAGAAGAGCTTCAGGAGATGAGGCGGCACACTCTGGAGATGCTCTTGGCACTCACCAACCATCCCACCAGTTGCCTCTTCTGCGATAGAAAAAATGATTGCAGCGACCTGCGCGAATGCATGCGCAAATTCCCGGTGACAGTGGGCTGCAAGTACTGCCCCAAGAATGAAGAATGCGAATTGCAGCAGGCTGTGAGGTTCGTAGGACTGGAAAACATCAGATATCAGATCTCTTTTAAGAATAGGCCGGTTTTGAGAGAGCCATTCTTTGACCGCAATTACAATCTATGCATCATGTGCAGCCGCTGCGTGCGAGCCTGTCAGGAGGTGCGCGGCGAGGGCGTGCTATCCAACAATCCCGATTTTCACCGCATGCACTGGATAGGCCCCGAATCACTGCAGGACTCGGACTGCAAGTTCTGCGGCACATGTGTGGATATCTGCCCCACAGGAGCCCTCTATGCCCGATCTGAGAAATGGCAAAAGCCGGAGAGGACCGTTAGCACCGTCTGCCCCTACTGCGGCGTGGGCTGCCGGATAGAGGTCGGCGTCCTAGACAACCGGCTGGTGAAGGTGAGAGGCAAACGAGATTGCCTGCCCAATGGCGGCCAGCTCTGCGTCAAGGGCCGTTTTGGCCTGGGATTCGTGGAGAGCCCGGAGCGGCTCACTGCGCCCCTTATCAGGAAAAACGACAAACTGGTGCCGGCGACCTGGGAGGAAGCCCTCGATTTTGTAGCCGGAAAATTGAATGGCTATAAGGGAGACAGCTTTGCCTTCCTCTCATCAGCCAAGTGTAGCAACGAGGAGAACTATCTGGCCCAGAAGTTTGCCCGGCTGGTTATGCAGACCAACAACGTAGACCACTGCGCAAGGCTCTGCCATGCCTCAACCGTATCCGCGCTGGCCCTGGCTTTCGGCAGCGGGGCCATGACCAACTCCATTTCTGAGATAGCGGACGCAGGATGCATCTTCATCATCGGCTCGAACACCAGCGAGCAGCATCCCGTCATCGCCCTCAAGATTAAAGAGGCAAAGAAGAAGGGGGCCAAGATCATAGTGGCCAATCCCCGCTGGATCGACCTGTGCAAGATCGCAGACGTCTGGCTGCGACAAACCCCGGGAACGGATGTGCCTCTGGTACTGGAGATGTGCCGCATTATCCTGGAAGAGAAACTGATGGATGAGGATTTCATATCCCAGAGAACAGAAGGCTTTGAGGAATTCAAGGCCTCCCTCTTGAAGCTGTCCGCATCTGACGCAGCGCGCATTACGGGCGTGAAGTCCGAGCTGCTCCGAGATGCGGCCCGGCTCTATGCCCGCGGAAATCCTTCCTCAATAATATATTCCATGGGCATCACTCAGCACTCTCACGGCGTGGATAACATATTCTCCCTGGCCAATCTGGCCCTGATGACGGGCAACCTCGGCCGCCCCTCCGCCGGCATCAACCCCCTGCGAGGCCAGAACAACGTGCAGGGCTCCTGCGACATGGGAGCGCTTCCCAATCTCCTGCCGGCATACCAAGCGGTGACCAATCCTGATCTTTTAAAGAAGTTCGAGCTGGCATGGGGAGCGGCTCTGCCGGATAAGCCCGGACTTACTGTGGTGGAGTTGATGAATGCCGCCTATGACGGCAAGATCCGGGCCATGTACATCATGGGAGAAAACCCGGTCGTCAGCGATCCAGACTGCAGCCATGTGGTAGAGGCCTTGAAGGCCCTGGAGTTTCTGGTAGTGCAGGACATCTTCCTATCCGAAACAGCTGCATTGGCAGACGTGGTCCTGCCGGCAACCACCAGCCTGGAAAAGGACGGAACCTTTACCAATACGGAGCGACGGGTGCAGAGGATCAGGAAGGTGCTGCCCCCCATCGGCGAGTCCATGCCCGACTGGATGATCCTGGACGCTCTTGCGGCTCGCATGGGCTGGGAGAGCCAGTTTAGCTATGGCCATCCCTCTGAGATCATGTCCGAGGCAGCAATGCTTGCTCCCAGCTACGGGGGCATAAGCTATGAGCGGCTGGAGGGCGATGGACTGCAATGGCCCTGCCCCAATATTGAGCATCCTGGAACCGGGTACCTGCATAAAGGCCGGTTCACGCGGGGTCTTGGCAAGTTCAATGTGGTTGATTACCGGCCTTCCATGGAGCTGCCAGATGAGGAGTATCCTTTCATCCTCACCACGGGCAGAGTTCTCTGCCAGTATCACACAGGAACGATGACGCGAAAGGTGGGCGACCTCAACATTCTTCGAGGCGAGGAGCTGGTGGAGATGAATCCGCAAGACGCCATCACTTTGAGCATTGAAGATGGCGAGCTGATAGAGGTCGCATCCCGCCGGGGAAAAGTCAAGGCTAAAGCCAAGACCACGGAAAAGTCGCCTGTTGGTGTGGTCTTTATGACATTCCACTTCTCAGAGACGCCCACCAACGTCCTTACTAATGCGGCCCTGGACCCCGTGGCCAAGATCCCGGAATTCAAGGTCTGTGCCGTGAAGGTCAGCAAGATAAGAGGAGAATAGAGATGTACGAGATCGTAACCAAGGAGACCGTAGCACCCAATATCATCTACATGAAGTTCAAAGCTCCCAAGATTGCCAGCACTGCCAGACCAGGCCAGTTCGTAATCATAAGGGTCGATGAGCGCGGGGAGAGAATACCTATGGGCCTGGCCGGCTGGGACGAAAAGGATGGCACCGTGGACATCGTCTTCTACGTTCTGGGGACAAGCACAGCCAAGCTGTCTACCATGAAAGAAGGCGAATGCGTGGCCAATATCGCCGGCCCCCTGGGAGCGCCCACAAAGATCGAGAATTTCGGAAGAGTCATCTGCGCCTGCGGTTGCTTTGGCGCCGGACCTACTCTGCCGCTCATAAAGGCTCTCAAGGAGAAGGGCAACTACGTGATTACGGTCGTGGAGGGACGCGGTCCGGACTTTATCTTCTGGTTAGATAAGCTCAAGGAACACAGCGATGAGGTTCATGTGGTAACAGGTTGCGGCAAGACTGCCTGGGCCAACGACTTCATCGAGCAGGAGCTGGCGTCGGGAAAGAAGATAGACAAAATCTTTGCCCACGGCTGCCCCTTCATGATGAAGGTCTCCTCGGATGCCTCCCGGGCCGCCGGAGTGGAAACCATGGTCAGCCTCACACCCCTCATGGTGGATGGCACGGGCATGTGTGGTGCCTGTCGGGTGGAGGTAGATGGGACGACCAAATTCGCCTGTGTGGACGGCCCGGATTTCAAAGGACACGCCGTCAACTGGGATGGACTGGTTTTGCGCCTGCGCCAGCTTATTCCGGAAGAAGATAGATCATTCAACATTTGGGAGAGAGATAACTGGCATAAATTGATGGACAGCAAGTCCAAGAAGAGCTTCAATCCGGCAAAAAGAAAGCTTGTCGCCGAGCTGGAACAGCATGAGGGCCACGGATGCTGTGGTTCTGAAGGTGCCTGAGTTCCTGCGGGGCAATTAATAATTCCCGCCAGCCTTTATCATAATTTTTCATGAGTTTTCATAAATAGCTGGCTGCAACCGCAAGCTTTTTACACATAATGCAGGCAAGCAGTGGCCATCCTACGAGCGATCCGCAACGCGTTGGCTATGACCGCAAAGGGCCAAGGAAACAATTGGACACACATGGCTAATCTGCTTGTCGCCCGTCCCTGGAGGGAGAATATGGCATTCAAAGTCCCCGCGGATATCGCCAAGGCAGCCATCGCTGCCGGATGCACGAAATGCAACATAACCTGGCAAAAGCTACTGGTGCTGGGCTTCTTGGCCGGAGCCTACATTGCTTTTGGAGCCCTGTTGAGCGAGATTGTGGCGGGAGGCCTCTCCAACGGCACCATCACCGATCCGGACGGTGGAATCTGGAAGATTGCTCTGCCAGCAGGCCTGATCAAGTTCGCCGCTGGCGCGGTGTTTCCAGTGGGCCTGATGCTAGTGGTGATCGGCGGCTCGGAGCTGTTCACGGGAAACTGCATGTTTGCGCCCATCAGCGTGCTTAATGGCGAAGCCACCTTCAAGGGCCTGATGAAAAACTGGTCGCTGGTTTATGTAGGCAATTTTCTGGGATCGATTTTCGTGGCCTTTTTCCTGGCTTACCTGTGCGGATTTTTCGATAATATGCCTTGGGCGGGGTGGGCGGCAACCGTAGCCAATACCAAGTGCGGCCTGGACTTCGGTACTGCCTTCCTGCGGGGAATAGGCTGCAACTGGCTGGTCTGCCTGGCCGTCTGGCTGGCCATAAGCTCGGAAGATGTGATCAGCAAGATCTTTGCCTGCTGGTTTCCCATCATGGCCTTCGTCGCCATCGGCTTTGAGCACAGCGTGGCCAATATGTTCTTCATTCCTCTGGGCATCTTTGCCGCCAACAATCCGGCAATAGCAGCCAAGCTTGCCACGGCGAACGTAGCTACGGCAAACCTGGCAGGTAGCGATGGATGGTATAACTTCTTTGTGACCAACCTCATACCTGTAACTCTGGGCAACATCGTTGGAGCGGCGCTCTTCGTGGCGGCACTCTACTGGTATGTCTACCTCAGAGGACCGTTATGCGCGCTAAAACCCGAGAAGACCGCCAAGAAATAAATCACCACCATGAATAGGAAGTGAGGAGCTTGGCTCCTTACTCATTCAATAATTCGCATCAGTCCACACTCAAAGTTGCCCTGTTTGATTATGGCCCCATTGGGAAGGCTAAAGAAGAACGATACCACGGAGATTGTGGTACTGAAGAGCAGGATTTCAGGCAACTCTTGGACAACGTGAACGAGATTGGCAAGGGTGGACAGTGCCTGACGATTTATCGCGATAGATGCCTTGTATATCGCGAAATGGTCTCAGGCGAAGCGAGCAAGTAGCATGGCCTGGAAGAATATATCATCCTCCATCGCAGCAGAAACAAGCACAATCGCCTTCTTTGCCAAACAGGGAGTAGCTAACCAGGTCTACGCCTGAAGGGCGGACTTGTCAGGAAGTATTTATATAGTGATCACCATCAATTCCTGGTCATTACAATCCTTAAGGAGATTTCAATTTGGCAAAATCCGATATCAAATCTGAGGCTAGTTCAGAAACAAAAGCCGAGGCGAAGAAGCCTGCGGCCCCTAAACCGGAGGTCAACATCGGCATGGTGGGCCATGTCGATCACGGCAAAACCACCCTTGTTAAGTCACTCTCGGGCGTCTGGACCGATCAGCACAGCGAGGAAGTTAAAAGGGGCATCTCCATTCGTCTGGGGTATGCAGATGCAACCTTCCGAAAGTGCCCGAGCTGCCCGGAACCGGATGCTTACACTGTGGATGAGATATGCTCCCACTGCGGCAAAGAGACGCAGGTTTTACGCACCGTTTCTTTTGTAGATTCGCCCGGCCACGAGACTCTCATGGCCACCATGCTCTGCGGAGCGGCTATCATGGATGGAGCCGTGCTGGTCATCTCAGCCAATGAGCCCTGCCCCCAGCCCCAGACCAAAGAGCACCTTATGGCCCTCAACATCACGGGCATCGACAAAATTGTGATTGTGCAAAATAAGATAGATCTCATGTCCCGTGAGCAAGTAATGGAGCACTATCGCCAGATCAAGGATTTCATAAAGGGAACTGTGGCCGAGAATGCACCCATTGTGCCTATTTCCGCTCAGCAGAACCTCAACGTCGATATGGTCATTGAGGCCATCGAGAAGATCATACCCACCCCACCCCGAGACGTCAACAAGCCGGCTCTTCTGAAGATTGCCCGCTCCTTTGACATCAATCGGCCGGGCGCTACCCCCGAGGCCCTTAAAGGCGGAGTCATCGGCGGATCTCTCAGCCAGGGCGTTTTGCATACGGGCGACAAGATCGAGATCTGTCCGGGTCGGCTCGTGGAGTACGAGGGCAGGAAACAATGGGTGCCCATCCAGACCAAAGTGGTAACACTGTTGGCTGGAAAACAGGTTCAGGAAGAGATCACTCCCGGAGGCCTGATGGGCGTGGGCACTCTGCTCGACCCTATCATGACCAAGAGCGATGCGCTGGTGGGACAGGTGGCAGGAGAGCCTGGCAAACTTCCGCTCGCACGATCCGCGTTTACCATGGATATGCGACTTTTGGAGCGCGTGGTTGGCGTCACGGACGAGTCTAGTGTCGAGCCCATTCACTCCAGCGAACCCTTGATGCTCAATGTCGGCACAGCCACAACCGTAGGTGTTGTAACCAGCGCTCGTGAAGGCGGCATTGTTCAGGTGCAGCTCAAGAGGCCCGTTTGCGCCGACAAAGGAGAACGTGTGGCGGTTAGCAGGCGAATTGGTGCCAGATGGCGTCTCATTGGTGTTGGCACCATAACCGAGTAGCATGAAGGCATACATTGATACCAGTAGCGTAAAGGTCGTCCTCGATACCAACGCATTGATGGTGCCCGAGCAGTTCGGAGTGGACATATTCAGCGAACTCTTGCGCTTGGGGTATGCAGAGTGGATGGTCCCGGCCTCTGTCCTGGGAGAGCTTCGCTCTCTGGCAAAAAGGGCAGACAAAGGAAAGGATAAGATTGCCGCCCGCGTGGCACTGAGTCTGGCCGAGGGCTGCAATGCGGTTGGGGTGGACAATTACAATGCCGATCAGGATATCGTTGAGCTTGCCCTAAAGACGGGCGCGGCAGTCTTTACCAATGACAAAGAATTGAAGAAAAGGTTATTTAGTAAAGGCATCACCGTAGTATACCTGCGCCAGGGGCAATATCTAGAGGCGTCGAAGAAGGAGTACTAGATGTATAAGAAGATGAAGCTTAAGGGTGTGGCCAGGATAGAACCGGATCATCTGGGTGATCCCCTCGAAGCGGCAGTGGACAAGTCGCTGCGCGACAAATACGAGGCAGTAGTTGACAAGTCACTGGGAACCATCGTGGCCGTACTCGGAGCAGATGACATTGGAGAAGGTCACATCCTGGCGGGGGATGGGTCCATTTACTACGAAGTCAATTTTGATGCCCTCGTCTTCAAGCCCGAGATGCAGGAGATCATCGAAGGCGAGGTAGTGGAGATCGTTAAATTCGGAGCTTTTCTCTCTTTAGGACCATTCGATGGCCTTCTGCACGTCAGCCAGATCACCAATGAGTATATATCTTATGATGAAAAGAACGCGCGGCTGGTCAGCAAAGAGTCTAGCAAGTCCTTAGGAGAAGGAGATAAGGTTCGAGCCAGGGTTATAGCCGTAAGCCTGAATGAGAAAGAACCTCGTGAGAGCAAGATTGGGCTTACCATGAGGCAAACTGGCCTGGGACGGCTGGAGTGGCTAGAGGTCAATACCAATGCGCAAGTGAGTGTTGAGGAAGAGGCGAAATGACAGAGCAGGCATGCAGAGAATGTCGCAGAATCGTTGAGGGTCAGGTCTGTCCCATCTGTAATTCAGCCTCACTCAGCAAGGATTGGAGCGGATATGTCTTGATCATCGATCCCAAGGAATCGATCCTCGCGCAAAAGCTGGAGATTACCCTTCCCGGCAGATATGCTCTGAAGGTGCGTTAGAATTGCGTCTCCTCCTTCTCCCCGATGAGCTGCGGTCCTCACTGAAGGAGCCATTGGGCAGGCTGTACAAGGGAAACGGCCAAGAATGCGTAACGGCCATGGAAAAAAAGCTTCTTTCTGCCAAGAAAGTTGTTGCGATCGGTGATATGACCGCCTTCTATCTCTTGAAGGCATCCATAGTGCCGGATCTGTTAGTCGTGGACAATAAGACTAAGAGAATGCCGGTTTCCGATCATGTCATGGATATGCTGGATCACGAAAGTTATAAGACTGTAATGGTGAAAAACCCGGCGGCAACTCTCACCAAAGATCTTATAGACCTGATCCGGGAATCTCTGCATGGCACTACTCATGTTAAGATAATAGTAGAGGGCGAAGAAGATCTGGCAACGCTTCCTGCCATTCTCTATGCGCCACTGGGCAGTGCTGTGGTCTACGGCCAGCCCAATGAGGGAAGCGTTCTGGTTGATGTTACTCCCGAAAGGAAGCTAAATATCGAAGAATTCATGAAGCGAATGATTGTGGAGGAATGAAGTTGGATATACAAGTAATAGAAGCAAAGAACAACACCATCTTGAATCGGCGGGAGCTTGTTTTCAAGGTTATTCACGATGAGTCTACGCCTTCTCGAAAGAGCGTTGTGGAGAGGCTGGCGGCAACTCAAAACTCGAAGGTAGGCCTGGTCTATGTGGACAGCCTGAAGACTGAGTTTGGAAAGCGCGAGACCATTGGATATGCCAAGATCTACGAGACTGCTGAGAGGGCCAAGGAAATAGAGAGGGCTCATATCGTTGAGCGCAATACATTCACCAAGCCGCAAGAAGCCAAGACGGAGGCCTAGCTAGATGGCTGCAAAAAAGGGTGCCAAGAAGGGCGCGGTTGTGGGAGCCTCCAGATTTTATGAGGTAACCGGCGACTCTATCAAGTCCAAAAAGTCGGTCTGTCCCAGGTGCGGCAATGGCGTATTTTTGGCCAGCCATGCCGACCGGCAGAGCTGCGGCAAGTGCGGTTATACTGAGTTCAAGAAATAGACCAGGAGTTACACGGGTCCTGATTCTTGGACCTGATTTTACTCTTTTATTCGATTTAGTGTCAGCCGCAGGATTCTACGGCAGGGTACTTATTTAAGAGAAGAAGTACAACTAATAATTTGGTGTTTGTTTGGCAGAATTTGGCATATCTACTCCCATCGCTCTTCTGGTAGCGTTTATTATCTTATCCCAGGCGATAAAGATCGTTCGAGAGTATGAACGAGTGGTCATATTCCGTTTGGGGCGCTTTTCCGGAGTGAAGGGTCCAGGCATATTCCTTATAATCCCCATCATTGATCGCGTTATGCTGCTTGACCTGAGGGTCTTTACCATTGACGTGGCCAAGCAGGTGGTCATAACCAAGGACAACGTGAGCGTGGAAGTGGATGCAGTCATCTACTACCGGGTGGTGGATCCCTCCCGGGCTATCATACAGGTGGAAAACTACAAGCTTGCCACCTCCTTGCTGGCGCAGACCACATTGCGAGACGTTCTGGGACAGATTGAACTGGACGATCTGCTCTCCAAGCGCGACGAATTGAACAAGAAGCTGCAGGCAATCTTGGACCAGCATACAGATCCCTGGGGAATCAAGGTTACAGCAGTCACACTGCGAGACGTGTCTCTGCCCGAATCGATGAGAAGGGCGATTGCCAAGCAGGCGGAATCGGAGAGAGAAAAGAGGTCGCGCATCATCCTGGCCGACGGTGAGTTCCAGGCCTCCAAGACCATGACCGATGCCGCAAGGCTTTATGAGGAAGTGCCTGCCGCCCTGAAGCTACGAGAGTTTCAGACATTGGTCGATATCGCCAGGGAGAAGACGCTCATCGTGGTCACTCCCAGTGGAGACTCTGGGACCGGTTCTGTGGTCGGCCTGACGGCCGCCTTAAACCGGGAGCTTTCTGAGAGGGAGACATTCCGAAAAGACGAGGCAAAGAAAGATGCCTTGAGAGAAGCAGAGAACGAGGCCGTAAGAACCAGGAGATGAAAAACAGATGGAGAAGAGCCGGTCCGACTCGAAATATGTGAGGAGAGCGGGTCGGCCATTTCCTCACCGGTGGCAGAGAGTAGCCTCCCTTTTCCTTTTATCGTTCTTGCTGTTGTTATTGCCGGCGCTTCCCATTGCTTGCGCTGCTGTTTCCGGGCCGATTTTGGCTGTCGAGCTGCAGGGCCCCATCACGCCGGCCAGCGATGACATCGTTGCTGCAGCCTTGCAGGAGGCGAAGACAGGGAGTTTTCAGGCAGTGATGCTCCTATTGGACACGCCGGGCGGCGGCCTGACCGAGAGCTATGAGATCATAAGGCAGATGGAGGAGACAGAGATCCCCGTCATAGCCTACGTTTATCCCGCGGGTGCTGCGGCCTGGTCGGCGGGAACACTCATCCTGATGAGCTCCGATGTGGCGGCAATGGCGCCGCACTGCATCATCGGCTCGGCCCAGCCGGTGCAGCTTTCGCCTCTGGGCGAAACTGAGCCCATCAACGACAGCAAGACCACCAATGCCATCGTGGCCCTGATCGAGGAGAAAGCAAGAGCACACGGGCGAAACACGACTGCTGCCAAAGAGTTCGTAGTCTCCAATCTAAACCTGAATGCTGATGAGGCCAAAAATTATGGCGTGATCGAGTACATCGCACCTTCGCCCGAGAGCCTGGCGAGTCAGATCAACGGCATTCGTGTCAAGAATACTACCCTGCTCACAGTGGCCGCCGCTGTGCAGTACTTTCAGCCGCCCATAAACCTGCAGCTCTTAAGGCTTCTCTCCGATCCGACGCTGGCCGGGCTGCTCGTGCTGGTGGGCCTTTATGCCCTTGTCTTCGGCCTGTCCAGCCCCGGCATCGGATCAGAGGCCTTGGGCGTGGTGGCCCTGGCTTTAGGGCTGATTGGACAGGGCTATAATGTGGATCTAGGAGCTGTTTTTCTCCTGCTCGTCGGCCTGGGGCTGATTTTGGCGGAGCTGCACAGCCATTCCTTTGGATTTTTGGCTGTGGCCGGGCTGATATGCGTAATAGTCGGCAGCATTCTTTTTGTTCCTACCACCTTTCCCCAGTGGTATGTGCCGGGCAGCTACCAGCGGTCTATGGCCCTGGCCATCATCCTGCCCTCGCTGATCTTGGGCGCATTCCTGGCATTTGCCATTTATAAGATAGCACGAGCCCGGTTCGCACCGCCGGTGTTGGGCCACATTGTCGGTGAGGTGGCCGTAGCCATTGACAGGCTGGACAACGAGGGATACGTGCTCTTCCAGGGCGAGTACTGGCAGGCGAAGGCGGAGTATACGGTAGAGAAGGGCAAGATGGTGGTGATCACCGGCAAGGATGGGTCCTGTCTGAGGGTGAAACCACTGTGATATTAAAATAGATTATTAATATAAACAATTGGAGATGAATGTGGTGAGCAAGATTTGGATAATGGTTGCAATTGCCATATTATTGACAGTAAATTGTGTCAGCGCAGGTATGGTAAGCCTGACTTATGATGACGGCAATGTTGATGATGCAGTCTGGATCGATGAACTGAGGGGCCACGGCGTGGTCTTCACAGCACCGACCGATAATTGGAGTTTGGCCCAGGTGGCCGTTTTTGGAAAGCTGGTTCCCGAGTCCAAATCGGAGATGTTTGTGATTGAGGTTTGGGACCAAAACCTATCTCTTCTGTATAAAACTACGGATAAAGCAAGTGCATATTTTGGTGATAACTTAACCTGGTCACTGGTTGACTTGCCTGATGTCAAGGTTTCCGGCGATTTTCTCATCGCTTTCTTTGAGTTCGCCGGCGTATGGCAGGGAGTTGACACGTCCCCTTCATCGGGCAGGTCCGTTCTGGTCGCCAGAAATCCCAACAGAATATTGAATTGGAGTGTGCAAAACAGTACCCAGAACCAGACCAATTGGATGATTCAGGCCGTCGGACACTCTCCCGAACCCAACCTTACCATCTCAGTTCTCACCGATACTGCAAGCGAAAAGAGCCCTGCTAAAATAAAGGCGAAGGCTACAGACCCGGATGGCAATCTTAAAAGCGCCACAGAGTACGTTGTGGACAACAAGACCAGAGAGATTGTCTGGGCACAGATGGAAGAGATGAAGGGCAGCAGCGCGCAGACGGATTTCTCCTGGCCAGCATCCACGTTCAGGATTTCAGCAAACGGCCAGGATGAGGGCATATTATTCGTGATAAATAACCTGGGGGTTATGGCGAATTTGAGCAGTCTGTTGGCCTACTCTGCGCCCTGTATCCTTGAGCTGGATAAAAACGTGAACTTCACCGCAGAAGCTTATTTCGGAGAGGATGGGCAGTTTAATGCGTTGATAGATTCGTATGGTTTTTCTCATTACCTGTCGCGGGATGTCCTGAATATCACAGGACCAGGCATCGATTACGAGAAATATTCTACGAATAATATTACCCTAATCAAAGATACGAGCAAGATCGGCTTTATCAATATGATGGTCCCCGCCAGGCAAGAGGAGCCTGCATCGGAGATAATCGGGCCGATAGTGCTCTCGGGCTCACCATCCTCCCATTACGATCTCAAATTACGGCGATCGAATGCAGGCATGGGTGAATATATTGCAGTAGTCAAGGTAGAGGATCTGGCGTTTAACGTATTGAGCGATATCGGGGACAGGACAATCAAAGTAAAATAATTTTTTCAGGGGCGGCTATGTTTTTCAGTCCCGCCCCCGCTCTTTTTTAGCTCCTGCTGATCATAGTGCCCACGCCTTCCGTGGTGAGCAGCTCCAGCAGTATAGCGTGATGCTTTCTGCCGTCTATGATGTGGGCTTTCTCCACTCCGCTTCGCACCACGGCAACGCATGCTTCCACTTTCGGGATCATGCCGCCCTTGATGACGCCCTCCGCCACCAAGCGGTCGAAGTCGGAGGCAGGAAACTCGGAGATGACGCTTGCCGGGTCGTCCGGATTCATGCGCACACCCTCCACATCGGTGATGGAGAAGAGCTTCTTGGCCCTCATGGCCACGGCCACAGCTCCTGCCACGGTGTCGGCATTAACGTTTAGGTTATTGCCCTGGTCGTCTGCGGCAATGGGCGAGATGACGGGGATATAGCCCTTGCCGGCCATGATCATGAGTATCTCCGGATCCACTTTTTCCACATCGCCTACGAATCCCAGGTCCACAGGCTCCATGCCCTCTACCTTGAGCAGTGCCTTCTTCCTGGCCTTAAGGAACATGCCGTCCTGACCGGATAGGCCAATGCCCTTGCCACCGTGCTTGCCGATGAGGTTGACAAGCTCCGCATTGATGTTGCCGAGCAATACCATGCGTGCAATGCCCAGTGTCTCTTTATCGGTGACACGCAGGCCCCCCACAAACTCCGCCTTCTTGCCGAACTTCTCCATGGCCTGGGAGATCTCAGGGCCGCCGCCGTGCACAATGATGGGATGAATACCGATGTAGCGGAGTAGCACCACATCCCGGATGAAATCCTCCAGCACGGCGCGATCAGACATGATGGAGCCACCTATTTTGAAGACCATGATGCTGTCGTAGAACTCACGAATGTAAGGCAGTGCCTCAATGAGCACCTGTTCTCTTTTAACTGTCACAACTCACACCCCTCTATTCGATGGACATCAACACGTCGCCGGGAGTGACGGTAGTCCCTTCATTGATGTAGATCTCTTTTACCGTTCCATTCTTATTGGCCAGGATGTTCTGCTCCATCTTCATGGCCTCTAAAACGGCCACTGCATCACCCTCGGCCACCTTGTCGCCCTTCTTGACCTTGTAACGGATGATAACGCCCTGCATGGGCACGGTTAATCCATCCCTGGGAGCTTTGGGCACAGCCTCTTCAATGGTCATGCCGGCCGGGGCAACCTTGACCAGATAAGACTCACCATCGATCTCTACATTAAGGGCCATGGGCTCTGCCTTCAGAGGAGCTGACGCCACTGCAGCGGGCTGCTTTTTGACCAGTTGCTCTTCCACAGCCGCGCCCTGCAGGAACTTGAGGGCAACTTGAGGATAGAGGGCATAAGTGAGATAGTCTTCTTCCTGTTTGGCCAGTCCCTGAGCATCGACTGCTTTCTTGGCGTTTTCATATTCCGGCGGCAGCAGATCTGCGGGGCGCACAGTGATGGGCTCCTCGTCGCAGAGGACCTTCAGCCTGACCTGGGGATCGATCATGGCCGGCGACTTTCCGTAAAGGCCCTTGACATAGTCTCTGACCTCTTTGGGGACCATCTTATATCGATCGCCTGTGATGACATTAAGAACTGCCTGCGTGCCCACTATCTGGCTGGTGGGTGTGACCAGGGGCGGATATCCCAGGTCCTTTCGAACCTTCGGTATCTCCGCCAGCACCTCTTCCCACTTATCCATCGCCTTCTGCTCGATGAGCTGCGATACCAGATTGGAGAGCATGCCGCCCGGAACCTGGTAGATCAGGACATTGGTATCCACGCGCGCCGTGATGGGGTTGAAGACGGGCGCATAAATCTCCATGATCTTCTCGAAATATCTCTTGATCTCGGTAAGAAGCTCCAGATCCAGGCCCGTGTCGTAGGGCGTTCCCTGCAGCGATGCCACCAGGCTCTCTGTGGCGGGCTGAGAGCTACCGCCGGAGAGTGGCGACATCGCCGTATCCAGGATGTCGACTCCTGCCTGGCAGGCATGGAAGTAGCTCATCTGGGCCATGCCGCTGGTGCAGTGCGTATGGAGATTCACCGGTAGGTTGACCTCCTTTTTCACAGCCCGGATAAGGTCGTAGGCATTTTGAGGGTTTATCAGTCCGGCCATATCCTTGATGCAGATCGAGTCGCATCCGAGCTCTGCGAGCCGCACGGCAAACTGCGCGAAGCGCTCATTGCTATGTACAGGGCTGATGGTGTAGCTGATGCCTCCCTGAACGTGCTTGTCCATTTTTTTTGCAGCTTTGATCGACCGCTCCATGTTACGAATGTCGTTCACGGCATCGAATATCCTGAAGATATCGACGCCGTTAGTGGCCGCTTTCTGCACAAACTTGTCCACTAAATCATCGGCATAATGCCTGTACCCGACCAGGTTCTGCCCGCGAAGGAGCATCTGCATCGGAGTATTTGGCATGGCCTTCTTTAATGCCCTAAGCCTTTCCCAGGGATCTTCGTTCAGGTACCGAATGCAGGTATCGAACGTCGCTCCGCCCCATGTTTCCAATGAGAAGAAACCAACCTGGTCCATCTTCTCTGCTATGGGTAGCATGTCCCTGGTCCTCATCCTGGTGGCCAGAAGAGACTGGTGAGCATCCCTAAAAACCGTGTCTGTAAGCTTAACCCTGCCCATGAAGATCTTCTCCTAAACGGTCCTTCTTCCTTAAAACCCCATCGCTTTTTGCTTTTAATTCTCCAGCACAACCACGGATAAGTTATATAAAGCTAATGGCAAGCTCATCAGGTAATTCTATCTCATAATATGTCTCTAACGAAAGTCTGCACGAGTTGAGGCGGGCGCTCTCAATTTCGAATTCAGAAATACTCGCTCTTTTTCGTAGCTGTTTTCTTTTCATTATTGCCGATAGTTGTCTTGATGTCGAAATCGTTGGATAAAATAATAATCCGCTGCGTTTTGAAGAATTATGGGCAAAACGCAATGCTTTGCTTTGCATTGTTTTCCTGCAGACCGCTGAGAATATCTGTCAGGTTATCTTTTAAATTGGTCTTCAGTTATGTCAAATTTAGTACTTCTAAATCCTGCGATATTTGTTTTGTTAACATGTATATGGGCGGATGATCTCGTTTTGTACATATGTGTCCATCTAAAGCGTCTATTAATACTAGGATACATTATTTAGTAAATCGGAGTATCTATGAGACTTAGAGTTGTCAGCGCAAGAAATGAGATTCCAAATCTCAACCCTAATGAAAAGACCGTTCACCTGGCTTTCCGCGCCAGCAATGTAGACTTCCTCAATCTGATGCAAAGATGCCCCCGGCTGAGGATGATTCAGGTACCACCCTCCTACCGCAAGACCATGTCCAATGCCATCCAGGTATTCCTGGATATGCAGGGCATTGAGCTTCTGGAAGGAGATGTATGGGGCCACCGAAAGGATCTGGATGAGTACTTCACCGTGGACGACACCACCATGGAAGAGATCCGCTCCATGGCTGCCAACGGTGCCAGCATGGACGATGTAGCCAATCAGATTCAGAAGAAGGCCAGAATCGGCCCGGAGCTGATCAAGTACATCGTCAAAAGCAAGATCATCGCTTGAAATTTGATTACGGGCCGGATTGCCGATCCGGCTCTACCCTATATTCCGATCTTTTTTATCCCTTTGGAAAAGTAAATGAATCGAATCAACGATATTAGGGATACTATGATCAAAAAAATCATGATAGCCACCGATGGATCGGATACGAGCAAGAAGGCAGCAATGATCGGCATAGACATCGCGCACCGCGCAAACGGCAGCGTTACTGCGGTCTATGTCATGGAGATCCTGCGCCTGGCTCACCTGCCGGGATATGCTACCATTCCGGGACTAAAAGAGAAGGTTTTAGAGCTCATACAAGAGGAGGGGAGCCAGGCAACGCAGTTCGTTGAAGACCATGCGCAGATAATGAACGTATCCTGCCACAAGATCGTGGCTCGGGGAAATCCAAGTGAGGAGCTTCTCAAGATCTCCCAGAGCCAGGAGATAGACCTGCTTATCATGGGCAGCTTGGGTCGCACAGGCATGGAAAAAATTCTCCTGGGGAGCGTTGCCGAGAAAGTGGTTTTGCAGTCCACAATTCCGGTGCTCTTGGTTAAAGGAGATTAAAATCGATGAAGATCCCTACCATTTTGTCTGCTTTGAAGTATCCGTAAACAGGGTAATTGCCCGGACCCGGGGTGAAATGCAGGCTATTGCCGCCATCGCTTGCAACAATTAAGCCGGAGGCCACATTCAGATATCCAATGATTCGGTAGTCTGAATCAAGGCTTGCCGCACCGTGCAGCTGATCGGAGCCCGTTCCCGTGCTCGATGCAAAGGGATCGCCGCCCACCCATGCATTCCCGATGCCTTTGTTAAATAGATTCTCTGCAACCGATTCTACGGGACGCTTCTCAACCTGGGCCAAGCCGAGAGGAAGCATAGTCAGCAATAATGCTGATACCAGTAAGACCAATATCGCCTTTGCAAACATCCTCATATATTTTCACCTTCCAGGATATATTTTGGATAGAATTAATGCACTCTAGATTATGCATTCTGTATTTCTTGATTATGCATTCTATCTCATATTGTTTTCCCCACGAGGTGCACCCAGGCATCACCTGGCTTTCCGGGAACGATAGGTTTGGAGGATTTTCGTCAGACGGGCAGAAGCATAAGAGCGATCCTGCTCACAGGCACCTCCTGTGCTACAATTGTGGGAGCCTCTTACACAACCTCCGCACACGCCCTCTCCTCGCAGCTCACAATCCGCCCATCCCTAAGGGAGTACATCTTCTCAGCCCGACGGGCCAGATCCAGATTATGCGTCACCACCACCAGCGTGAGGCCCCTCTTATTCAGCTCGGAAAAGAGACCGAAGATCATCTCCGAAGTGACTGAGTCCAGGTTTCCGGTGGGCTCGTCCGCCAATATGATTTTGGGATCGTTGATGATAGCCCGGCCTATGGCCACCCGCTGCATCTCGCCTCCCGATAGCTGTCCGGGCAGGTGATCGCCCCGATCGGCCAGCCCCACCATCTGCAGTACCTCATCGATCCTCTTCTTGCTGCCGCTCTTCTTGCTAAAGAGCAGGGGTAGCTCAATGTTCTCGCGGGCTGTGAGCGTGGGCATGAGGTAGAACTGCTGGAAGACAAAGCCGATGTTCTCCCGACGAATCTTGACCAGCTCGCGCTCCTTCTGGCCCGCTATCTCGATGCCGTTCAGCCGCAAACTGCCGCTGCTGGGTGTGTCCAGGCAGCCAAACATGTTCAAGAGGGCGGTCTTGCCCGAACCGGAGGGGCCGATGATGGAGATAAACTCGCCTGCCTCGACGCTAAAGTCCACATTCCTGAGGGCTTGGATCTCCTCTCTGCCCCGCAAGTAGACTTTGCACAGCCCCTTGGCCTCAATTATGCCGCTCATTCAAAGCCACCCCGGATAGCCTCCATGGGCGAGAGCCTTGAGGATTTAACGGCCGGATAAATGCCGCAGACCAAGCCCAGCAGCACTGAGAAGGCCAAGGCAAAGCCCACCAACTGCGGGCTGTAAGAGATGAGCGATCCGCCTGGGGAGTAGGGCAGCATGCCCTTCACGAAGCTCTCAATTATGCTTGAGCCCACCACCGCCGCCACAGTGCCCAGAA
>Ga0172381_10002527_pt1 | contig 20174 bp, 17 predicted proteins | sample Leawel6488metaG_FD_119754 | JGI IMG/M metagenome (GOLD analysis project Ga0172381, IMG submission 119754) | Leachate microbial communities from a municipal landfill in Southern Ontario, Canada - Leachate well 64-88 metaG | ecosystem: Engineered > Solid waste > Landfill > Unclassified | place...
CAACCTCAATTGATTACGGATTTCAAGATAAAAGGTTTTGGTTTGAGTGGAAAGGAGTTGCGAGGACAAGCCTGGAACTTAATCCGTAGTTCTTTCATTGGCTTATGGATTGGAATTCTTCCCGGCATTGGTGGTTCTACCAGTAATATTATTGCCTATTCTGTTGCCAAAAATAGTAGCAAGCATCCTGAGAAATTTGGTACTGGCATCATCGATGGCCTTTGTGCTTCTGAAAGTGCCAACAACGCATCAATAGGTGGTGCCATGATTCCGTTACTCACCCTTGGTATTCCTGGGGATGGAGCGACAGCGATTTTGATTGGTGCCTTCATGTTGCATGGATTGACGCCAGGACCTCTTCTTTTTGAGACGGATGGAGCGACTGTATACAGTATCTTTGCCTCAATGATTGTCGCTGCTATTGTAATGGCCATGGTCATGTATTTGGGCATGAAGCTGTTTGTTCAGGTACTCAAGGTCCCTGCTTTCTTCTTGTATCCGGTTATTGTAGTACTCTGTGCTATTGGAGCCTTCAGCTTGAATAATCAGATTTTCGATATCTGGGGGTTGTTGGTATTTGGCATAATGGGATTGGCCATGCACAAGTTTGGTATTCCTATTCCTCCTTTTATCTTGGGTTTTATCCTTGAGAATTCATTTGAGACAAATTTGCGTCGTGGTTTGGAATATGCCAATGGTGATATGACGGAAATCTTTACTCATCCGATTACGATGGTATTTCTGATTCTGGCGATTGTGTTTTTGGTTTTACCAATAATCAAATCAAGAAAAAATGTTTGCTCTTCAACGTGAAAGAGGTGATAAGATGAGTATGAATACTCCAATTATAACGGATATGAAAGTCATTCCTGTAGCAGGATATGATAGTATGTTGCTTTCACTTTCAGGTGCCCATGCTCCTTTTTACACCCGTAATCTGGTAATTTTGAAGGATAGCAGTGGTAATACCGGAGTTGGTGAAGTACATGGTGGCAAGGCTATTCTTGCAAGTCTTGAGGATGCCATACCTTTTGTAGTCGGGCAGCCGGTAGGTGATTATCGTAAGATTATTTATAAACTTGCAACGATTCATAATCGTGCTTCTCTGGGTTCTGATTCATTGCAGAATCTTGATTTATCCAAACTCAAAGATGTGGTTCATGGTGAGACTGCCATTGAGGCGGCGCTCATGGATTTAATGGGTAAATTTCTTAATTGCCCCGTCTGTGACCTGTTAGGGGATGGACGTCAAAGAGAGGATGTTACTGTCCTTGGTTACTTGTTCTATATCGCTGATCGGACAAAGACCAATCTCCCTTATATCGACGAGAGTGGTAGTTCGAACCCTTGGTACAAAATTCGACGTAATGAACATATGAGCTCCCAAGATATGCTTGAGGAGGCCCAGGCGTTGAATGAGGTCTATGGTTTTGAAAACTTCAAACTCAAAGGTGGAGTGCTTGAGGGACAAAAGGAAATGGAGGCAGTTGAGCTTGTTGCCAAAAATTTTCCGAAGGCACGTGTCAATATTGATCCGAATGGAGCTTGGAAACTTCAGGAAGCAATTCAGTTATGCAAGGGGAGTAGCCTGACTTATGCGGAGGATCCTTGTGGAACTGAGGCCGGCTATAGTGGCCGCGAAACGATGGCGGAGTTCAAGGTTGCTACGGGAAAACCAACTGCAACTAATATGATTGCAACTGATTGGCGCCAGTTTAAACATGCAGTCATAGAGAAAAGCATTGATATCATTCTTGCCGATCCCCATTTTTGGGGTATGGCGGGCTCCGTACGCGCCAGCCAGGTCTTATCTGATTGGGGTTTGACCTGGGGTTCTCATTCGAACAACCATTTTGACATCACTTTGGCTCAGTATGCACAGTGTGCTGCAGCGGCAAAGGGTGAGATTACCGCATTGGATACCCATTGGATATGGCAGGAAGGACACGATGAACTTACAAACAATCCTCCTGTGATTAAAGATGGGAAAATTCATGTTAGCGACAATCCTGGATTAGGTGTTGAGATAAACATGGACAAGGTTATGAGGGCAAATGAGTTGTATAACAAGTTAGCCTATTCTGATCGCAACGATGCCATCTCTATGCAGTATTTGATTCCTAATTGGAAGTTTGATTCAAAGAAACCTTGCATGGTTCGATAACTAAATCAAACCACAAGGATTGAGATTTAATTTGAGAGGAGATACGAATATGAAAATAGCATTTATCGGACTGGGAGTCATGGGCAAGCCCATGGTACGGAATCTGGTCAGGCACGGGAATGAAGTCTGGGTATACGATATCAAGACGGAAAATATAGCGGAGGTCACAAAAGATGGGGCAAAAGAGGGGAAAAGCAATGCGGATATCGTGTCCAAGTGCCCTGTCATCATTACGATGTTGCCGAATTCACCCCAGGTCAAGGCGGTGGTACTTGGAGGCGATGGACTGTTGGCCCATGCCAAGAGTGGAAGCGTGCTGATTGACATGTCCTCCATAGCCCCGGCTGCGAGTCAGGAAGTGGAGAAAGAATGCGCCGCCAAAGGCGTGAAGATGCTGGATGCCCCTGTTTCCGGAGGAGAGCCCAAAGCCGTTGACGGGACCCTTTCGATTATGGTCGGAGGGGACAAGGGCTTGTATGAGGAGTATAAGGACCTGCTTCTCCAGATGGGAGCCTCCGCAGTGTATTGCGGGCCTATTGGTGCGGGGAACACCACGAAACTGGCGAACCAGGTCATCGTGGCCTGCAACATCGCGGCTCTGGCAGAGGCGATGACCCTTGCCAGGAAGAGCGGGGTTGACCCTCAGCTTGTGTTCGAGGCTATCAAGGGTGGACTTGCGGGGAGCACTGTCATGAACGCCAAGGCGCCCATGATGCTTGAAGGCGATTTCAAGCCAGGCTTTCGCGTTGATTTGCATATCAAGGACTTGAACAACGCCCTAGAAACCGGCGCTAAATTTGGCGCACCTCTTCCTTTGACCGCCTTGGTCCAGCAGATGTTTGAGACTTTGCATGCCGATGGATTCGGAGTCGATGATCATAGCGCTTTGGCAAGATACTATGCGAAGGTCAGTGGAACCAAGATTGGAAAGTAAGAGGAGTTTCATGAACACAGCATGGATGAAAGGCATTATTGTCCCGATTGTCACTCCAATAAAAGATGATGAGAGTGTGGATGAGACAAGCCTGCGCGAGCATATTGATTTTTTGATTGACCAAGGAATTGATGGTATTCTTGCTTTTGGGTCGAATAGTGAATTCTATATGCAAACTGAAGAAGAGATGCGTACGAATTTGGCGATAATCATCAACCAGGTAAGGGAAAGGATTCCTGTTTATATGGGTATCGGTGCTATTCGTACCAGTACATGCATTGCCTTAGCTCGGATGGGCCTGGATATGGGTTGCCGTGCCATTGCGGTATTGCAACCTATGTTTGTCAAGTTGACAAATGATGAGCTTTATACTCATTTTTCTTCGATTGCTGCGGCAATTGGGGATAAGCCAATGTTGCTATACAATAATCCAGGACGTACTGGCTATGATATTCCTTCGGAAGTTGTGGCAAAACTGGCTCATTCATCTCCTAATGTGGTTGGGATGAAGGACAGCAGTGGAAACATGACCAACACCCTTGAGTTCATCCGGCGTAACAGGGATGTCGGTTTCAGAGTATTTGTTGGTAAGGACACCTTGATCTATAGTGGGTTGACGGTTGGCTGTTGCGGGGCCGTATGCTCTACCGCGAACTTTCTTCCTACTCTTGTGTGTTCGATTTGGAAGAAGTTTGAGGAAGGGGATCTTGCTGGTTCGCTTGAAGCCCAATTCAAATTGAATCCGATTCGAATCCAAATGGATAAGTCAAGTTTTCCTGTTGCCACGAAGGATTATCTGAACCTCCTTGGTGGTCATGGGACGAAGCCTTATCTTCCCTCTCTTCCATCTGATGGGCAGCAGATGGCTGGACTTAGACAAAAGTTGGTTGAGGGTGGATATCTCAAGTAGACAGGTATTACTGTCAGTGAGTTATGATTCTTAAAGAAGGAGAGCCTCCTGATAAAGGAAGCTCTCCTTATATATTAACACATCAGGTTCCCCTGATGAAAAGGACTCAACCCCAAATTCTATTTGCTTTTGTAACAAAGACGAGGATGCTTAATCCGGCTCCGAATAATATTGTACTGATAAGGCTGACGATATTGATTGGCCTGATTACATTCATCGTATGAGAGACCATCAAAAGAGAAAAAGCAAATGCCCTTAACATTGTGGAACGGGTGGCGTTCTCTTGAAAGAGAATTGCAAATGATGAGATTATTCCCAAAACACCTAGCACATAAATTGAGATTCTCAGCTTATAGTTGGTAATAGACACGAAAAGCTGGAATCCTTTGCTGTTATAGGAAATCGGCACCAGAAGCCCCAAACAAATTGAGCAAGCAAAACCGATCAATACAAATTGGACAAGTTTTCTACTGTTGATTTCTGTTTGGAAAAGACCACATTCGATATAGAGAAGACTAATAGACAAGAAACAGATTTGAAAAACAACTGAGACCCATTTGATATCGAAGAAGATATCATGGGTGAGGGTCATGTATGTGGGAAGTATCCTCGTATCCGATAAAGCCAATAAAAGAAAAAGAAGAGGAAGAAGCTGGGCTTCAGGACCTACGGTGTTCCTGTAATAATGCATAATCAAACAGGCACCTACAAAAGCCATGATTAAATGCAAAAGGGTAATGATTAGTTGTTCCATGGGAAGAGAAGACGTAGCACCCTCCGCTTTCATGAGGACGAGCATTGCGCGAACGGTGAGGGTTCCTAAAACAAGTGAGATTAACGCTTGGATTCCCAAACAAACCAAGCGAAAAGGTTTCTTTCCCATAGGAGTTTACAGGATGTCCTGATAGGAAGTGTTGATTCTTACCTTTAAGGTTTCACTTGTGTAGCAGCTACCCATACCGGCAAGAAGGTTATCAATCATGACACCCATACCATTCAACAGGGGTAACAAGCCTAGAAGCGACACCTCTGAACCATACACATTGATGTGCAGGGCTCTAAGTGACAAGACACAAATCAAGAACACCTCCTCCCCGATACCAATCGAGGAACAAAAACTCATCAGGCTACAAGAAAGTGCAATAAGAAGCATAATCTTGCTCTCGGGCACGTTTCCTGTTGCACTATAGAGCAGACCCAGGGTGCAAAGCGTAGCAATCATGGCGGAACCACCACGACCGATAAGTGCATAAAACGGGATGGTGGTTGCGCCGATGCGTTTTTGGCAACCCAGATTATGTCGGCTGATTGGTTCATTGAGGACCGTGCTCAGAAGAATGTTGCCAGTAAAAAGGCCAACAGCCAAGGAAGCTATACTTCGATAGATAAGCTGGTAAGGGTTTGTCTTGAAACCGGTGAAAAGGGAAAACAATAAGGGAATAACAATAAGGATGGTTGCCAAGCATCCAAGGCAAAGCATGAGTAAGAAACGAACGGCAACGAATATGGAACCTTCTCCGTAGATATTGGAAAAGAAATAACCTGCGGCAAAGAAAACGAAGAAATAGGAGACACTGGTGAAAGCCCTGGAGAGACGGAACATCAATTCACTGAAGCTGTTCATCACCACATAGGCAGGTCGTATGACCTCGACATCCGGTTTAAGAAAATAACCGATGACAAACGTGACGAGCAAGAGAGGAAGCAGAAAGTTCTGGATAAAAGACAATATAATCAGAGGGTTAGTGGGGAAAAGGTTCTGAAAGCCATTGAACTTTGACAAAGGATAAGAAGTAATAAAGGACGAATCGTTTCCTGTGGTGCTGGTTGCAGGAAACTTTGAAGGAAGAATGGTGAACACTGCAACCGAGAGAAGGACCAGGGCAAACGTACTGACAACAGCCCATACTATCGTTGTGCCACAAACCTTCTTCAGATTGTTATCTTTTCTGATTGAGGCGATGCCACTGGTAAAGCCAAAGCAAATGAGAAGAAAAAGGATGCAAAGGCCAACCTGCTCAAACAAAACAGTCACGCTGGACATGATGGTCACGAACAGAGGACTCTGGCCCATCAACAAGGTTGTAGCCAAGGCCAGAGCTGTAGCTGCCAAATATGTAATCCAAGTTTTCATATCAAATAGAGTAGCTTATCAGCTTATCCAAGTCAATCAAACACCCTTCTTTAGGAACTCTTCCAAGCGATATCCTGCTTTTTCCTCCTTGCATAAAAGAGTTTGCACATAGTTTGAAGCATCTGAAATATTCCCGTTGGCGTATGCTGAGATAGCCGAGACGAAAATCACTTCCTGTAATGTTTCTTTCCTGTACCAGATGACACCCTGGTATTCATTACAACCAACATAAGTCCTTACCCCCTCATCCTGGAGAAGGGAATCAATCATTACAAGAGGGTCCTCGCCTGGGGGAACTGTTTTTCCACCCCCTTCCAGGATTGCTCCCAGATGGCAAACCTTACGGGCTTCATTACCTGCAACACCAATTTTCTTCAATTGGTTTTGGAAGAATCTGTGAAGTAACAATTTGTCAGCAATCTCCATCGCCTGCCTGACCGAGGTATTTTCCTGAAGGAAAGGCTTGAGTATAAATGCGACAGCGAATACAATCGGCAACTCTTCCATGATTTGTGCCCCATGGAGGAAGAGTCCGCACCCAGCTTTTTCATTGAAAAGCGAGAAACAACGCCTTAACTGTGTCAGCATCACGTTTGGATTAATGTCCTTGGCAGCAGAAGGAAGATAAGAGGCACTGGAGACAGGAAGAGAATCAGCGGCAACGCTTAAATGAGCATAGCTTTCTGCAAGCATCAATATGAGTTTTCTCTCAAGTTTCAATGACGAGGAACCCTCAAGCAATGAACTAAAAAGATTGAAAAATTTCTCACTGCGTATCAAATCCAGGGCATTGTGGATAGGTCTGAGCCTGATGAAAGCGATTTCCTCTTCAATATTCAAGGTTCCTTCTCCCCTGAGGGCATTGTACAATTCCTCATAAGACCCATCCTCATCAAGTACTTCGTGGATGTTGGTAAGAACAATGGTCTCATATCCCTCAAGATGGAAATGGCATCCTTGATCAAAGATTTGCAATGAAGGGACAACATAGAAATACCCTGTGGGGAATTTTGTGTAGATGATAAATCTCCGTCCTCCGAGACTCAGACCCAACGATTCAGCGATGGTGCATGTCTTTGTGAGAGGGGTTTCTCCTTTTACTAATTTCGGAGCACTTGTCTTGATGATGCCCTCGACACTTTGATATTGGTTATTGTACAGCACCAAAGAACGTTCGGTATCCGTCCCATTAACATAACAATATGCTGACTCCTCCACCATCCCATATTTATTGCATAAATCAAAGAACTGAAAGTTCTCAATTCCGCTATAGAGATATCTTTTCCTTAGCAAGGGGAATATCCTGCGGTAATGCTCGTTAACCAAGCCCTCATTCGGTGTCTCGTTCCAATAGGCGCGTTTGTATTCCATGCCATATTTCTCACGATATCCCTCAATCTGGCCATGACCGATCATAGGAAGTCCAGGCATGGTGGCAAGGAGAGTAAACACTCCAAAGTATTTATCCCCATCCCCGAATTGGGCGATGGCGGTGTCTTCATCAGGATTGCTCATGAAATTAACAAAGCGTTTGAGAATTTCTGGTTCAAAACTGATTGTTTTTTTGATGGTATCACGATATTTCTTGTTCTCTTGGTTTTTGAGCATATTCATGAATGCGCTGTTATATACACGATGCATTCCAAGTGTCCGGACAAAATAACCTTCCATCATCCAGAAGGCCTCGGCCAATAACAATGTGTCAGGAAGTTCTGTAGCGATTCTATCTACGACCTCACGCCAGAATTCCTGGGGGATGCTCGTGTTGAACTGTTCGATACTCATACTTGCGCAAGCACGCCCTGCGATGTCTCCACCTTCTCCAAGTTGAGGATACCATAGTCTTCTAATGTGTTTCTTGGTTAGGGTCATGGCGGCATCGAAACGAATGATGGAGAAATTCCGAGCTACATGACGAATTTGCTGAAAGACAGCCTCTCTCGTTAAAGGATTAAGAAAATCTAGTTGCGCTGTATCATTCCAAGGCATCGATGTACCATCATTGCCGTGGAAAATATATGAGGTTTTTCCTGTATTGAGTTCCTTTCTTCGGAAAGTGACAGCAGCATCGCTACGGTCATAGTAATGATCCTCCAACTTAATCTCGATATCAGGATTCTGTGAAAGATTCGGGCCATTATAGGTGTAAGAAGGGAAGGGCGGATAGTCCTGCTGAATAAAATACTCAGGATGGGAAAACACCCAGTTTCCATCGATACCGGTATGATTTGGCACCATGTCACTCGCAAGGCGAATGCCACGTTCAGTACAACGGCTCCTCAAGTTCTCCAAGGCCTTCCATCCTCCGATGGAAGAAGCAATCTCATAATCTTTCAGGGAATAGGCGGAAGCCTCTGCATCAGGATTTCCACAAAGGTTTTTGATGGTCTTGCTTGCTACGGAGCGTTCCCAGAGTCCGATAAGCCACAGGGCGGTGAAACCCCGTTCATGCAAAAGATCAAGTTCTTGGTCGGGAATCTGATCAAGCCTTGTGATGCTATGACCATATTGCTTGGTCAGCTGGTCAAGCCAAACCAAGGTGCTTTTGGCTATCATCACCACATTAGGCATCCAGCTTTTATCATCGGTGAAAGCCTCATACTCATTATCCAAGCAGTTGTAGTCAGGTACCAGAAGCTCGGGCTTCCCTCCTCCGTTGTTGGAAAACCTAGGTACGGACTCTTCCTTAATAAAGGAAAGGGCATGGAGAAGCAATGTTTTCATGGTTTCAGGAATATACTCCTGCCAATTCGCAAGGATGTAAGTTATCTGGTCCGTAAGTGAATCGGGAAACAGTTTTGCCGGTTGCGTTAGGAAGCTGAAGATATCCTCGTCATTATGTAATCCCATCAATGCGGTTTCCTGTGATCCTCCCAGAAGAGCACTCAGAGCCTGGGTTCCCAAAGGAAACACGATACCTTCCGGATTGATGAAAGGTTTTGCGACTTTTACAAAAGCTTTATTTTCAAGGATAATCTGATGAACAAAGAAACCCCGTAAGGATTCCTCAGTGAATTCCTTGATATCAGGTTGTCTTTCGGCCAGAAGGGGAGAGGGAAATTCCTTGGCGTAAAAGGCAAGTACTTCCTGGCAATTATGATTTTTGTAAACCAGAGTGGCCATTCGCTCAAAAAAATCGGGTTGGGTGTCCTTTAGATATCGGGAAAGTACCGTCTGGTATATCATATGCAAGATGGCGGTTGCATGGATATTGGCCGATGAAACGAAATCAGTTCCCTGTTTTTTTGTTACAAGCTGATTGTACCGATAGGTGAGGTCATTGGCTTCTTTATAAATGGTAGACAGCTCTGTGGTCTCGCAAAAAACAGGAGAGAAAAAGCCCAACTCGGTCCGGGCTCGAACCGAGATTCTCATATCATGGTTTGTCAAAGGTTTCCTCCTGATACCCACTAAGTATACCATTGGGAACAAGCACCAAGCAAGATTGACTTTTATATTTGTCAAAACGACCGGCTCAAAGAGTAATTTCCTGAGGCATCCGGTTTATTTCATTGAGCATGTCTTGTATTTTGGGGAACAACACTGAGAGGGCTATCTCCTCATCCATATCGAAAGGGTCGAGCACGAACTGGGCCACAGAGCCATGGGATGGGCGCCCAATACCAATTCTCAGCCGAGCGAACTGGTCAGAACCTAGATGTTCTCTGATGGATTTTAACCCGTTATGTCCCTGAAGCCCTCCTCCAAGTTGGAGTCTGGCTGTTCCCAGAGGTAATTCCAGATCATCATGGGCTACAAGAATTTCCTCAGGGACCAAGTGGAAAAAAGAAGCGGCCTCTTCCACACTGATTCCACTTTCATTCATAAAAGTCTGAGGTTTGAGAAGTTTTATCTCTTGTTGGGCATAGAGAGCATGGAACTTTTTTTGCCAATTCAAGGAAGGATAGAGATAGTCGCATAATCGGAATCCACTATTATGGCGTGTTCTCTCATAAACTTTTCCAGGGTTGCCAAGAAAAACAAAAAGTTTGCGCATATCCCGATAATAGCCTATTGCTCTCATTTGTGTAATTCCCTACCATCTCATAGTATGTATGTGTTGGTCACTTATGTTCCTGAATCTCACCTGGAGAAGGTAAAACAAGCTCTCTTCGCTGTTGGTTGTGGCAAGATGGATGGCTATGATCAATGTTGCTGGGCCACCAAGGGACAAGGGCAATTCAGACCTTTGGCCGGAAGTCATCCCTTCCTTGGACACCAGAACGAATTGGAAATAGTGGAAGAATGGCGGCTCGAAGTGATTGTTGAGGAGAAGCAGGTAGAAGCTGCCATTCATGCTTTGAAAGAAGCCCATCCGTACGAAGTCCCTGCCTACCATCTTATGAAAGTGCTCACTATTGGAGGCTGATATGCCTAAAACTATTGGTTCAATCAACGAAAAGATTAAGAATGGTTCGTCGGTAGTGGTGACTGCCCAGCAATTCACCCAGATGGCGAAGAGCAAAAGCCTTGAAGAGCTTGCAGAAGAAGTGGATGTGGTCACCACAGCCACATTTGGTCCCATGTGCTCCAGTGGTGCCGTAATTAATTTTGGGCATTGGGAGCCTGGTATCCGCATGGAGGAGATAGAGCTCAACGGAGTGAATTGCTATGAAGGCCTGGCTGCTGTGGACAGCTATATCGGGGCGACAGCTGAAAGCCGCTATGACTGTACCTATGGAGGAGCGAATGTCATCGAGGATCTTGTCACTGGCAAGGACCTTCATTTGCGTGCCCGAGGCAAAGGTACCGATTGTTATCCAACCAAGGAGATTGACACTTGGATTAATAAGGATACGGTCAATGAATTCTATCTGTTCAATCCCCGCAACGGATACCAGAACTATAATGCCGCCACCAACAGTACTGATAGCATCCTGTATACGTACATGGGTTGTCTGCTCCCTCATAACAACAACGTGACCTATTCTACCAGCGGAGAGCTTTCCCCATTGCTCAATGATCCCTTTTTCAGGACCATCGGCATTGGTACTAGAATTTTTCTTGGTGGGGCGCAAGGGTATGTGGTTTGGAATGGGACACAGTTCAATACCATGCAAAACCGAAACGACAAGGGCGTCCCGATTGGGTCGGCGGGAACCCTGGCAGTCATTGGCGATGCCAAGCAGATGGATACCCGCTATCTGAAAGCCGCTTATTACTACAAATACGGGGTGTCAATGTTTGTAGGGCTGGGCGTACCTATTCCTGTGTTGGATGTGGATATGGCACAGCATCTGGCAATCAGCAACCAGGAGATTGAAACAGAGGTATGCGACTATGGCAGGAAAGGGCATCCTGCAATTCTAAGAACAAACTATGCACAATTGCAAAGTGGCTTTCTTGAAATTAATGGAGAAAAAGTGAGAACGGCACCGATGGCGTCGCTCAACAGGGCACGGGAGATAGCTGAGCTTCTCAAACAGTGGATTTGCAAAGGAGAGTTCTTTCTCACTGAGCCGGTTGCAAAGTTCCCTAAGGACAGCTCTGTGAAGACAATGACGCAACGCCAGAGGGATACCCAATGAAAAAAAGATTTACTTTGCGGTTTGCTCCCAATTTAGTGAACCAGCCTCTCGTAAGCAAGCTGGTTCGTTCCTATGATGTGGAGATTAACATTCTTAATGGGGATGTCTCCTCAGGTAAGGGTGGCATGCTTGTCGTAGAACTTGAAGGCAAGCCGGACAATCTCAAGGAAGCTGAGAAATGGCTTAAGGATATTGGAGTGGTGGTTTCTCCTATGTCCAAGGACTTGATTTTCGATAGTGAGAAGTGTATTGATTGTGGTGCTTGCACTGCAGTCTGTAACAGTGGGGCCCTTTCCCTTGATAGGGATTGGAAACTGGTCTATGACAGTGACAAGTGTGTGGTATGCGCTCTTTGTGTCCATGCTTGCCCACTGAAGTTGTTCACTATTGCCTGATGTTCCAGGAACGTACCTATCGGAGAGGGATGCTTGGTGAGAAGTTTGGGACTTTCTCCTTCAGCATCCAGGAAAGCGATCTGTTTGTCGGGTATACCCCCAAAACCAGAGAAATGGATTTGGTAATGAAAGAAGCCAGAAGAAAGACCATGCAATTGAGAAATCAAATCCTAAACTATCCGGACAGACGTTTCCTTTCAAGTTTCATCCCATTGGACAATCCGATTCCAAGTGGGCATAGCCTTATAAATACTATGATTCTTGCCTCTGGTGAGGCAAAGGTTGGCCCGATGGCTTCTGTTGCAGGAGCAATAGCCCAGGAAGTAGGGGTTCACCTCAAACGGAAGTGTGGGTTACAGGAGATTGTGATTGAAAATGGAGGGGACCTTTATCTGGATGTCAAGGAACCGATCCTGGTAAAGTTGCTTGCACCGGGGAGTGGTTTCAGTGGTCATGTCGCTATCCGGATAAAGGCGGAGGATTGTCCTTTGGGTGTTTGCACCAGTAGTGGGAAGACGGGTCCTTCCTTCAGTTTTGGCCGGGCGGATGCGGTGATGGTGGCTTGCCATGATAGTGCCTTGAGTGACGCCTATGCTACTGCTTTTTGTAATCAGGTCACCGACGAGACTCAAGTGGATGTTGTGATTAAAAGAATTTCCCACAAAGAGAAGATTATCAGCGCATTGGTGGTATGTAATGAGAGACTTGCCCTTTATGGGCGGCTGGAGGTTGAGAAGCTATGAAGATAACCGAGGCCATACAAAAGCGCATCCTTGTGCTTGATGGTGCTATGGGGACGATGATCCAGCAACTTAAATTGAGTGATCAATCTTTTTTCAATCCTCGTACCAATTGTTGTGAGACAAGTTGCAACGAGCTCTTGAATATCAATCGGCCCGATGTGGTGCGGTCCATCCACAATTCCTACATAGATGCAGGATGTGACATCATTGAGACCAATACCTTTTGCGCCAATGGATTCTCTCTTGACGAATATGGATTGGAAGACGAAGTACGGGATATCAACCTCAGGGCATGCCAAATAGCCAAGGATGCAATTGCCGGCAGGGAGGTACTTGTCGCCGGGGTTCTTGGTCCCACCAAAGAAAATCTTGCACTCTCTACCAATGTGGATGACCTCTCCTACCGCAAATATGATTTTGATCAGTTTGTGGCAATGTATCTTGAGCAGGCTCGAGCCCTTCTTGACGGAGGGGTGGATTTGTTTTTGATTGAGACAGTATTTGATACTTTGGTGGCTAAAGCCGCCATCCATGCCTGCCTACAAGCCATGGAAGAAAAGCAGGCAGAGATACCTCTTATGGTAAGTGTGACATTCAGTGACAATAGTGGAAGAATGCTCTGTGGGCAGGATTTGGAAAGCATGGTTACCTCCTTGAGTCAATATCCTTTGTTTTCCTTGGGGCTGAATTGTTCCACAGGAGCCAAGGAGATGGCTCCTGTTATCGAGAAGCTTGCGAGTATCAGTCCCTTCTATGTGACTGCCCATCCGAATGCGGGCTTTCCCGACAAGGAAGGAAACTATACGGTGGGTCCCGAGGAGAATGCCGGTATATTGCAAACAGTAGTTGAAAAAGGTTGTGTGAATATCCTTGGAGGTTGCTGTGGAACCACAGAAAAACATATCAAGGCCATTAGAAAAATGGTGGAGGGAAGGAAGCCCCATCAAAGAAACCCGAATATACATGAATTAAGGCTTTGTTCACTTGAGACCAAACAAGTTGAAGAAGGGAGGTTGCTGGTGGTGGGAGAACGAACCAATGTGGCAGGTTCCGCAAAGTTCGCCCAGTTGGTGTCCGATGGCAGATGGGATGAGGCACTTGCAATTGCAAGAAAGGAAGTGCAGCAGAAAGCCGATGTATTGGATATCTGTATGGATGCCCCCTTATTGGATGCCAAGGAATGCATGGTCGTGTTTCTGAGGAATATCGCCAGCGACCCCTCGGTTGGCAGGATCCCGGTGATGATCGATTCATCTGATTTCTCTGTAATTGTATCTGCGATGAAGGAAGTGCAAGGTCGGTGCATTGTCAATTCAATCAGCTTGAAGGAAGGGGAGGGTCTCTTTATTCAAAAGGCCAAGATTATCCAGCGGTTCGGACATGCCATGGTAGTCATGCTTTTTGACGAGCAGGGACAGGCTGACACCTATGAGAAAAAAATCGCATGTGCACAAAGAAGCTATGATCTTCTGATGCAAAATGGAATTCGGAGTGAGAATATCATCTTTGATGCAAATGTGCTTTCCATTGCTACGGGTATAGATTCCCATGACGCCTATGCCAAGGCTTTCATTGATGCTACAAGTTGGATTAAAGCCAATCTGAAACATGTGCATACCAGTGGGGGGGTGAGTAATCTTTCCTTCTCTTTCAGAGGGAACAACACCATCAGGGAGGCCTTGCATTGTGTATTCCTTTCCCTTGCTTCCCTGGATATGGCGATTATCAACCCGGCCTCCAATAGGGATGTCTCCCTTTTGGATAGTCAGACGGTGAAAATCATACGGGAAGCCCTGACTCTTTCAGGACCAGACCCGATTTGTTCAAGGGAAGCCCTGATTGAGCTTGCCAAGGTCTTTGTCCCGAAGAAAATCAAAAAGGACAAAGAGGAGAAAGAGCAAACCTGGAAAACATTAGGGCCGAGGGAACGTCTGGCGCAATCAGTGATTCATGGAGATGACACCTACCTGCAGGAAGACTTGAAGAGTCTTGAAAATGATAACCCGCTTTCCTTGGTGGAAGGTCCCTTAATGCAAGGGATGGAACAAGTTGGGGCTCTTTTTGGTGAAGGTAAGCTGTTCCTACCCCAAGTGGTACGTTGTGCCAGAACGATGAAAGTAGCCGTTGATATTCTACAACCACGAATTTCCGATACATTAAGCAACAGAAATGCAATAATAGGACATCAAAAAAGAAAAGTTGTGGTTATGGCGACCGTCAAGGGAGATGTCCATGATATCGGCAAGAACATTGTTTGCCTTGTGCTATCCTGCAATAACTTTGAGGTCCATGATCTTGGGGTCATGGTTGACAAGGAGACTATCTATCAAAAGACCAAGGAGTATCAAGCCAATCTTGTTGGACTCTCCGGCTTGATTACTCCCTCCCTTAAGGAGATGGCGTATACGATTTCCTATTTTCAGAGTAAGGGAAGTACTATTCCCATTTTTGTTGGAGGTGCAACCACCAGCATTTTGCATACAGCGCTTAAATTAGCACCTTTATATAGTGGGCAGGTGATTCATACCACGGATGCCTCCAGTATGGTCATGGGTGCCCTGAAAGCTGCTTCTGAGAAGAAAGACCAATACTTTGCGGAGATTCAAAGACAATATGTTGATGCGAGGAATTCCGAAAGGGAGAAACTTATTCGAAAGAGTTATGCCGAGGCGGTTTCAATGCAGACACAAAAACAAGAAGGGTCTGAAGCTTTGGAATATGGTGTTTTCACCATTGATGAGTTTCCTGTCGATGAACTGGTACAAAAAATTGATTATCGCTCATTGGTTCTTGCATGGAAAGTTCCCATGGGGAGTGACGAGGCCGCAAAACTTACAAAAGATGCTCGTAATATTGTATTTGATGATTCATTTTTGAAAACATTGAGAGAAGGTTCAAGGGCTGTTTACGGGATTTTCCCTGCTCATAGCGACAGAATGAAAGTCAGCATAGGAGATAAGGATTTCTTTTTTCTTCGTAACGAAGCCACCGGATTGTGTTTGGCTGACTTCATCGCTGTGAATGATACGGTCGGGATGTTTGTGGTGAGTAGCCAACTTGCTTGTTTGGTTGAGGAGGATCCCTATTTGAAGGTGATGAAGCAATTGCTCTATGATAGAATGGCAGAGGTCCTGGCTCAATATACTCAAAATCTTGTGATGGCGAAATGGGGCTGCACTCAAAAGGTGATTCGCCCTGCCCCAGGGTATCCCACCTACAATGACCACAGTGAGAAGAAGAATCTTTTTGAAGCACTCTCTGTATCAGAAAGAATAGGCATAACACTTACAGAGAATTATGCCATGAATCCTCCTGCAAGTATTTGCGCCTTGGTCATCGCTTCGGACAATGCACGGTACTTCAATGTGGGAAAAGTGGGAAAGGAACAACTTTCTTTGTATGCGAAATGCAAAGGGATGTCTCCTTCTAGCCTTGAAAACTTTATCCTGGAGACTGAATAATAAAACCATGAAAGTCATTGATATTCTTCATCAGGCAAAGAAACCCTTGTTCACCTTTGAGATAGTCCCTCCCCTGAAAGGGACTACTGTAGAAGCATTGTTTTCTACCGTAGAATCCTTGCTTCCCTATGAGCCAGCCTATATCAACATAACCAATCATCAGAGCGAGGTGGTCTATCTTGACCGGGGGGATGGGTTGCTCCAGCGGTGCACCATCCATAAAAGACCTGGAACGGTCGCTCTTTCGGCATTGATCCAGTATAAGTATAACATTCCCGTAGTAAGCCATCTCATATGTGGAGGCCACACAAGCGAGGAGATCGAGAACAGCCTGGTGGAGTTGAATTTCCTGGGAATCGACAATGTCCTCGCCTTACGGGGGGACGCGCTCAACGACCAGAAGAGATTTGTTCCGACCATTGGAGGATGGGAACATTCAAATCAGTTGGTGGGCCAGATAGAGGCTCTCAACCATGGTACATACCTGGAAGAGACAGTCAAGGATCCCGCACCGACCAATTTTTGTATTGGGGTGGCTGGGTATCCTGAGAAACATGCCGAAGCAACAAACATGGAAGCGGATATCGCTCATCTCAAGTGCAAGGTGGACAGCGGGGCCTCCTATATCGTGACCCAATTGTTCTTTGATAATCAGGTATATTACAATTTTGTTGAAGCTTGCAGGAAAGCGGGAATTATCGTGCCCATCATTCCTGGAATCAAACCTTTGGGGAGCAAGAGGGACATTCAGACCATACCTCAGACATTCCATGTTGATATCCCCAAGGAACTGGAGGCTTTGGCCCTCAAGGCGCAGACCTCTTTGGAATTGAAGGAAGTTGGTGTATACTGGGCTACAGCGCAGACAAAGGATTTACTCAAACATGGAGTTCCAGGGGTGCATTATTACACATTGGGCAAAGCTGAATCTGTGGGGAAAATTGTCCGAGCAAGTTTTTAGGAGAAATTACCATGGCAACAAAGAACCCGTTTAAAATTTCCGAGAGTCTTTTGAAAATCATTGTCAGTCTGATGTATCTTGCGATGGGTGTCGAAGGTTTTGCCAAAGGACGAAGTGATGGAGCCCTGGGGCCTCTTTATAGTTTTGTGAGAGATTTGTTTGGAAAGGCAGGAGATGCTTTCGCCATCATCGTTGCTCTTGTGGTTTTTCTTAGTGGCTTGATAATCCTTCTCTCCTTGTTCATCACGGCCGTCCCGGGCTCCCTTTCCAGAATTGCCATGATTGTCCTGATGATTGCCTGGACCTTGAGCATTGTGCTTACCGACTTCTCTGATAAGTTCGGGTATATCAAGGATTTTCTTTCCTTCATGGTCTGGATGGAACAATTCCTGGTACATTTATTAGTCCTTGTTGCCACGATTTCAGTGTATGGTAAGGCAATCAACATCAAGAAATAGCCATACTGCAAAATCCCAATCATGAGAGTCCTTCCAAAAACAAGGGGGATGGTTGTAATTCAGTTTCTCTTTATGTATTGTGTTCTCAATGTTTGATAAGATCAGCTCAAAGCAACTTTATCAAGGGAAATCTTATAGTTTTTCCCTTGATACCATCAGCTTGCCTTCAGGTAGGAATTGCGAGATAGAACAACTTCATCATCCTGGAGGAGTGGTTATCCTTGCATTGGATGAGCAAAAAAGGATTGTTTTAGTAAGCCAATACCGATATGCCGTCAAGGCGGAATTGCTGGAGTTCCCAGCAGGAAAGCTGGACAAGATACCCAATGAGACTCCTGAAAAAGGAGCTGTCCGGGAGTTGAGGGAAGAGACGGGATATGTTGCAAAGGCAATGACCTATCTGGGAGAAGTATATCCTTCCCCGGGGGTGGTGACCGAAGTCCTGCATCTTTTTGTAGCTACAGGCTTGAACAGGACTTCCCAGCAATTGGACGATGACGAATTCATTACCATCAGATGGGTGGAGAAAGATGAGTTGCTCAAGATGATAGCTGGCAATACCATCCGTGACGCCAAGACCATATGTGCCTTCACTTTGGCGCTTCTCAAAAAAATCATCTAGCGCTGTTTGGCTACTCCTATCTTTGGACAATGTCCACTCTCAGGACAAAGGGAACACCAAGGACTGATTGGCGTGCAGATTTCCTGCCCATATGCTACCAGAAGCTCATTAAGAGGTATCCAATGTTTTTTGGGCATTATTTTCTGCAATTCCTTTTCTGTCTCCTCAGGTGTTTTGGTGTGGACCCATCCGAGACGATTGGCGATTTGGTGCACATGGCAATCGACGCAGATGGCTTGGATGCCAAAGCCAAGGCTCAAAGTCAAATTGGCTGTCTTGATGCCTACTCCAGGAAGTTCCATAAGCGAAGCCTGGCTACAAGGCACCTTGCCTTGATATCGTTAAAGTATGATGTGGGCTATTTCGAGGATATTCTTGGACTTTCTTTGAAAGAAACCCGCAGGATAGATGGCTTGCTCTATTTGTTTTTGATTGAGCCGAACCATTTTTTCGGGAGTATCCGCAAGGGTGAATAATTGTCGTGAGCTTTTGATGGTCACGCTGTCTTTTGTCCTAAGTGAGATGAGGGTGCTGATGAGTACAGTGAAGGGATCATTCTTTTCTTTTGCGATTGATGACACCGAAGGAAGTGTTTTCCCTCTGAGCACGAGTTCTTTTTTCATCCGTTCAAATAACTGGTCCCATTCCAAGTCGGTCATAAAGCAGTTGTATCATGAAGAGGAACAATGGTAAACGCTTGATTTTTTTTGTCTAAAAAACTAGCTTGCTGATATGATTATCGTTCTTAAACAAAACATCACTAATGAGCAAAAGCATGCTATTCGGTCTTTTCTCTCAGAGAGAGGACTTCAGATTCATGAGATTGTTGGTACTGAAGAAACAATTTTTGGTGCGGTCGGGAAATGTACTGTTGATATCCGTGAGGTGGAATTGCTCCCCGGGGTTGCCAAGGTAGTTCCCATTTCCAAACCTTACAAGTTAGCAAGCCGTGAACTGAAGAAAGAAGATACCATCGTATCAGTGGGGAGGGTTAAGATTGGAGGTACTCGTATTGCAGTGATGGCAGGTCCTTGTGCGGTGGAAAGCCTGGAACAGATAACTACCATTGCGGCTGCTGTTCGTGAAGCAGGTGCCGTGATTCTTCGTGGGGGAGCGTTCAAGCCAAGGACAAGTCCCTATGCTTTTCAAGGTCTCGGGGAGATTGGGCTGAAATACCTCAAGGAAGCTGGTGAGAAATACGACATGCCCGTGACCACCGAAATTGTCAATCCTTCCGATGTCGATATGATGAAGGATTATATTGACATGTTCCAGATTGGGGCGCGGAACATGCAGAATTTTGAACTGCTTAAGGTCGTAGGTAAGACAGGCATGCCGGTCTTGCTCAAGCGCGGTATTTCAGCAACCATTGAAGAGTGGCTTATGGCCGCCGAATACTTGATGAGCAGTGGAACCGACCAGGTGGTGCTGTGTGAGCGAGGAATCAGGACTTTTGAGAGGGCGACTCGAAATACCCTGGATTGCAGCGCAATTCCTGTGGTACAGAAACTTACCCATCTTCCTGTGATTGGAGATCCTTCCCACGCCACAGGTCTGAGAGACCTTGTCAATCCTATGAGCCTTGCCATCATCGCCAGTGGCGCCTCGGGTTTGATTGTCGAAGTGCACAATCATCCTGAGGTTGCCTTGAGCGACGGTCCTCAGTCCCTTTATCCGCAACAATTTGAAAAATTAATGAGGGATGTGCAAGCCTTGGCGCCTGTGGTGGGGAAGAGTCTGGAAAGGATCCCTCGGATCATTCCTGATTTTCTCAGTGAGCAAGTTGAGATTCCTCACTCTTTGTCAGACAATGTCATCGCCTTCCAAGGAGAAAGGGGGGCTTTTAGTGAACTGGCGGTCCGTA
>Ga0172381_10002528_pt1 | contig 20155 bp, 34 predicted proteins | sample Leawel6488metaG_FD_119754 | JGI IMG/M metagenome (GOLD analysis project Ga0172381, IMG submission 119754) | Leachate microbial communities from a municipal landfill in Southern Ontario, Canada - Leachate well 64-88 metaG | ecosystem: Engineered > Solid waste > Landfill > Unclassified | place...
CCGGTTTTCTTGTACCGAAACACCACGGTTCGTTTGCGTTTGTCAATCTCTTTACTCTTGACGCAGTTGCAGCACTGTTGAGCAAAGTCGTCAATCAGTTTGTTTCGTCGCGGCAATACGATTTGACTATTCATAATGACGCGGTGGGTCGTATCAAATATCCCGGTCCGGTACACTTTGACGATTCCGCTGTTATCGATGAAATTACAGTCCTGTAACGGGGACTCGGTATATTCACAGAGCCAGACTCGGCATCCATACCGTATGGCAGCCCGTTGAAACTCACGGGCAGAATCCGCGTTGGGCCTTAGATCGGTGACACAGGACTTGACCCGGTATCGTTGGATTAAATCTAAAATCTGTCCGAACCGGTTTTGGGTGACATCGTTTAACGCAAAGACGCGAACCAGCTTATATGTTTCAGGCCCGGTCCGAACGCCGATCACAACGTGTTTGTTGTCGTCATTGTCAACACCCATTGCACAGGGGCCGTCGTGACTATCCGGCATTCCATCCAAACTACAACAGGCATAGACGGATTCTTTTCGCAGTTTTTCATCGGTACTGGAATAGGCTCGCCCCAACATCAATCGGATTACGTCACCGATGTTGTTTTCCGGGGGGTGTCTGTAACAATGCAGAATATGGGCCGGGTCTTGGTTCTCACTGGTTAGATACGACCAATTAAACCCGTGACGACGGCTGTTTTCCTTTTTGGTCGGCACCCAACGTCCGACCCGCTGCCCTACAGGTTTACCACACTTGGTACAGCGAACATAGCCGGTCGGCTGAAAGTTTTCCATGCGGCTAATCCGGTCAGGATACATCCCTACGCATTTTTCAGGGTCTTCAAAAAACTCCAGTTCGGCACACGTCCAACCACCACATTCACACTTGCGATACCAGTATCGTTGATCGGACCCCTGCCACAATGAATCAATGCCGCGATCTTCGTCCGAGGGATTACCGATATATACGATTTGAGATTTACCCCGAACCCCGTCAATCCGGGCATTCGACAACCGGCCCCGGACCTTGCCGATGATTTCCTCCTCCATCTGGTCCGTTTCATCCAGTACCGCCTTATCGACATGAATCCCGGTCGCGGCCACGGACTGACGGCTTTCGCCGTCAGCCGTTGGCATCATCCGCAGGCCTCGCAAGTAAAGGTTTGCATTTCGAATTCGCTTAACGTCTGCGGCGTCAGTCTTTTTACCGCCAATCGTTAAATGTTTGCCAATTTGTGCAGGGTTGAATTGAATTAGTGGAGTCCAGCGGGTCTTGGAATAGTCCATCATATCCCCATCATTGGGGAACCCGTACAGGACTCCCTGCCGGTATCGACCGTAGATCATCCCGTGCAGGCATTCCAAAATTTCAGCATCGGATACCCCGCAACCAGTGGCCTTCATGTAACATTTTTCCGGGGCTTCATCCCGCATGAAGGGAACTTGATATTCCCGACCTTCGGTTGAGAATAATTGTCCATTGGACAGGCGAATTCGATTGGCCTTGGCCCAATAGGCCGCGTGGGAGGCACACATCAATTCTACTTGTTTCAGATCATCCGAGGGCATTACTTACCTTTTGCCATCAACGTTGATTTTGCCCGGCGTGCAACAGCCCGTTTTTGCCTTTCAATGTCGCTTGGAACCCCAGTCGCTTCCTCAACCGCTTTGGTCCGGGCGGTCTTTTGTGATTCAAGCCGGGTCAGTTCCTTATCAGCCTCTTTAAGAATCTTGCGTTTGCGTTTGGGGACAGGATTTTTAGGGCCTACGGTCAATAAACGTGCATATTCCAGTATCTTTGCCATTTGCGGACTCCTATTGCCAGATTACAATAAGTGAATATACCACTAAACGCTAACGAAATGAGAAAAATATGAGAAATTATTTTTATATTGACACAGTTTGGCAATGTTTGTAGATTGAACGCAAAGATAGGGCAAACGTTCTCAAATGTTACCCGATCTTTCCATAGTTTTTGGTCCCTCGGTGCGTCAAGACGGCGTTACAACGCCTTCCCTCCAAACCGTGCCGGGGGACCATCCTTTACAGGAGATCACAGGATGGGAAAAAACGACCGAAAAACAAGCCTGCTGCGTACCCAAGCCAGCCTCATTACCGATCTGCGGCAGCAGGTCAGGGCACTGAAAAAGGAAAACTCAAAACTGTTGCGAAAAATCGACTGTCAGGCCAATAGCATTTTATCCCTGTTGGCCGAAAAACATCATCTGGACCCGGACGCACAAGACGAGGTTATAAGACAACAAAGCCAAAAAATCCTCGAACTGGAACGCCATATAAACAGCCCGGATAGTGACCATTTTGCCAACACAAGTGTGACGGGTGCCGCCCTTGGAATTAACGTTAAAACCCTGCGGAAACTGGCCGAACAAGAAAAAATTCCCTGTATTATGGACGGCACCAAGTACACGTTTAATATAAAAGCGGTTAAAAAAGCACTACTGGAAATGACCGACAACGATATTAAAATCCTTAACAGAACGGTATGCCATTATGAGCAAAAAAAAGGACGAAGCCAAAAACGGACAGATACCGAACGGCTGCCTGAAATTTGATAACGGGCCTGCGGTGGTCAATGGTCTCAATCTGATCGGGGCGATTGTCACCCATCCAGAGGCGAAAGCCATTGCACGCAAGGTTTTAAAACAGGTCCATGAACAATCCGGGTCGTCGTATAGATCGCTGATGAGTGACATCGTTCATTCACTGGACTATATTGTCGAAATCAATAAAATGCTCAATGAAATGGGAATGAAACCAATCTACAAAGAAGAACGGCAAATGGATTGGAACGAGTACAAGAATAGGGAAAATTAACCTATGGGATACGGCAAAAAAGAGGACGATGACAAAGTCCTGAAAATAGAGGGTCTAAGCATCGACGGCGGCGGAATGCTGAATGGCCTGAATATTATGGCGAGCCTTATCTGTGACAAAAAAGCTAAACCCGCTTTAGAAGCACTCCTCTGCAAAATACAAAAAAGTACCGGGCTAAGTCCTTTGGAAATCATTATGGACATAAGAACAGCTTTGGATTTTGTTGTTAAACTCAATGAAATCGCCAAAAAAGCCGGAATGGAAGCCACCCCGTGGGATTCTAATGAATAATTGGGTAAAGTTGTACATCCTGGACGAGTTCAAAAACCCTGTCAGGGCCTACGATCCACTGGAATGGGCCAAATGGTGGGATACCGCCAACCGCATCGTACAACAGGACACAATCCATATCGGCGATGGGCAACTGGCAGATGTGTCCACGGTCTTTTTGGGGCTGGACCACCAACGTACAACCCACAAAGACGGTCCCCCTATCCTCTGGGAAACAATGATCTTTAACGGACCTCTGGACGGGTACTGTAAACGCTACAGTACCCGTCAAGAAGCTGTCCAAGGCCATACCAAAGCCCTCACGCTGCTACAGGAACGGGTCACTGCTGATTCTGGACAATAACACCCCAACGGCTTATTTGACGGCTATTTGACAAAACTACAACTTGTGTGACATGAATCCGGAATTTTGGCACACAAAAGGGTAATTCTTATTTGACAACTATTGGGGACAGGTGAACAAACTAACCCGCTGATAGGCTTGGTGGTTATCCATACGACTATCATGGTGCCTCGTTCGTGCAGGAAAAATCCTGTCCTGTCCCTCCTCTTTTGATTCTGGAGTAAAATTGTCTTTTGGGCCAAAAGTGAAATTGTCATGGGTAGAGGTGGAAAGAGAATCGGGCCGGGCCGGGCGAGGGGGGAGCCGGGGGGGGGGGCTACGGGAATTTCTTGGGTCCGATAAAATCTGAGTGGAATTGCCTGCGAATCATTGGGCCAGACCGATAAAAAGCCTATTATTAGCTCAATAATGCAGATTCTGCCTCGGTGTTGTACAATTCTGTTGTACAATCTGTGTTTTCGGTGGTGTTTTCGTCGATAAAATCAGCGTCTATAATACCAGAATCCCCCGTATTATCCGGGCTTGCCGGGCATTCTGTTAACAGTCTTGATTCAGCAAGGCTCGCGGCTTCCAAGGCCTTTGTACGGTCTATTTCAGCCTCGGTTATAGGGTCTATAACCTGATGACGGTCAATCAATATCCCGTGTAATTTGGCCCTATCCATGCACACAGCACGTACAGCAGCGTAATCGCCCGATAATTTCGCCCGTTCTAAACACCAAAGCAAATCATTATCGGTCCTGTCAAACACGCTTATATCAGCATTTTCCCGCTTTTCGGCTGTTTTCAGGCGGTACAATGTCAACAATTTTTGAATCAATGGAGAGTCGTATAAAGCCTTGGCCCGGTATGGTGTTGTACTGTTCTCTTTATAACCCGCTTTGATATAAGACCTTAGAACATTTCCGAAAGTCTCACTGTCCCGGTTTATGAAATATTCAAAGAATTTCCAGTATTTCTCTGGAATTTTGACATTTTTGACAAAAGAATCAAAATCGGTGTAGTTCTTGAATAGTTCCCGCTTTTCAGCCTTTTTACTCTTATAACCCATACAATCGTTATACCCCCGTTCATATAAATTCTCAATATATTCTCTTTTCTTGTTTTTGTACTTGCAACACCGCGTTTAATAGTGTATAGTATAAATGAATTGAGAACGTTTGCTCATTAACAACTTAATAACACTTATTGCAAAGGGGTAAAACTATGGAAACGAACACCACGAACACCAGTAACATTTTAGTATCTGCCGGGCTTGCCTTTGAAGTGGAAAAACGCCCGCATTTTGTACAGCGTATTACCCGGAACGGCGATATTTACGAGCCGTCTAAAATGTCCTGCGGTATCTTCAGGACTGACACGGGAGCAGAAATTGGCGACGTTTCAACAAGCTATGCAGTCGCCCAAACAGCCGAGATTTTACAGCCGTTTTTAATGGCTGCAAAAGAAGGCTATATGTCCTATAAATCCGGGCGTGCAATTGATGGAGGCCGTCGCTTTTGTCTGACGTTTGACATTGGCGGTCTGTATGAATCACACGGTGAAAAGTTTCTCCGTCAAGTAATTGTTGGCGGTTCTCATGATGGGTCTTGGTCAACCTTTATCAAGTCTGTTGTGATGCGTCAAGTTTGCACAAACGGGCTCCTCGGATTGTCCCGAACAAACGCAAGTTTTAACATCCGGCACACAACGAACTGGAGAACCCGGTACAACGAAGTTTTGCAGTCGCTTGAGAAAACACAGCAGTATTTTGCGGAGGCGTTTGCCAAGTATAACAGCCTGTTTGATATTACCCTTACCCGTGATCTTCGGGCTATGCTGACCCGGCGGCTTTTGGATATGAAGGACGACGAAAAGCCGTCAACCCGGAAAGAAAACCAGTTTATCAAGATTATGGCTCTATCCGAGACAGGTCGGGGGATTCGCGGGAACCGTGAGATTTTGAACACGGGAGCGGCATGGTATAACGCGGTTGCTGAATATGTTGACCACTACAGCAACAATGCCGACAGTGAAAAACGGTACGTTTCAGCCTTTTTCGGCCATGGCGAAGGCCGTAAAGAAAAAGCCTTTGAACTGGTCTCGGCAGTGTAAAGCCTGCAATAGAATACCGGGTGAAATATCCCGGTATTCTTTTATAAGCTTTGCGAAAACATGTTAAAACTTTTTAAGGGGATAAAATATGGGTTTATTAAACTATGAAGATTGGCAATCATTCACTTTCAAAGGACGTCGATTTTTGGCGTTAAAATTAGGCGGAATTGTGCATGTTTTCGGCAGTAAATTTGCCAATTACGGCACCTATTACGATATAGACGCCTTCCGCAAACACTACAGCAGAGACGGCGAAAAACTGAAATTAGATTGAACACTTTTTAAGGGGATAAAACAATGCACGCGATGACACAAAAAGAATTTCAGGAAATACGAGACCAACGGTTTACAATTGTCACTTTTGACCTTGGCCGTAGGAAGTCTACTTATGGCGGTTTAGGACTGAGAAAATTAATCCGGGAAATTGCCAACGCAAACAAGGCCCGCTTTCGGTATGTCATTTTTACGGAAGAGGAAATACAGGCCGGGAAAATTGATATTGCCCGTTGGGATATGGCTTATTTTTACGACAGAATCTAATCCATTGGGGTAAACCAATAACACTTTTTAAGGGGTAAAAAAATGTCTGAATTCGAGAAAATGTTACGGCAGATTATTTGTGAAAAATCCTACGTTGGTACGCTGATTATGCTAAGGGATATAGCACGGGAAAAGGCGGAATTGTTCGCCGGGAAGGATGATAATGCGGCCAAAATCTGGAAGGCATACGCTGACAGAACCGACACGTTTACAGGCGAAATTTTAATGCAGATTTGACAGTCTTTATAGAACTGCCGATCTTGCTCGGCAGTTTAATAAATACTTTCAAACACTTTTTAAGGGGTTAATTATGGCGATTAAAGAACGGTTAGAAAATGACAGTCAGATTTTAACAGCCTTCCTTCAGCGTTGGTTATTTCCTACAGAATACCAGCAGGAACTTGATTTTAAGTCCGGGCTATATCTCACGCATACCCTTTGTCAGTCGTTAGGGCTTGACGCTGACAGGGTGTATATGATTGAACCCGGAACGTATCGAAGCATTTTTGAAGATGCCGAGGCCGTGTCTGCATATTTGGCCGGGATAACTAATATCTAATCTATTGGGGAGAAAACAATGATATTCGCAAAGATCACAAAAAAGCGGTTTATGAAACTGCATAGTACAGGCCGCCTTTTGTGCTTTGGGTGCTGTTGGTATATGACAAAAGAAGAGGCGGCACAACGTTTACAAAAGGTTCTCGCCACTGGAAAGCCTATTCACGGCACGAAAACAAGCCGGGTCGATATACAGGACAATGGCGAAATCAGTAAAACAGCGGTCTATTATGATCGGTACGAGGGGCAGCGTTATTTTTTTGTGGAAACCGTTACAGACAACAGCAAGGACAGGCAGACGAGCCGGGATGATATACAAACAGATACTATAGTTTATTACTGGAAGGATTGAACTATGAAAACCTATGCACAATGGCAAGGCAGCGGTATTGATTTAAGCAAGTTTTTACAGCCGGGGGACAAAATAGATTTGGCAATGGTCGATTATTTTGTGGGTGTTCTGCCGCCTGTCTTTATGTCCCGTGATTGCGTCCAGATCGGGGAACCCTACAGCCTTGACGCTGAAGGCCGTCAAACATACGCAACGGCTGAAAAGATCGGGGCAGATTGGGTTTATACGGGGATTATGGCTTGTAAAAAACAGCCGCCAAATCTCTACGAAATTCACACCAAGGCCAAGGCAAAATACCCGGATTGTATCGTCTTTTTGAAGCGGGGCGATTTTATGCTAACCCTTGCCGATGATGCTATATTGTTTGCCGGGCTCGTGGGTGCCGAATATGGAACCCGAACATATAACGGGCAGAAAATCCCGTGCATCGGGGTCTTATGGGTTTTCCGGGATAAGTACCTTATCAAGTGTTTGCAGGCCGGGCATAAAGTCGCCCTGATGGAAAACGTCCTCGATAACGTGGTATCTGTTGAGATCAAACGGGATATTGTCAGAATCACGGATGCGAATATATTTGAACTATAACCTTAAAACCGGAGGGAATGATGGAAACTACAGAACGTGAACATTTGCGAACCTGGCTGAAACGTTGTCAAGCCGTATTAGTGGGAAACCTTTGCAACGGCTTTTTGTTTGACGAGGAACTATCCGGGCCGGATGGGGCACACTTTACATTGTTTGTCCCGGAACGAACCGACAGGGCAGAAATTGACAAAGCCGAGGCCGATTTGCGGAACCGTTACGACGTAACCGGGTTTACGGTTGAACGTGTCCCGGCTGATATTCTGGCGGAATTCCTGCATACTACAGCAGGCAAGCCGGAAGGGGGATGGATTGTGTCTGCCCGGTGGATTGTGGAAAACAAACAGGCCCGGAAAATCGACGCCGAGGGAAACTTTATAGACAAGCACAAGGCCGGGGGTCAGTTGTGCGATCTATGGACCGCCTCCCGGATGGTTGCGATTTATGACAGCCTGCAAAAAGAGGAAAACCGGGTCAAGTTCCATAATATGAGTTTTGCGGTTGCTCATCATGTGGCTATGAAACTGTAAAACAGGGGGGGATAAAATGAAAACGCCAACCATAGATCAGATAGATTGTATTTTTCTGGAGGCAACGTGTGCGGGGATTACGAAGGCCCGGTGGGATAAATTGATGCAAGGGGCAACGCGAGCCGACAAGCGGACAGTCAATAGGATTGTACGGGTTTATCTGCCTGATTTATATCAGTCCCTTGCTTTGCATCTCAACAATCCGTACAAATACTATAAAACAGAAACGCATTTAGTTCTTGTCCATAGCGAGATTGAGTACTTTATGCCCTATAGTTTGCGGAGGTGCGGATGACAGCCCGGAACGATTGGACAGCCCATTTAGTCAAGTATTCCATACCGCAATTACGCAAGCGGCAGCGGATTTGTGAGGCTCAAATTGCAGTTGCTTACAAGGCCCGGAATACCGAGGCTTTAATCCGGCTGTATACTATGCAGGATAGTTTGACAGCAGCGGTAATGATTAAAGCGGGGTATATGAAATGACCAAAAAACAAAAGCAAAAACTGGCAGCGTTTGCGATTACAACCGCTGAATTGGCCGGATTTATCAAAAAGCAAGGCCCGATTTGGTATGACTACGAAAAACAGACACGGGCCGGGGTATTGAATCTGACTGTCCGGGATAATACCGAGTCCAAGTCTGCCGGGATTGATTTATTTATGCGGTTTGACAGCCCGGATAGAGCAAGGGCAGCGGGTTTTGATTGCAATCCGTTCTCAGGCAAGTACAATTATTGCGGCATATCCGCAAAGGAAAGTATTGAAAGCATATTACAACAATTTTAAAAGGGGTAAACTATGGAACCGATCACAAAAGTTCTTTTCAGGAAGTACAAACAGGGCGGGGATATTCTGGCGTTATTCCCGGAGATCCCGGCGGATATGAACCCGTACCATTGTCAAAGTTTTCAGCACGTCGGGCAGCACGGGGCCGCTGATTTTCAACACTGTATTCATACGCTGACAGTCCCGGCAAGCCCGGCGGAATATGCCGACCTGAAGGCCGAACTGGAGGGGCGGGGGTACAATTTGCAGGTAATTCAGCGGGCTTCGTTCAAAGATCACGAGGCCCGGAAAGCCGAACTGAAACGAATGCAGGGATAATCCTATGAGTAAAAGTGAGGATTATTAAAAGAATTGCAGGAAGGGCCGCTCTTTGAAAAGTAAATAGGTGTGCTTTGGGACAGGTTTTCTAAAGTTTTAGATGGACATTTTTGCTTTTTTGGGTATTGTCAATACGCACATGAATCCATTCCGGCAAGATTACCACGTCACCTACCGCGTGATAACTGCGGTTTGTTTGAGCATGGAACCCGAAAATTCGCAGTTTTCGGGCTTCCCATTTCTTGAGTTTGTCGGGAATCAGTTTAATCAGTTTACCGTATTGCTTGGTCCCCATTTTGATTTGCCGCAATTCGGGATACCGCTTACGATAAAACTCGATATGACAGTCCCCACGTTCTGCCGGGGTCAGATCATAGTTGTTCTGCTGCTCGATAAAACTCATACCGATACCACCGACAACAGAGACGTTTCCAATTTGACAGCGATACCCTTGCTCGACAAGATTGTTGTAAACCGCATACGCTTTGTCCTTGCCCCGGTATTGATGTTCATCGACCTGATGCGGTTTGTCTTTTGACCGCCAAGACACTTCATAAATATCTGACATAGCAGTTCTCCCTTCTTGTCCCGCTGCACACCTATTCACTTTTCAAAGAACTATCTACTTTGTTAAAATACATTATATCATATATCCAGAATAAAGTCAAGTGAAATAATTTTGCAAGTACCTAACAAGGGATGATTTGAAAGAAATTATCATGCCTGACGATATTAAAAACGTGGATGAAAAAAAAATTTTACCGGTGTGCGTTCAGTGCGGGTACTGCTGCACAGTCCGCCCGTGTTTTTACGGGATTTGGAACCCGGATAAAAAAGCCTGTAATTTCTTGGCCGATCACCCGGACGGCATACGCCGGGTGTGCCGACTGTTTGACGCGATTCGTAAAGATCAGCAAGACGCGATTTATCCGATGTTTTGGGGCGGCTGTGAAGCCCCGTTATTTAATACCATAAGAGAAGAGACAATTAAAAAGATTAGGGGGAAAACCGATGAACAAAAAAAGACGTAACCGACTGGAAAAAGTGTTTGACGAACTGACGGAAATTATCACAGAAGAACAAGATGCAATTGCCCGTATCCCGGAAAGTTTTGCCAACTCTGACCGCGTTGAAAAAATGGAAGATAATTTGGACGTATTAGCAGATGTATTAGATAATATTCAATCGGTGATTAACAATGACTAAAAAACCACGAACCATATCAGAAGCAGCATTGTATTTTGCAAGCCCGGCAATGTGTCGCAAATTGCGTTGGCCGGGGGGAAAGCCTGTCTGTCCTGTTTGCAGCAGCACACGAACCGGGCAGATCGTCACGCGACATTTGCGGCGATGTTTGGACTGCCGCAAACAATTCAGCGATAAGCAAGGCACACTGTTTGAATCCCCGCTGCAATTGGGCCAGTGGTTTTTCGCCTGTTGGATTCTATACAATTACCCTAAAACCACCTGTCAACGACTGAGTGATTTGGTGGGTGTCACTGTCCGAACAGCATGGCAGATGCGGCGAAAATGGAATGCAGGTCTATCCCTAATAGTAAGGCCCGGCACCTTTGAGGACACCATAAAACAACTGTTTTTTCTCTCAAAAAACCAAATAAATGAGGTATTGAAACCCCCGAAATCACGCTAAAACGCCAGTATTGCACCATACCCCTAAAAAATTTTCTTCTTTTATGAGACTTTTTTGTTTACTTAAAATGAGAGCCGGTTTATTATTGATAACCGTAGCGGATGGTTGTTATATCAGGGGTTACAATATAAAAAGGTGAAATATTGGAGGATTTTTCCCGCTGCTCCTTCTGCCCTTGCGGGGCAACCTTTCTTTAGTCCCTACTAAAGTGCCTTTCACCCCCGCAAGGGTCTTTTGACAAGTAAAGAAAACCCGGTTTGACCGCCCTGTATCTCTGCCCCTCTCTGGTCAGTTATGCCCATAACCTGACCCATCCTCCTCCTTCAGCAGAGTGCAGGGCGGACCTTTGGGTTTTAGAGGTCAAACAATATGATTCAGTTCAAAAGTAATACTTGTTCGTCCTGTCATAAACGAGGCCCGTTCATGGGTGGGTATAACCACGAAAACCAAACATGGTTTTTATCCTGCTTATGGTGTGGTGAGATTATGGAAACAACCGAGGCCGTCGTTAAGGACCAAATTTTATTACAGCAGCAGATTGGTAAACATGCCTGCCCTAACTGCGGGATTCAGGCCCCGGCCAAAGGACGGATTACTCTATCCGGGATTATGGAATTTGCCTGCACCAATTGTGGATTCAAAGAAATCCTGACCCCCTATGGATTTGAGCAATATATGAAAGTGATCGGCGGGAGGCTGAACCCGTGAAAGATTTGCATATCATTGTTTGTGGAATACATATTACGTTGGGGCTGTTTTTTGTAACAGCCATGATAAAGCTGCTGTACGATAGAGTGACCCTGTTGCCGTCAATTCCCTCACTAAAACCCTCGGCACCCGATCATATTCAACGCCGCCATAAAGGTTATCTAAAACGCCGTCGTATTGTATTATATCACTGGTGGAAACTTCTGATTATCGACTTACTCAACGCTTGTGCGAACATCACATTTGCTTATTTACAATGGACGTGGAGTTTGAAAAAATGACGTACTCTGAATTTGTTTTACAATTTATTGACCCCACGACCGTATCGGATGAAGCGGCCAAAGAGGGAACCTATTACACCCGTGCGATATTCGATCAGTTACATCATCCTTTCCGGGTTGCCCTTGGACTGGTTCTTAGCACAAGTCGGTCTATTGTCAGAACGGATATTCCGAACCTGATTTGGATTAAAGCGGTTCTGTCTGCCCTGTCTGTCTGCGTTGTCGAACAAGGGCGGAATCTAAAATATCCCCGCCCCGGCGACACAATTCCCCGTTCTAAAGAACCTTGGATTGTTGACGCTCGCATTGAACATATTTCGTACCCGTCTATAAATCATTACAAACCGTCTGAAAACTGAAAGGAATGTGCCTATGCTAAAATAAGTGAAATCCTGTGATTATTTGTGTTTGAAATGAATTGTTATTGACGATATGATTTGGAGGGAAACTCTAATGAATATGAAAAATGAAAAACTTGTTTTAACTATTGTAGCGTATCTATTGTTGTCCTGCGTCACACTGGCGGGGACCATCATCCTGTCCACCGATATTGAACTGCCTGCCCCGGACCCGGACCCTAATCAAGTGATAACAGTCTACTTTCACAGTGATGCCCCGCTGCTGTTTATGAATCTGCTGATTCGTGTCAATGGCGATGCAACGCTTGTCGGGATGATGGACCAAACCAACTGTGGTCAATACGGGTGGGATGAATCCGCGTTTACCTGTACTGTCAACCCGGATAATTCAATTGAATTGTTCGGCTTGAACTGGAATGAAAACACAGCCTCGACGGTCGGGTATCTGCAATTTACCTGCAACAGCGGCAAGGTGTACATTTATCTGGATAACGAAGAATCAATGGCCGTCAGTTGGACCGAAGCCCATACTGTCTCAACCGAATCAATCCGTGTTGGCACACTAACATTACCGCCCTTGATCGAACGCGACGAGCCGGAGTTTTCGATTAGCCGGAATCCTCTAACGCCCACGGACCCATGCTGGCTCGACTTGCAATCCTTGTTTACGATGACGCGATTTGCCGAGATGTCTACTGGCCCGGAATATTTGGAATACGGCGAACCGTTTCCAGCAGTTGTCATTTATTCAGACATTACCACCAATCAGGTTTGGGAACCGAACTGTGTTTATATCGTCGCCGCTCAAATCTATGTTCAAGCCCTATTGGTTATAGAACCCGGCACCACCGTCTTGTTTGATTTTAATTGCGGGATGTTGGTTAACAATGGCGGCACGTTGATTTCAGAAGGAACCCCTGACAAGCCAATCATTTATTCGCCGCTGTTAGCTGTTGATTATGAAGTCGAAGAAGATACCTATATCGGTATCGGCAACTGGTGGGAATGGTACCGCATATTCCGGTACCAATATATTAGCCCGATGATTATCGAAAGCACCGCCTCCCCCGCAACCAGTGTTTCATATTCGTTTGTCGAAGGGGCACAAGCCGGGGTCATTCTCGACGGCATTACACTGGACAAACCCATCGAAAACAATACGTTCTTTGGGAATATGTACGGCGTTTACGAAGTTGGACCCGCCTTGACCGATGTACGCAATAACCTGTTTTACGTCCATGAAAAATCGGCAATCGAAATTGTAGCAACACTGGACCCGAATGATGTTCCGGAACGGATTCTCAATATTGAACATAATACCTGCGATTATGGGTGGACTTACGGTATTATATTTCACGGCATGGACGACCCCAACGGTCCTATGCCGTATGTAGTACTGGCCAACAATGTAATGACCGAAAATTATGGTTGCGGATTATACCTGAATGGTTGCTTTCATTACATGTCACTTAGTAACGGCTATCACATGAACGAATATGACAAAAATTATGATTTCATGGAGTTTAATCCTGTCCACTCTGCTATTTATCCTTATCAACCCGAATTTGGCGACGACCCTCGGCTTTGGCACCGGTTTGTCCCGGACTGTAATTTTATTGATGCCGGACTGGTCTCTATCGCACAAACGTCCCTTGTCGGTATGTCTACGGACTTAGAGGGTAGACCAGATTCAGGAATGTTGGATTTAGGCTATCACTATATGGATTGGAATTTTATTCGCACCTCCGGGGTTGATGACATACTGGCCATTGCGGATTACTGGCTTTGTTACGACCCGGCGGACCCCAATAGCCCTAACTACGTTGACCCCAATTTTGTCACTGACCCTAACGATCTTGCCGATCTGCTGCAATTTGGCGGTGATCTGGACCATAGCGGATTTGTGGATTTGGAAGATTTCGCCGTTCTATCCCGGTCATGGCGTGCCGCTCCAGACGCCCCCGATCTTGTTCCGGTAATTGGCGGTAATCCCGATGAAGGATGGATTGCCCTTACCGCCAGTCAACCAAGTACCGATACGGCATTTGTGTATGCCTATATCAATGGCCAATATATCGGACAAGTCTATTCGGCAGGCAGTAACATAGAAAAGTATTGTGATCTGACAAATTTTGGAAATCGACCGCTTGAGATTAAATTTATCGTCATGGACATGGACGAAAATGTCACGAATTCGCTGCCGTGCTTATACGAACCTGACGAACCGTTATCGCTGAAATACTGCATTCTGCCGAAAACTTATGAACCCAATCAGCCGCTTCCTTTTGCGGCATGTGGTTCATTAAGTAGCGAGGATACCGTCACCGTAAATGTGTATTCCTATGACGATGAACCGGTATGGTCCCAAACGTTTACGGGGAATACTGTTAAGGGGCAAATCCCGGCAGAAATTACAGGGAACCATTATCTGACAGGAATAAAAATGGTTCCCAATAGTGGCGATGCCAATGTATCCAAAGCAACCGCTCGCCGTGAACCGCAATCCCCGCCGGACCCAAACATCATGGCCTTGGTCGTTTCGCCTTCGGCGGTCCTTACATTTTCAGACAGGACAATTCATAAACACGTCTTAGCGGCGTTAGAGGACCAAGGGATTCCGTATAAGATTTTAGCCTTGGGCGAGGCGACATATGCCAACATGAAAAAGTACGCCCCTCAGATAAAATATCTCTATATGGATGCACACGGCGTCAGCCATTTAGACGATGAAGAATCCTACTCTGTTTTGAGAACCTCGGTATCCTTGGCCGATGGCGGGGTTATGTCTGCTAAGGCAAGCGATTTTGTAACACCGCCAACGTGGTGTAAAGAACCACTGCCGGGGGTGTTTGAAAAAACCCTGCCAAGTTTCATTACCATGGGATTTCAAAAACTTAGGTTGTTTCATTTTGACGGGTGTTTGGGAGCCCATTTAGTGATTAACGATGCAACCGGCTTACTGTGTTGGGGACCAATCCGTGAACAAGAGATATTAGAAGCGATTCCGCACAATGACATGTCTCTTGCTTTTGGCATGGCAAACGGCAACTCGACGGAATCCCGATTCTATCTTGGCTGGTTCAATGAAAGTGAATCCAAAATATTTTACGGAGAGTCATTCTACCAGTGGTTCAGCATTCAACTTTGGTTTAACTTGTCAAACAACGCCTCATTATTTACGGCGATCTGCAATGCCAAAAACGAGGTATTAGATTTGGGCGGGTCGGCGACCGATGATAATTCACCTATCAAAAACTTTCGAATAATGGGCGAAGGGGATATGATGACGTTTAGGTTGTCCCCAATGCAGGAATAAGAGTAATCAGCAAAAATCAGAAAGGAGTTATTTTATGGAAATTACGTTTTGGCAATTGTTCGGACAGACCCCTTTTTTAACTGCCGCGATTCAGAATACAATCGCGTTTTTAGTGGGGTATACGGTCCTTCGGCCCCTACGGACATTGAACGTTTTTTGGTTGGTGGTTTATATTGTTCTTATGGCGGGTCTCAACTGGTTTTTTTACGGTTCTCACTATTGGGATTTTGTCCGGGACTTAGGCCCTGCTGAAATGCGTTATTTCGGATGGGTATTTGAGTTCTTGTTTGTGTTTGCTGTTTCGATCATTGCCAATATCGCCTGTTTCCAGTTTTTTTTCAGACTGAAAGGGCCAAAGGAAGTCCGTGTTGCGATATTGGTTGGATTCACCGTGGCCCAATCGTTTATTGCAGGGTTCCCGCTTTTCAGATAATCCAATCTCTCTCACGGGGCCGTCACTTGCTTGAGCGGTCAAGCGGTGGTATGTGTTCGAACAAACAAGGCCCCGCATACAGCACCCGGCTCGTTGCCGGGTGCTTTTTAACTTCTGAAATAAGGATATGAACCATGCTATAAGTAAGCCTCACGGGGACGAATCACCGGGGTAATTCTCCTTAAACCCCTCATTTCCTACTTTGGTGCGAAGTATCCTTTAGGGTTTAACCCACTCTCCGGCGTCCCTTTTGGCCGTCCGCAATTGCTACCCTCTGGCAACCCACGCGGACGGCCTCCTTTTTTTCTCATTTCTCTTTTTATTCTCATTTCATGGTTATTTTTTCCTTGCCAATCGTTGCGTTTTGTTGTAAAGTATCTCTATAAGGATACGGCTTTCGCACCGAGGCCCCTTGTTTTGCCCGTCACGGGCCGTAGGATCGCTTTTAAGCGGTTTTTCTGCCCCGTGCCTAAAGACACACCTCGGAACACCTAAGCCCATTAAAAAGGATTCTACGGCGTGTTTTGCGTAAAGGCCAAAACGCTTTTGGCAATAAATAGCAAGGTTTGGCAAAAAAAGGTTGTGTTTCTCAAAAAAAGAGGGTATTCTAATGAGAAAATGTGAAAAGACCGAAGTAAGTAGCAGTAAATTGACAACTCAACAGGACGAAACAACCGTCGATCTACTAACGGTTGAGCAAGTAGCACAGCGGTTGACGATTGGGGTTAGAACCGTGTGGCGTTTGGACGCAGACAAAAAACTTCCTGCGGCCTTACGTATCGGGCATAGAAAACGCTGGAGGGCCAGTGATCTTGAACTGTGGTTAAACTTAGAGTGTCCATCCCGCAAAAAATTTGAGCAAATCAAAACCAAGGAAAGGAAACTTACGTATGGAGAAAACAACGCTTAAAATGAATTCACAAGTCTATTTGCAGTGTAAGCATAAAGGCTGTGACAAGATTGTTTTTACCCCGATGGGTGCGATTACTCATGCGAAGAGGGCACACACACTTTCGGTCCCGCTCAAGCGGCTTGAAAAATACTATACAATCGTTGAAAACCCGCCGCAAGAAATAGTCGATGAAGTTCAGCGGAAGAAAAAATACCAAAAACAATACACGACCAATAAACGTTCTGCCGCCCGGCAGCAGCCTCCGCCGTCTGACGGTCCCCGCTTCAAATGCAATGGGTGCGGTCTTGTTGTGGCCAAGAAAAACAGTCTATATAGCCACTGTGAACGGGTCCACAAGAAACGGTATTCGCAAATCGGCAGCACCGTCACCGATGAACCCCTAAGCCATCCCGAACGCCAACGCCAACTTCGTAAAGCACAGCCGGACCCCATGCCCTTGTCAGAGTTAATGAAATCCATGCCGCAAGTGCTGGACATTCCGAACGCCGAAGCCACGGAGGACGGATTGATCTTAACAGTACGCTTCAAAATCTCACCGGCGTTCGTTGCGTCAGTGATCTTACCAAGCGTCGTTTCACAATAGGAGTTTTATGATGAACCGGAAAGCAACGTATTTGGGATTAAATGAACACCATCGAATCAGTTGGACGGATGATTACAATCGAATTTGCCTTACACTAGCTAAATTGGGTTTTTCTGTTGTTACCATTGCCCGGCATACGGGTTTGACACAAAATCAGGTCGTCTATCGCTGCCGCAAACGCGGCCTGTCCGTGATGGACTATCGAAACGGTTCATCCCCCAAGGCGTTAGCGGTTCTTAATGCTCACCGAATCCGGATGGGAAACCAAAAAACCGGCTAAAGTTTTACCCCCTTATCAGACAGGCGAGGGCCGTAATAGTGCCCCCGCCTGTGCTTACTTCTATGCGTTGCGTTTCAAGCCGCCGATCACTCCGTTTTTACGGATATTGTCGGCCAACAGGCCCACTACGCCGGACCCCAACAGCAATTGCACCAATCCCGGCCAGTCCGCGACTGACCCGCTGGCAAGGGTGGTAATCACCTCCATAAATTTCTGCTGATTTTCATACTGCTGCTGAAGGTCTTTGCCTGCCATTTCAAATTTGGCAACGATGATCTCGTTTTGCTTTTGCCACAACAGGTATTCTTGTTCCAGTTCCGTTGCTGTCACCGGCTTGCCCGGATTAAACGGGCTGTCGGTAATTGGTGTACAGCCAACCGCCACCATCCAAACAACCCCGGCGATTACCGGGCATAGGACGATAAAACGGTTCTTTTCAATCCACGACCAAAGGTTTGTCCAGATCATAGCTTAACTCCTAAATTAGCGGCAGAATAACAAATCGTACGGCCTGTTGTTTCAGACCATGGTGCAGGTTCCTCCGGGGCAACTACGTCCCGCAATGGGTAACGGCTTTCCGTAACCGCCCATTTCGCTTTTACTTGACAAAAGGGCGGACAAGTACCTCCATACGGTCCTTGGCGACCTGTGCAAAATCGGCAGCGTTGTCGATCACCACGGCAATCGCCGCGTTCCGGTCGTCACTGGCAACCACGGCTTTCGGTCCAAAGATCAGTTTTTCACAAGCCCCGTTTTTGGCTTGTTCATCGGTCGGTTTTTCGACGATTGCAACTTCGTACAGCATGGGTTTTCCTTTTCACAAATTAGACAGGATAAATTTTAAGAGGGTTTGACCCCTCGCTACGACGTACCACTAAGTGCCGTCGTTCCAGTTGGGCGGCGACTTTCCAAATCTGCCCCGGTTCACACCCGGCCAGTCGTTCCAGTTCCTTTGCGGTATGCCCCGGATACTGCCGAATCCACTGTAAAGCAAACTGCATCGAGGCCGTCAGTTCTTCCGTCTGCCGCTGGCATTCGGCGTGACTGGAAGCCGGATGGGTTCGACGTGCCCGAACATCAAACAGCGGCAGATTATTTTGTTTTTGTTTGATCTTCATCCCACTTGTCCCGCTCATCCTTCAGATAACAGTCCCGGCAGATATAAAAATGCCGACCGTGTTTTCCCACATCGACAAACGCATCACGTTCCGGGTGATAGTAACAGACATACTTACGTGTCTTTTTCAACGGGCTTACCGACCAGATAGATTTCAAAGCGACCGTCCTTCACTTCCCGCACATCGACAACGGTTCCGTAGGGATTCAGTTTTTCATCCCGGACAGAGTTCCAGAAATAATTGTCAACCGCGTGGACGATCTCTGCTTTATCAACGGTTATTCTTGCATTTCCGTACAACATCACTTACTCCGATGGGTTTATGACCTCTGGACGCAATTCACGAATCAGCCAATTGAGTTCTAACGTGTTCATCGCATAGTTTTCTTTGATCTTTTCCGGACTGGCCTTCAGGATTGAATCCGTGTACTGACGCCGTAAATCGTGCCGCTTTTTCTGGACCGCCTCGGTCAGCCAATCACCCTCACGGAAATTGTTCGGGTGAAATCGCCACCACTGAAGGGTTTTGCGGTCGTCTCGTAAATGCCGGGTCAGAAATTCCCGTAAGCCCCACTTGTCATACGTCCACAAATATTCTTTGCCATGCAGCACCATCGCAAAGTTGGTGATCGCCTGTTTGATTTCGGCAGCAGGCCATTGTTTCAAAGTATCGGTGATCGCCGCTCGAATATCCGGCGTTAGCCGGGTGTGTGATTTCCAACGGCCTTTGAGTGATTGTTTATTCCAGTGTCCGAAAACTGAGGACACATCATTATCTTGTCTTAACTTCTCTTTACTTAACTTCTCTTTACTTAACCCTGAGTTCTCCTGGACAACTCCCGGAGTGGTCCCGCAATCGGGTCCGGGTATCTTACTTTCCCCCTCACGATCTGCCCGTAACGACTGAAAATCTGCGAACCGGGTAAACTCGGCATATTGATCGCCGTTGATTTTATAGAGGATAATCAGCCCGGCGTTGTGCAGTTCTTCCAAACACTTTTGAATAGTCTTGGCCGGGTAATTGAGCATGGTCAGATATTGACCCTTGGCAATCTCTGGACAGGCATTCAACCGCCCGGCAATATCGGTATGGGGCAGCATCATAAACCAGATCACCTTTGCCCGGTCACTGACCATTGCCAGTTTCTTGCTGTTTGAAATCGTCTTCTTGAGCATTCTGCCGTCTGCCATATCGTCTTAATTTCCATAGATCGTTTTTTTCCATCCATATTCAGCAATCAAGATCGAGTCAGCGGTATTGTTGGTGATCTTGAG
>Ga0172381_10002529_pt1 | contig 20149 bp, 32 predicted proteins | sample Leawel6488metaG_FD_119754 | JGI IMG/M metagenome (GOLD analysis project Ga0172381, IMG submission 119754) | Leachate microbial communities from a municipal landfill in Southern Ontario, Canada - Leachate well 64-88 metaG | ecosystem: Engineered > Solid waste > Landfill > Unclassified | place...
ACGGGGATGGATATGTACTCAATAATGGTAGTACATGGGGTACATTGGGAGATAGATCAGTTGACTTGAGTTATCATACATCATCAATTGATGGAGCTCACGGATTCAGATCATTTGCCACAGGACAGTTTACGCTGGCCAATGATTATGGTGCAGTTTTTAACATGAGCAATGAATCTCCGGTATGTGGATTGGCCTGTGGATATGGTGCCACACCGAGACACCTCTACGAGCTGATTCATCGGTCAAATGGCGTAAATTATGCACGTGGACAATCTGGATTGCTCGAATTATCCGCGCACACGTCAAGCACAGCAGCAACCGAACTAGGCATGTATTCGGTGGGCGGAGGATCGGACACGCCTGACCACTATTTTTCGGTCGATTCAGGAGACTGTTACACCTGCAAAATTACTGTTCTTGGAACTCAACCTGACGGTGGTTGCGGCGATGCGGTGTATGAGGTAAAAATTAAAAATGTCTCCGGCACAACGTCATTATCCGGTACAGTTCGAACCATTCTGGCATGGGAGGGCGACACAAATATCGGTACTCCGGCTATTGCCATCTCGGCCGATAATACCCTTGATCGACTGACGGTAATTATCACTCCTGCAAATTCAACCTCAACCGCATGGAGCGCAAAAATCGAGTATCTGCTTCTCGATCTGGCGGTTTTGAGCGGAACTTAACAATGAACTATTAACTCATACTGAAAGGACCGGGATATGCCGGAACAATTCAAAAACTGGTGGTCGGAAAATGGGATCAATCTGGTCGCTATTCTGCTGGCCGCATTGACCGCGTTCGGGGCGTCCTGGGTGACAACCCAGAAGGACATTACCCGGATCGACGCCACCCAATGCGAGGCTCAAAAACAAATCTCCAGAATGCAGGAAATTGTGGACACCCAGAACAAGATGCTCAACGAGTCGCTCAAGACACAGGCGGTCACAGCGGAACGGCTGGCGAACCTGACTACCAATGTTTCGCAAATCTATGAGTTGTTGAGCTCGAAAATGGTGATCTATCAAAAACCGGTACGGCGCGTTCAGAACGCCGATGACAGCAATTGAGGAGACGGTTATGATGCATTCGTTTTTATTTGCGTTCGGATATTTCCTGCTGGCCGGCTTTTTCGGCCTGGTCTTTCTGGCGCAGCGCTGGCGGGAATTCGACGCTCACAATCCCCGTGTCTGGGCGGCCATTTTCGCCGCCGTCATCACCGCGCAGGCTGCAGGATTGCTGGCCTATTGGATATTCTACGATCTCGCGTGGCAACGTCAATGCATCGCCGTGGCCGGGGCCGGATACCTCGGTCATGATTTCATCGAACGTACATTTTTTTCAAACAAAAAACCATCCCAAAATCAAGGAGATGAACCATGAAGAAACAAGGAATTACCATCGTTATTGTCCTCGGCGTTATTGCCGCCGTCTGCGTATTGCTGACCGGATGCCAGACCAGGGAAATCGTCGAGTACGGACCGGACGGCAAAACCGTTGTTAAAATTACCAAGAGCAAGGATGAATGGCTCACGAATAAGGTTCTTGCCGGAGCCGGCAGCGTTCAAGCAGTCAAGATCGAACCCGCCGCAGGTTCGACCAGTTCCGGAACGCCCTTGATCAATGCGACCGTTGGCGCGGCCAATTCGGCCACGTTGGATGTTCCGCAGTCGGCCAATAAGCGGGTTATTGCCTATTCAAAAAGCATCGGATTTCTGGCTTCGATTGCCAATGCTGCCGCCGGCGGCGTAAGCTGGACCTATATCAGTACCGAAAACGAATCTGCCGCCGATACGGCCAAGGCTATTTCCGCGATGGCCAAGATTTCAACCGATGTGTCAACGTCCACTGACACCGGTACGAACTCGGATTCGAGCACCAGCTCGGATAGCAGCGTGTCGGAATGAAGAAATTCATTCTCTTTTCCTGCTTGCTACTGACGCTGGCGGTCAATTTGTCCGCCGACGTGGTGCGGATTCAATATACGGCGTTCACCGCTTATTTTGATTCCGATCTCGGAGAATCGCGCTATACGGTCTACACGCTTACCCCGAAAATGGCGCAAACCGCGCTCGATTCGCGGGATAATCGGTCCGGAATGGTCTTCCGTTCCGATCCAAAGGTAAATGGTTCGTTCCCGGGAACCGTCTACGCAGGGTCCGGATACGACGCAGGACACCTGACCCCGGCTGACGATATGTCTTTCAACGCTCAGGCACTGCGGGAATCGTTCTATACTACCAACGTCGCGCCGCAAAAAGCGGCACTCAACCGGGGATCATGGAAAGCGGCTGAAATCGCTATTCGCAAACAGGCGGCTGCCGGGAAAACGTACACGGTTATTACCGGTGTAATTATCATGTCTCCGTCGCCCAATCGAATCGGAAACCATGGTCCGGTTATCCCGGACCTATTCTACAAAATTGCCATTCCGGAAGACGGATCCGCGCCGCAAAGCTGGATTGGAATCAATCAATAAGGAGAATTTATTATGTCCAGACACGTCTACAACCTCAAACTGTCGCCCACGGAAAACCGGATCCCGTTCCAACTTGCTCCGCATATCACGCTGGGCAAAGTACCGGATACCGACGTTTCAAAAGATATTCCATACACCGAAGACCAGTTGCAGATCGGAAGTTGCGTCTACAACGCCGGTGCGATGAATGTGGCCCATCTGGATTTCCATTTGCACCCCGAAACCGGGTTTGTCAAACTCTCCCGGCTGGCCCCGTATTATTACGCACGGAAAGCGATGGTTGAAAAGGGCGAAATCGACGATATCAACACCGATTCCGGGTCCAGCGGTTATGACTTCTGCGAAATCGCCAAGCAGTACGGTATGGGTCCGGAAGAACTTTGGCCGTATGATCCCGATCAGTTCGCCGTCGAACCGAGTTTGGAATACAATGCCGCCGCAGAAAAGAACCAGTTGTTGCAGTTCCGTCAGATTCCGGTGGCTTCTCCGAAACTTGCCATCGAATTGATCCGGGCGGCGCTCTATCAGCACGGTGTCGGCGTGATGGTCGGCATTAAAATCTATGAGGACTTCGAAGCCGATGAAGGCATGAACACCGGAGACTATCTGAAATCGAACTTTCAGAATCTGCTCGGAGGTCATGAAGTCTATGTGGTGGCCTCGCTGCGGGAATCGGTCAAAACCCCGGTCGTCCGCATTCTCAACAGTTGGGGTGAAAGCGTCGGCAAGGTCGGCGCGAACGGGCTGCGCGGGTTCTTCGATATTGCCGAAGACGTGTTCGCCAAAATTCTGTTGGAAGCCAACCTCCTGCTAAAAACAGAATAGCAACTTTGCAACTGACGATGATTGCTCGTCGGTTGCCGGAGATAAAAATGGACCCTAAGATATTGTTGTTTAAGGCGCAAAGTAAATTGAAAAATAATCTCGCTTTGATTGCGACTGCGTTCGAAAAAGATTCGCCCTATTTCAACACCGCGAACGCCGCCGCCTGGAATATTTTCATCGATCAAGTGAGAATCGTCTTGACCAATAACCACGAGGAGAATTCCCAATGCAAGTAATTCAAGCCGACTTGTCCGATATTTCAGCTCAACTCCAGATCGGTGATGTGGTTGCGTTCCATGGAGACACCCCAGTATGCAAGGTGATCGAGGATGCCACCAAGTCCGCCGTGTCTCATGTAGCGATTATCTGTGAAGTGTCCCCGAATCCTCTTATCATTCAGGCTCACTTCCCGAAAGTCACCGTGGACGATATGGCGACCGAGATTGCGACCGACATCGATACCGCGATCTGGATTCTGCCGCTGTCTGCCGAAACCAGGAAATCATTCGATGTAGACAAATTTTTGTCGTTCATCCGGAAACAGATCGGCAAAGAGTATGATTTTAAACAGTGCTACAAGGCCGGTCTTATAAAATGGCTCGGCGACAAGTTGCCGATTTCCGACGATGAGGATTTCACAAAAGTTTTTTGCTCGGAATTGGTAGCCGGGGCGCTGGAATCCGCCGGGGTGATCCCGGATCTTAACGCCAGCCGCCAGGTTCCTTCTGACGTCGTCGCCATGCCAATCTATGCGGATGCAATCTATCAGGTCAAGGGCGAGCCGCTGGAAATCGTAGGAGGTAATTGACCATGGCAAAATTGACGATTTTTCGCGGTTTGCCCGGATCGGGTAAATCTACCCGCGCTCGTGCATTGGCAGCTCAAACCGGAGCAATTCTGATTGAGCCCGACGCGCTATTGATGGTCGATGGGAAATATCTTTATACTCCGGCACGGTACAAACAGGCTTGTAACAATGCTCGAATATGCCTTACAGCGCTGACTGGATATGACGGAGGTGATGATTGCGATGTGGTATTGCCGGATATTATCTATGCCGACGTTTTGCCAACCCGCCAGGACGTACAGCATATTATTGACGCTATGGATATCCCCTTACAGAATATCGAGGTGATCGACTGCAAAATCACTCCCGCGCAATCCAAGCAGCGCAATGTTCACCATGTGCGAACCGAAGATATTATGCGCATGGCAAAAACATGGGAGGACTGGATTGATGTCTAAAGTAATCGAACTTCAGCCCGATCCTAATAATCCTCTGGCGTTGACGCATATCTTTTTATGTCCCGGTTGCCGCCATCCGTCGCATGGATTCCGCGTAACTGGCCCGGAGCCGCGCTGGTCGTGGAACGGCGATCCCGATCATCCCACGGTGGAGGGTAGCATCCTGACGATCAGCGGCAACGAGCATGGACCAACTCGCTGTCACTGTTTCATCCGGGATGGCAAGATACAATACCTTTCCGACTGCACCCACGCGCTGGCCGGAAAAACGGTTGACATGGTGGATATGGAGGACCGTAATTATGGCAAAGTGCACCGCTAAAACCGAGATTTACAGCCGCGTCTGCGGCTATTTTCGACCCATCGCGAACTGGAATCGCGGCAAGCGCGAGGAGTTCAAGGACCGCAAGTTGTTCAAGTCTAATCCCGCCTGACTATCATTCCCCCTCACTGCCCCGACCACCCGGCCGGGGCTTTTTTATGTCCGTCAACCATTCCGCCAAAAAATATTTTAAAAGTTTTTTGAGCGGAAAAATAAAATTTTCGATTTTTCTTGTTTTAATGTTGCATATTCTATCGATAGGATATATAATATAATTAAAGCAAGGGAGCATGAAAAATGAAAATCGAAAACGGAAAAAGTTTTGTTGAGTTCAGCGTTGACAGCATGATGATCGATGAAGATACCGAAAAAGAATACATTCTCATCAACCTTATCTATACCGCTCCTGAAGCTCGCGGGCAGGGCGTTGCCCGTAAGATGCTCACGGAAGCCGTCGCTGAAATCGGCAAAAATTTTCCCGGCATGGAGGTAAAACTATGCGCGCTGCCGAAAGAAGATAGCGTGGATATGGATCGGCTCGTGGATTTCTACAAAAGCGTCGGCTTTCGAGTTGATGACGAACAAAATTTTGCCGGCGTTTTCATGACCTACACCCGCTAAAGAGGATGGATGCGATGAAAGGAAACTTCAGCGAAGCCAGCAAGGCCGCCGCCGCGCTGGGGAGGATCAAGACGGAAAAAAAGGCGGCATCCAGCCGCGCCAATGGACAAAAAGGAAAGCGGCCGGATGTAATTACATGGACGACAGAAAAAGCATGGCGATTTTTTTGGTCGCAGAATGGGCTTCCAGCGCGTCCATGCATCTCTACCGATAGAAGTAGTGGCGGCGATGCCGGGATTCTTTTGCGGGGTATTATTGATGGCAATGCGACAGAAAAATTCATCCCATTCACGGTAGGACGCAGGGAAGATGGAAATTTTTCTCTCACGGATGAAGTCGATAAGGAAGACATGCGCAAGGCCAAAAACGCACTCCGGGAGAAGTTAAGGCGGCAAAAGTGATCAATTGCTGTTGCATCGTCTGCGGCATGGAATTTAGCCGCCGTAAGCCTGCCATGGCATGTTCTGATTCATGTCTGGCAGAACTCCGCCGGCGCAATCGTGCGGCGGCATGGAAACGGAAACCGCGTCCTCAGCGTATCTGCCCGGTCTGTGGTGAGCCGATCAAACATCCCCGCTGGTATATTAAACATCAATCATGCGGCAAGCCGGAATGCCGTAGGATCGTGCGCGGCATGCAGAATACCGCGGAAACCGTTGAGCATATGGTGGAGATGCGGAAAGGCTATCCCTCCCACGCACCGGGAGAAAAAAACATGGCGGCAAAAGACTGGCAATTGAGGAGCCCGAGCGGGAAAATTTTTTATTTTCGCAATCTGGCGCATTTCATCCGGAATCACCGCGGTCTTTTCACTACCCGCGAGCTGGAACATTTTTCCGGACGCCATGATTGCATTGCCTACGCTATGATCTCCGCCCTGCGCCCCGGACGGTCGCGCCGTCCCGCGTCATGGCATGGATGGACCTGGGCGGAGTGACGGACCCGCCGCATGCCGGGCGGGGATATTATTTGTGATCGTCCATTTTTACGGAAATTACCGGACGTTTTTCAACGCTGAATCCGTGGTTGGCTTGAATTTCCGGCACCGGGTCATAAATCAAAATAAAAAGCAAGAATGCCGCCGTCAGCCAATAATTTTTCAACCATGCCGCAATCAAGGACCCGGCGGTAAAAAATCCATAGATCAATGCAATTCCTAAAAATTCCATTTCTATACCCTGTATTTTTCTTTGCTTCTATCGCTTAACGCGGCGAATCTTGCCACTGTATCCACATCATGCGCGGTCAATCTCCGCTTGATCGTCCGGTTATACCGCCGCAACACGATATAACCACACGATGCACTTTCGAGAATCAGCACACTGCGATACCAGAACAGGCAACTGCAATCGCTCATTCTTTCACCTCAATCCCTTTTAGTTTAAGTAGCAGGCGCAGGGCGGCGGTGGCGGGGTTTGAATTCTTTTCGATCATCACGCCAGATTGCCCCAGATGTACAATGCACACCCATACCTCTGTCGCATCCAGCATGAGGATTGTACCGAATGGCAGTTTTGCCAATATCTCCGCTGGCGTCGGGGCGGTAATTATTTCAAATGAATCGCTATATTTTCCTTTATCTGTTTCATCTTCATGAGGAAGATCATGTCTTGATTCAACATGTTCATATAGTTCTGGTTCACATTTTAAAGATACCCACACCAGCGCACTATCGGCGAACTCTCCCGCCGGGATCTTCTGGCAGTCTTCCAGCGGCGGAACGACGGATTCAAGATTAGACATTTTTCACCTCAAGTATTTTCCCAAGTTCGATCACAAAATAGTCTTTACCCGGTTCCGCTCCCCATTCCGGCTTTCCTTCTCCTTGGGAGACAAAAACACATTCCGCTTCAATGGTCGGGCGATTCCTGCCATAGCCATTGACAAATCTTACCCTATCAAAAAGTAAGAAATCCATGCCATCCGCTAAGCGGGAATGCCAATAATCTGTTACCTCCCGATATTCCTCTTTCTTCTCTCCGCTGGCGATCATGTCAAACCACTTCTTTTTCAGGGTAAGATGCAAGGTGCTCATTAGTAATTCTCCTATTCCATCCAGCAGACGCAACCAACGGTTGAGCATCTGGCGTGGATATGGTGGTTTTCGGCAGCGATAAAAAATGACAGCGTACCGGATTCGCAGATCGGACATTTAATCCGACCGCATCCGGTTTCGTTGCGCATACGGTCAGTAATCGCCTTTCGCGCCTTGACCATGTTGTCAAGATTTTCTTTGTGTTCCGCTTCTTTCTTGGCGATTTCTTCCGGCGTGGGATATTCACAATAAGGGCACGTGATGATGGTAGTCCTTCCTATGCACTGATCAATAATCCCTTGCTCATACTTGCATCCGGCTTTGCATTGGTTGTTGATTGTTCCATTGAATTTTTTGCAATGAATTGGTTTTTTCATGGCTATTTCCCCTCCGCTTTTTCATAACCAACGAGAAAATCAAATTCCCCAGTAGGATCTTCTTTCCTGTATCCCGCCTGACACTCCCGACAATCGCCATTCCCACATTGAAACAAGCCATCTTTCAACGAGCATGCGCATTCTCCGGGGCAAAACAAACCGTCGAATTCGTTTTCTTGCAGATATTCTTTGACAATCTGTTCAACCGTGAATCCAGTTCCGCCGGTTTCAAGATGTTCCGAGATAATTTCCATCACGCTAGGATTTTCCATGCTTATTTCCCCCACGGAGTTTCCCGGACCTGCAAATCTTCCGGGAACTTGGTTATATCGGTTACGAGTTTTCCGTCGAGGTCGAGTTGCTTGACGAATACCGGCACCCCGGCGGCTTGGCATTGCCAAACAATGGATCGTACCCATTCGACGTTGCAGGGGCGGCGCTGCGGCCCGGATTCGGACCCGACAACCACCCAAGATGGAATTAGGTCGGTATCCTCCCACCCTCCGCATTGATGATAGGCTATTCCTTTCATGAGATCACGATTCAGCCATAAATCATGCTCACGAATGCCATACGGATGTGGGGTATATTCCTCGACATTGCGTAAATCAATCGGGCCAAGTAGCGGTTCCAAGGATAACCATCTTTTTTCAACGCCAGACCGCCAGAGATGGAAATATCTTTCTTCTAAGCGTTTTTGATTTTCTGCGGTAACGCCGAACCATTTATCGAGGTGAAAGCCTAAGTCCAAACTATCATATCGTTCTGCTCTTTTGGTTAGAATCAGATTGATTGCGTTGGAGGACAATTCCGCCAACCAGTTGTAAATTTCTCTATCAGTATTCCATTCTCCGAACAGATCCGTCATATTGCCGACGAACACCACGCCGGATTTCGGCGGATTCTTTCTGGTTGCGGTTGGGGTGGAAAACGCCACCACCATTCGTTTTTGATATGCCATCCGCTCCGCCCAGCAATGTTCGCACCCCTCGCTGATTTTCACGCATCCGATGACCGGATTCCACGCATGGTCCCAATATTTAGCTCCGTTCATGCTTATTTTTCCTCCGCTTTACCGCACAAATCGCATTTGCCATTGGTATAGGCAGGATGCTGGCAGTAACCGCACCCGCCATCTTTTGGATCGCAATACATCACGCCAAACCCGTCATAATCCGGCCATTCTTTGCCGCAGTGAGGACATGATGATTTCAAATCATCGTCGGATATTTTCTGCTCCGCTTTCTTTATTCTGAACACCACATGTGAAACGGTGGAGCAACCCATTTCATCGCAGTTATGTGCTTCGTCCGGGGCCGGATCACCATCGATCAGCAAGTTAGCCAGATCGCCGCAGACGATGATTTCTTTGCCGGTGTCATAGATTTCCACTGTCCCGCGATATTTCAGCATGTGCATTTCCCGCTGACGGCACTGGCACGGTATTTTAATTTGATCCTCACAATATTCGCAATTGGCCAACTCCGGTTCTTGTGCCCCGCAGCATTTTTCTTTGATGGACATGATCATTTACCCTCGGTTATGATGAATTTTGCCATATTAGCAAGGGCATCTATGGCGCGGTTAACCTCTTGTTGTGCGCCAACATCTTCCTCCAACACCGAATTAACGGTTTCCATCAGATCATCAAATGGCTTATAGGCTTCTTTTAGTACCGCCATCAGTTTCCGGTTTTGTTGCTCTAGTTCTTTAATCCGCTTTTCCTTGTCCGCTATCACTCTGCCGCGCAGCGCCGCCGAACGCATCAGCGCCGGTTTGTCGAGATTTGCCAATTTTTGACGTTTCCAAATCACATCAGAATGATGTTTTTTGATATATTTTACCAGCTCCGGCGGGTCAATTGTTGTCACCGAATAGACCGAATCAAAAACAATCCCGGCACGTTGTGCCAAATGTTTAATGACTATGCTGTCTTTTCCACCGGAAAAACAGACATGTGATTTTTTATATTCTCCCTGCATTTTCAATAGTCCAACGGCGCATTCTTCTTTGTGTTCTAACGTCTGATTAATTGCCACCTGATATAAATCTTCCTCGCTGGGTTCAAAACCCGGCAGTAATTCATTCATTGCTTCACCTATCCCATGCCTGTTCAAATTCCTGCACAAACGCCGCCCCGCAATAGGGATTAATGGCATTGCCGTAGCCTTTCAGCAACATCACCCGCGCTTCACTTTCCGTGGTGAGCGGGAAGCCGTTTTCAGCGCCCGATAAGCTGCAATTCCCGCTTGCGTCCATTCCCTTGGAAACCCCATCAGCCACGCGCTGAAATATGGATTCAGCCGGTACGCGCCGGACTTTGTCGTCCCGGCAGTAGATGAGAGCGAATCTGGACCAGAAAGAAAAATTTGATACACCTGGCGCGGCAACTGGTCCAGCCGATTCCGCGTCGAACCGTTCGGATTGATTGCTTCCGTTGCCATTCCCGGCGTATCCTTGTAATCCCTGACACTGCAAGTCGACCATCCCGTCAATGCCGCCTGATCCCGCAACTTGTATTGCGCGTGAGTTCCCGGAAGGATCTCCATTATCCCGCCCTCTGCATCCAGCGCATTGCAGGTTTTCCAACCGCAGGGAATTACTCCCAGCGCACACATTGCCTGTGTCTGCAAGTGAGTTGACTTTTCCGGTGGTCTCCCCGACGTCCTCGGACTGGTAAATTCCCCGTCCGATGCTTTGGGAGTCATCCATCCGACAAACTGCGCTATATTCGATACTCCTTGCTGTTGACTGTTGGCGCTCCTCCTGTCTGAGCAATCCGGCGTCGGATAGCCCGTCAACTGCACCGCGCCCGGCAGTTTCAGACAGACAGTATCCCCGCTCATTTGATATTGACTGCCCGACGCGTCGTTGACCGTTGCCGTCGGATAGCCCGCCGCGTGAACCTGATTCCGCAACCGGCATTGTGAGGTCTGATTCTGCTCGGCATATTTCATCCATCCCTCCAAGCTGCCCTCTCGTGCCGCATCTTCCACCGACATTGTTTGCCAGCCTTGCAGCTCCCCAGTACAATCTTTGACGGATATGCGGCGCCCCGACGCTGTGTGCGCCCAGTACGACCGCCCCGACTGCGTAGTTTTGGCTTTCCATGTCTGCACATACTCTATCGAGCCAACCTTGGCGAATCGCTCCTTCAACCTGTTCGCCAAAGATTCGCTCAGGTCGGCACTCGGCGATAAGGCGGTAGAATTCCGGCCATAAGTCGCGTTCGTCGGCAAAACCTTTTTGTTTCCCGGCTGAACTGAACGGCTGGCAGGGACAAGAGCCGGTCCAGACTGGTTTGTCGTCGGGCCATCCGGCAAGGCGCAGGGCGCGGCTCCATCCGCTGACTCCGGCGAAAAAGTGACACTGGGTAAATCCCACAAGGTCATTTGCTCCAACATCTTTAATGCTCCTTTCGTCAACCTCGCCTTGAGGTATTAAGTTTTCCTTAATGAGTTCCCGCAGCCATGCCGCCGCATTCGGATCGAACTCGTTGTAGTAGTTCATGATTTTGCCGTTTTCATAAAAACTAGCCAGTGCGTTTTCCCACGCCGATTACCAAATAGAGGAGATATTGGTGATAGCTTCAAAACGTCGGAAACGCTGACTTGATCTTCGTTCCATTTAAATACTAACACTCCACTATCTTTCAAGACGCGGAAACACTCAGTAAATCCCTTACTTATTTCATCTCTCCAGGTTGAATCAAGTTTACCGTATTTTGCGGCCAGCCATGATTTTTTACCGGCATGAACCAGATGTGGCGGGTCAAAAACCACCAATGAAAAAGATTCATCATCGAATGGGATATTGGTAAAATCTCCCACTACATCAGGATCGATGATTAGCTTTCTGCCATCACAAAGTTCGGTGTCAAGTTTGCGCTTGTCCATATAAACCGTATCAGAATTATTCCGGTCAAACCAGAACATTCTTGAACCGCAACATACATCAAGTATTTTCTTCATCCCTTCACCACTCCCGTTTCCGTCACCATAACGACTCTTGTTTCATGAAGATTGTGCCATGCCGCCAGTAAACAATCTCGGTCAAATGAAATTGCCTTGCAACGTTCAAGCGCAGCGCAGTACTTTTCGTCGTTGTATTTTCTCTTAGAGATTCTTGCCATATCACGTTGACATTCAGCGCAATAACCATCCGTATAGTTAATCGTCTTTTTACATCTTGGACAATGGTATTTCGTGCCTTTCCCCTTTATATGACAGTTTTATTATACATGATATTTATTCCGATGTCAAGACTATTTTTGTTCTATACTCCAACTTCTCGCGCCGCGAATCGAGCAAGGTGAATTGCGTCGGCTTCATTGTCATCCTGCGGAGTTCTTCCAATAATCAATGCGGCAATATTTACCATTTCCGACTTGTCAGCATTGCCGCGTCCGGTAGCGAACTTTTTCAATTCGGCGGTATGAATCGGCAAAACGTTTAATTCTTTTTCAGCGGCAAGTTCTTGAACTCTGGTTTGAAGTCCTACGCAAATTTCCGTTGCTGCGCCGCCTCGAAAATGAGCTCGTTCATAGGCGATAACCGTTGCCTCGGTAGAGATAATCAGTTCAGACAACCATTTTCTGAACTTCATGAATAGAATACCGTTGCTTTCTCCACGTCGCTTGGAAAAGTCTTGTACGCCGCTTTCGATAATCTTTCCGTTCCCATCAGCAAGAGCCCATCCGGTTTTCGTTGCGCAGTCAAGAGCTAAAATATTCATGTTCAAATTTCCTTGTTTTTCAATTATTGACACGTGTCAGGTGCAAGAACTTGCACCTGTTTAGGAATGATTATCAATTATCTCCTTTGGTAAAAAGGTTATTTTGTAAAGCGAATGCCAGCAATACTCGCAACATCCTTCCCAGCATGTTTTGGGGTTAGAATGAATAGTCAACGGGCTATCATCAAGATCGTGTTTACAGTGAGGACATTTTGCAACCGGCTTCCCGGCGAGTCGCTGCATCCTCGCACGCACGTATACACGTGTACGCAGGGTTATTATATTATTATAATTATATATTATAAGCTCTTTCATATATTAAGTTATTTCATGATATAAGGTTTTAAGGTTATAATAAGAGTCTTAGTACTAAGCGCTACTAAGCGTAACGAAGTGAAGCGTGTAGCGGTTAGTAGCTAAGACTCTCTCCCGCCGTATTACAAAGTATTACCTTTTTAAATTTTTGCAGTTTGGCGTCCCTAATTATGCCATCGACGAATGCTTTTGTGATTCCCGCTTTGACGGCGGAACGAATGTCTTTTACCGGCAACACGACAATCCGCACCGGGCGGTCAATTGCAGATGCCAGATTTTTCGCGCCATCCTGCCCTGCGCGGCGTCCCGTCTTGTCGGGGGCGTCATTGTCGGCAATAATGACTATCTCTCCGTATAGGTGCGTTTCCAGCCATTTTTTTACGGTATCGGTATTTCCCTGACAAGAAGGACGACCGATGACATCGTATCCAAGCGTCAGCGCGGCGGCGGTGTCGGTTGGTCCTTCACAAATCAACAATTGTTTGCCGTGTTCTACACCTGACGGAATGAACAATCCAGACTTAGAGCCAGTAACCGCCCACTTGCGGCCATCATCGGCCCTAAGCCTGATTCCGACTGCATCGCCGTTCTCGTTTCTCATTGGAAACGCCCATGCGGCGTATTCTGCGGCCCATACAGCGTCGAGACGAGTCAGCGCCTCCGTCGATACCCCAAGACTGCTTGCATGGGCTCTACGTTGCTCTAATGATGTTTTTTGACGCCACATCGCCATCATGCCGATAACATCAATGGGCTTTACTTCTGGTTCCGGCACTGGCGGATGGTTAATTCGGCGGAAAAAATCATCTTTGGACGTTTCTTTGAGTACATGAGTCCAGCCGCCATTTTTTGCCGGATGTTCGGATTGAACCCGCATACATACGGCGACAGTTTCATCGGCTGAATATCCACACCAGTCATGTTTACCGCAAATCGGGCATGGATGTTTGCGATTGACGCGCAACATTTTTTCAGAATGGGATAACATTAGCCGCCTCCTGTTTTTTGTGAGGATTGAAAATTCCATCGATCATCCGGCTGGCTTCTTCTCGTTTTACTTCGGTTGGCAAACCGTGCTTTTTCAATATTTTGGCTTGTTTAAAAGAGCATAATCCCTCGTCCCAACGCCGGAACAATTCGGTAAGTAGTTGTTTTGCCTGTCCATATGGCATTTGAGCGGCATTTTCAATACCTTGCTTGGTTAAAATGTCAAGCTGTTTGCTTGTCATTTTTTTACCGGCGTCCCAGCCTCGCTCTTTTTGAGGGCAGATTGCGAAAACATCAAAGGGATTAACTTTCTGAGTGTTGTACTTAACGTTAGCAATAAGTCTTGCTCGTTTTGCAGCCTCTTGTATCTTCTTTTTTTCGATTTCCTTGCGGATCTTCTTTTCATTTTCTTCAAGGGCTTCATCCATTCTCCCTGATTTGCCGCTTCTTTGAAATTCAGCGATAGTTCTTTTGATTGCTTCGTCGGAAACGTTTCCGCCCAGAATATCGGCAGTTGACATCAACTTGTGCCGTCCTGAGTTTCCGCAAAAGTCAACAACTTGGCAAGTTTTCTTTGCGCTGGTGGCAATTGCGTTGCGGCGAAGTTCCGGCGTTTCCGGTCCATCAACAATTCCCGGCAACGGACGCGTGGCACGTCCGATCATTTGAGCGTATAGCGCCCTGCTTTTCGTCGGACGACCCATAATTACCACTTCGACACCAGGATCGTCAAATCCTTCGGTTAAAACGCCGCAATTGCAGACGATTTGAATCTTTCCGGCGGCATAATCTGATAACAATTGCCGCCGTTCGTCTTTGGGTGTTTTACCGCAAACCCAAGCAGAACATCCTTCTTTATGGCGATTGAAAATTTCCGATAACCGTTCTGCGTGAGCAACAGACGCCGCAAAAACAAGCGCCCGGCGCTCTCCGATGATTTCCAGTGACGGAGTGGCAATGCCGTGCAAGTTTTCTTCAAACTCCATTACCTCGGCTAAATCTCCGCCGTTTAAGTCTCCAGCGGTAGTTCTAATGTTTGAGAAGTCAAGTCCAGCAACGTTAACCATTTGCTGCTCAATTGGCACAAGCCATCCGTCACTGATTGCGTCAAGGATTTTATAGTCATAGGCAACTGAATCATAAATCTGACCAAGCGCCTCTTCGTCTGAACGGTCTGGCGTTGCGGTAACACCTAAAACGCGTAGTGCCGGATTTGTTTTGTAGTAGTCCAAAATGCGGCGATAGCTTCCAGCGGTAGCGTGATGAGCTTCATCGATTACTACAAGTCCAAAGTCCATTGGATTGAACTTTGTCATGCGTCCGCCGCCATCTCCACCGGAGCATTGAGTTTGAATTGAAGAAACAATGACGTGCGGAGCGTGAAACATATCATGGCTATTTACTCGTAAACTGGCCATTTCAATTCCGCACGTCAATCCGGTAACGCGTTCAATTTTGTCCTTTGCTTGAAATATAAGCTCTTCCCGGTGCGCCAGTACCAGCGCACGGCGCGGGAACATGCGGCGAATCACGTCGGCAAATAATACCGTCTTCCCGAGTCCAGTAGGCATTACAACAAGCGTACTGCTTGTAGTGGAAAATTGCGACATTACCGAAAGCGCCGCATCCTGCTGGTACGGACGCATTTTCATAATTATTTCACCTTCCCTGCATAAATAAATTGGATGGAACTGCATCCCTGTTTGTGGAGAAACTCTTTGGCATTTCCAGCGCTGACTGTATCAAACACGATGATAGAGAATGTACCTGCGTCACTATATCCGATAAGGCGAATGGCGTCGGCAGGTTCGATGCTTCTGGCTTTGCTGGTGCGCGTCAACTTGCCTTTGCGTTCAAGCGCCCGGATATGAGCAAACACGGTTGAGGTCTTGATTTGGAACATATCGGCAAGTTCATAGACGGTAGGTACTTTTCCGACGATATAGCCATTGGTGATAGCGTTCAAAATTTCGGATTGTTTTTCAGTGAGTTGTTTCATGGTTATTTTATCTCCGCAATAACAAGGTCTTTGAGTTCTTTTGACACGACGGTATCCCAACGGAATTTGCTGATAATACCGCTATCTCCGCATACCCGGCAAGCGCCGTTGCCTTGACATGACGGACAAACCGCATACGGCTGAATTGATTTCAGTTGCGTATAGCTACTGTCAATTTCCGCTAGCACCGCCGAAAAGTTGCACGTCGCAAACAGCGGATCTTTTTCGTCTTGGGCTTTGCGGATTTTGCAGCGAAGTTTAGATAGGGTATCGATCATTTCCGCAATCTCGGAACCACGTCCCCAAAGTTGCAACAGGTTTTTCGGAACAACCCGTCCAATGCTGTCTTTTGTTTCATGTTTTGGCATTGGAGGCGGTGGAGGTGGTGGGATAAACGGTTCTGACTTCTGTGGTTTTTGAGCTGGAATAGCATACACTTTGCCGTCCATTCCAGTTCTAATATTTGTATGTGTCGCTTTTTCCGTCACGTGCAAGTTCTTGCACCTGTTTTCGTTTTCTGGCACCTGAGTAACATTTTGTGTAGTATTTTGCGACACAATCGGTACACTGGCACCAGATTTGCGTATGTTGGCAACTAGCATATCGCTTACACCGCAATGTTGCGCAATCGCCCGGTCGCTCATTTGAAAATTCATGCGTAGAGCAATGTCAACCGCTTTACGCTTATCAGCGTTAGTCCGGCGCAATCCGTGTTTATGGTTTGCCGCTAAACTCGCCCATTTTGCGTCTTGCGCTGTCCCTGGGGTTCCCACCTTTGACTCAAATTCGGTTAAACCGGCTTTGATTGCCGCATAATACCGATGAAATCCATCTGCAAGCCAGTATGAAACTCCGTCAAAATACGTTTCCAGCGGTGGAAATTCAGCGCCGGAAAGCATTGCCTCTGCATATTCGGCAACGATTTCCATGTTGATTTCCGCTCTTGGCTGTGTGCCGCCGTCGATTCTGATGTTTTGTAGTGAAATTTTTTGATTTTCAAATTTCATCTTTGCTTTCTTTGGGCGGCGTTGTTAGCGCCGCCCTGTTGAGTTAAGCGTTGAAATACGTTTCGGCGTAAGACATGGCTTCGCCCCATTGTTCTGGCGTCATGCTAGACTGGTCGCCGATTCGCAATACAATCGCACGAAATGCAGTTGTGCAATCTTCCTGCGTTTTCCCGAGTTTATTCCCTTCTTGACAAAGGAAATTCCAAACCTCTTCCATCGTTGCCGGAGCAAACGTTTTCGGCAACGTTGAAGTTTGCGGTTGTGCATATCGAGGCGGTTGTGTTGTCGTTGTCTGCTTGGTAGCTGGTTTGCCACCATTCAACGCCCGAAGTTGCATCCCATACTTTGCCAAAATTGCACGGCGGTCGGCGGACTGTCCTAGAGCTCCTGACGGTCCGTCTCCAACTTTGTTAATCCATTTTACTTTCGGAGAAACTTTTCCGTTGTATTCTTCGTTTTCGACGGTAATATCGAACTGAATACCGGTCAGATCATTATCTTCAAACCAAAAAAAGTCTTGTCCGTCCCAGCCGAAAACTTCTTTCAGACGGTCAATTGTCTTGGTGAGGATTTCTCCGTTTTTTGATACAAAATACAGATAGGCAATAATGCCGGTCTGCTCGTCGATTTTGCAATTGAGAGCCAGTTGCAATGCGCCGCTTCCTGCTTCGGAAACGACGGCTTGTTCTGCAATCACTGTGTAACGTCCGGGTTGTGGTAACATCTTCTTTCTCCTTATTTGGTAATAATTTTGTTCCAAACATCGACGCTCGGAGCATCGATGAACATTGGTTCTTGAATCGTCCGGCTTTTTGCCATGCAATGCGGCTGTTCCGCCGGATAAAGCGTCCGTGTTCCAGAGCCCTTTCCTTTGCCGTCAATGACTGCAACGTCGTATCCCATGAACAGCACATGGTCTGCCCATTCTTTGACCCTGAGCTGAATGCTTCCGTTGCCGGAATTGGGATTCTGCAAGCGCGGCTCGTAACGTTCCCAATCGTCGCCCATCGGATTAGGAACTTTTGCCACTTTGTCATGGCAAATCAGAATAACGTTGCGCCCGGCGCGGCAATGTACGTCAAGGTCGGCAAGCAACGGCAGGAAAATATCGAAGACATAGCGATAGCCCTTGCCATATCCGTAATCTTCAATCTTAGAAACCTTTTGTCCTTTTTCGTTGGTGATTGTTGAAACGGTATGTGCCACCGCCATTTCTTCAGCCTTGGTAACGGTGTCGATAACGATTGTTTTTACTTGATCCCAGCCGTCCGATTGCAGAATCGACCGCAAGTCTTGCCAAGTTCCAACGCCATCGACAGGGAGAATGTTGGGCAATACTCCGAATCCATCAAGCGAGGTTTTCAGTTTTCCCAGCGACTCGTCAAGGTCGATCATTGCGACTGGTCCCGGCGCATGAGCGGCCAGCGTGGTTTTCCCGATACCGCCAGTACCGTACAAGACAACACGATGTCCGCTGGTGTTGGTTACGGTTCCGAACTTTACCGTTCCTCTCGGCAATACTGGAGGCGGTGGAAGATTGTTTTTTTGCGGATAAGCACCCATTAGATGACTCCTTCTAATTCGTTGTGGATTTTTCCGATCATAAACCCAGCAGGGATATTTTCGGCGTTAATGGTAAGATTTTGCAAGCACGGGCCGGAAAACTGACAACTTTTGCATGTCATGCCGTTGCAATTGCGCGGCCATGCTTGTTCCGGGCTATCAACGCGTTTTTGTGCTTGGCGAAAACTGAGAATCATTTTCGACAACTCAAGGCGCTGGATTTCAAATTCTCGCAAGTCCTGTTCGAGAATCGGAACTTCACGACGCGCAAAGTAAAACTCCGGTCGTTCCTTACAATCAAGCGCCAATCGGTCGCAAAATTCCTCCGGCGTTTCGAGTCGAGATTGGACAATATATCCTTTTTCAGCGTCGCCGCTTTCTCGGGGTGTTCCGTCTTTTTTGAAGACGCGATTGCCGTCAGTGTCGAGTACGATTTTACAGCCTTGATCGTCAAGCATCGGAATATTTTTCGGCGCGATACTCGGTTTTCTTACTACGTCATAAACGACCTCCTTTATGTCTCGTCCCATTGTCCGCAGCGCGGAAATATACTGTAAAACCTGTCCACAGAAGCGCAAACGCAACCAGTAGTCAGAATCCATCGACAAACTGTCAGACGTAGTTTTGTGCTCCACCATCGCTTGCCGTCCATCCTGCATTACTCCAATGCCGTCAATTTTTCCGGCGCTGTCAAACGTCCGAGAGCCAGTAATCGAGTGACAAAATTCGCGTTCCGGCTCGGTAATTTTTACCGGGTCGTTGGCGTAATAGGCGTAATATCCGGCAAGGAGTCCGGCAATCACGGCAACGGTATATTCGTCAAACTCAATGTCGTCCGTCAACGCCGCTGCCAGTGCATTTTCGCCGTTTGCGCCATTCCAACGAGCTTCCATGGCGCGATGCCACGCAGAGCCAAATCGCAATGATGCTTTGTCGGAAGTGGATTGTAATCCAAGTTCATAGCGATAAAAATGTGCTCTAGGACAGGAGAGCAAGGATACTTGCCGCGAGTAGGTTAAAAGTTCTTTCATTTTTTTGCTCTTGCAAGTTGTTTTTTACCGACATGTGATACGTATTTATCGGGGCGACAGAACGGACAAGGCGTTGACTGTCCATTGCGGATACGGCCAAAATGACCAAAAGTAATTCCTTTTTTTACGCCAGTTTTACCGCTAAAAACAGAATACTTAGTGTTTTTTGCCGCCTTAATTTTTCCACTTCCGCCACATACTTTGCATTCGCTTCTGTTGTGCATTTTCTTTTCCTTTGCTTATTTTGACCAATTCAGTTATTCACTCTTTTATTTTACTACAGTGAATTTCCCTTTTTTCATGGTATACCAAGTATCAGGTTTAATATGTTTCCCGTCCACCTTTCTCATCTTTGCGTATATATTTCCGTCGTCATCGTATTCGGCCAGCACGAGATAGCATCCCAGCGCTCCGGATGCTTTGCTTTCGGCACCAGTAGCAACGGCAATGGAATTTTTGCCAATTGCTTTAGCTGCGGACTGGTCTCCGGTGTTGGTGGCTGCGGACCGGTAGCCGGTGTTGGTGGCTGCGGACTGGTCTCCGGTGTTGGTGGCTGCGGACCGGTCTCCGGTGTTGGTGGCTGCGGACCGGTAGCCGGTGTTG
>Ga0172381_10002531_pt1 | contig 20148 bp, 21 predicted proteins | sample Leawel6488metaG_FD_119754 | JGI IMG/M metagenome (GOLD analysis project Ga0172381, IMG submission 119754) | Leachate microbial communities from a municipal landfill in Southern Ontario, Canada - Leachate well 64-88 metaG | ecosystem: Engineered > Solid waste > Landfill > Unclassified | place...
TGACCAAAACAAAAACATCGTTGAAACCGCCGATTACTATCCTTTCGGCAAAATCCATTTTGACAACCAAGCCAACGGTTACAGCGAAAAACGCAAATACATCGGCCAGGAGTATGACGAAGAAACAAATCTTTCCTATTTGAACGCCAGGTATTACAATGGAACAACCGGCAGGTTTATCACCGAAGACCCGGTATTCTGGAGCGGCCAGAATTTGAGCGATCCGCAGAGCTTAAATGTGTATAGTTACGCCAACAATAACCCGATAACATTGAGCGACCCGAACGGATTGATGACATTCGCGGAGATAAAAACCCAAATAGACTCAATTTCGGCGCAAATTGTTCCGCTCGCCAAAGCGGTGGGCGATTATATGGCGCAAACGGGCAAGGCAGTAGCGAAAACCGCAATTTCAACTGTTTCGACAGCGGCAAATATGGTCTACAATGTCGGTGCGTATTCCAGTGCATACATGGATTCTCGTTATGCCGAATTGAAAGCCGCTCCAAATCCGACGCCCCAAGATTTCGCAATGCATTATGTACCAGTGTAAGGATTCTAACTCGTGCAATTTTTGTTTGACATTGACAATCATTGTTTGATAAAATCCAATTATGAAGGAAAATCCAAATCAAAATATGCAAAACAATCAAAACGGCGGCAATAAAGAATTGATGGCTTTTTTGGCGGAAAGGTTTGATATGATTGATAAAAGGTTTGACGCCAATGATCAAAGATTTGACGCGATTGATAAAAGATTTGACGCCAACAACCAAAGATTTGACGCGATTGATAAAAGGTTTGACGCCAATGATCAAAGATTTGACGCGATTGATAAAAGATTTGACGCCAACAACCAAAGATTTGACGCGATTGATAAAAGGTTTGATATTAATGATCAAAGATTTGATTCTGTTGATAAAAACTTAGTTGTGCTTCAAAATCAATTTGATAAAAAGTTGAATGCGTTTCAAGACCGGAATATTTTAGATTATAAAGAATTGGCGGATTTGATGGCGGGGCAATTTGAAAAGGTTTATGAGATACTTAATCAAAAACCGGACAAATCGGAAGTTGAAGCGATGATTAAAACCGAGGTTGGCAGAGTTATGGATCGCGTTGTGCGGCAAAATGATAAAATTGACGATGGCCGCGCCGAGCAGATTGGAATGAAGCGCCAATTGGGCAAGCACGAAAAATGGTTTTCCAAAGTCGCAACAAAGGTTGGCATCAAGCTTCAGCCGGAATAATGAAGGAATCTTTCAAGCGTTTAAAACCAAAATTGCATAGATTAGATCTCTGCAATTTTTTGTTAGTTTTTGTTTAAAATGTGGTATTATTTGAGAATGATTAACTTGATTATTATAGCCATTAATATTTAAAAACCATGAAGAATATAGAAGGGGGTATTAATTGTGAGGTTAATATTGATACTGGAGCCAACAAAGCGAACGAGGGAGATTCGGGGAAAGAACAACAACGAGGGGAAGGTTGGGAAACAGAAAAGAAAGAAGGGATGAAAGACATTAAAGGTTTGGTTTTTGGCAACAGTTTGTTTGAGCGGAATGGCCAGTCGCAAATGATTGCCGATATTGCCGCATCGTTGGACGATAAATTTTCTTTGAATATGTTGGCTCCGGACAATAGCCATTTGCAATGGCACGGAACCGATAAGGCAACATTTGAGTTGATAAAGTCCAACCCCGGCGATATTATGATCTTGCAAGAAAGGGGCGAGGATATGGCGCGGGGCGGCAAATATGCAGATGAGTATATTTTACCTTATGCCAAGCGGATTATTAAATCCTATCGCCAAATAAATCCGGAAGGAAGAATTATTCTTTTTCAAACTTGGGCGGGTAAGAATGGCGAGGCCGATATTGAAGCGCCGGAAGTAGGTAGTTATTCGGAGATGCAAGTCCGGATAAATAAAGCATATGAAGCAATGGCGCGGGAATTAAAGGCGCAAGGAATTGATACTGAAATCGCGCCGGTGGGAGAAGCTTGGAATTGGGTTCGGAATAATTATTTCGACATTGAGCTATATACGGACAACATGAAAGATCCATATAAATATGTACATCCATCGCGAGCCGGAAGTTATTTGTCTGCTTGCGTGTTCTACGCAACAATTTTTGGAAAGAGCGTTATTAAAGCAAGCGGTTTGGATATTGATTCTTCTCAGGCATTAATTTTGCGGGAAGCCGCGGATAAATTTGCGTTGCATCGCCAAAATAAATAATTGAGTATTATGAACAAACAAAATAACCAATCGGAAATTTCCTTAACAAACATTAGCGATTTTTCTGTGCGCGAGATTATGCAAAACGCAACATTGTTGGAACCGCTTAAAGACGAGGCGGTTCACGCAAAAGTTTTGTGGGATGAAATAGAGCGGCTGGCAAAGGCCGATGAGAAGCAATTGCCGTGGATAATCGGTCAAATCGATCTGCTTAATGTTGAGCGTCCGGAATGGATCGGAAAATCCCATTCTCAACAAATTGTATCGCAATTAAAAACTCAATTAACCAATGAACGATTCGGTTATTGGTATGCGGAATTTCCGAAAGAAGTTTATGAAGCGATAATTGATAATTTGGAAACCGGCGGCGGATTGTCAAAATATGTCAATGGATTGGAAGAAGAACGGAGTGCGCTGGGAATTGCCACGCCGATACCGTTGGTAGACGCAATGAGACATATAAAAAAGAAGATTGGCAAAGAAAATGCGGTATGGAATGTTGATATGGTAAAAAATATATCTTCAATTTTGGGTGAAAAATGTTCATCTCAAGCGGTTGATCTGCCCGCTAATTATGTTTGCACCACGACCGGATTTGGAAGAAATCCGGTGTTTGAAGCGATGAAGCCGTTTATTGGCAATGGTGGCACATATGTAGATGTGGGATCTTCTTTGGGCATTTATGCCGTGGACATTAAAAGGGCGTTAGGATTCAAACGGCTTGCAGCGGTGGATATTATGAGTGAGCAGCAGGCGAAGGAAATTACATTTGTAACCGATTTTCAAAAAGGAGGGAAAGTTCCCTACACCGAAGAACAGAGAACAAACATAGAAAAAGATATTGATATAAGGATATGGAATCATAATATTTTAAAAGACATAATTGCTCCGCATATACCCGACAAGCAGGGTCATTTTTGTTTTGGTTTTCACAATGTGTTGGCTCATTTGATTGATCGGGATGTGGCGGTGCAAAATGCAATAAAGGGTTTAGTCAAACCGGGCGATGTAATTTGGGTGTCCGGCGGTTACAGCGCGAATATTCCCATTCTTCGCAATTTGATTTATAAAATCACCGAAAATGGCGCAAAAACATATTTGATTAACAAAAACGAAACTACACTTCTTGATTCATTGGAAAATGTAATTGACAAAGTTAGAGAAGGCAGAAGCCAAGTCAGATTATCGTAAAAATGGGATGGAAAAATCGCAGAGATCTAATCTCTGCAATTTTTTTGTGGAAATAAAATTTTTGGTTGGGGTGTAGTAAGAATATCGGAAAGGTCGGAATAAAGATGTCGCCGGTTTTGCGGGGAGGAGCGAGACCGGCGGCGGTTGTTAAACGATTAAAATTATGGATGAAATAAAAAACGGTCAAAATAAGAAAAATAAAAATTTAGTCACTTACGCGGTTATCGCGGCGGTATTGATTATCGCGGCGGTTGCGGTCGCGGGTTTTGCCAATAAGCCGAAGCAAACGGCGGATTCGCAAAAAGGAACAAATTCAAATGCAAGCGTGGATATTGGCGCGATGATGGGCGGCGGCACTCCGCCCGATGGCGTCATGCCGCCGGACGATATGGGTATGCCGCCCGATGGCGCTTCGGCGCCATCAGGATCCGAATCTGTGCCTATCGGTGGCAGTGTTCCTGTGGGTAATTAATCAAAGCAAACGAAAAACTGCAGGGGTCCGACCCCTGCAGTTTTTTAATTGAATTGCAGGGGCGAATGAGCGTTTGCTTCTTCCTACGAGAAGACGGGAATATTACTGAAATATAATTTTTATGTGTTTGTAATAATTGATACAACCCGGGTTAAGAAAGGTTAAAGTATAGTTAAATAAATAATAAAAAATCACACATGAAAAAAATAAACAGAAAACAAATGGTGGCCGCGGCGATAATGATTTTTTGTGCCGCCACGGCGGCGGGAATCGGCGCGGTTTATGCGGCCGACAGCGACAGTAAATCAAATCCGATGAGCGGATTGGTCGCGGCGATCGCATCAAAATTCAATTTGAATCAGGCCGAGGTGCAGGCGGTGTTTGACGAGCAAAAAACTCAAATGGAGGCGAACCGCCAAGCCAAGATGGCCGAAATGGAAACCAAGCGCCAGGCGGATTTTGTTGCTCGTTTGGGCGAATTGGTAACTTCGGGCAAATTGACACAAGCGCAGGTCGACGCGATCAAGGCCAAAAGCGTTGAATTGAAAGCGGCGCGCGCGACCGAAAAAATTGATATGGAAAGCATGAAGGATAAAACCGAGGCCGAACGCCAAGCGGTTATGGAAGCGCGGAAAACAAAGATGGAAGCCGAACGTATCGCGCTGAAACAGTGGGCGGCGGATAACGGCATTCCCGAAGAATATATTCCGATGGCCGGAAGAATGGGCGGCGGCCATGGTCGCGGGGGCGGATTTGGCGGTGCGAGATTTGGCGATCCGGCGCCCGTCGCGAATTAGCGACTGTAAGTAAAAAGGGAAAGCGGCCATTATTGATGGCCGTTTTTCGTCGGTTGTATTTTTTTATGCTGGCGCGAGCCGCCAGTTTTGGTATAATGAAATATAATAAAAAAGGTCGGTATTGTTTTGTTGATTAACTAAAATAAATTTTAAAAAAATGGAAAAAATCAATGATTTATGTTGCGGCGGCGGCAAATCCGGAAAAATAATCATGGGGATTTTGTTTGCCGCGTTGGCGGTTTATGTTTTGGCGTTGGCGTTCAATGCCATCAAGGCGAACAAATATATCGGTCGCGAAGCGGCGATGCAAAGCACAATCACGATTTCGGGAGATGGCGAGGTTTATAAAACGCCTGATTTGGCGGTGATGAATTTTTCGGTGGTGAGCGAAGGCAAGACCGTGGCGGTTGCCATGGCCGATAACACTAAAAAGATGAACGCGATCGTGGATGTGGCCAAAAGCTTGGGCGTGGCCGAGAAGGATTTGCAAACGAGCGGATTCAATATCAATCCGAGATATGATTATGTTAAAACCTCGGTATCGTCAACGCCGACCGCGGTTTCGGCATCGCCGGAGATCGCTTTGGCGTCGGTTGATGAATCGGTTTATTATCCCAATGGCAAAAGAATTCTTTCCGGTTACGACATCACCCAGACGCTGACGGTGAAAATGCGCGATTTGACCAAGATTGGCCAGGTTATTCAGGAGGTAACTGCGGCGGGCGCCAACCAGGTGGGCGATTTGCAATTCACGCTTGACGACCCGGACACGGCACAAGCCGAAGCGCGCAAAATCGCCATTGACAAGGCCAAAGAAAAGGCCAAAGTGCTGGCGGTCCAATTGGGGGTGAAACTGGTGCGGATATTGAATTACAGCGATGGAGGATACAATCCGGTTTATTTGAATTATGCCAAAGCAGTGTCCATGGATTCGGCGGCGGGCGGCGGGGCGGTCGCGCCCAGCATTCAAACCGGCGAGAACAAAATTACGGCGAATGTGAGTATTTCCTACGAAATTGAGTAGCGGTTGCGGATGCGAATTTAAAAACCGTTCCGGGGTTTACCGCGGAGCGGTTTTTTGTTACGATGGGCAAATATGAAGCAAATTGAAGACAATTATGATGTGGCGGTGGTTGGCGCCGGGCCGGCGGGGATGATGGCCGCGATCGGCGCGGCGGAGAACGGCGCGCGCGTGGTTTTAATTGAAAAAAACGAGACCGCGGGAAAAAAATTATTGTTGACCGGCGGCGGCCGGTGCAATATCACCAACCTTGAACCGGATTTGCGCAAATTGATTGCCAATTACGGCAAATCCGGAGCTTTTTTATTTCACGCATTTTCCCGATTCGGACCCAAAGACGCGGTTGATTTTTTCAATAAAGCGGGCGTGGAAACTGCAGTTGAAAATAATTGCCGGGCTTTGGCAAAAAGCGGCCAAGCCGAAGACGTTTTGGAATCCTTGACCGCGCGCTTGAAAGATCTGGGCGTGAAAACGATTTACGGCCGCAAAGTTGCGGCCATCAATAAAGATAATGGCCGGATTGTTTCAATTGTTGTTGGCGATGGTGGAATTATCAAAGCGGGTAATTATGTTATCGCCACGGGCGGCAAATCATATCCGGGTACCGGATCCACCGGCGATGGCTATGATTGGGCGCATATGATGGGCCACCGGATTGTCAAGCTGGCGCCGGCGCTGGTGCCGGTGAGAATTAAGGAAGAGTGGGTTAAAAGTTTATCGGGAGTCGCGTTGAAACGCGCGGTAATTAAAATTTATCAACAAAACAAAAAAGCGATTGAATCGTCGGGCGAAGTTTTATTTACTCATTTTGGATTGAGCGGTCCGGCGATTTTGAACATCAGCGCCGGCATTGGCGAATTATTGGAAAAAGGCGAAGTCATAATTTCGTTGAATCTTTTGCCCGAAATGAACCGCGATCAACTGGAAAAAGCGATTTTGGTAAATTTTCAAAAGAATCCCAATAAAATCTTGAAAAATTGTTTGGTGGAATTTATTCCGTCGGGGCTGGCGCTGGCGGCGGCGCAGATTACCAATGTCAATCCGGCCAAGACCGTGAATGATATAACCAAAGAGGAGCGGCGGCGGCTGGCGGAAATTATTCAAAATTTAAAAATGACTGTGAGCGGATTATTGGAAATTGAAATCGGAATGGTTACCAATGGCGGTATTGATTCGGCGGGAATAGATGACAAAACTATGCGTTCCAAAATTATTTCCAATTTATTTTTCGCCGGCGAAATCATCAACATCCACGGCGCTACCGGCGGTTTCAATCTCCAGCAGAGTTGGAGCACGGGCCACCTCGCGGGTTGCGAGGCGGCCGGAAAAAGCGCGGCGGTAACGGAATAAAACCATATGTTGTCGGATAATTATAAAAAGACACAACAAGCTTATTGCGATCTGGGAAAGCAATATATAGAAAATTCTGCATCGATAGATTTACCTCTATTGCCGGAATTCATGAAACTTTTGCCCAAGGGCGGAAAAGTTTTGGATGCCGGGTGTGCTGGTGGCCGAGATTCTTATAAGTTTGTTCACGAAGGATTTTTAGTGACAGGTATCGATGTGGTCGATGTTTTTATTGAGGAAGCCATAAAAAAGGTTTCGCAGGCAAAATTCATCAAAATGGATTTATTGAATTTAAAATTTCCCAAAAATTATTTTGATGCCATTTGGGCGCAAGCAATATTGCTGCATATGGGAAGAAAAGATATCCCGAAAATTTTGGAAACGTTTCACAATATTTTAAAGAAAAACGGAAAAATTCATATAGCGGTGAAAAAGGGCAACGGATCCGGTTGGAAGGCGGATAAGTTGTCAAACAATAAAAAAAGATTTTTCACTTATTTTTCAAAAAAAGAAATTGAAAATTACATTACCGCAGCCGGTTTTAAGGTGATATTTTCAGGGGAAAGGGCGGATGATGCGGCAAGGAAAAATATAAAATGGATTATTGTTTGGGCGGAAAAAAATTAATTTGCAATTGCGCATTGTAAAATTATCAAATTGATATAAATTAGTAATATACGATTAAACTTATGGATAATTATTTGACGCCCGAGGGGCTGGAAAAATTGAAGAAGGAATTGGAAACATTGGAAAATGCGACTCGCCGGGAATTGGCGGAGAAGTTGAATTACGCCATTTCGTTTGGCGATCTCAAAGAGAACGCGGCTTATCATCAGGCCAAGGAACAGCAGGGCTTTGTGGAGGGGCGGATTTCCGAATTGAAAGCCATCATCGGCAACGCGCGGGTGGTCGCGCGCGGCGCGGGCGATTCGGTGCAGGTCGGTTCAAAAGTGGTGCTGGCCGCGGGCGAGGTTACCGAGGAGTATTGCATCGTCGGGCCGGATGAAGCCGATGTTTTTTGCGGCAAGATTTCCTACAAGTCGCCGCTGGGTCAGGCAGTGTTTGGGAAAAAAACCGGTTGTAAAATTACTTTAACCACCCCCAAGGGAACGGTGCAATACGAGATCGCAAAAATCATTTAATCATTTAATCATAAAATCATTTAATTACTTTGAATTACGAAACTGTTCTCCGTTAACTTTTATTGCGCCACCGCAAATTTTATTGCTATAAAATTTGCTTTAAATTCGCGCCGGTCGCGCTCATAAATGGCGCAAAAAAGGTTAACTGCGCCCAGTTTCGTAATTCAAAGTAATCATAAATTTACAGCCGCTTTGGGGCGGTTTTTGGCATTTGTTCCTCTTTTTGAAAAGGAGGTGGCGCGTAATCGCGCCGGAGGATTTTAAAAAATTATATAGAGGCAAGGTGGTTGTTTTTTGATCCAAAATAGTTTTGCGGTTATAATTAATATGCGCGTTGAGATTGAATCGGGGTTGACAATGGTTTGATGATGCGTAATATAAACATATAAACACCATTTACATATTTTAATTAAAAAATATAAATGGTATTTGCATATGGATAAACAAGAAATAATCTCAATTTTGGATAAATGGAATTTTTGGAATCAAAAGATAAGTACCGGCTTTCAAAGAAGCGGTTATTTGGCAAAACTGGAAAGATATTTAAAAATGCCCGAAATCATCGCGCTTACCGGCGTGCGGCGGTCGGGAAAATCAACCATCATATTGCAGATAATTGAAAGATTGATTCAAGGCGGCGTTAATCCGACCAATACTTTGTATATCAATTTTGAAGAGCCGAAATTCGGGGGCGGGTTTGACGGCGCTTTGTTGCCGGAGATATTTGACGCCTATCTTGAATTTTTTGATCCCAAAGGAAAGATTTATCTTTTTCTTGACGAGGTGCAATTGGTTGAAAAATGGGAAAGATTCGCCGTTTCTTTGCATGACCGCAGGGAGAATATTAAAATATTTGTTACCGGTTCATCATCAAAGTTGTTGATGGGCGAGATTTCAACTCTTTTGAGCGGGCGTTATATCTCGGAAACGATTTATCCTTTGAGTTTCAAGGAATTTTTGGAAGCGGAAAACATAAAAATTCCGCTGTTGATCAAGGTGCCGCGAATTTATAAAAAATTAAGAGAATATGTTGAGTTCGGCGGTTTCCCGCGGGTGGCGCTGGAAAAAGATACATTTAATAAAAAAATCATTCTTACCGAGTATTTCAATTCCATATTGGAAAGGGATATAATTTTGAAGCACGCGGTGAAAAATGTTAAAGATGTCAAAGAATTGATTAATTTCGTCCTTTCCAATGTTTCCGGCGAGGTTTCATCGTATAACATTGAAAAATTATTTGGAATTTCCAGCCAGAATGTGCGCCGCTATTTTGAATATTTAAATGAGGCGTTTTTGTTTCAATTCTCGCCGTTTTTTTCGTTTTCGGTGAAAAAACAAATTTATAATCCGCAGAAAGTTTTTGCGATTGATACCGGGTTGGTTAACGCGGCGTCATTTAAATTTAGCGATGACATTGGCAAATTGTTGGAAAATGTCGTTGCCGTTGAGCTTTTGCGAAGAAATCAAAAATTGTTTTATTGGAAAAATGGCACGGAAGTTGATTTTGTTTTAAGAAAAGGCCGCCAAGCGGGCGAGTTGATTAATATTTGTTATTCTTTAAATGAAAAAACTTTGGAGCGAGAAATAAAATCGTTGGAATGCGGTTTATCCGAGTTTAAAGATGCTAAATCCAAATTGATCTATTGGGAAGGCAAACCGATTAAGCACGGAAAAATTGCGTTTCAAAACATTCTTGATTTCTTGTTGGAGCCGCAAGCTTGATTTTTTTGGTTTGCCCTTGACACGGAAATAAAGGCGTGATATGGTATTGGCATTACCAATTTTAAAGCGCCAATTTCCGAGTCTCTGAAATCCAGTTGTGAAAAAACGATAGATCATCAGTCATGAAATTAGGCGCCGCGGCAGTATTTCGATCGGACTCGTCGAAATGCGTTGTTAAGTTTAGAGTCGCGATTGCTCTAAGGGGCGATTTTTTGTTACCCAAGCGATCAGATTGAACCTAACAATCAAGCCCATGATTTCGGGCAAGAACCTTGGTAATTAAAAAAAGGAGGAAATGAAGATGTCGGAACTTGATAAAAGCTGTGGTTGTGCAAGAGAAAGGAAAAAGAGCGATGCGAAAGAAATGCGCCATGAAGTGAAAGCGGCCGCAGGTCTATTTGCATTTATTGGAGTTGTTTTAATTTCTTTATTGTTTGGAGAGAGCGTCGGGTTATGCATTGATTCTCGGGATAGTTTGCGGATTTATGGTAGCTTTATTTGGATAGCATGATCTGTTAAACCATTGTTAATGCAATGGTTAGAGCATTGCAGAAGAAAAGCGAAGTTTATAGATAGAAAGGAGATGATTTGGATGGAAAAGTTTGAATTTGGAATAGCGTTGGATAATATAAAAGTGGTCAACCGCGTTTTCCATATGCCGCGGCGCGTAGGCATTATGCAAATAATCATTGATAACTGGCCGCTGACTATGGGAGAATTGCAGGAATTATTTTTTGAAAAGTTTCGAGAAGAGCTATCGGTGTCTGTGGCGCATACCAATTTAGTGATCTTTTGCAACAATGGATTGGTGAGCAAGACATGCGATTGGCCCGCGCAGTATAGTCCGACAGATTATTGTTTAAGCATAGCGAAATTAGGTGATGGAAAACGAGGTGAATATACGAGCGAAAAAGCTGTGCAGGGCAAAAAATATCGTGGAACAAAAAGGAAAGGTAGAAAAACTAAACCAAAGACAAAATCAAATAAATCAACTCAAAAAAATGAGTTAAAGAAATCTACCTATTTTCTCCATCCGACGGAGTTAAGTAAAAGAAGATAAGCATAGTTTTGCGGACGATTTCCGGGATTCGCGATGATCAGTTGGGGTTGAATGACCGGGAAGCAGCTTGAGAGATTGGCCGCGCCCGATTCCTGTTTTTTAAACGGAATCGGGTTTTTTTATACAAACACGGATTCTATATTTTTGGCTATGGCTAAATTTATAGAATATATAGGGTGGAAGTTTGTTGGTTTCCGAAGATTTGATGTATAATTATGGAAGTTTCATACCTTCAATAATTTAAAATCTGTGCAATCAAAGTTTAAAAAAATATGGCAAAACAAAAAAACAAACTCGTTGTTTTTGAATCAAAAAAAATCCGCCGGGATTGGCATAACGGCGAATGGTTTTATTCCGCGGTGGATATTGTGCAAGTGTTGACGGACAGTCCTTATCCAAGGCAGTATTGGGAAAAAGTAAAACAGAGAGAGTTTATAGAAATTAAGTTGTCGCCAATTTGGTTACAACTGAAATTGGCGAGCGAAGATGGCAAAAAATACGCTACGGATTGCGTTAACACTAAAAACGCTTTTCGCTTGATACAATCAATACCAAGCAAAAAGGCCGAGCCGTTCAAGATGTGGCTGGCGCAAGTTGGGAAGGAACGGCTTGATGAAATTGAAAATCCCGAATTGGCGCAAGAGCGGATGAAAATATTATATGAGCAAAAGGGCTACCCAAAAGATTGGGTTGATAAGCGATTGCGAGGAATGGCGATTCGCCAAAATCTTACCGAAGAATGGCTCGAGCGCGACATTATGAGCGAAAAAGATTACGCGATTTTGACCGCGGAAATTTCCAAAGCAACTTTTGGAATGACACCGTCAGAATATAAAGCGTTTAAAAATATTCCAGACAAATCAAGCGCGAATTTGCGGGACAATATGACGGATTTGGAATTAATTTTCACAATGTTGGGCGAAAAGGTAACGACGGAAATTTCCAAAAGGGAAACGCCCAAAGGGATGCCGGAAAACAAAAAAGTTGCCAGTCGCGGCGGTTCGGTTGCGGGCAGAGCAAGAATGGAAACGGAAAAGGAGATTGGCCGAAGCGTGATTTCCGGGCAGAATTATTTATCGGCCAGAAATATTAAAAGTGGCAATATCAATCACAAATAATCCGTGTTTTGTGGTTGATATTTTCCGGATTTTTAGGGATTGAGATGATCAGTTGGGATTGAATGACCGGGAACCAGTTTGAGAGATTGGCCGCCCCCGATTCCTATTTTTTAGGGGAGTCGGGTTTTTTTATACGAGAAAAGTTTTTGATGAAATGTTTATTTGAATATGCATGATGATGGTGCGGGGATTTTACTTTTTTTTTGCGGAAATGTTATGATGGAAATATAATTATTTTTTAATAAATATTATGGAACAGCAATTGTTAACCTACATTGAACAAGAGTTGAAAAGAGGCGTTGCCGAGCAAATGATTAAGAGGGCGCTGGGCGATGCCGGCTGGGAAAGCGCGTTGATTGAGGAGGCGTTTGCGGTTATTCAACCGCCGGCGGCATCCGCGGTTTCGGGCGATGGAAAAAAAGATGAAAAACAATCCGGGGCCCCCGCCGGCATACCGGAACAAACGGCGAAAACAAAATTAAAAAAAACATTGATTGTCGCGGGGATCGTTTTTGGCGCGGCGGCAATGATTTTTATATTATTGATCGTATATTTCAGCTGGTCGGCCACTTCTAAGTTATCGGTTGATAACGCGGTTCCGATTGAAGTGGCGGAAACAACCACTAAAAACGCGGAAGCGCCGGTGATGGAAACCGAAACCGAGGAATCCGCGACATCGGAAGTTTTACAAATCTCAACTACGACCGTTCCGGTTGTTGCCGCTTCCACAACTACCGCCACAGTCATCGTGCCCGCAACCACTACCGCGGCTGTGGCAACAACAACCGAATCTTTGTCGGATGCCGCGACAAGAGACGCGCGCCGGATGGCGGATATGAAGCAATTGGTTTCGGCGCAGGAAACTTGGTTCGGGGAAAATAATAAATATTACACTTGTGGTTTGTCGGGCGGCGATTGCAAGGGCAAGGCCTATGGGTTTCCGGCGCAAATTGGTTTGATGACGCAAACGCCGCAAGATCCGCTGGCGGCGCAATATGCATCAACAAAAAAGGCCATTTGCGGAACGGGTTATGTTTATTGCGGCTTGAACAACGCGCCTTATTCGCAGTTTTTCTGCTATTATGCCCATCTTGAAGGCGGCGGTTATTACACCGCCAGCCATGCCGGAAATTTCAAGCGCAGTTCGGTTCCCAAGGTTTTTGAGGATTGCGCGGTTGCAAATTAATGTGTTCGCCTGAAATAAATGCAAAAGCCGTGATGTAATAACTAAATTACGGCTTGTTTTTTTAACGAGTATGGACGATATAACCGACGAAGTTATTGCGCAACGGGTTCAAAGCGGTGACATTGAAGCGTTCGCTTTATTGATGGATCGCTACGAGAAAAAGATCACCCGTTACGCGCGAAAATTCCTTTCGCATCCCGATGATGTAAAAGACATTGTCCAGGATGTTTTTATGAAAGTGTATATCAACATTAAAAGTTTTGATGTAAAAAGGAGGTTTTCTCCGTGGATTTATCGCATTGCCCACAATGAATTCGTCAATGCGCTGAAAAAGAAAAAATCGGAAAAAATATCGTTTATTGATTTTGATGTGATCTTGCCGCATCCGGCGGCCAAAGAAACCGCCGACAGCGATGTTGACCGCGCCGATTTGCGGCGGCTGCTTGATTCTCATTTGGACAAGCTGCCGGTGAAATATCGCGAACCGCTGGCATTGTATTACTTTGAAGAAATGGATTATCGCGAAATTTCCGATGTTATGCAGCTTCCGGTGTCAACCGTGGGTATTCGTTTGCAGCGGGGGAAAGCGATGCTCAAGAAAAATATCGTCGGGCAGCATCCCGAAATCAAAGACAACTATGGACAATAATAACGAACAAAAAAAATCAATCAGTGAGCGGATTGTCGCCGCGGCTAAAACTGGCGAATTGAAAATGCGCCCAAAATGGCACTTTGTTTTGCGTGCCGCTTTGTGGCTGGCGGGTATTGTTGTCATAACGATGGTTCTTCTGTATCTTTTGAGTTTGTTTTTGTTTCTTGCCCGCGAAACCGGGATTTGGGCGACGCCGCTTTTTGGCTGGCGCGGCGTGTTGATTTTTTTGGTATCAATTCCGTGGATGCTGGTTTTGGCGGTTTTGTTTTTTGTTTTTGTTTTGGAAATATTGGTGCGCCGTTATTCGTTTGCTTATCGTTTGCCGCTGCTTTATTCGGTGATCGCGGCGCTTTTGGTCGTGATTGCGGGAGGGATAATTTTGGCGAGAACCCCGCTTCACGATATGCTTTCCCATTGTCCGCCCGCCCGCGAATTGTTTTCGGGCGGCCAACCCGGAGAGTTGGCCGGACCGCCTTGCGGCACCGGGGTTTATCAAGATCTTGGCGCGCGCCGTTTCAATAATATTCATAACGGCGTGGTTAGCGATTTTTCCGGAACAAATATCGTGATTGTTAATCGCCAGCGGGAAAAATTGCTTATTTTGGTGGATAAAAAAACCCGTTTGCCATTTGGAGAAGATTTTTCCATTGGTGATGTTGTGGTGGTTGTTGGTGATCGCCAGGGAAATCAAATTGCCGCGTTCGGTATCAGTAAAATTAATCAATAAATAAATAACAAATCAATAAAAAATATGGTTAAAATCGTTTCAATAATTAAGCGCCACAAGATCATATCCGCGATAGTTTTGATTTTTTTGGCGGCGGGAGGATATTTGCTTTTTAAGCCCAGTGGCAATTCGGGGACAACAACCGTGTATACTTACGGCAATGCGGCCAAGGGGACATTGATGCAATCGGTGAGCGGTACGGGTCAGATTTCGTCCACGCGGGAATCATCGGTGGCGTCAGGCGTTTCCGGAGATGTTTTGGCGGTTAATGTCGGCGCCGGCCAATCGGTGAAATCGGGAGATACGATTGCGCGGATAGATGATTCGGATGCGCGGGAGACGGTTCAATCCGCCAAAGAGTCGCTGGAAAGCGCCAATATATCTTTGGAAAAGCTGCAAGAGCCGGCAACCGCGCTTGAGTTGTCGCAAGCCGAAAATGCGGTTACTTTGGCTCAAGAATCATTGGCAACCGCCAAGGATGATTTGAATACGGACTACGAACAGGGTTTTAATTCAATCGCCAGTGCGTTGACCGGATTGCCTTCGGTAATGATCGGCTTGCAGGACATTGTTACCGGATCAAGCGATTATGTGGTGCAATCAAGTTCAACTTATCTTGATTATTATTATGACAATATAAAAGATTATGATTCCCAAGCCGCGGAATTGCAGTCAAAGGCGGCCGCGTCTTATCAAGAGGCAAAATCGCAATATGACGCGAATTTCTTGGCCTATAAATCAATTAGCCAGCTTTCCAGCGAAGCTGAAATTGAGTCAATGATTGATCAGACATATAAAACCACGCAAAGCATTGTCGGGGCGTTGAAAGATGTCAATACATTGGTTCAGCGTTATAAAGATGCGATGAGCGACCGCAATCTTACGGTGCAATCGTTTGCCGATACCCAATTGACGAATCTTGCCAGCTATACCACGAAAAACAGTTCATATTTGAATGATTTGCTTTCCGCCAGCCAAAGCATTGAAAACGACAAGAGCGCAATTGTTACCGACCAGCGCACGATTGAGGAAAAAACTCAGTCGCTGGCGGATTTGAAGGCGGGTGCCGACGAGCTTGATTTAAGGTCGCAGCAATTGTCAATCGCTCAAAAAGAGCGGGCGTTGCAAGACGCAAAAGACGCTTTGAACGATTATACGATCATCGCTCCTTTTGATGGAGTTGTGGCGACGGTGTCGGTTGAAAAAGGCGATACGGTTTTGGCCAATACTTCGGTGGCGACGATAATTACGAGCAGCCAGATTGCGACAATTACTTTGAATGAAGTTGATATTGCGAAAGTTAAAGTCGGCCAAAAAGCGACTTTGACATTCAGCGCGATTGATGGTTTGACGGCTACCGGCAAGGTTTCTCAAGTGAGCACAATCGGTACGGTGAGCCAAGGAGTGGTGAGCTATGAAGTGGTTATTGCTTTGGATACGGAAAGCGATCAGGTGAAATCCGGAATGAGTATCTCGGCCACGGTTATTACTCAAACCTTGCAGGATGTTTTGCTTGTTCCCGCCACGGCGATTAAAACCGCCAATGGCAGTTCCTATGTATTGATTCCGAACACCGCCGCCGCGGGCGGCGCGGAAGTGATACAGCAGGCGGTAACCACCGGATCGTCGGACGATACTTATACCGAGATCACCGAAGGATTGAGCGAAGGCGACAAGGTTGTTGTTTCCAGCGCTAAAAGTACTTCGTCCGCGAAAAGCACAACAACCACTGGCGGCAGTTCGTTGTTGAACCTTGGAGGGATGGGCGGTCCGGGACGCTAAATTAATTAATTTTAATCGCTTCGCAATGCAAATAATTTCAACAATTACATGATTGAATGTAAAAATATAACAAAGACCTATATCACCGGCGATATTGAAACCAAAATTCTCAAGGGAATATCATTTTCAATAAAAGACGGCGAGTTTGTGGCGATTATCGGACCGTCGGGTTCGGGCAAGTCAACGTTGATGCACATTCTTGGAATGTTGGATATTCCCACCAGCGGCGATTATTTTTTGGATGGAAAAAATGTCGCCAAATATTCCGATGATGATTTGGCCGAAATTCGGAAAATCAAGATTGGATTCGTGTTTCAATCGTTTAATCTTTTGCCGCGCACCACGGTGTTGCGCAATGTTTATTTGCCGCTTGTTTATGCGGGTTTGGATCGCGCGGAGCGCGAAAAACGGGGAAGGGCGGCTTTGGCGCAAGCCGGGCTGACCGAGCAGTATTTTGACCATTATACCAATCAGCTTTCCGGCGGCCAGATGCAGCGGGTGGCGATTGCGCGGGCGCTGGTTAACAATCCATCAATGATTCTCGCCGATGAGCCCACGGGCAATCTTGATACCAAGACCGGCGAGATCGTGATGGAAACATTTCAGGAGTTAAACACCAAACAGGGGCATACCATAGTTTTGATTACGCACGAGCCGGATATCGCCGAATATGCCGACCGCATCATAACGATCCGTGATGGTTTGATTGTTGACGATCGCCGCAATACTGATAAAAAGATCGGTGTTGCCGGAAGGGATGATCGGAAGCAATGCTAAATATATGAAAATAACCGACCTGTTAGAACAAACATTTTTATCGTTGCTTGCCAACAAGGCCCGTTCCGGCCTGACGGTTTTGGGTATTGTTATCGGTATCGGTTCGGTGATTACGATGGTTGCGATCGGCCAGGGATCGTCCAGTTCAATTACTTCCAGCATTGAATCGCTGGGATCAAATTTGATTATGGTGTCGCCCGGTTTCGCCCGCGGCGTGGGCCAACAGGTGAGCGCCGGCCGCGGCGGAGCGACAACCTTGACTTTGGCCGATGCCGAAGCTATTCAAAAAGAAGTTGCCGGCGTATTGGATATCGCGCCGCAATATTCCACGCAAACCCAGGTTACGGCAAAAGGTACGAACACCAACACTTCGGTCAATGGCGTAACTTCATCTTATTCGTCGGTGCGGAATGTTGAGATTGCCAGCGGTTCGTTCATTACCGATGAGCAAAGCAGTTCAATGGCGAAAGTCGCGGTGCTCGGCCCCACGACCGCCGAAGATCTTTTTGGCGAGGACGCGGATCCGATTGGCCAAACGATCAGATTGAAGAGTATGGATTTCAAGGTTGTCGGTGTGACGGTTTCCAAAGGCGGTACCGGAATGAGCAATTCCGACGATGTAATTTATATTCCGCTGGCCACCGCCCAGCATTATATTGCCGGTAGCACCAAAGTAAGTACGATCAGCATACAAGGCGAGAGCCAGGATGTTCTGGATCAATTGGAGGCCGATGTTAAAACATTGCTGATGTCGCGGCATAAAATTACCGATGAAACCAAGATTGATTTTCAAATTATGAATCAAGCCGATATTGTCGCCAGCGCTTCCAGCATCGCCGGCACGCTGACCATTCTTTTGGCATCCATTGCCGGGATTTCGCTTTTAGTCGGCGGCATTGGGATTATGAATATGATGCTGACCACGGTTACCGAGCGCACGCGCGAGATTGGTTTGCGCAAGGCCATCGGCGCCAAAAAAGGCGATATCACGATCCAATTTTTGGCCGAGGCGGTAACGCTAACATTTGTCGGCGGCGTTGTCGGCGTAATTTTGGGATGGCTGGCGAGTTTGGCGGTGACAAAATTTGGCAATACCGCCACACAAATTTCGCCGCTGTCAATCATTCTGGCGTTTGGTGTTTCGGCGGCGATTGGTATTATTTTCGGTTATTATCCGGCATGGCGCGCGGCGAAATTAAATCCGATTAACGCGTTGCGCTACGAATAGTTATATTACTTTGAATTACGAAACTGTTCTCCGTTAACTTTTTTGCGCCACCGCAAATTTTATTGCTATAAAATTTGCTATAAATTTGCGCCGTCGCGCTCATAATTGTCGCAAAAAAGGTTAACTGCGCCCAGTTTCGTAATTCAAAGTATATTATAAAATCGTTTAATCATAAAAAATTATGGAGAAAAAAACAATCATTATTTTGTCTGTGGCGGTGTTGGTTATCGCCGCTATTGGGTTTGGCGCGTGGCAGTTTTTTAAATCGCAGAATAAAGTTGGCCGTGTGCCGATGATGGGAAGTGGTGCGCCTAATTTTGGCAATAATCAAGCCGCGAATGGTGGCGTGGGGCAAAAGACGCGCGGCGCGAATTCAAACTATGGAACCGCGGCGGGAAAAATAATTGAAAAAGACGATACCAGCATCACTGTGCAAACAAAAAATGGCGGTTCAATGATGGTTTTTTATTCGGGATCAACCAAGATTTCCAAAATCGTGGCCGCGGCGGTATCCGATTTGGCGGTTGGCCAAACGATTACCGCCAGGGGAACGCAGAACGATGATGGAACTATAAATGTTACTTCCGCGCAAATTCGTTCGGCAACGGAGCTTCCGGCGGCGGGCGCCAATGCTTCCGGCACTTTGCCGAAGGGTGCCGCCGGCGGTGCGCCAACGGGGAAAGCTATCGGCGGTTTTGCGGTGGGCCAGATCACTGCGGTCAGCGGCAATAATGTTACATTAAAAAGCCCCAATGGCGTTGAGCAAATTATCATATTGTCGGCCGATGCCAAAATTTCCAAATTAAGCGCCGCAACTGTGGATGAATTGGTTCAAGGAACGGAAGTGATGGCCACCGGCATCAAAAAAGGCAACGGCGGCATTATTGCCGAGTTAATTCAAATCGGCGATGTTAGTCGCGCCGGGGCAATGCCGGGAGCGCCGGGCGCCGCCCAAGCGCAACCCGATCAGCCCAAGGCCGATTAAAGTTCCATTATGAAAAAACCGTCCCGAGCGCGAGCGAGGGGCGGTTTTAAAATTAAAATTTTAACGACAAATAATGATTGCGATCGCAATTCCCAGTAAAAAACCGAAGAAAACTTCAAAACGCGTGTGTCCCAAAAGTTCTTTTAAATGTTTGGTTTCAAATTTTTTGTTGCGATAGATGTCTTCAATGATCCGGTTCAAAACCTCGGCGTGCTTGCCGGCTTCCTGGCGCAGGGTGAACGCGTCGTAGATGATTACCAGCGCGAATACCGCGGCGATGGCAAAACTTGCCGAACCGAACCCGAATTTAATACCGCAAGCCGCGGCCAGCGCCGTCACCGCCGATGAATGCGAACTGGGAAAGCCGCCGCTGGCCCAGAATCGTTTAAACGCCTCGCGGTTGACGCCGTGTTTCAACGCCAAGACCATTTTAATCATTTGTGCCGCAAACCAGGCGGCAAACCCGGCCACCAGCGGCTCGTTGCCAATTATTGCCGTGAAAGTATCCATAAATTTAAGCAATTTTTTATCTCCAGATTGATTCTAATCGTTTTTCGCCCGAATTTCAACCATCCCGCATTTGGACATCTAAAATCTAACCATCGCCCCCATCGTTGGGACATATAAAATCTAACCGAGATTGTGTTAATTTAAACAACAAATTAACCAACCTGGCAAGGTTAGAAATATGAACCA
>Ga0172381_10002534_pt1 | contig 20141 bp, 24 predicted proteins | sample Leawel6488metaG_FD_119754 | JGI IMG/M metagenome (GOLD analysis project Ga0172381, IMG submission 119754) | Leachate microbial communities from a municipal landfill in Southern Ontario, Canada - Leachate well 64-88 metaG | ecosystem: Engineered > Solid waste > Landfill > Unclassified | place...
CATACACGCTGTACGAAAAGGATCAAGCGATCATTCGTTACATCCCAATGAACCTGTTTGTACTTGAACTCAAGAAACTCAAAGGCATGAAAACGGTGGAACTATGAGCGCACGTGAAACCATACTAGAAGAACCTACATTCATTGGCAAGGTGCAACCACATGAACATAAGAGGATCGCTGATTGGGTTGCTGGTCTGCGGAAGAATGGCGGCAAGACAACGTACAAGGTTTTCCTGACCGATAAGACGAACATAAGTCTCGCTCTCAACACAACGTACATCGACAACATTTGGAACTACGATGAGGCAGTTGAAGCAATAACATCAAGAATCAGCCGAAATGAAAATATAGTCGGTATAATCCTGCAAGAGAGAAGAATCACAGTTAATAATAGTGAAACAAAAAGCCGCGACACTTTGGCAGAAACAACAACTGCCAAAGTGGCGTCTGACTACTTGGAGCATCTTGCAAGCTTCAAAGAAAATGCGTTGGATGCGTACAAGCTGACTAGAATACCGTGTTTTAACTTCAGGCTGGAGTTTGTTGAAATTCCTGTCTCAGATACCGACGGTGTCGTTAAGTACGATAATGGTGCGCGGTACTTTCGTGACAACCTTATCACTGCGCACCTCCCTGACATTGAGGGCTTCCGAAAAGATAGATCGTATCGACTGCTTACAATTGATACCTCCCTTGATTTTGTTGAATTTGTCGATGAAGTTTTCGTACAGGCTAAGTTTGTCGATTTGGATTTGAGGGATGACACAGTCGAAGTCACACAACGGTGGCGTGAACTATAACAAAAGGAGCTAAAACAATGACATCTCTATGGACGAGAACAGACAATCAGATTGACATCCATTACGACTTCGAATTCCTCGACAAGAAGCTCGATGGTCTGAGCATCATCAGTTTCGGTGCGGTATTCAGATCGAACAACAAGGTGGTCAACTACTACGGAGTTAACAGACCTTTCTTCGGATCCGATGATTTCGTTTGGCTTGTGAAGAACTGGACTGCGGATGAGAACGCCAAGTGGTTGGCGGAGCACGTATTCAAGCACTTCATTCTCAGATTGGATGGGCGACCGTCGATTCCTTTCTATGTCACACATAACAAGCCTTTCATCCCGACAGAAGGTTTCGCGAATCACGTTTCAGCGAAGCTAGGTATTATCGCCAAGTTGAAGGAGAAGGGTGACGACGTTCAGAGCAGGTGCGGAACTACAAAAGAGATCGCTAGTGATATTGAGCGAATCACAAAAGAGTTCGGTATCGAGAAGCCTGACGTAAGACTCTTCGGATACCATACGGCAACGGATCACGTTCTGCTTTGCAACATGTTCGGCGGTGTCATGAAGATGCCGGAGAACTTCAGTGGTGTGAGTTACGACTTGCGTCAACTCAGCGATGCTTACTGCTTGAACCACGATGACTTCGATGCGAACACACCACATCAAGCTCTGTTGGATGCTAGGGTGCAATATAACCTGTATGTGAAGATGAAGAAGCATTTGCTTTCGTTGGATCCGAAGGTACTTGGTCTTCAAACTGTAGGGGGCAAATCGTGAGCAATATACCAGGTAACTATAAACTCGAAGCGCAAGCTGATCTCGGTGAATGCGCTTGTGCCGACAGCTTGATGATTACATTGACGGTCTAGACGATCTCGACGAAGAGGATTGAAGTCAATTCCGTAAATACAGAACATAGAGATAGATGCCAACTCACCAAGGATGAATACAATGGGCCTATACGACCACGTGTCAATCGCTGATGACGTTACAGATCCGACGTTGAAAAACTTTGCTGGTCAGCATTTCCAAACATACGATCTTGGAAATAGGATGCTGAACTACATCATCACTTCAGATATGCTGATGAAGCTTACTGCCACGCCGCTTGCAACCTTGGACGATGCGCGTAGGCTTAGCACTTACATAAATACAGTGATCACCATTACGCCGTTTGGACGCGAAAGCGAGTTGTCTATTGGGCTAGAACTCAATAAGGGGTCTGTCACTGTTGTTGGAGTTACTGATGGAGAAGTTCCACTAGAAGGCTTAGAGAAAGCAGCACTGGAATTTCCGAACCACTTCATCGGTAGGTGCGCGGCAATCTCAAAAGAGATTGGTGAGTGGTGCGAATGCAAGCCCGTGGAAGCAGTTGCTAACATACCAGCGCTTTTGGAAGAGCTGGACATGCTTATCGCTGAAGCACAATCCGAACTGGAAGAGCCGAAGCGCCTACAACTCGGCACTTTTGTTTGCAGTGTTGAAGATGAGAACTGCGACGACATTGGGATCATCGCTTACGATCACATGGAACATGGCGTTGACTTCTACTCTGTCTGTTGGTTGAAAGATCGTCATCTATCGTCACGCGATACTGTCGATTTGAAAGTGCTCGATGGTGTAACTGCAACTAAGGCGTTCTGCAAGAACAGCATTGAATATCATTGACTATGAGACAAGCCACTACCGAAGAAACCAAAGATACCTGTGCGTCTTGTTCAAGCTGCTCAACACCGAAGAAATCACCTGCTAGCATAGTAGGCACTTGCAGTAACAACCGCAGCCCAATGTTCGGGCAGTATGTAAGACCCAAAGGGGGGATGTTTCTACTACGCGCAACAACTAACAAGCATTGGAACCAACATGGACGCTGCTACTATCACAACAACATCACAGGCGCATAGGGATGCACTCAAGGCTGAACGCAAGCGAATGCTGGACATTTGCGCGTTTCCGGAATTTCGCGGTGATATTGGATTTGCGAACATTCCGTGGTTGTCATTCTCCGGTTCTGACATGCGCTTCGTGAAAACAAATTCTACGGCTAATGCACAGTGGGTTACTGACAACGCTAGGTTTGTAGATGTGATGATTCACACTATGAATCAGTACGTTTTCAGTGCGCGTGATTATGATGCAAGCTCCGCTAAACTCCTAGCTCAGTTCAACGGCACACAAGATGTTACCTACGTTGCTATGTTGGACTCAGATACAGGAAATGGCATTGCCTTAGTGCAACCCTACAGCTTGGATCGTCAGCTCAAACACGGTTTGGTGCCAGCATTTAAGAGAACCGATGCATCAGATAGTTTCGTGTACATGTTGGACGAGCATTGCACGAAACCAATCACTGACAATGTGCAGGATTGTCGCATACATCTCTTTTGTTATCTGTTCTGCATCAACCAATTCGGCAAGGGTGGACCACTTGAGCAACGCTAAGATCAAGGCTTGGGCTGCTGAATCCATGGCTGTACTTCACACACCATTCCTGCAGGATCTGTACTCTCAGTGGACAACTAATCGTGAGACTATAGTTAGTGCATTAGCTAAAAGTTCGGTAGTGTGCGACAACGGTATTCAACAAGTAACGTTCTTCTCGGTGGATTACGTTGTTGAGTTGATGAGCGCCTACGAAGCGTCGCTTCTACTTGAAGCGGCTCCACCGCGCAGGCCACTGAAGTTCGAACCTATCGAAAGTATTGAATCTAGACTTCGAAAGTTTGTTGAAGGTTCTTGTGACGAACGTTCTCAAGTTGCGTTGGTTGAGTTAGAGTTCTTCTCACAAGAAGAAATTGAAGCTAAGTACGAAAGCAAAGTTGTGAAAGACATCGGCTGTTTCGTAGCTGTATACGTCATACCCGAAGTTGGAAATCGGCTGCAAACAAACTATAGAAAAGATTTTGCCGAATATATCTGTGAGCGCGGAAAGTCGGTATGTCTTGTCGAAGTCTGCGACGGTAATGTTAGGATATGCACTTTGGACTTGAATCAGATACCTCAGTTCCTAATTAAGTCGTTCACTCCAGTTCGGTTTGACAACTTCGAGTGGCATGAAGGTTGTGTGAAGTTTGTTGGCATGAACGATCCAGATAGTAACGATAATGCAATGGGAGAGTGCAATGAAGATTGTATCTGAGAGTGACTGTCTTGTTATAACAGAAGCTTACTCCGGAGTTCTTCTAAGAACTGAAGAGGGAAACGAGCTAGGTATCTGCATGCGTGATGACACTTTCGAATTCAACGTAATGCCGAAAGGTTCAACAGAGCATAAGTGGTTTAGAATCAACATGCAAACACGAACCGTAGAAGTACACTAAGAGAAAGTAGGCGACTATGTCAGAACAGCAACTTCAAAGAACCTACTTGCACAACACGACGTACTTGTGGTGGTTCGCATCCAACGAAATCGGTAATCGCGTAAGCAGTGGCGTTAATAGCTACGTGGCCCAAGAGTACAAAGGCAAAGCCTTGAGCAACCTTGCCAATAACTCGCAGATGGCGTTTGGTAGCTTTAATGATTATCAAGATGTCAATCTTGTCGGTACAGCACTGCCATCAGTAAACAACGCGAAATCTCTGCACCTCAGTAACGATATGTTGATTGCTTATACCCCGAGTGCATTTTCAAGGCTGGCGAATAATACGCTATGTATATGCGACGACGGAACAACGATGACAGTCTTGGGTACATCGTTCACTGACAAGGTGGTGTCTGAGGTTTACAGGAACGCTTGTGGTTACTTAAGCGAACATGAAAACATAGCGCTGGCTAGTATCGAAGAGGAGTTGGATAAGTATCTACCTCTGGAAGATGATGAACCGGAGATGCTGGCTTACATCGTCGCTTGCCGCAAGATACTTCATGAACAAGCAACGTACTTGAAGTACTACGTCAACCGCGAACGCTCCATGGAAACAGCCAAGGACAGGATCGAAACTATCAAGAAGTGCTTGTTACTCATCGCGTCGAATAGGATGCACAATTACTGCGATAGAGAGCTTGAGTATAAATGCTCTATGGACAAAGACGAGTACGCTATCGGACTACTGTGCGCGTGGAGAGGCAACGGTTTGTCGAGATTCATCAAAGCCAAACCGGGTATGGAACTTGATAGTGGTTCCTACGGTCGCAAATACTCACACTGCGAATACATTAAGGTTGGGTGTGCCGAAGCTTACATTAACTTCGATAGTCCATATCGTCCAAGCGCAGTTGGTACAAGAGTTGATAGTTGGGGAGGAAACGCAAGGACAGTCCCTGTCGTAGTGAGTGATTTCCACTCTAAAGATGAAGAGATACTTCACATCGAAGAAATCTACAATGAGATCAGTTCAGAGCAACACACCACAATTAGGTCTTTTGCCTACGAGCAGACCAACATGAACACTATCAAGAAGTATCAGAAGTTCATCGACGAAGTTATCGTAAAGGTCGATGAATTTACTCTCATGGAAATGGGAAATGATATCAGGATGTTGAAAGGTTTCGTTTCTGAAATTGCTCAACGTATGCAAGGCGCTGGTATGGTTCTTTCCGGAGGTATGCGCTTTGGGTGAGTTCAAAAGTTACCGCAAAGAGTATCCAGACGACTTGGCTGTTCGCAACGTAGTTCTATCGAATGGTGCATTCGGAACTTTGGAGATGATCGTTAACTGCGAACACAGGTGGACTACTTGGGTTCATGTTTACGAAGAGCGAGCGGAGATTGCTGTCGAAGCGGAATTTGCTAATGACACTTACACAAGCACACTTGAAATGCCGAAAGAGTTCGTTGATATGTTTGAAGGCAAAAGTTTCATGCCTTACACTTTGGTAGAGAAGGACCAGATCCTCATACGCTTGATACCAACGGATCTGCTCAAACGTGAGTTCAAGCGCACAGCAAAATTAAGAACAGTAACTCTTTAAGGAGAGATGACAATGAGCGTTGACCCTTTGCGCTATGGTGATTGGGATGAGGAGGACAAGCCGAACGATGATGCTGACGAATCCAATGTGGGGAAGAGCATCAAAGATCTAGTTGAGAAACAAGATACCGACAATCTAATGAACGAATTGCAAGAGGTATCGTTGTCTAAGAAGCTGTTCATCATCGGAACCGGGAACTACTTGATCACATACGGCGAAGTTACTTTGGATCAGGGCAGGAAGCCTTGTTTGATTCTCAGGAAGTATCCTGAAGATGGATCTGAACTCGAGGAGCAGTCTCCACTCACCGAAGACGATTGCGGTGTTGGCTTCGTTGGTCGGGAAGAGATCGAGTCTGCTATCGCCAGAGTGAAGGAAGCGTACCCGCAGTTCGAAATACAGATGAACAACCAAGTATTCATCCTATCCCGTAACCGACAAGGTCTTGATGTTTTGGAAGAGACGTTGGTCGACATGCTGAATTACGCTGATGAGAACATCTGGGGTTCGCAATGAAACTGTCGAAGTAGAGTTCATGCTCGAAGTCGTAAAAGACGCTAAGAGCATGACGACCTTGTGTCAGTGCTAAGATCAGCATAAGGTCCATTGACATTTTCAGTAAGCATGACCAAGTTAAAACTTATAGGAGCACAACATGAGAACGACAGAAGAACCGAAGAACGTTTCGAAGAACTACAGGTTCACTGAGAAACGAAGCTCCGACATGAAAACACTTGTGAAGAAACTTCAAGCTCAAGGAGTCTCAATAACAGAGACCGACCTTGTGGAACAGGGCGTCGATCTCATGTTGCACAAGCTTGCAATCAAGTACCGTGTGAGTCTATCATCATAATCATGATGACGACGAATCTTCAAAAACTTCTTCGCAAATCCAAACGACAACCAATCCGAAGACGGCTGGACCTGATGTCCTACGCTAGATTGCGCTTGATGTTAAATCAAGCTCACGGCCGCTTTCGAAGGAAGATGATCGCATTGGAACAACACATGCGCCAAGAACTAGAAACCGCAGGGGTGGTGATTAAGTGACAACGAAACGGCTACCTTGGAAGTACGAAGGCAAGAAAGTTGTTATCAAGAAATCGGAGTGGAGCACTTTCGTCGAAGACGTGGAACGAAGACTATGTTCCGATCTCAACAAGGAGATTGAGAACACCAACCGTAGTTTGAAGCAAGTTCTAGATGAGCGGGACAAATTAGCCCTGGAGAATAGGGATCTCAAAGCCACGATCACTGAAGTTCGCAAATGCGTCCGTGCCGAATCGAAACCAAAGTAACTACCGATGTCAGTAAGTTCCAGTACTAATCAGACTCCGCACTCACATCAGCATGATGATCTAAGCAAGGTGCTTACCGGAGACATCTTGATTCGCGATGTCTACAACAAAGGCGACATCAACGGTGTCGTGAACGTGGTGAGCTTCGACAAAGCGACCAAGTTGTTCTTGGTTTCCGACGGAAGTTACGTAGGCCTCGACGGTAAGATGCAAGGGAGCCGACTTGGCGTGGTCTACAGGTTGCCACAAGGCGAAGAGATCGAAGTAGATAGAACGAAGACCTTGATAGGAAGGTTGTACCACTTCGATTACGAAACTCTCCCTAGATACATGTTGGAGAAGTTGAATAACTCTCTGGATGTCTTCTTGGAACGTAGAGTGGAATCCAGAATAGCACTTGCGAATCAAAGAGCGGAAGCCGACCAAAACCGCGAAGCGAAAGAACTCATCAACAAGAATCCAGTACTGAAGGAATCGAAGTGGGCGCATGTCGGGAAGTCAATTGTCGATTGGGATCAGAAGAAGGAAGATCAGGACAAGCAAGCGAAGAAGTTCTGGAAAGTGAAGAAGTCGAAGATCAAGAAAAAGAGATCGCATTGAATACCGAAGTCGTTACAGCTAAGTTCAGCATCGATCAAGAAGTGACAGTCCGGAGCTTGAACGTGATCGGTTTCGTAGATCAGATTATTGTAGGTCGCTCCTATGTTATTCAGTATGCCGTTGTTTACTACTACGATGGTTCGAGGGTGAACGCTTGGTTCTACGACAAGGAACTCACATCTGAAACAAAGGCTTGCATTAAAATAGGGTTCTGTAGTTGACGCCGCTTCGTAGAGCAGTACGAATTACGAAGTGACACTTAATCCATCAAAGCAAGATGCACTTACAGGAAAGGAGAAGCACGATGACGAAGTTCGCTAACTTCGAGTTGGACATAGTTGAGAACAACACGGGTGGTTTCGGTCTAAGTTGGTCCTGGCATTGGGGAACCAAGCGAAACGATTCCGACTACGGAGAAGCCATCCTGGATTTGATCGAACAGGACAAGAAGATCGGTGCCATTCCAGTTAACAGCGAAACTAGGAAGCTCGATTTCCAGGGACGATCATCCTTGGAAGCGTACCGCGCTGGGTTGCTTCGTGAAGTTGAAGTTACGAAGTTGGAAAGCCGACAAGTTTGGCGTTGGTCTGGAGTTATCTGATGGGAACATTCTCATTGAATATCGTAGCCGACAGTCCAGGAAGTCCTTGCCTGCTTGAATATGCATGGAGATATGCATCTGGTAATGGTCCTAAAGGAAACTCATCATCGAATGGTGAAGTGCTTCTTAGAATCATCGAACGAGATAAAGAACTTGGTTTAATTCCAACTGATGCTTCAAAGCACATTGCGTTTCCGAACTTCGAAGAAGCAGATGCTTATAGAAAGTCAGTTTGGTCAAGAGGACGCTGTATGATTGATCTAAGTCAACATAGAATCATCATGAACAACAATACTAGTTACTTGCATCGGATAGGTTGAGAACATAGAAAAGTACTAAAAGGCCAGTTGGTCGGGGGTGATGTAAATCATGGGAACTTACAAGTTTAACGTTGTCAAACATCCTGAGTATGATAGAGAAGTTGAGTACGGCTTGATATTCGAGTGGGGTTGGAAATGCAGTAATGGTCCGCCTGATAGCACGATCTTTAGCAAGGTTTGTGACATCATGGCTGAAGATCGCGATAAGCTTTCTTTCACCAGTAGTAATCACATGACTTTCCATACTTACGAAGAAGCATCTACATACAGAAGCAGTGTTCTGAGCAAGTTAAAGGCGAAACTACCTAAAGAAAAGATGTTGCACATATTCTACTGTCGCGATGAAGTGAACTAGTTTGGTGTTAAATGAATAGCAAAAAGGCCGGTAGGGACAACCCCTACCGGCCTTTTTGCGTTTCTGGTCCAGTAACTTGATGTTTTTGCACTCCCGGTAAGAGGTGGTTTTATGGTAACTTAAATACCAATTCTTAGTAGGAGAGAAGTTACGCTCTATCCAAACAAACGAACCCTCAAACGGAGTGAATAATGCTTCCAGAAGGCTACGAAGTAAGAGGATCTGTAGTCGCTCGCGAGGGTGGTCTGATTCCTGCAAACAAGCTATATAGCAAGTTCGATTCAGCGAAGAAGGTGAAAGCGAGCAGCTTTTTAACCACATCTTCGAAAGAAGCATCGGGTAATTTTGGAAGGCCAGTTGATATTTCCTGGCTTCCTGCGGCATCGAAAACGTACAACGTGTCAGATGACCCAAGAGATTACTTGATCACGGAAATCCCGGCACTGACTGGTGAGATTCCGAACAAGAACTTGCAACAGTTCTCGCATCGCGAACTTCTCTACTTCGATCCGATGCAGGGAAGACAAGTTTACAAGACGTTCATCGGATCAGGTTCACACTACGAACATCAGAATAAGGAACCTTTGAAAGCAAAGGGCGTCATCTTCGATGCGGTCGCGATCTACGTTCCTCGTTACGATGTTCTGAAGATTCAACTTCTTGTTGGTTGGGATCGTACGAAGGATCGCGATCTTGTTCGCGATATCGAATCCGGAGAACGCGACGGATACTCGATGGGATCCATTGTGAAGCAGTTCGTTTGTTCCATCACCGGACAAGCGGTTACGCCTGCTGGTGGCAAGTACAAGAGAGGCCAGATCGTCGAAACGAAAGACGGCAACAAGCTTTGCTTCCACCAATGTACCGGTAGTTTCTTCTTTGAGATCTCGTCGGTCGCCACGCCAGCGGACGTTTCTGCAATCGGCGACAACATGGGCTACTTCAATCTTTCGGTTTGATAATTGGAGTGTAGCTCAGAAGGTAGAGCATGCGCCCGTTAAGCGTAAGGTCATAGGTTCGAAGCCTATCGCTCCAGTTCAATGAATTTCAAAACACCGAAAACATAGACACACTCGCGGGAAGTAAGTCGCAACCGCTTAAAACATCCTTCGCGAAGCGATACAAATAACAATGACCATCGCGAAGCAAACTATAAGGACCAGCAGTATGAAAACGAAGAATCTCAGCAGTGCCGAAGAGATTGAGAACATGCTCACCGCCCACTTCAGCGAGTTCGATCTCGATAACGAAGTTGACGCCGACGAGGACGAAGATCTCGAAGTCGAGTCTGATGAAGACGAGAACGAAGAGTCCGAGGAAGACATTCTCGATGAGTCCGAGGACGAGAACGAAGGCGAAGACGACGATACTGATTCCGAGGATGACTCTGACGGCGATGACGACGATCTCGAAGATGAAGTTACTGACGGCGATGACGACGAGAACGAAGGCGAAGACGGAGATACTGATTCCGAGGATGACGAGTCCAACGAAGATGATGAGTCCGATGACGACGAGCTTGATGAGGAAGACTTGGAAGATGTCGAGTCCGATGACGACGAGCTTGATGAGGATGATCTCGATGTTGAGTCCGACGAGGACGATGATCTCGAGGACATCGAATCCGTTATTGCTTCCGCCGACGACGTTGTCGAAGCTCTGATCGCAAGCGGCGCTGTTGCTGTTATCGTTCCTACTGCGACTCACGACTTCCAGGAAGTCAAGGCCGCGTTCGATCAGCTCGATGAGAATGATTCCGAAGTCGACGCTGACGAGGACGAAGATCTCGAAGACGATGAGAATGGTAACGAAGATGAAAATGATCTCGACGGTGAGTCCGACGAAGACGAAGCTGATTCCGAGTGCAATTCCGATGAAGACGAGTTGGAAGTCGACGCTGACGAGGACGAAGATCTCGAAGTTGATTCGGATGATTCGGAAGATGACGAGGACATTCTCGACGACTCCGAAGACGATAACGACTCCGATCTTGAGAATGATGACGATAACAACGAAGACGAAGATCTTGAAAACGAAGAGGATGATGAGGAAGCCGACGCTTCTGAACTCGACGAAGAGCGCTTCCACCCCGTTGTTGATCTCGAATCCCTCGCCGAAGCTTCCGTCGAAGATGTTGATCTCAACCTCTACGTGAACGGAACTGATGCTTGGTGGAATGTTACTGTGGCTGGAATTCCCGCCGCTCGTATCTCCAAGGAACACCTCAAGCCTGAAGTGCATGCATTCTTCATCCAGGACGACTTCGCTCGTAACCTCAAGGAAGCAATCGCTTCCGAAGGTCTCATGCCTGTTCTTGAAGGTGCGAATGCGGAGTTCTATGCAACTGCATATCTCCAGTCCGAGCTTGCCGATCAGGTTCGTGCAGAAGCCGAAGCCAACGCTTCCGAGGAAGTTACTGAGAAGGCCGCTGGTCTTCGTGACTCCTTCTTGGATTGCGTGAGCATCGCTTCCGCTGGTCTCGCCAAGAACTACTTTCCGCATCTCGGTTCGCCTCTCAAGGCCGCTCTCTTCGAGGAGCTTGATGAAGCTGGAATTTCCGGAGCAGAAGATATCATCGAAGCCGCATTCGCGAAGGCTGGTGTTGCCCACTTCGAAGCTATCACTGCGAAGGCAGTCGAGATCATGGACAAGTCCGAGGACTACCGTGAAGAGCTTCGTGAAGCTGTCGGGGCCGCTGGTGTTATCACCTCTGACGAGGAAGATACCGACGAGGAAGAGATCACTGCTTCGACGACATTCGCACACAGTCTCGCAACTGGAAGTTACAGGGCCGCCGCTCCCATGAAGGGATCTCTCGGAGATCGCATTCAGAGTCGCCTCTCGCGCTAAACAGTAAAAACACCGAAGATACCGAAACACTTTCTCTTAATCGAGGATAAATCAAATGGCTATCAATCGCGCACTCACTTTCTATGCTCGCTCCAAGGAGTCCAAGGTGACGTCCGGAGTCGAGATCACCAATGAAGGCCTCGTTCTCGTCCAGGTGAAGGAGAACGGTCTTGAGACTGTTCGTCCGTCTCTCGGAACGTCCGCGAGCGAAGTTATCGTCGGATTCTCGGCGAACACTTCCCTTCGTCCTACCACGCGCGTCGAGCAGGAATACGGCGTCGTTCCTTCCGCTTCCGTGTACACCATCCAGCTCTCCCAGGTTCTTCTGGTGACTGGATCGCTTCGCGTTGTGAAGACTTCCGACAACACGGCTCTTACCGTTGTTACCACCGGAACTCCGAATACCGGCGAAGTGCTCGTCAACACCACCACGGGTCTCCTCACGTTCAACGTCGCTCAGGCTGGTATCGAAGTATTCGTCACCTACCGTCGCACGTTGTCCGCCGACGAGCTTCCTTTCACGGTTCGTCAGCCTGCGATCAACGCCGGTGGCAACTCGGTTACTGGTTCGATCTCCGTCATTCGTGGAGCCGGTGAACTCCACACCGACATGTTCGACACGACCCAGGACTACTCGACTGCCACTACGCTTTACGCTGGTGTTGGCGGTTTGGTTACTTCCGATAGCACGACCAAGACTCCGATCAACGGCTCGCGCATGATCACGGCACCTTCCGCTTCGAGCACGGGTGACCTCCGTTTCGGTGCGATGATCGGCTTCGCGTTCAACCTCGCGTAAGCCAACAGCAACAAGCTCTAAAACAAACAACACCAAACAGGAGAGATAACACATGAGCAAGACGAATCCTTACGCTCCCAAGTCTGGCAAGCAGATCTGGACTGCCAAGGCGAACCGTGAACCCATTTCCGGAAACCGCAAGGTTACGATGCCCGGATCCGCCCAGGCAATCGTCGCCGCCGACGGCCGCATCAATGCGCAGTCGAAGCCCGAACTCATGAAGGCGATTCAGGTTCTCGCGAACATGCATTCCGCCGGGCAGTTCGTGAGCGAGGCCGCCGCTGAACGTCGCGAGAAGTTCTCGGACTACGCAGAGACCGTCGCCGCCGCTTTCTCGGACAAGTCGTCCGCAGGAATGGTTACTCTTGGTGAAGTCATGACTGAACAGATCGTCGAGTCGATGGGCCGTGAAGGCTTCATTCGTCGTCTGCTTGGTTTCAAGGCTCTCAGCAAGGGCGACGTCAACCAGATCCGCGTTCGTATCAAGGACGTGTTCGCGTACTACGCGACTTCGAACCCACAGGTTATTGCTTCGGAAGTGGTTAACAACTACGTCCGTCCCGAGGAGTTCTACGTTCTCGGCAATATCCTGATGGAAGAGAAGGAGATCATGCAGGACACTGGCGATCTTCTCGACGACAAGTACAATGATGGCCTCGAAGCCATGATGGTGCAGGAAGACAAGATCGGTCTCAGCATCTTCAACAAGGCCGCTGGCGCAATCAACGACGAGTTTGCTTTCACCTCGTTCACTCCGAGCGTGATGCAGCACATGAAGTCCGAGATCACCACGCACGGCGGAATCCCTGTCTCCACGATGCTCATCTCGATGGACATCTGGAACGAGATCGTCGCCGAGCCGGAATTCACTTCGTGGTATTCCGAAATCGAGAAGCATGAGCTTGTGCTTGAGGGTAACCTCGGTCAGCTCGCTGGAATGAACATCATCACCGATGGTTACCGCATTCCTTCGCTCAAGGTTCTCGATCAGGGCCAGGTTTACATGTTCGGTGTGCCCGATACCCTCGGACAGATCGCACAGCGTGGCGAGATGCAGGTTCAGCAGACCTCGAAGGCCAACGACGGTATCCCCAAGCGTGGCTGGATGTTCACTTCCATCGAGTCGATCTCGGTCGTGAACGCCCGTGCCGTTGTTCGTGGACAGCGCATCTAAGAAGCACAACCCTCGGTAACACTTGGGTTGTATTTTCCCGAAACGGGGGAGTAGGTTCCATCCTCCTCTCCCGTTTCCATTTATCCAAAGCAAACTTCCTGGAGAGAAACATGGATATGGATCAATTCGAGAAGTTTGCCGACTCGCTGGTAGCTGTGGGTTATGTAGAAGCCGCTGAAACCATACTGAAACTTATCGACGTTCCTGACGATGATGAAGATAACAATGTCGAGTTGGATATCGACGAGGATGCTGATCTTTCCGATGAAGACTTGGAACGTATAGACAGATTCACCAAGCTTCTTGACAGCAACAAGTCGAGACGCCAAGCCGACCATTTGCGCAAGACACTTACTAACTTTTCACGCAGGAGACGTTGATGACGATAAGATGTCAATACGAGCGTATCCTACGTGGGGATTTCGTTGAAGCTCGTCTGAAGCACAATCAAGGTAACTGCTGCAACTCTGCTGGAAAGACTCCATCGGTGTTGAAGCAGTGGCGTGACCAGGCCAAGAAAGATACCGTTAGGTTCCTGGAGAAACAGTTCGAGAAGCCAGTTGAGAAGTTCGACCGGCTTGATTGGCGCGATGTCAAGTTGAAGTGCTTGAAGTTCCTTCCTGCCAAGAAGCGCAAGCTTATCGAGGAGAAGACTGGTCGTGGAAGCAAGGACTTCTTCGTAGCTCTTCATGATGCGCGTGAGAAGAACAGCACGGTCCAGTTATCCGAGAAGGAAGCTCTGAAGCTAATCAAGTCGGTATTCAAACGCGATGCTGATCAGCTCACAGTCAGGCAAAAAGAATCCTTGATGAGCAACGTGGACTTGTTGTCGAGACTTCCAAAGGCCATGGTCAAGAAGTACGATCTCGCACCCACGTATCGCGTACCTAAAGAACAACAGAAGAAGCGCCCATCGGTACTGGACTTCCTGAAGTCGTTACCTCATGATGCTTCTCCGGCGAGAATCGACAAAGCCTTGTTGTCGGTTCCAAAGCTTGGCAAACTAGGGCGTGTTGATCCTGATACCAAGCGGCTTGTCTTTCCAGCAGACGGTTGGAAACTTCTCATTCGCAACAAGCAGAGTCTCCCTGAACCTATCAAGTTGCGTTATGCAGAAGAGCTTGGTCTTCTGAACAAGAAGCGGGGAAGAAAGCCCCAAGTCAAGGAACCCAACGTCTTGACACCGGAAGAGTTCGAAGCTCAAGAAGCCAACAAGGAACGTCGGGCTCGACAGCTTGTTAAGAAGCAGATCGAAGATACCAGGAAGAAGCAACTCAAAGTTGTGAAGAAGCCAGAAAAGAAACTCGTCAACGTCGTGAAGAAGAGATCTCAAGACGACATCGATGATAGTTACTTCCTAGACGATAGTGATACCGACCTTTCCGATGTTATCGATGAAGTTAAACCGAAGGTTCCTGAAGAAGTCGACGATACCAAGGTGTTCCTCACCAACGAGAACGACGTTGTCAAGTTCATCAATAAGCAAGCCAACAAGGCCTTGTTGCCCGATGAAGTTCCTAGATATTCCAACTATCCGAAAGCTGAATGGGGTGTTTCCGATTGGGCTTTGGTGAACGTGTATCGTGACAGAATCCAACCTAGGTTTCTGGAAGATAACAAGGAGAAGATCAACAACGCCTTGCGAAGACTCGGTATTTCCGTAGGTGCAAGCGTTCGTGATTTGATGTACGATGAAAAACTCGCGTTGAACATGATCTCACTGTATCGCACGTTTTCGATAGGTGGTAGTTACTATGGCTAGAACAGGACTCGGCCAAACTGTACCTAGGAAAACATACCTTCGCGGAGGTCTTCAGAGCGAGATAGGTAGCGTCCCTACCGCTGGGGCGCTACTCAGTTCTGGTAAGACCGTCGGAGATAACATAGTAGATCCTGAGACTCAACGTTTGGTTCCTCCTGCGGAACAAGAACAGTCGAGAAACACCAGAGGCCCGTACTACGACCGTGGTGATCTTTGGCTGGATATCTTCGATCAGTTCGAAGGATGGAAACGCATCAGGCTTGCCGACTTCGTAACAGTGGTCACTCCGGAATCGGCGTCTGCTGAATACTTCATCAAGCGTGATGGAACTGTTGACTTCACTGCATCGCAAAGCATGGGCGGGTTCACACTAACTGACGTGCATGAACCATCCGCGTTGCATGATGCAGCGACCAAGGGCTACGTCGACTCCAAACTCCAAGTCAATGCCGACTTCGCCACGCATGCTGATTTCGTAACTGAAGACCACCCAACAGGGTTGATCGATGGAGTCAATAGGATTTTCACGTTGACTAATACGCCGTTGTCAGGGTCAGTCAAACTATACGTCAACGGGTTGCGCTTAACTTCAGGTGTTGATAATGATTACACGATCTCAGGACGTACGATCACGCTTGCTTGGGCTCCAACAGTGGCGAAGACTACAAATTTCGTTGCTGATTATTCCAAGTAAACTTCACGGAGGTTGCTAATGAGTGGCAGAACACAAGTTGGTACCTCCGACATCCAAGACGGCTCTATCAGACGGTCTGACTTGGATGTTGTTACGTCAACGCAATCCGTGATAGCTAGAGCTGTAGGATCCCCGAACGTAGTAATCTCCAGCACTGGTGCAGATACCGGAACGGGTGATGTCACATTCAATTTGAGCACAACCGGAGTGTCTGCTGTTACTGCGTGCAAATACACCGTAGACCTCTACGGTAGAATTACCAGCACTGCGAACCTGAGTGCTAGTGATATTCCTTCCGGAAGCACCTACTACATTCAGAATCAAACAACCGTTGATCAGAGTGCCAGTTTCAGATTATCAGGATCTGGCACTCTAGGTAATGGATTGATTCTCACCAGTGCAGTTCCTGGAGTTACAACATCAACGTTGTACAACGACACCACGTCTTTGATGTGGAGTGGTACGCAGGTAATCGTGTCCGCTGGCTCACAAACAATTTCAGGTGCCAAGACATTCACTACCAACGTGACTGCTGTTTCGGTTTCTGGGTTGGACTACATAGCGTTCAACACTGCAGTTACTCCACCGACGGAAACGCAAGGCCTGATGTACTGGAACTCCGCTGATCGTTGTCCGGAAGTATATCTCGGAAACGGCGTAAATGGTAGCGTATTCCAAGAGCTTCACTTCTATGCAAGGAACACAACCGGCACCACGCTGACCAACGGCGAAGTATGTTACATTTCCGGAGCGCAAGGTGATCGCGCCGTAGTATCGAGAGCCATTGCTACGTCCACGGAAACCGCAGAGTTTGTCATTGGGTTGGCAACCGAAGATATCGCAATCAACGCTTTCGGGTTGTTCACTAGATTTGGTATCGTTCGTGGCATCCCGATCCCCAATAGGAATCTTCTCGCCAACGACACAGTAGTCTTGGGAACAGTTGCTGGTCAGTTTGTTCGTCTCCAAGACGCTCCTGCGAAGCCTTATTCCCAGATCGGTTTGGGTTATGTTCTTCGTACCACAGGGGCTGGTGCTGGATTGAATGCCGATGTTTTCGTCGGACCGATCATCTTCCCTAGGTTGGCTCGCTCTGGAGATGTCAATATAACATCGATAGCTGATGGTGATATTCTCAGGTGGAACGCCACAGCAGGTTACTGGTACAATACAACGATGCCAGCAAGTACTTATAACTTACCAGTCGCATCCGCGACGGTTCTCGGTGGTATCAAGATAGGTACGTCGTTGTCTATCAATGTCGATGTTCTTGACATCAATTTAACATCGGTAATGGATCTATCTTCGGCACAGACAGCATCTGGCGTGAAGACGTTCTCTGGAAATGCAAACGCTTTCACGAATACCACAGATGTAACTGTAGGAACATTCACTACAGGATCCCTGTACGCTTCAGGTGGGTTATCTGTAGCCAAGACACTGCAAGCCAAGCAGATTGTACGTACCACGCAGACAATAGCGGTCAATACAGCTATAGCTATGAACCTGGCTAGTGGCGAGAATGTAATCATCGGAGCTTCGGGAATCCCAGGAGCGTTGACGGGAACAACGACAATAACGTTCTCGAACACGAAGGTGGGATCGATATCGACATTCTTCTTCAAGCAAGGCACCACAAGTTTCGCGGTTATATTCACCAGATCCGGGTATATGTTCTATCAAAATGGAAAGACAGCAGGTGTCTCATCTGGTTCTGCTGTACTTCTAGCAGAAGATATGACACTTAATTGCTACTACAGATGCGATATCACCTGGTTGTCTTCGACAACAGCTAACGTGTCTTTGTCAAAGAACTAATACTTCAAGGAGCTGTGATGCCTGATCCTTACATAATGGAACTATCCGGAACTGCTCCGGTATCTGTGACGCAGGTTCTCGTCGACGATACGTTATTGATGGCATACACCGGATCGGTGAGAGGAACAGGTGTAGTGACTTTGTCGTTGCCTGCGGTCAATTCGTTGGCTGGGCAAACATTGATGAATGTTATCGTCGACAAGCACGGCAGAGTTCTCGGCGGAACGCCCACTGGTTTGAACGACTATATCTTGAACCAGTCTAATTTCCAGGACGCCAATTTCAATATCCGTGACGGTACTGTCGTCAATTTGACCATCACGGAATCATTGAATCTCACGACACCGCTTGGAGTTACTTCAGGTGGGTCTGGTGTGAATTCGGTGGCTCCGAGCAATGTATTCATAGGCAATGAATCAACAACAGGTGCTCCAGGTTGGCGTAGACTATTAGGCGCTGATATGCCAGCCGGTGTGTTGAACTCGGAAATTCCGTACGCCACTGTGGCGGTTGCTGGTTTGATGATCGTAGGTAGCGGCCTTTCCGTAGTTGACGGTGTTGTTTCCTCGGCGGTCGAACCCTACACTTTACCGGTGGCTTCGGTAACGACTTTGGGTGGTGTGAAGATCGGCAGTGGGATTCATCGCGATGTCGACGGAACCATAAGCACTACCAAGTCAAGAGTTGTAGCTTCGCAGGCTCCATCCACCGACGACGATGTGCCTTTGATATATGCATCAGGAGCTGTGACGAACTTGTCGATCCGTGTTGTTATGTCTGGCGTTTCAGGGAGTACAGCTACATTCATGCTGTACTCCTCTCTGAACAGGAGTGCTGATATCGCTGGTACGCCACTGTTGGCTTCCCCGGAAGTTCTCACCAACACTTCGAACGGAATTGATTTGGTTTTGGAGACAACTTCATTGGATGCCGGATCGTTCGTCTACGCCTTGATCAGCACCGCTGCTGTCGCAAAGTCTTTGGAGTTCTATCTAACCTATCAAGAGGGAGTTTAACATAATGTCAGCTATAATCCAGGACTTCGCATCGGGAGCCGCCTTGGTCGAAGGTCTTCATACATTCCTTCTTAAAGGCCACACACTCAGGCCATCGTTCACAGGCACAGGTAATGGTTACTGCGACGACGCAATCGGAACCACGTCCAGTGTGCAGGAAGTCATCACTTTGACATTCACAAGCGCAACTGACTTCTCGGTTGTCGGGTCTGTAAGTGGAGCCATGGGAACAGGAACCGCAGGATCTCTATTCACCCATGCTAGGTTCCTATGCACCATCGTCGTAGGAACAACAGCTTGGGTTAGTGGAGACACGATCACTTGGACCATGACTGCACCGTGGACTGCTCTTCAATATGTGGCCGGTCAGACCTACATCTACCGCGCCCCAGGCAACGACGGTAATCAAGAAGTCAATGTCGGATGGACCGTCAAGTCGAACTCGACCGGAGGTTATTACGGTGTGCGTGTCGGAGCGTACCCGACTGTTCTACCTGATGGTAGTTTCTGGCAACCTTGGACGAAGCCTTGGTGGCCTTTGGGAAGTTACTCCGGATCCGCTGTGAGGTTGTTCGCCTCGGTATCTGGGCAGGCTATTTGGATGACTGCTCGAATCGGATCCTACTACATCAGCGCTGTTGCTGGTTACGCGGACATTCCAGGAACTTTGGACCAACAGCCATTTCCTTATATCGTCGGTGGTGCGATGTCATGGGTAACTGAGCCTGGAGACACATCAGCTTCGTGGTTGTATTCAGCATCGCTAGGTGGACCGCTATGCGTGAACTCCAACGCCAATAACACAAGTACTGAAAACTACGGAAATGCTCCGTTTACCGCACGAACACCGTGGAACAAGTGGAGTTCGATATACAACCCGCCGAGCGATATGAACGACTCGGCTTACATAACATCTGGAGTGACCTACCAAGTGTGGGCTCAACAATTCGATGCCTCCAGGCTTCAGGCCAACATCGACGGCTCAAGTTCATGTTGGCCTTTCGAGATTTCCAGAATCTTTCAGTTAGACAATATCGCTGTAATGGCATCAACGGGTGCCTTTTCTGATAATATCGGAAGTGTGCCGTTTGTTTACCGGATCCCTGCGTATGACGCTTCTGGGAATCTTCTAGTTTCGGAATCGGTC
>Ga0172381_10002535_pt1 | contig 20140 bp, 20 predicted proteins | sample Leawel6488metaG_FD_119754 | JGI IMG/M metagenome (GOLD analysis project Ga0172381, IMG submission 119754) | Leachate microbial communities from a municipal landfill in Southern Ontario, Canada - Leachate well 64-88 metaG | ecosystem: Engineered > Solid waste > Landfill > Unclassified | place...
GGTGATTTTTAAAATTATTAATTTGAGACTTAATTTCCATAGAATCATATTATATCAACTAAATTAATATTGACATAAAAACTAAATCAAGTAATATAAAAGCATGTCTAAAATAATTCTTGATCAAAACAAATGTATCGGCTGTAATACTTGTCCACTTTTAGACCCAGAAACTTTTGAGATGGATACTACTATCTATAAAGCCAAAGTTAAACAACAACCAGAAACTATTACTGAAGCTATTCAAAATGCAATTAGTTCTTGTCCTGTTGGAGCTATTTCTATTTCCGAAGAATAATTTATTAATTTATTAATTTATATTTATGCCATCAAAAAAAATTAAAAAAACCATTAAACCAACCACCATTATTACTCCAAATAAATATGTCAAAATTCCTCTAGTTGGAGTCATTATTTTTTCACTTCTTTTAGCCACTTCATCTTTTTTTGCTGGAATTACTTGGTTAAAAATAAATAACAATGATACTAATACTAGTAGTAATTCTAAAATCACTTTTGAAGCCGAAAAGACCAATAAACCAGAACTTAAATTTTTTGTTATGAGTTTTTGTCCTTATGGTAATCAAATGGAAGATACCTTAAAACCAGTCGTTAATCTTTTAAGTAAAGTAGTTGATATTAGACCTCAATACATTTTTTCAAAAATAACCAACTTGTCTGATTATTGTAAACAAACTTCAGGTGATGTCACTCAATGTGCTGCTTATATCCAAGCTGGTTATTTTCAAACTGAAGCTGAATGTCAAAAAATTGTTATTGATGGTAATAAAAAATGTAATGATGAAAAAAATTATCTAAAAATCGGTAATAATTTTTATAGTTCTCTTCATGGTCGAGTCGAAGCTAATCAAGATGTCAGAGAAATTTGTGCTTACAACATGAGCGACGACAAAACTAATTGGTGGACATTTGTTGATAATGTTAATATCAACTGCACTTATCAAAATGCCGATACTTGTTGGGAAGAACAAGCTAAAAAAGCCAATTTCGATACTGCCAAAATTACCGAGTGTTTTAACAAACAAGCTGGAGAAATAATGGATAAAGAAATTGCTATTACTGATCAATATAAAGTTCAAAGTTCACCTACACTTATTATTAATGGAGTTAATTTCCCTCCAGAAACTGCTTCTACTCAAGATGGTAAAGGTAGTTTAAAAATTGGTAAAAAAACCTTCACTCAAGATAAATTCTATACAGCTGATGTTATTAAAGAAGCCATATGTGCCTCTTTTAAAAAAACACCTAAAGAATGTAAAACTATTCTCGCTGACGCTGTTGCTACTACCGAAACAGCTGCTGCCGACAGTGGTGCTGGTTGTGCCACTCAATAAAATTTAAATTATTTAAATTTCAACCCTCCGAAGAACATCGGAGGGTTTTTGTTGGTAAAATAGTTTTGTGAAATTAAATTCTCATCAAATCCGTAAATCTAAAGTAGGGGAGTCACAAAAACTTCAAAAAAAAATCAAACGCAACCCCTTCGTTTTGGTTTTAGACAACGTTTTAGATACTTACAATATTGGCTCATTTTTTCGTCTAGCCGATGCTATTGGAGCCCAAAAAATTTATCTTTGTGGTCCAGTAGTTACTCCACCAAACATTAAAATTCATCGTAGTTCTATTGGTACTTGGAAATGGATTCCTTGGGAACATTTTGATTCTACTATTGAATGTATTAAAAAACTAAAATCAGATGGTTATCAAATAGTTGCCTGTGAACAGGACAAAAAAAGTGTTAACTATTTGGCAGCCAAATATGATTTTCCAATTGCTTTGATTGCTGGAAGTGAATCTTATGGTGTTTCTGTTGATGTTTTAAAATTAGTTGATAAAATTATTGAGATTCCTATGTATGGTATTAATATTTCACTTAATGTTTTAGTCGCCACTTCCATTATTAGCTACGATATTTTGTCAAAAATCAATCAAAAATAAACCCTATTTTAAGGCCAAATTTTTTAACAAAAACCCCTCATTTTTTTAATTTTATTCCAAATAAATTTTACCTAAAGTTCCACATAATTTGCTTATTGTAAAGCTATTTCGCCTCTGTTAGAATAAATCTGGTTTAAAAAAAACAAATTTAAACTAATTTAAGGAAAAAAATAAATGTCACCATCACAAGAATATACCGGTAAACAAATTGTCGTTTTGGAAGGTCTTGAACCAGTTAGAAAACGCCCCGCCATGTATATCGGTTCTACCGATATTAGGGGATTACATCACTGTCTTACTGAAATTGTCGATAACGCTATTGATGAAGCTCTGGCTGGTTTTGCAAAAAATATTTGGATTGTTGTTCATCCAGACAATTCTGCAACTGTTGCCGATGATGGTCGAGGTATTCCTACTGATATCATGCCTAAATATAAAAAACCGGCCGTAGAAGTTATTATGACTACTCTTCATTCTGGTGGTAAATTTGAAGGTGCTGCTTATAAAGTTTCCGGTGGACTTCATGGTGTTGGTGCTGCCTGTGTTAACGCTCTTTCTAAACTTTATCAAATAGAAGTTCGTCGTGATAATAAAATTCAATTTATTGAATTCTCTCGTGGTCAAATAAAAACCAAACTCACTGAAATTTCCGAAACTAAAATAGATAAACTTAAAAATATAATTCCTAAAAATACCGATGGAACTACCGCTACTTTTTACCCAGATCCAGAAATTTTTAAAGAAACTATCGAATTAGATGCTAAAACCATTATTAAATCTATCAAAGATCGTGCCTATCTTACCTCTAAAATTTACTTTCATTTTTATGATGAAAGAAATAATACACAACGTCATTTTTATTTTGAAGGTGGTATCGTTTCTCTCTTAAGAGAATTAAATAAAAATAAAGTCATTCTTCATGAACCAATTTATATTCATAAAGAATACGATGGTATTGATACTGAAATTGCTATTCAATACAATGATACTTTTCAAGAAAACACTCCATCATTCGTCAATATTATTAATACTGTTGAAGGCGGTACTCATCTTACTGGATTTAAAATTGCCCTTACTAAAGCCATTAAAGACTATGCTATCAAAAAAGAATTATTAAAAAATAAAGACGATAACATTACTGGCGATGATGTTAGAGAAGGTTTAACTGCTGTCCTTTCTATTAGAATGGGATCAAAAGATCTTCAATTTGAAGGTCAAACTAAAGGAAAATTAGGTAATAGTGAAGTTCAACCAATTATCTCAAAAATTGTTAGAGAAGAATTGGAAGTTTATTTCGAAGAACATCCTGATGTTGCCAAAACTATTATTAATAAATCTTTATTGGCTATTCAAATCCGCAAAGCTGCTCGTGCCGCTAAAGACGCTATTATGCGCAAAGGTGCTTTTGAATCTTTAGGATTACCTGGTAAATTAGCTGATTGTCAATCACGAAATCCAGAAGAATCAGAGATTTATATCGTTGAAGGAGATTCTGCCGGTGGTTCTGCTAAACAGGGGAGAGATCGTAAATTTCAAGCTATTTTACCTCTATGGGGAAAAGCTCTTAATACCGAAGGTATGAGACTTGATAAAATTGTTGGCTCAGATAAATTAAAAGATCTAATTATTGCCTTAGGTATGGGTATAGGTGAAACTATGAATTTTGAAAAACTTCGTTATCACCGAATTATTTTAATGTCCGATGCTGATGTTGATGGTGCCCATATTGCTACTCTATTATTAACTTTTATGTTCCGCCATTTACCTAATCTTATTGAAAGTGGTTATGTTTATATTGCTATGCCACCACTTTTTAAAATTAAACAAGGCAAAGAAGTTAAATATGTTTATACAGAAGAAGACAAAGACGAATATCTCAAAAAAATAGATATTTCTAAACCTTTTGACATTCAACGTTATAAAGGTTTAGGTGAAATGAATCCTCAACAACTTTGGGAAACCACCATGAATCCAGAAACTCGTCTGCTTAAAAAAATTACTGTTTCAGATGCTACCAAAGCTGATGAAGTTTTTAGAGTTTTAATGAGTGAGGATGTTCCACCTCGCAAAAAATTTATTCAAACTCATGCTCATTTAGCTAATTTGGATATTTAAAAATATGACTATAGATAAAATGAAAAACACTCTTGTTAAAGACGATGCCGTATTTATCAACAATGTCGGTAAATTAGTCGACGTAGATATTGTTCCTGAAATGGAAAAGTCATATTTAGACTATGCCATGTCTGTCATTGTTTCTCGAGCTTTACCTGATGTCAGAGACGGTATGAAACCAGTTCATCGCCGTATTATTTACGCCATGAATCAAATGGGTCTTACTACCACTGGTAAAAATGTTAAATCAGCTGCTGTCGTCGGTGATGTTATGAAATCCTATCATCCTCATGGTGATAGCTCTATCTATGGTGCTTTAGTCCGCATGGCTCAAGATTTTTCAATGCGTTATACTTTAGTCCAAGGTCAGGGAAATTTTGGATCTATTGATGGTGATCCTCCAGCCGCCATGCGTTATACCGAAGTTAGAATGTCCAAAATGACCCCAGAAATGGTAACTGATATCAACAAAGATACTATTGAAATGGTTGATAATTATGATGCTTCTACTAAAGAACCATCTGTTCTACCTGTTCGTATTCCTAATCTTTTATTAAATGGTGCCGATGGTATTGCTGTCGGTATGGCCACCCGTATTCCACCTCACAACCTTAAAGAATTAACCGAAGCTATCGATTTGATTTTAGATAAAAGTCATTTAGAAAAAGTTGAAGAAGAAATTGAAATCAATAATATTCTTACCCCACCGAAAAACACTCAAGAATTAGTTTTACGCCCAGTTTACGAACTTGAAAAACAAAAATATAATTTTGAAACCAGTGCCAATGTTGAAGATTTAACTCAAATAGTTCAAGGACCAGATTTTCCAACTTATGGTGAAATATACGGAAAAACTGGCATTATTGAAATGTATACCACTGGTCGAGGAAAATTTGCTGTCCGCGGTAAAACTAATATTGAAGAAACTAAATCTGGCAAAATCAGAATTATTATTACTGAACTTCCATATCAGGTTAATAAAGCTGAATTTGTTAAAAAAATTGCCGATCTGGTTCGTGACAAGAAAATTGTTGGTATTTCCGATCTTCGTGATGAATCTGATCGTCATGGTATTAGAGTTGTAGTTGAAATCAGAAAAAACGGTAAACCAAAATCAATTCTCAATAAACTTTTCAAATATACTTCTCTCCAATCATCTTATTCTGCCAATATATTAGCCTTAGTCAATGGTGTTCCTCAAACTTTAAATTTACGTCAAATGTTATTACTCTTTTTACGTCACCGAGAAACTATCGTTCGTCGTCGCACCATTTTTGAACTAAAAGGTGCCATGATGCGAGCTCACATTCTCGAAGGTCTCAAAAAAGCTCTCGATATCATTGATGAAATTATTAAAACTATTCGTGCATCTAAAAACACTGATGAAGCTCGAGAAAATTTAATCTCTAAATTTAAATTTACCGACCTTCAAGCCAACGCTATTCTAGAAATGCAACTTCGTCGTCTGGCTGCCCTTGAACGTCAAAAACTTGACGATGAATATAATGAAGTTGAAAAAACTATTAATGAATTAACTAGTATTATTACCAAGCCAGAAAAAATGATTACCGTACTTAAGGGTGAAAATAAAGAAATTGCCGAAAAATACGGTGATGCTCGCCGAACCAAAATTTACGTCAAAGGATTAGATGATTTTAGTGAGGAAGATCTTGTCCCTAATGAAGCTGTCTTAGTTGCTCTCACTAAAACTGGTTATATTAAACGAGTTCCTAAAGAAACCTACCATAGTCAAAAACGCGGTGGTATTGGTGTCGTCGGTATGGCCACTAAATTGGAAGATGAAATTGAATGTATGCTTTCTGTTGATACTCATGATGATCTTTTATTTTTCACCAACCGTGGTCGAGTCTTCAAAACCAAAGTTTGGGATATTCAAGAAGGTACTCGTCAAGCTAAAGGTCAAGCCGTAATTAATATAATTAATATTCTCCAAGGTGAAAATGTTCATACAGTTTTAGCTATTAGTAAAGAAAGTAAATCAAAATTTATCCTACTTGCCACCAAAAAAGGAATTATTAAAAAAACTGCTATCGAAAAATTTAAAAATATTCGTCAAAATGGACTTACTGCTATTAAACTTGATTTAGATGATCAATTAGCTTGGGCTAAACTAACTGACGGTACAAATCAAGTCTTTTTAGTTACCAAAAATGGTAAATGTATTCGTTTTAACGAATCAGATACCAGACCTATGGGTCGTCATACTCGTGGAGTTAGGGGTATTTTCCTTAAAGAAAATGACCATATGGTTAGTATGGATATTGTTCCATCAGCTATTGAAAAAATTAAAGATAAAAAACAAGAAAAATCATTCCGCCATTTATTTGTGGTCACCGAAAACGGAGTTGGTAAAAGAACTGATGTTTATCTCTATCCAATTCAAAAACGCGGAGGTATCGGTGTTAAAGTAGCTAATCTTACTCCTAAAACTGGTCTTATTGCCGCCGCTCAAGTTGTTTCTGAATTTGACGATCAAGTTATTTTAATGTCTAAAAAAGCTATTACCATCAAACTTCCTCTTAAAAATATTCCTACTCTTAGCCGTAATACTAAAGGTGTCATCCTTATGCGTTTTAAATCTACTGATGACAAACTTAATACTATGACTGTCTTAGAAAAGAATGGAGAGACATCAGATAAAGTTGAAATTACCAAATAAAATAAAAAAATAATTTAAGATAGGGGATTCCATTGACATTATAGGCAATACATAAACAATGTGTATAAATTAGCAGTCTTTATAGTCGACTGATAACCTAGTATAAAAAATTAATTTAGTCCTAAATTAGGGTAAAATTTATATATTCATTATTACCTTTTACTACTAACAGGGGACTATCTCCATTTTAAGGTAAAAACACCCTACTATAGGTCATCTATCACTTTAAGGTTTCGATTTATTACCACTATGAAATTTTTCATAAACTTCACGTAATCTGGCATCAGTTACATGAGTATAAATTTGAGTTGTCGCAATATTTTTATGGCCTAATATTTCTTGGACTGATCGAAGATCAGCTCCAGATCGAAGTAAATCAGTCGCCATTGAATGTCTAATAGTATGAGGTGTTGCCATTACTGGTAAATTAGCCTGTCTAACATAACGTTTAACTAGTCTTTGAATTGATCTAGCTGTCAATCTCACTTTATTATCTTCCAAAACAATTTCTTTTTCTCTTAGATTCCTAATAAACAAAGGTTTATATTTATCTGTTCGGCTTTTTAATAATTTATCTATCCATTCAGCCGCTTGGGTTGAAATAAAAACTACTCTTGATCTTCCTCCTTTACCAACCACCCCAAATTCTCGAGTATTTAAATTTACCTGTTCCCTATTGAGAGACACTAATTCCGACACCCGAAGCCCGGTCGAAAATAATAATTCCAAAATTGATCTATCCCTTAATCCATTTTTACTTGAATTAAGTGGTTGATTTAATAATCTATTTATTTGTAAATCATCTAAAAACTTTAAAGAGTGGTCTCTGACCTTTGGTACATCTAATTTTTCTGGTTGTAGTACTTTAATATCATTTTTAATTAACCATTTCAAAAAAGATCTTAAAGCAATTACATAGTACCCTTGAGTCACTAATTTCATTTCACCAGTAGTCCCAGCTTGTCTTGACAAAAATAATCTAAACTTCCTCACCGAATCAGCGGTTATGTCATCTATAGTTGGATTTTCTTTTTCTCCTTTAATTAAAAATTTAAACAAAACATTTAAATAATGTTCATAATTTCTAATTGTCAATTTTGAACAATTTTTCTCAATTTCCAAATGTTCCAAAAATCGTCTTATTAATAGTTGTAAGTCTTTTTCCATAAATTTATCTTATCATGATCAAATTTTAAATCTAAACTCAAAAATAAATGATATATAACTTACCTTCAAATAAAAACGTTAGTCTGAGGGCCTCTGGTGAGATTATATATAATTTATGCCTAATTTTAGGTTAAAAATGTTTTTTATTAAAAAATAAAAGATAATCTAGATAAAATTTCAGTAAAGACAGAAATTAAGACAGGGGAGTCAGGCTTGTAAAGGGGAGTCAATTCCTAAAAAATCAAGCTAAAGGGATAATTTGAACCGGGTTAATCATTGAGGAGAGAAAGGCCATTTTTTTAAATATAAAAATAATTAAAAAAAACAAAAGAGATTTAAAAAGATTAATTAATCTTCATGGTTATAAAGAATTAATAGCTCTCCCCTAGGTTCATAATTTACATAACGTCGCAAAAGGTACATTGTGCGACGTAGCAATTTAACTCACCCACTGCTAGGAGATAGAAGTAACTAATTAAACTTCATCACTGGTATTTATTCTCTTTTAAACTTTTCTTTTATCAATTAATATCGTCTCTATCCTTCTCTTCTCCTTGGTATCTTGTGTTCACTTTGATCTAGTTGACTAAGCTAAACTTATCCACAGAGACTATATCATACTATATCAATACTCTACCCGTGAAAATTATAGGATATATCGTGAAAAACATTATAGGATGTATATTATAGGATACTCCCCTCCTTCACCTGCCTACAATTTATTTTTTTAAACCTAAATCACTATTATTTATACCTAAATACCACCCCCATCAACCTTATTTAAATAACCTTTATACCCATAGTTCTCTTTAATCGTAATAAAACAACTTCCCCACTATCCTCTACTCTCAAAGAAATAGAACAAATTATACCTATAAATAGGAAATATTTACTACTTTATAAAGCCGCCAACCTGGATATCCCACAACTTTCTATATATTCCTGTCTTTAATTTAATCAAATTACTATGAATTCCATCTTCAACTATTTTCTTTTTATCAACTACTACAATTCTATCTACTTTTTTAACTGTAGATAATCTATGAGCAATTATAATTACCGTCTTATTTTTCATTAGTTCATCTATTGAATCCTGAATAAATTTTTCTGATTCAGAATCTAAACTCGAAGTCGCCTCATCCATAATCAAAATCGGAGCATTGCGCAATATTGCCCTAGCAATAGCAACTCTTTGTCTTTCACCACCAGAAAGCTTTATCCCTCTTTCTCCAACAAAAGTATCATAGCCAAGTTTCAATTTATTAATAAATTCATCACAATGAGCCAGTTTTGCTGCTTTAATTACTTCTTCATCAGTCGCACTCATTTTTCCATAACGAATATTTTCCATCAAACTTCGATGGAATAGAATTGGGTCCTGAGGCACCATACTAATATTATCTCTTAAGCTTTTCTGAGTTACTTTAGAAATATCTTGTTCATCAACAAGTATTTTCCCTCCTGAAATATCATGCATTCTTAATAACAATTTAATTAAAGTGGTTTTGCCAGCACCAGAAGAACCCACCAAAGCTACCGTTTCCTTTGCTTTAATTTCTAATTTAAAGTTATCAACTATGTTTTCCCCATCATTATAAGCAAAACTTACCTTATCAAATTTAATTCGCCCAAAATTAATTTCCAAATCTTTAGCTTTAGGAGCATCAACAATCTCATGGGGAGTATTTAAAATAAGGGTCATTTCTTCAGCTTCAGCCAAATTTTCATATATTCTACTGATCACCCGACCAAAATCCCAAACCATCATCATCACTGAACCAATATAAGATTGAATTAAAACAAAATCACCTACTGTCAACATATTTCTATTCCATAATTTAATTGCAAAATATGCCATTCCTACTTCCAACACCACCAATAAAAAGGCTTGTAATCCATAAAATTTAGCACTCAAATCCCAACTAAATTTTCTTAGTCTATATAAATTCTCTGATAATTGAGAAAAACCATCATTTTCATATTTATAACCATTAAATAATTTAATATTAATGTTATTAGAAACTGTATCGGCTAAATAACTACTTGTCTTAGTTTCTGCCTCACTTCTTTCAATATCATATTTAAGTTTATATTTAGTAAAAATCCAATTAATAATTAAAAATAAAATAATCCAAGTAAACATTCCTAAACCCAAAAAGATATTTACACTACTTAAAATGACCGTAATAATGATAATAGTCACTACTGACGGTAATAATTGATAAAAAAGTTGATCAGTTAAATTTTCAAACGCATTTATAAAACTTTTGGTTTTTTTAACGACTGAACCGGTAAATGTATTAGAAAAATAAGCAAATGAATGTTGGTGTAAATAAGCAAAACATTTTTTTGCTAAGTCAGCCATTACCCTAGATTCAAAATAATTTTGAGTAAAAAAGACAATTCTCCAAAATACCCAATGGGCTAATTTTAATATAGCCATTATTCCTAAGATTGATAATAATTTAGGAACGATTTCTGATTTTGTTTGTCCCCCATCAGCTAAAACATTGAAAAAATCTTTAGAATATAAAGGAACAATTGATTCTAAAGTTGCTCCAATCACTAATGAAACCACTAATAATATCTCCCACCATTTATAGTTATTCATGGCGTCCCAATAATACAAAAGTGTTTTTTTAGTGTTGTATTTCATATTTAACGAATTTAATTATATCCCATTCTATGGGAATAAAAAACTAGTATCTTCAAGCTTTCTTTTTTTTATATATAATAGGTCTCATGAATCCATTAATTGAAAATATTTATACCCAAGCCAAATCCAATCTGAAAAAAATTGTTTTAGTTGAAAGTCATGACCCTCGAGTTCAAGCCGCTGCTAAAATTGTCTCTGAAGAAAAAATTGCCGAAATTATTTTAATTAACCAAGTCTATATTGATTCTCACCCTGAGCTTGTCGAAGGGTTTACTCAAGATTTTTTTGAATTACGTAAAAATAAAGGTATCACTTTAGAACAATCTAAAACAATAATTCAAAACCCACTCTATTTTGGTACTATGATGGTTAAATCAAATTTAGCCGATGGTATGGTTGCTGGTGCTCAAAATACTACCCAAGATACTTTTAAACCAGCTCTTCAAATTATTAAATCCAAACCAGAAGAGAAATTAGTTTCTAGTTTTTTTATTATTGAAGTTTCTGATACTAATTTGGGTGAAAATGGAGTTTTTATTTTTGCTGATTGTGGCCTTAATATTAACCCAAAAGATGAAGAACTTGCTCAAATTGCTATTCAATCAAGTAAATCTTTTAAACAATTAATTGGTAATATTCCTAAAATTGCCATGCTTTCTTATTCCACCAACGATAGTTCTAATGGTGAATCAGTTGATAAAGTCAAATCTGCTACTCAATTAGTTAAATCACTCGACTCTTCTTTAATTATTGAAGGTGAGATTCAAGCTGATGCTGCTTTAGTTCCTTCAGTTTCTCAGCAAAAAAATCCTACCAGCCAACTTCAAGGTAAAGCTAATATTTTAATATTTCCTGATCTTAATTCTGGAAATATTGCCTATAAATTAGTTGAGCGTCTTGGAAATGCTAAAGCTTTTGGTCCGCTTACACAAGGTATTAAAAAACCAATTAATGATCTTTCTCGTGGTTGTAGTATTGAAGACATTGTTACTACTATTGCTATTACTAGTGTTCAATCTCAATCTAATGCCAACTGGTAGTCAAAATCATTCCCAAAAAAACAGCTATTGAAATCCATATAAAAGTTAATTGATTTTTTCTAAAAAGTCTCTCTCTTAAATCTAATTGAATTAAACTAGCTATTATATAAACTGCTGCTACTAAATAAATCGAACCTCTAAAAATTCCTACTGGCCAAAAAGACAATACCAATCCTAATTGAGCCATCAAAAAAGCCGGTACTAATACATAAGCTGGTAAATTTTTTTCCTTTCCATCATCAGACAATTCAATCGTCACACTATAAAAAAGATACATAAAAACAGCCGCTGAAATTAATAATATAAAAATTGCATTCATCCAATAAATCAATTTAAAAGAAAATAAACTGTCTAATAAAAAGAAGGTCATCAATAATAACAACATCAATCCTACCGTATAAGCTGCTCGATAAAGTGGTGGTGTTCTACCTCCAATAGATACTAAAAATACATTTTCTACTAAAAAAATTACATAAGCTATCATTCCAAAAAATAAACTCGATAAAAACACTGTCAAAAATGTTTGTGGTAACAAAGCCGCAAATAATCCAAAACCAATAAAGAAACCAATTGGCAAAATAACCGACATTAATCTAATATATAAACTTTGATTAAAAATAATTCCTAAACCAAACCAAAAACAAAACGCAATTAATACCACTCCTACTAACAATCCATAATAATGAGACGAATAAGGCAAACTAATAAAAAAATAAAAACCAACCGACGCAATTATCGAAGAAATTAAATATTTAAGTCTTTTAGACATAATCAATTATAATCAAAACCAGCAAAAACCCCAAGCACATCATCATTTTCTTCCAATTCTTCAATAAAATCCATTATTTTATTTAATTCTTCCTCATTTTTAAGAATAGTTGGATTTATTGCTCGATAAACTGGTTCTGATTTAACTACTTTTAATCCTAATTCTTTTGATTTTTTAACAAAATCATTAATTTTTTCTTGGCTCACTAATGCTAAATTACCATCAAAATCATCAGCTCCAATATCAATTAAATCTAATTGTTTTTCTTCTGGAATATTCTGCTCTGGAAAATCAAATTCAACTTCCCCTACTCTTTTAAATTGAAACATAACCGAATTATTTTCACCTAATGTTCCTTGATAATTTCTAAAAATCAATTTTATTTCACCTAAAATTCTATTTTTATTATCAGTTTCTATTTCGATAATTACCGGTACTCCAAAAGGACCATATCCTTCTAAAATCATTACTATTAAATTATCTTTTCTTTCTTCAAATTTAGTAATTAATCTTTCAATATTTTCCTTTGGCATATTAACTTCTCTAGCCTTATCTATGGCTATTTTTAGTTGTCCATTCACTTGCCAATTACTACTTCCACCTAACCTAATTGATGTCAAAATATTTTTAGAAACCTTAGTAAAAATTTCACTTCTTTTTTTATCTTGAGCCCCTTTCCTGTTTTTTATATTAGACCATTTTGAATGTCCAGACATAGAATATTTTATTTTTTATAACTAGGGTATTTTATCATTGTTGAAAAATTATCATCAAAATACAATTCAACCTCATTTTGATTTAAACTTAAATCTTCCTTTTTAGAACAATCTATTAATCTATCAATTAATTTCCAAGAAAATGTTTCTTTAACTTTTAAGCCATATAATATTTGACATGTCTTTATTTCTCCTCCGTTATTATTGCCTATAGAAATTACTGAAAAACCCAATCTTTCAAATCTTTTTGTCATAAAAGTTGCCAATCCATTTTCATTAGTCAAATTAACCACTGACAATTTTAAATCCTCATTGACTATTTTGGTTTCAGAAAAATCCCTAATCATTACTTCATCTAAAAAATCATCACTTTGATCAATATCTTTTTTTAAAATTTCTTCTTTTGTTAAATTTTGATTACCATTTAATATAAATTGCCACCAAAATTTACCTTTCCAGTCATTCACTTTCTTTAAAGAAATTATTTTATCTGGACTAAATCCAAAATTATAAAACAAAACATCACTCATCAACCCAACTTTATTTTCTTGTTGAAGTATCTTTTTAACTGCTATATTTCGATACCAACCTAAACCTCCAGGTATCCATATCTGAACTTCTGGATCAATTTTTAAAATATTAATCATTTTTCTTTGTTTTGAAATTGAGACTAAAGCTACTCCATCATCAGCCAATATTCCAATTTTAAAATCACTTCCTTTTTCTTTTATTTTATTAACCAAAGAAAAAATTATCGAAACTAATAAAAGCCCTAATATTAAAATTCCTAAAAGTATTTTTTTATTCTTTCTCATAATTCTCCAAATGTTTTTTTAAATCAACTGCCAAATCAGAATTAAATTTAACTCTCTTACCTGTTTTTGGATCCGCTATTTCTAACTCAAAAGCATGTAAAAATGGTCGTTTCAAATCTAAAAAATCACCTCCATATAATCGATCTCCCACTAATGGCCATTTTAAATGGCTCATATGAACTCTAATTTGATGAGTTCTTCCTGTCTTTAAATTTATTTCTAAAAAACTATATTTCTTATTATTTTTTTTATATTTAGATAATAATCTAAATTCAGTTAAGGCCATTTTTCCATCCACATTTACACCAAATTTAGCAAATCCATACTTTGATCTTCCAATTGGCCAATCTATTACTCCATCTATTGAAGTTTCACCTCCTACTAAACAATAATATTTTTTCTTAACCATTCTTTTTTTAAACTGATCTTTAAAATTTGAAAAGGATGTTTCAACTTTGGCCATTAATACTAATCCAGAAGTTCCTTTATCTAAACGATGAACAATTCCATTCCGAGGTAAATCGTTTGGTCTTATTTCTCTTAAATAATCTTCTAAAGTTCCTATTTCTTCTTTTTTTTCTTTAGTAGTTGTCATTCCACTTGGTTTGTCGACTACTAAAAAATCTTCATTTTCAAAGATGATTTGTATTTTTTTTTCCATAAAATTTTAATAAAATTAATATAATCCCCAACCAAATTAACCAATCAGCTAAATTATTATAAACCTTAAAAAACCACCAATAATCCCTTACATAACCAAAAACAAATCTATCTATCAAATTAATTAATCCGCCAACAATCATTAAACCTAATTCTAAATATCTTTTTTTAACAAAAAAATAAATTAAAAAAAGAATAAATATTATATTTAAAAATATAAAAAATAACCCATTTATTCCAAAACTTATACCATAGTTTTTGACTATTTCTCCCCTACCAGCCAAAAAATTATGAGTTATCCAAAAAATTAAAGTCAATATTACTAATACCCAAAAATTAAAGCTCTTTTTCTTTTTCACATTTAACACAAGTAGTTGCTTCCGGATTAATCGCTAACCTATCTGTGTCAATCATTTTTTCGCATTTTTCACAAATTCCATATTTTCCAATTTTTATTCTAGTTAAAGCTTTTCTTAGTTGAACAATCTGTTTACTTAAAAATTTAACTTTAATTTCAACATCAAAATGACCAATTTGCTCATCCAAATCTTCTTCAACAGAATTTTCTAAAGTTCTTTCATTATCAACAAAAGGATCCCCTTTTTTAAGGTTCTTTTTAGTCCTCTTAAGTTTTAAAAGTTGAATTTCTAAAAAACGCCTTATTGGTGATAATAAATTAATTGGCAATTTTTTAATAATACTTTCTTTTTTATTTTTTTTCATATTTTACTTTTCCTAGAATAAACAATCCTAAGCCAGAAATCAAACTGATAATTAAAGCTAAAATAATATTAATTAAATTCTCATTAAATACAATTAAATCGATAGTTATCATTAAAAAAAACAAAAAGTTAGCAAACAAAAGCACAAAACCTTTTTTACCACTTTTATACCAAGTAAAAGAACGATATCTTTTACTAACCCAAACACTTATAAAATAAATTACTATTAATAGTATTAAATAAACCAAAACTTTCAAATCAAATTTAGTTCTTAACCATTCATCTGTTATTAAAAACCATAATAAAATTAAAAATGGTTTTATAACATCTTCCATAAAAGCTAAAAATTTCCATTGCTGTGTTTTACAATAAATCCAAGAGACTAACCCTAAACCCAAATATCCTCCAATATAACTCATTCCTGGTTTATTCCAAACCGATATCCAATCTATCAAATTAATATTCCAAATACCCCAATGAATTAAACCAAAAAATATTCTCCCAACAACAAAAAATCCCAATAAAGATAACCAAGAATAGCTGATTATTTTTTGACTATTATAATTATCTTTTAAATTTCTCCAAATCAAATATAAAAAAACCAAAATTCCTAATATTCTTAATATTGCTAAACTCATAACCTATTTTACCAAATATGTACCGAAGGAGGGACTTGAACCCCCATGACATTGCTGTCACACGCTCTTGAGGCGTGCGTGTCTACCATTCCACCACTCCGGCTTAAAATTAAATTATTATCTCACAACTTCCCTGCTTTTAAAAAGAAAAAAAGGCATTCCTAAAATCAACCAAAAGGTTAACTTTATAAATGCCTTTTACATATTTGGAATATTTCTCATAATCAGCTTTTTCTAACCGCTATGGTTAAATGCTAATTTTTCCATTTTTCTTTTGCCTCCTTTAATGCTGCAATAACCACTGGGGCCAGATTGTCATTTTCTTCTTCTACCATTTCTTTAGTAATTTTTCCTTCAGGGAAAATGGAGCCGTTATACTCATCAAGACCTAATTCCAAAATTACAGAGAGAATACTATCTCTATCAATTTGTATATAAATAAAATCTTCTTCTTCATTCCATGTTCCCTCTTCTTTTCTTTTGGATTGATTAGAATAGAAGCTTTTACTTACTTCAAGAGCATATTGGTTAAAATCAGCTCGACTCAGACGTTGCTGATACCCATAAATACCTTCACAACAATTAACAATAATTACTCTTGGACTAACATAGTAACACATATTCAATACCCCCCTTCAATTTACTTTAAAAATCTATCTGTTTTTAATGTTCCAGATATTCTAACACTTTTTAAATTTTATTACTTTTTCTCGACATCAAAGAAACTTACTTGTTTACCATTAAAATACAAATTAAAACTGGCTGTTGGACCATTGCGGTGTTTTTCAATACTACAAGTTACCATTTCTCTTACTTCTTCATCTTCCCTATACAAAAACATAACCACATCGGCATCTTGTTCAATGCTTCCCGACTCTCTCAAGTCTGACAACCGTGGTTTACCCCCTCTGGCTTCCATTGCTCGTGACAACTGGGCTAAGGCCACAATTGGTATCTTTAATTCTCTCGCCAAATTTTTTAGCCCTTGAGAAATTTCCGACACTTCTTGAACCCGATTATCTCGAGTTGATCCATGCATTAATTGTAAATAATCAACTACAATAAATTTTATTCCCTTATCTACCTGTAATCTTCTAGCTTTAGTTCTAAGTTCGGTTACTGTTAATCCAGGAGTATCATCAATATAAAGAGGTGCTTCTGCTAATATTCCCATAGCTTCGGATAAAGAATCAAAATCACCCGAAGAAAGCTGACCTGTTTTAAGTTTCCAAGCATCAATTAAACCTTGTCTTACTAATAAACGATCAACTAATTCTTCTTTACTCATTTCTAAAGAAAATAAACAAACTGGCAATTTTTTTTCTACTGACACATATCTAGCAATATTTAAACCAAAAGCTGTTTTACCTACTCCTGGTCTAGCTGCCAAAATAATTAAATTGCTATCCTGCATTCCCGCTAAACAACCATCTAATGCTTTAAATCCTGTTGGAATTCCTCTTAATCCAGTTCCCATTTTTTGTAATTCATCCAATCTATCAAAACTAGCTGTTAAGACTTCTTTCAAAGAATAAGGCACTGATTTTAAATGTTTTTGTGATAGAGAAAAAATTTCCTGTTCTGCCATATCCAACAATTCATCTGCTGGCAAAGCTGAATCAAAAGCTTTTTCAGTAATTCTCCCTGCCGCCGAAATCAATTCTCTTTTAGCCGATAAAGCTTTAATTATTCGACCATAACTTTCTACATTAGCCGCTGTTGGCACTTCACCTGCTAATTTAGTTAAAAAAGTTTTTCCTCCAATTCTTTTTAAAAGTTTTGTTTCTTTTAATTTTTCCGATACTGTTACTATATCAATTGGCATTCTATCTTCATATAAATCCATCATTGATTTATAAATCTTGCCATAATTAGAATTATAAAAATGTTCTGCCCTTAAAAATTCTGACACCCCCAAAACCGCATCATTATCAATTAAAATTGAACCTAATACACACAATTCTGCTTCCTCAGAACTAGGTTGGAGTCTAACCACTTCTTCCATATTTATGATTTTTTTAATAATTTGAATTCTAAACCATCAGGTAAATCACTTTTTTCTATTTTTAAAGATTCAATTGTTTCCAAACCTTCTTCATCAGCTGCATCCAAAAAAACTTTTAAAGATTCATTATTATCAAATAAAGGAATTAAATAATTAACTCCCCATTTTTTTGACCATTCTTTTACTGATTTAAAACTAGCCTCTTTTCCAATCATTACTGGAGCCAATAATACATCTGTCGAATCTATTTTTTCAATTCTTTTAGGAGTTAAATCATGTTCCAATTTTCCCAAAACTACCAAACTAACTCCATCTATTATTACTTTATAAATAGTATTTCCATCTTCACCATTAAAACCATTAATTTCTACTCCTCCTATTTCATATTCACCTGGACCACTAATTAAAATTTTCTCATTTAAATAACCTATTCCATCAAATTCATCACTAGTAAATAAAACAATTCTCGAATTATTATTAGAACTTTTAATTTCTTCTTCACTCGGATTAATCAGAACATTTTCTTTTTTCCCTTTCAAAAAAACAGCATAATCATTCAATAATTTAATTTCCATATGCATCCATTTTATCACCAAATTGGATTTTTTGTGATATTATCTAGAGTATCCTATGATTAAAGAATTATTTTTAGCCATCGCTCTTGGTGCTCTTTTAGGTTTAGGTATTACTGGTGGGTATATGGCTCTCAATCAAAAAAATACTAAAGAAAATAAACCTGAAATAACTGAACCAACCGTTATTCCAACTATTACTGGGATAATTCAAACAGATTCCAACTCTTCTAATAAACTTGATATTACCTCTCCTGAAAACAACCTTCTTGTTTCTGTGGCTAAAATTAATATTATTGGAACTACTTCTATAAATAGTCAAATTGTTATTAATACTATTAGTAAAACAGTTATCGGCCAAAGTGATGACAAAGGTAATTTTAATATCCCAATTGAATTGAATGCTGGTTTTAATATTATTAAAATTAGTTCCATTGATTCCACTGATAATCAATCAGATTCCCAACTAAATATTACCTATTCCACAGTTAAAATATAAATATGCCTTTATTAATTATTATTTCTATATTCTTTAGTTTTTTAATCAAACCAGCCATGGCTGTCACTGCTACTCCTAGTGCTGATCAAACTAAAGATATTGTCGATATTATTCAGCAAAAAGTTAAAGAAAAATTGAATTTAATTAACACCCCCAGCAACCAACCAAAATCATTTTTTGGAGCTATTATTAAAATTGACCAAAATCAAATTTTAATTAGTTATCAAAATAAAAATCAAATCATTAATGTTGATGAAAATACTGCTTATGTTGATTTAAAAAGAAACAAATCTAAGTTTGCCAATTTAAAAATTGGTCAAGAAATTTTAGCCATGGGCTACCTAAACGATGATCAATCTTTAAATACTAAAAGAATAGTTGTTACTGAATTAAAAGCTGTTGATAATCCTAATCAAATAATTGTCGGACAAATTGTTGATATCTCTAAAAGTTCACCTATCTTTGTCCTTATACCTTCTAAAAATAAAGATAATCAATATCAAATTAAAACTGATTCTAAAACTGAAATAATCGATATTAAAAACAATAAATTAGACTCCAAAGTATTAACTTCTGGTAAAAAAATAATTGTCATTATTAGTCCTGACACTAAAATAGCTAAAACTTTTTATGCTTCTAAAATAATTAGTCTTGAAACTTCTACTCCAAAACAGTAATTTCTTAAAAACAAATCTGATATAATCAACCAACCTCATGGTGGCATTAGCTCAATTGGTTAGAGCGCAGCTCTGTGAAAGCTGAGGTTGCCGGTTCAAGTCCGGTATGCTACCCCAAAAATATTTTTTGACTTAAAACAATTTTTTTTCCTGGCTCTAATAAACTTTTATCCGTTTCTACAAAACCTTCTCTCTCCATTACTGGCTCCACACAAATATATTTTTGATCAAATATTTTTTCTCCATTATTTTCTTTAAATCCAGTCCAAAGTTTCACATATCTAAATCCCTCTAATTCCCAATTTATAGTTTCTTTATTCGGTATTTTTAACTTGTTTTTTTCTTCTATTTTTAAATCAATACTATTTTCTATTCCTTTTTTCAAATTCATTCCATTCAGTTTTGTTTGTCCCCAACCAGATTCTGCATCCCAATAATTATGCACCGCTA
>Ga0172381_10002536_pt1 | contig 20127 bp, 19 predicted proteins | sample Leawel6488metaG_FD_119754 | JGI IMG/M metagenome (GOLD analysis project Ga0172381, IMG submission 119754) | Leachate microbial communities from a municipal landfill in Southern Ontario, Canada - Leachate well 64-88 metaG | ecosystem: Engineered > Solid waste > Landfill > Unclassified | place...
GGAGGTCGATTATGGAATTTGAAGAAAAACTTTATCACATTTTTAATAACCAAATTGTGGGTGGAAGCATTGTTTTAATAAAAGGAGAGAAAGAGTTAAAATTTAATTACGGTTATAGTTCGCTTATGAATGAGAAACAAGTCGAAGATGAGACGATTTTTAGAATTGCTTCGATTTCCAAAGTCGTTATCGGAATGGCGGCGTTAAAACTGGTTGAAGACCATCGTTTAGATCTTGATGAAGATATTAGTAATATATTAGGATATAAGATAAGAAATCCAAAACATCCGAAGGTAACTATCACGACTCGCATGTTAATGCTTCACACATCAAGTATAACTGATGGTCTAAATGAGGATAATTTGGGTTATAATGGGGTAAATGGGTATCACTATTTTGTAAGTTTAAAGGATTTATTAACAAACTCAAAAAGCAATTTTTATTCAGATAATACTTATTCTAGTTGCTTACCTGGCGAGAAATACATTTACTCAAATTTTGGTGCAGGAATCATAACTTGTATTATAGAAAAATGTAGCGGCCAATTATTCACAGAGTTTGTAGAAAAGAATTTCTTTAAAACTTTGTATATGGATGCAAGTTATAAAGCTAATAATATTGTAAAAAAGGATAAAATATCTGATACATATACAGGGTTTACTACTAATAAAACAGCACAAGCATTTATCGATGGGACATATCCCAATTATTCCCTTGGCAATAATTTTAGAGGGCCAGCAGGTGGACTATTTGTGAGTATGCAAGATTTAAGTAAGATTATGATTGTTTTAATGAATGATGGAAAGTATAAAGATGTGCAAATACTGAATAGGGAGATGGTTGATATGCTGCTTACGATGAACTTTTTTGCAAGTCGCTATTATAAAGAAAAAGAAGTTGACCTAAAAGGGTATACTGGTGGAGCATATGGAATATGCTCCGTGATGTATTTTTCTAAATTGAAACATACAGGAGTCTGTTTTGTTGCAAATGGTGGTCATTATAAACCAATGCCAACAGGACTAAATAATATTCAAGAAGAAGTCATTAGTTTACTTATGAGTGAATGCTAACAAGCATCGAAAGCCGATATGTTTTTAAAATTGATATAGAATACTTTTTGTTCTTAAATAATTAAAAAATCAGCTGGTAAGATTTCTCCTCGTGATGATGATAAAATAATCACATGAAAGATGGTCGCTCCAATAGATATCAATATAAAGTTTAATACCGTTTAGTCATGATATTAAGCTTTTTTTAATTACATGTATACATGTTGTACCTCAGTAAAACACGATTTATTATAATAAAGTGATACGATTTCTTTTGAATGATAGAAGAAAATTGATAATTATTTTGAAATATACGTATAAAATATTGTATAATATAGATAGGACTGATATTTGATAACGGAGGTAATATGAAGTCACTAAAAGAACTACTTAATAATAAAAGAAAGCACTTAAACATTAGAGTTGCAGTTGCATGTCCCGAAGATGAAGAAGTACTGAATGCTATTTTCGAAGCGTATGAACTTGGATTTTGTATCTTTTATTTATTTGGTGATATTGACAAAATAAAGCAATTGACTAATAAAATAGGCAAGAAATTACCAAATGAATTTGTTGTGATTGAAGCTAAGGAACCAGTATTGGCATGTCAATTGGCAGTCAAAGCAATCAGTGAAGGTCAAGCTGATATTTTGATGAAAGGGCTAGTTGATACCAGTTTGATCATGAAGGAAGTTTTAAACAAAGAGTATGGTATAAGAACAAATCAAGTGATTAGTCATGTTATGATTTGTGAACTTCCTCGTTTAAAACGTTTAATCTTATTAAGTGATTCTGCAATGATTATTGATCCAACGGTTCTCCAAATGAAAGAAATCACAATCAATGCCATATCATTAGCGAAATCGATTGGTATTATAAAGCCAAAGATAGCTGTTATAAGTGCAATAGAAAAAGTGAATGAAAAAATGCCTTCAACATTAAAAGCAAAAGAACTCAACGAAATGTGGGAACATGGTGAAATAACAGACTGTGAATTATATGGACCACTTGCTGTTGATGGTGCCTTAAGTATCGAGGCAGCAAAGACAAAAAATATTACCAATCCTGTTGCTGGAAATGCTGATATTTTAATTGTCCCTTATATTGAAGTGGGTAACGCCTTATACAAAGGGTGGATGTTTGGGTGTGATGGGTTAAGAAGCGCAGGTATTGTAATAGGTGCGAAAGCCCCAATTGTTCTAACATCAAGGGCTGATTCTCATGAATCTAAACTATATTCCATTGCTCTTGCAGTGAGATGCTTCAATCACAATTTATAATAGGAGATAACTATGACATATAGAACTTTAGTAATTAATCTCGGATCAACATCGAGTAAAGTTGCTGTTTATGAAGAGATACAACTGATGTGGGAAAGTAAGATTAGCCATAGTATGAATGAACTTGCCGTATTTCCTTCGATTATTAGTCAGAAGGAGTATCGGCAAAATTTAATCATATCAGCACTAAGAGCTGCTAGTATCGAATTAGCATCACTTTCGGCTATTGCTGCTCGTGGAGGGCTATTAAAACCACTTATTAGTGGAACTTATACCATCAATCAAGCGATGGTTGATGCTTTAATGAATACAACACGAGGAGAACATGCATCCAACCTTTGTGCTGTTATTGCTTTTGACTTAGGGAAACAACAAGGCATCCCATCTTATATTGTTGACCCTGTTTGTGTTGATGAGATGGAAGATATCGCTCGAATTTCTGGGATGGCTGATATTGAACGAACATCTATTTTTCATGCTTTAAATCATAAAGCGATTGGTCGTAGGGTGGCTTTCGATTATCACACTGAATATGATAGACTTAATTTAATTATTGCTCATTTGGGCAGTGGCATCAGTGTGGCATGTCACCATAAAGGGCGGGTTATTGATGTCAATAATGGTCTTGATGGTGATGGACCGATGTCAATGGAGCGAAGCGGCTCTGTGCCAATGGGACCATTATATAAAATGTGTTTTTCTGGAAAATATACGTTAGATGAAATCAGGCAAAAAAATTATGGACAAGGTGGAATTGTTTCCTATCTTCATATCAATGATGCCCGAGAGATCATAAAACGAATTGAGCAAGGAGATATGTATGCTAAGTTAATTTTCGATGCCATGATATATCAATTGGCAAAGGAAATTGGTGCTTGTGCGACAGTTTTTAAAGGTAATGTTGATTACATTGTTTTAACGGGAGGATTAGCTCATAGTGAGTATTTAGTTCAAGAAGTAAAAGAAAGAATTGCTTTTATTGCACCACTTCTTGTCTATCCAGGCGAAAATGAAATGCTTTCTCTTGCCCAAGGAGTATTGCGAGTTTTAAAAAAAGAAGAAATTGCAAAGGAGTTCATTGCTGACTAGGTATTTAATCAGTTTTTTTTCAGAATCATCATGAAAGCGTTTACTAATAGATTAAAATATGCTATAATAAAGACAAAAATGGAGGAGGAATACTTTGAATAAATTTGATTATATGGCTAAATATGGCTATGAACAATTGATTTATTTTTATGATAAAGAAACAGGTTTAAAGGGTATCACTTGTATTCATGATACGACACTAGGCCCTGCTCTTGGCGGAACGAGACTTTGGAACTATGCTTCTGAAGACGAAGCAGTAGAAGATGTCTTAAGACTTGCTAGGGGAATGACCTATAAGAATGCAGTTGCAGGGCTTAATCTTGGTGGTGGTAAAACAGTTCTAATAGGCGATCCTGATAAAGTGAAATCGGAAGCTTATTGGCGTGCATTTGGTCGTTATGTTCAATCATTAAATGGTCGCTACATCACTGCTGAAGATATTAATACCAATACAGATGACATGGATTATATTGCCATGGAAACTAGTCATATCACAGGGTTGAAAAAAACCTCAGGAGATCCATCGCCTTTTACTGCTTTGGGTGTATATTGGGGAATGAAAGCATCTTGTTTTGAAATGTATGGTTCGAATGAATTAAAAGATAAAAGAGTTCTAGTTCAAGGAGTAGGTCAGGTAGGCTATAATCTTGTTAAATTATTGGTTCAAGATGGTGCTAAGGTGTTTGTTTCAGACATTAAACAAGTAAAACTTGACCGTGTTGCTAGTGAACTTCCGGTTACAATTGTCCCATTTGGAAATATTTTCAAAAATTCCTATGATATCTTTGCTCCATGTGCGCTTGGTGCGATTATTAATGATGAAACAATTCCTCTATTTAAATTTAAAATTATTTGTGGAGCTGCCAATAATGTTTTAAAAGAAGAACGTCATGGTGTGGCTTTACAAAATGCAGGAATATTGTATGCCCCTGATTATGTTGTAAATGCAGGTGGTGTTATTAATGTTTTTCAAGAAATTATCGGTTACAATTCTATAGAAGCAACAAGAAAAGTTGAAAAAATCTATGGTAAGGTCTTAGATATATTTAAAATTGCGAAAGAAAAACAAATTACTCCAGCTCAGGCGGCAAATCATCTGGCTGAAGAGCGTATTCGCGTTATTCGCAATATTCGAAGCAATTATATTAAACGCTAATGAAAGCTCCTTTAATCATTATTGTTGGTCATAGTGGTAGCGGGAAATCGGAATTTGCAGTCAACTTAGCTTTTCAGTTAGTTCAAGAACAGCGAGTTTGTCTCGCCGATTTAGATATCATCAATACATACTTTCGTTCCCGAGAAATTAGAGATATCCTGAAGAAAGAGCAAATCGAAGTGGTTTCTGATACTTTCGATTCAACCAAAGGATTAGACATGCCGTATTTATCACCAGCGATTCAGGGTAGAATATTTAAACGTGACAAACTAGTTATCCTTGATTGTGGTGGAGATGCAAATGGAATTAGAGTATTAAAACAATACGATAGTGATATCATCGATACGTTATACGACATGTGGATGGTGATTAATGTTTTTCGTCCTGAAACAAGTAATGTTCAACAAATAATTAAGATGATGGAACGATTAAAAAAGGAATCAGGACTCATAATTACTGGTTTAATCAATAACAGCAATTACTTAAGAAACACTACAGCTGAAGATATTATTTATTCTAATCAAATCATAAAGGAAGTTGTTGCCTTAACCAACATTAAGGTAGTTTACACTTCTGTAATTGAATCTTTAATACAACAACTACCCCCAGATATCTTAGGAGAAAAGTTTCCCCTGAAGATATTATTACGAGAAAAATGGCTTTGAGGAGATTAACATATGGCAAAGGGTAAAATCGAAATAGCAACGGAACGTTGTAAAGGCTGTAGTTTATGTATAGCCGCATGTCCACTCCGTTTATTGGAACTAGATCCTAATACATTAAATACTAAAGGATACCAGCCAATACGTATTCATACACCAGAAAAGTGCATCGGTTGTGCAAATTGTGCGATGATGTGTCCTGATGTTGTTATCACCGTCTATCGGTTAGATGAATAGTGTCCTTTGAATATTATCATTAGGATTGATAGCATGAAAAAAATTATACTAGGGGGAAAATATCAATGGCAAAATTAATGATGAAGGGAAATGAAGCCATGGCTTTAGCTGCTCTAAAGGGCGGTTGTAAAGCATTTTTTGGCTATCCGATTACACCACAAAGCGAACTCCCTGAATATCTATCTCGATATATGAGCGAATATGGTGGAGTGTTCTTACAAGCAGAGTCAGAGGTTGCAGCAATTAACATGGTTTATGGTGCAAGTGCAGCTGGTGTTAGAGTCATGACATCTTCGTCTTCACCAGGTATTGCTTTAAAACAAGAAGGCATTAGCTATATGGCTGGTGCAGAATTACCGGGTGTTATTATTAATGTGATGCGAGGAGGGCCTGGACTTGGTGGTATTCAACCTTCACAAGCAGATTATAAACAGGTTACTCGTGGAGGAGGTAATGGCGATTATTATTGTTTGGCTTTTGCTCCAGAATCGCTGCAAGAAACAGTAGATATTATAAAAGAAGCTTTTGATCTTGCCGATATGTATCGCAATCCAGTCATGATTGCTGTTGATGGTTTGATTGGCCAAATGATGGAACCTGTTGATGTTGATAAAGAAATCAAAAAACATCGCATTCTAGAAAAAGATTGGGCAACTAATGCAACAATGGGACAAAGAGAGCGTCGTATTGTTAACTCGCTTTATTTAAATACTCCAGAATTAGAAGCTCATTGCATTAAGTTACATACGAAATATGAAAAAATAAAAGAAAATGAGCAGCGTTATGAAATTATAAATGGTGAAGATGCTGAAATAATGATTGTTGCTTATGGAACGATGGCACGTATTTGCCGTAGTGCAATTGAAGCGCTTCGTGAACAAGGCATCAAAGTAGGATTACTAAGGCCAATTACTATATGGCCATATCCTGAAACTGCCTTTGATCAATTATCTTCTAGTGTAAAAGGCTTATTAACATGTGAGTTATCTATGGGGCAAATGCTTGATGATGTCAAGATTGCCAATAGAGGACGGTTGCCTATTTCTTTCTTTGGGCGAAGTGGTGGCATGATTCCTGAAACGGAAGAAATTGTTGATGCTGTTATGAGAATGTGGGAGGGGCTAAGTAATGAGTAAAGTAGTCTTTGAAAGAACAAAAGCATTAACTGCCAATGAATTCTCATATTGTGCTGGTTGTACTCATGGAATCATTCATCGTCTTGTAGCAGAAGTACTAGAAGAACTAAATTTGATGGAGCAAGCAATTGGAATATCTCCAGTAGGTTGTGCTGTAACAAATTATAATAATTTCAATTGTGATATGGTGCAAGCAGCACATGGACGTGGTCCAGCAGTTGCTACAGGAATAAAACGAGTTTTACCTGGTCGCATTGTTTTTACATATCAAGGTGATGGAGATTTAGCATCAATAGGAACTGCAGAAATTGTTCATGCAGCGCATCGTGGGGAGAAAATAACCGTCATATTTGTTAATAATGCTATTTATGGAATGACAGGTGGACAAATGGCTCCAACAACATTGATCGGGCAAAAAACATCTACTTCACCAAATGGCCGAACAATAGAACAATCTGGTGCACCAATCAGGATGTCTGAGTTATTAGCAACCATTCCGGGAGCTACTTACATTGAAAGAGTGTCAGTGCATAACCCTGCCCATGTTAGGCGAGCAAAACAAGCAGTGAAACGTGCTTTTCAAACACAAATTGATAAGAAAGGATTCTCCTTGATTGAATTTATCTCTACATGTCCGGTGAACTGGGGAATGACTCCCAATCAGGCATTAAAATGGGCGGAAGAAAACATGATAGCTTACTATCCACTCGGTGTATTTAGGGATGATGCAAAGGAGGCAAGGCAATGATTTCCGAAAAGATAATATGTGCTGGTTTTGGTGGCCAGGGAGTTATGCTATTGGGGCAGTTACTAGCGTATGCCGCTAATGATCGGGGTTTTAATACATTATGGTATCCATCATATGGACCTGAAACTAGAGGTGGTACTGCTAATTGTTCTGTCACTATATCCGAAGTTCCCGTGAACTCTCCAGTTATCTCAAAAGCTGATGCAGTGATAGTCATGAATAAACCATCACTTGAAAAGTTTGAGAGTAAAGTAAAACCACTAGGAAAGCTGTTCATAAATTCCTCATTGATAGATCAAAAGAGTAATAGAACAGATATTGAAACATTTTATATCCCCGTCAATGAAATAGCAGGTAAACTAGGCAATTTCAAGGTAGCTAATATGGTTATGTTAGGAGCATATCTAGCAAAAACACAACTATTTGAAGATGCTTTAATTATAAAATTGTTAACAAAAATATTTGGTGATAGTAAAGCACATTTGATTGCATTAAATAATGAAGCACTCGCTGCTGGCAGAGACTATTTCAATAAAAACTATCAATAAGAGAGGGTAAAAAAGATTCACAGAGCAAATATGATTTTCTGTAAATAGTTTATCATCAATGTTTTAAACAAAACATGAATAAAAAGAGTCACTATTGTGGCTCTTTTATAGTTTTATGTGAGCAAATGAGATATCTAGTTGACTGGGTTTAAATAACATGGTAAAATCTTATTATGAAATGAGAAAACGCTCTCATTCTATAAAAAAAGAAAGGAATATATATGAATTTCATTAAGAAAAACTTAAAATCATTTATTTTCTTATTATCCTTTGTTTCAATCGTGTTTATTTCAATGGCGATTGCAAGCGGAATCCAAAACGATTTTGGAAAAATTGATGTTACTGCGGGAACATTTGAAACAACATACAAAACCATGGACGGCGAAGAAATTACTGGCGAAATCGCTTATAAGTTATATGTTCCAAAAACGGCAACAACTACAAGTAAGGCAAGTGCTTTGTTGCTATTACATGGATATCAAAACGACCATGAAACCTCGGCAGCTTATGCACTAGAATTGGCAAGAAGAGGTGTTGTCGTCCTTGCGATTGATGAATTTGGTCATGGAGCAACAACAATTAGTCTAATTAATCGCGGATATGTGAATCATAAGGTTACCGTCAATTATGGAACTGACTTAAAAGAGAATAAGACATATGTTGAGATAGGTGGACCAAAACGATATAAAGTTATGATGAACTTTTCTAATATGAAGTTCTTCTTAGATAAATACTCAAAAGATGAAGAAGGAAATCAAATCCTAGATTCTTCTATGGGAGGAATTGCAGCTTATGCCTATTTATCTACTCTGGCATATGTTGATCATACAAAGATGGCGGTTTCTGGTCACTCGATGGGTACCTGGGCTTCTTGGAGTGTGAGTGCTGCTTTCTCTGGAAGTGAAATAGAACCTCGGTCAACCATCCTTCAAGCAGGTGAATTATTTACCAAAGATGCTTATGACGATACATTGATTCATTTTAATAATGTTTTATTATTAACGGCAAAATGGGATGAATTTAGCATGTTCCGTGATTATAGTAAAGAAACAGTCAATGATTCCATTATTCAAAACGAAATAACAAGTGAATTTTTGGGTGTGAGTCAAGGTAGTGGGGAATGGAATACAACATATGGTGAATTTAGTGATGGAACTGCTCGCCGTCGCGAATTGGTAATTACCAACCATCGTTTATTAACACATAATAAAAAAGCAATTGCTGCAACGATTGATTGGCTTGACCAAACAATTGGGACAAACACAACATTAGAAAATACTAGTCAAGTTTTCTTAGTTAAAGAATGCCTAGTGTTGACTGCAACATTGGCTACAATTGCTAGTATGTTTGCGTTATTTATGATTCTAATTAAAATATCATTCTTTAGTTCTATTGCTCATCCTGAAATTATTATTGCAAGAGCAAATACAGTTAAGACAGGATGGAGATGGTGGAAAGGTGCTATTATCACAATAGCAATCGCCGGCCTAACTTATCCATTTATGACACAACTAGGACATGGTCTATTACCATTACCAGAAACCTCTATTTTTAGAATGACAATCGGAAATGGTTTCTTATCATGGTATTTATTATTGATTATTATTATGCTCCTTACAACAATTCTTCCTTGGAAAAAAGCGAAGAAACTGAATATATCAAAAGATTATTGTGATTTAGGTCTATCTACTCCAGAAAAAAAAGATCAGTTTGACTGGATATTACTAGGCAAAAGTGCTATCGTTGTTGTATGTATGACTACTTTCATGTATATTCAGTGTATTATTTGTGAGAAAGCATTTATGTTAGATTTTAGATTTATTTGGCCATTCTTTAAAGGATTTAGTTGGGAAAGATTTTTTCAATTGTTGGTGTATCTACCAATCTTCATCCTATTCTTTATTTTAAACAATTCAAAAATTTTCGCGCAAATGAGAAATAATGGTGCAGATAAGGCAGGATTGAAAGGCTTTCTATCTTGTTGGTGGCGCAATGCCTTATTGATGATTGGCGGAATATTAATATTAATATTCATTGAATACATTCCATTCTTTATTGGAGTTGGTCCTGGAGTTGACCTTATATTTAGTTCAACATTTGGTGGGCCATTTATGTCGCTGATGATTGTCTTTGTTCCTCAAGTATTAATATTTAGTGTATTATGTACATTTGCATATCGTAAAACTGGTAATGTATTTGTTGGTGCCATGACGGTTGCTGTTTTAGCATGTTGGATTATTACTGGTGGTTCAGCGATGTTATAATGATTGTAATCACTTTAATAGAAAAATAAAATCTTGAAACCATATCTTAAAAACAATACGATTCTAGGTACAATGGGTAATAGCAAATGAATCATTTGCGATGAGAGGCAAAGCCTGGAGGGCTAGAAATGAAAACAAAAAAGATTTACGTATCAAAAAGCATTGTTTTAAGACATGAAATACATCCTGAAAGCTATGGCGAATCGCTTGTTGTTCTTGAAAATGGCATGTGGACTGATGTGTACACGGATGAAAATGGCTGCTTGTTCACATTAACAAATGATGAAAAACTGATTAAATATTTAAAAGTGAACCAAAAGCTAGATGAAAAGATGGTTTTTTATCATGAACGAATTAAGGTTCAATCTGTAACGAATGATGACCATCAGCTACTAAATGAATGGATGAGACAATCGTTATTCTATCGCTACGATCTAGTAAAAGATAGTCAAGAAATAGTTAGAAGACTTATTTCTCAATCACAAACAATCAACTCACATGTATTCATCGTTTCTAATAAAGCGAAATTTGCTATGATCAGATACATTATAATAGAGACAATTGCCATCGTTCATTTTGAAAAATATAACCAAGAAGCCATTACAAAAGAAGATATCAATTCATCTATTGTATGGATAATCGAGTATTTAAAAGAACATCATTTACTTACGAACATCCTTTTTATGGCAATGGAGTATGATTGGATATTAAATGAAGTTTATTTAAAATTGGGATTTATCAGAAATAATATTCCTAATGTGCATTATGGTTTAAATGGTATTTATATAGAATATACTTATGAGTACACATTATAATAAAAAATGGTTTAATACAATTTTATTGTTTGTATTAAACTTTTTTTACCCTTAGGAGATGTTTAAAATTGAACGATATTGACATAGATACTAATTGTTAGGGATATGAATTTGTTTTTCTTATAAAACGGTAATAGATAGGGGTTTTGACTATTTCATATTTATGTTATAATGAGATTCATATAATGTTAAGGAGGCAAAAGCAATGAAAAAAATAGTTTTTTTGTTTCTGGGATTGATTCTTTTATTAAGTGCTTGTCGTAGCACACATACTGTCAATATTACATATCAAACTAATGATGGTAATGTAATACCTATGATAAATATTAATTCTGCTTCTCCTCAATGGAATCCAACAATTCCTCTCAGAGAAGGGTATCTTTTTGTTCACTATTGTATAGATGAAAGTTTGAGTACTCCCTACACACCAGAAGCACTATTAAACAATAAAAGCCTTACTCTTTATGCCCGTTGGCTAGAAGCAGATAACGAGACTGAGGTGATTGTAAGTTTTGTTACTTCAGGTGGCACGTATATATCAAGTCAACTCATCTTAAAGGGGACTATTATCAATGAACCAACCTCTCCTTCAATGGGTAAATTTGCATTTTCACATTGGACATATTATGATGTTTTTGAAGGAAAAGAAGAGATTTTTGATTTTGCTAAGCCAATCAATGATCATACAACACTTTATGCACAATATGAGTAAAAATCTATTATGGATGGTTTTATTCTTTTTAAAGGTATCAAAAGTTAGATGTAAAGGCCAGAGTATTTGTCTGATTTTTTATTTTAATCTATTTTCGGATAGACCTTGAAGACGCTTTTGTGCTGTGCTAGAATAAAATTAATTTATATTATAGGAGTAGAATATGGAAAAATACTTTATTTTAAGTACGATTATAATTTCAGCTGTTGCCTTTGTATTTGTTTTTTGGTTATATTTATGGGTATCAAACCAGCCTTCAAGCAATCAAAAAGTTGCTATTATTGGTGAAATGATTCGTAAGGAGGACAATATTTTCTTAAAGAAAGAATATATTGTTCTGGCTAAGTTTACTGGCATTGTTGCGATTTTAATGTTTGTTTTTCTACTGGAACCAATATAGAAAGGCAATATTTTAGGTAATCTAACAATGCTAATTGCTTATGTATTTGGAACTTGTCTTAGTGGTCTTGCTAGTAAGGTTGGAATTTAAGTAGCAACTATTACCAACATAACGACCGCTGAAGCAGCGTAACAGGGATTCAGACCAAGTTTTTAAGTGAGTTTCGAGGTAACGCTGTCATGGAAATGGCTGTTGCTAGAGCATCACTCTTGGTAATTGCGCTGGTATTTTAATAACTAAAAAGGGGTGACTTTAATATTTTAATAAAGTCTTTTTTTATTTAAATGTAAAAAAAAGGAAGAAATAAAAAAAAATATATTCATCTTTTTTTAATAGTGATATAATAATTTTGTATTAGCACATTTTTTAATCTAATAAAAAGTTGAGGGGTTAACTAATTATGAATTTCAAAAAAAAATTTAAGTACAGATTTGATCAGTTATTATCAAAGGGGACGATTTCCCTTGTATTCGCTTTATTCACAGTTACGTTTGTTGCGGTAGTTCTTATCGGCCTAGTTGCATATTGGATAACAAAAAGTCCTGATTCTGCTCTTAGTATGATTTGGGCTAGTTTTATGAAGACATTGGATCCAGGTAATCTAGCCGGTGAAGAGGGAACATTTTTTTACATTTTTTTAATGACAATAGCTACAATAGTTGGAATATTTATCACTAGTATTTTAATTAGTATTATTTCAAGTGGATTTCAAACAAAACTTGAAAATCTTCAGCGGGGAACTTCACAAATTATCGAAAAAAACCATACTTTAATTTTGGGATGGAATGATAATGTTCCCATTATTGTTTCGCAACTAATCGAAGCAAATAAAAGTGTAAAGCATCCTAAAATTGCTATTTTGTCAGAACAAGATATGATGGAAACCTATAATGCGCTAAAACAACTTGTGAAAAGTTTCCACAATACGAAAATAATCATTAGAACAGGTTCTCTTTTTGACAAAAGCAGCTTAGAAACATGTGCGATTGATAGCGCACGTTCGGTAATTATTAGTGATATTGATGACGCTAAGATAGTAAAAACATTATTAGCGATTAAACAAACATCATTTTTCAGTGATACGAAAACGGGACATGTAACAGCTATCTTTACAAATCAAAAGACAATGAGGCTTGCTCAAGAGATGTGTGGAGAAAAACTAGTAGCGCTCCATCTAACTGATTCAACAAATCGTATTATGGCACAAACATGTTTACAACCAGGACTTTCATTGGTGTATCAAGAACTGTTTGATTTTTGTGGTAATGAATTTTATTTTTATAAAAACAGTCAATTGGTTGGTAAAACAGTAGTAGAAGCTATCAATATGTTTAATGATTCTATTCTGATAGGGGTTCATAAGAATAAAAAAACGATAATTAATCCTGATAAAGACATGGTTATTTCTGAAGAAGATGAAATAATTATCATCTCTGAGGATGAAGATAAAATCTTTTTAAATGGTAATCAAAAAATGCAGTATGAAGATAAAATGGTTTTAACACCGCATATTAAAACAAGACCTTTACGAAATATTTTATCAATCGGTTATAACTGTGATACGTTTAGAGTAATTGCAGAATTGTTCCCATATGTTCAAAAAGGAACACATGTAAAATTTTTGGTTCCCCAAGATTTGAACGAGAGATTATTTAAGGAAATAACGAATCAAGATTTAATAGAATATGATGTTGTTCAAGGAGTAACTTACGAACGAGAAACGTTAGAAGCAATTGACTATACGAATATAGATACAATCATAGTATTTGCTAATAGTCATGATAATGGTGAGAGATCAGATTCAGAAACATTATTAACCGTTTTAAATCTAAAGCAAATTGAAAAAGAAAGAAAGTTTAAAGCATCCATCATTATTGAAATTGAGAAAAACGAGAATGAGTTTATTTTGAAATATGCTAGTGTTGATGATTTTATAATCAGTAATGTTTTAGCAAATAAGATGTTATGTCAAATTTCAGAAAATAAACATTTACGAGAAGTTTATCAAGAATTGCTTAGCGATGAAGGTTCAGAGATATATTTAAAGCATGTTGAAGATTATGTCATTTTGAATGAAGAAGTGGACTTTTATACTGTTTCAAAGAGTGCGGTACTAAAAAATGAAATAGCTATAGGCTACAAAAAGAAATCATTATCTGAAAATGGTGGAATTGTTATTAATCCCAAAAAAGATGAAAAAATCCTATTCTCACATGGAGATTGCATTATTTTAATTGCAATAGACTAGAAACAATTTTTGTATTTTTGTTGCTAATTAAATTAACACGAAGCAAAAAAATTGATATTAATAATAAAAGGAGCAAAGAGCTCCTTTTATTGTTATGTGAGAAATAGGTATACCGATTTTATTTTTTATAGGTATATAAAAAGTAGATTATGGTATTGATTAGATACGAATGTTCGTAAAGAAATTAAACATTTCAGTAATGACATACTCTGGGTCTAATGAACAGTCATTGTAGATCCAGTCTTTAAATAGACCAATACCACCATAAATAATAAAATTTCCTATTTCATATTGGATTGATTTATCACTAATTTTATCTTTGTGTTGGCCTTCTAAATAATAATTTAGCTTCATCATTTCATTTTTTAATTTTGTCATGAAAGCAATATCTCCATTATCACTAAAAAAAGCTCTAAAAAGATTTTTGTTTGTTTTTACATAATCTGCAATTTCTAGAAGTGTTTTCGTATAATCATTATTGATTAAATCCAAACGATATTTTTCGATAATTTTTTTTATATCGTTTATAATTTCATCTTCTATTTTGTCGATCATATCAAAAATATCTAGATAATGAAAATAAAAAGTACCTCTGCTTAAATCTGCCTTTTCAGTAATCATCGTAACTGATATTTTGAGAATACTATGTGACTCCATGAGTGATACTAAAGTGTTCTTCAATAATTGTTTGGTTTTTTTAATTCTACGATCCATAATCTTAATTCTCCTTTTTCATAACAATGGTTAATTCAGTAAAAAATGATAGTTATTCAACAACTTTCAAGAAACTGTTTATTCTATTATGACTCATTCTATTATACAATATAATTGTAGAAAAATAAACACTGTGTATAAAAATGAATAAAGAGTATAAATCGGAGGACGTATGTTAAAAAGGTTTAAGTTTTTCATAATTGCAATATTTATTGTTATAACAGTAGTCTGTGGGACATTGATACCAAAAGTTAAAATTAATTATGACACAACAAAGTATTTACCGAAAGACTCCGTAGCGTTACAGAGCTTAAACAAAATGGAGGAAGAATTTTCTCTCAATGGTAGTTTTTTGGTAATGATTTCTTTGGATCATCATATTAGCGAAGCAGAAGCAAATGCGTTTCTTGTTTCATTAACAAAGGAGAATGTAGAAAGTATTTCATATCAAATAAAAGAGAATGACATTTTATTTACTTTTAATTTAACTTATGATGATTATAGTAATGAAAGTCAAAGTATAGTAAAATCGACACTAGAGTACCTAGAGGACTACGAAGCTTACTACTATGGACAAACTTACTTTGTTTATGAATACAATTTATTAATTGCTGAAGAGATGCCTAAAATTATTTTGCTTGTCATTCCTATTGCTATTTTTATTTTGTTTTTAACAACGGCTTCGTTTATTGATCCATTAATATTTATATTAGTCGTTTTAATTTCTGTAATAATCAATATGGGAACCAATTATTTTCTTAAAGATGTATCTTACATGACCAATGCTATAGGAGGGATTCTACAATTTGCGGTTTGTATGGATTATTCGATTATTTTCTTAAGTAAATATGAAAAACACAAAGAAAGTGGTGAAATAAATCCACTTAAAAAAGCATGGAAGTCATCGCTAGTTCCTATTATTTCCGCTTCGCTTACTACTGTAGCTGGTTTTGTTGCAATTATGTTTATGAAATATCGAATCGGTTTAGATATTGGTTTGGTATTATCAAAAGGAGTAATCATTACTTTAATAACAGTGATAACGTTATTGCCATGTATTATTGTGATTTTTGATAAGTTGAGAGATAAAACTAGGCATCGCAATATGCTGAAAGCACCTGAATTTCTAACATCATTTATTTTTAAGAGCCGTAAAGTGCTCTCGATTATTGCAATCATTATTATGGGGGTTTGCACGTACTTACAAACAAAAAACATTTTTGTTTATGGGGATAATTCGGTTGCTGGAAATAACGAAGAAATTATGAAAAGTAAAGCGGAAATAGAAGAGGCTTTTGGATTAGTGAATAATATTGTCATACTAGTCCCAAAGGATGAAGAAATGATTGATGTTTTATCTGAACTAGATAAAATGAAGAGCGTGAAACAAATTATAGCTTATGATTATTCATATAGCGAAACTGAACTGATGGAACTAACAACGATGTATAGTGAAAGTATGGAATTTAGTATGCTGTTTCAATTTGTAAATAAAGAACGGATATCTTTTAGAGAAATCAATGATTTGTTTACCTTACTTACAACGCCTTTAGATGTATCAACAATGAAAGTTACATTTGCTCAATTTTTCGGATCAAATATAGATATTAACATAATTTATTTTATGAATGATAGAGAATTAATGACCTTTCAAGAAGTTATGTATGCTTATAATGAATTATTAAACAAAAGTTTTGATGTGGTTAAACCAGATGAAATCAATGCACTTGCAAATATCATGATGGTTGATGTAGATGTTATTAATGGCTTATCATCTTTGATGAAAACAAATACTCTTTCTATATATGATATCATCGCTTTGTTTTCTCAAGAATATAATGCTGTTGAAGCAGTAACATTGTTTGATTTTATCGATGAGAGCAATGTGACAATCATTTATCAAGAAGATCAAGAATTATCAATTTTTGAAATATGTAAGCGGACAATGGATTATTTTGAAGAGTATTTGGATGCTGACACGCAACTTTTATTAACAGAAATTATTGGCATGGAAGATCAAATGACAAATTTCAAGATGCAAATTGAATCTCTAACATCTTTAAATAGTTATCTAGCAACTATTGACATTTCTTTCATCAATAAAATGTTTCTTAGTGATCATTATCAAAGAATGATTTTAGTAACAAATTTAAAAGAAGAAGCAGAGGAATCGATTCAGGAAGTAGAAGCAATTAAGGCACAACTCGCCAGTCACACAACAGAGTATTATTTGATATCTTCTACTGCAACATTGCAAAACATAAAGCAAACATCGGAGAATGATTATTTATATGTAACAATTATATCTATTATTTTAATTGTAATAATTATTGGCTTGGCATTTAAATCGTTTATCATTCCGTTCATTTTAGTTTTTTTGATTGAAGGAGCAATATTTATTAATATGGCTATTCCTGCAATTTTTGGTAATGAATTACTATATATTGGTTATTTGATTGTTGGATGTATCCAATTGGGGGCCACGATTGACTATGGCATTTTGTTGTGTCATCACTATGTTGATTTGCGAAAAGAACTAAATGTTGAGCAAAGTATGAAACAAGCAGTGAGAGAAGCATTCCCTTCTATCCTTACATCTGGATTGATTCTATCGGGATGTGGGTTAATGCTTTATTTTGTTTCAAATGTTGGGGTTATTTCTGCTTTGGGTCGCTTGATTGGATTAGGAGGAATGATCTCTATGACTGTAGTTTTAACCGTCTTACCACAATTCTTAGTTTTATTAGATAAATTCGTAATCAGAAAGCAGAAAAAAATTGATAATCATGAAAGTAATTAGCAAGAAAAATACGATTAATATTAAATAATCTTGGATATTTATGATGCTATGGTGTATAATTGTGAGGTATGTAATCATTGTATTTTAACATTGTAGGTAGAGATATGGAAAATGAAAAGCAAAAAGAGATTATGAGAATTATAAAGTTTACTGTTTTTTCTATTTCTGCTGGTATCATTCAAATTGCTTCATTTACAATCATGGAAGAAGTGTTTAAGCTTACGTATTGGCCAAGTTACCTAATAGCATTATTGCTATCAATCGTTTGGAACTTTACTATTAATCGTAAATTTACCTTTAAGTCGGCAAATAACGTACCAATTGCAATGATGAAGGTATTAGCATATTACGCTGTTTTTACTCCCTTGTCAACCTGGTGGGGAGATGCGCTAACAAAAGCTAGTTGGAATGAATACTTGGTTTTAGGCGGAACGATGTTAATTAACTTCATTACAGAGTTTTTATACCAACGCTTTTTTGTGTTTGGGAAGACCCTTGAATCGGCAGTTGTAAATAAAGAATGAACATTTTAAAAAGGAAAGGAAACTTTCCTTTTTTTGTTGACATTAATAATACTCTTTGTTATAATAATGTAAAGCTAGCTTTCCAAAAGAGGTGATATATTGAAAAATTGTTTAGAAAAGCTGCGACAAGAAAAAGGAATAAAGCAGGAAGACCTAGCAAGAACCATGAAAGTATCAAGGCAAACGATTGGTTCTTTAGAAAATGGGAGATACAATCCATCAATCATATTAGCATATAAGTTGGCTAATTATTTTAATTTAAGAATTGAAGATATTTTTATCTATGAGGAGGAAAACGATGAAAACATTTAGTAAAACATATTTTGAAATTTTATTTATCTTGGGATTACTGTTGTCTATCTTAGTAGCTTTTGACCGTGGATACGATTTCTTTCCCGACTTTATAAGTGGGATGTTTACTAGTATGTCAATAGTTTTAATAGTGATTGCTGGTATTGTGAAACATAGCAGGATACTACAAGCAAAATTGCAAATTTCTAGTACTGATGAAAGATTACAAGCCATTGAAGGACGTGCATCTGTAATAACACTTTATGCAATAATGATAGTCAATGTTATTTGCATTGTCACCTTTGGTTTTTTTGGGGAACCCTATCTATATATATCATTGGTGTTAGCCTTGATTATGTTGATTGCTATAATAATTTTATTGATTACAAAATTGGTTCTAACAAAAAAAATGTAATTGGACTATTAATAAAGAGAGAGGAAGGAAAATACAAAAATTTATGGATAAAGGCTATATTGTTAGGGAAAATGGACCAGCCTATTTTACTTCAGATATGGATAAAACTGTAAAGTGGTTTGAAGAAGTTTTGGGTTGGTATAGTGAAATCGATGGACGCAACCATGGGGTGCAAATACATGTACAATTACTACAATAGATGGTTCAATCATCAATGTGTTTGAGTAAAGGGGGTTAAGTTATGGAAAAGATTTATGTTTTTGGTGGTGGAGAGCTTTCACAAAAGCAAACATTACCTCTCGATAAATTAGTAGTAGCATCACTAAACAAACAAAAACCAAAGGTTTTATTTGTTCCAACAGCATCTCATGATGCTGATGGTTATGTTGCTTCATTTAAAAGAGTCTACGAATCTTTGGGATGTGTTGTTGATAGCCTTCAATTAACAAAAGAAAAAAACACATACTCTATCATGAAAGCAAAGATTTTAGCAGTAGATTTAATATATGTTGGTGGTGGAGATACTCTTTTTATGATGAAGACATGGAAAAAGTTAAAAGCAGATAAATTACTCATCCAAGCCTATCATAAAGGGATAGTCTTAAGTGGATTATCAGCGGGTGGGATTTGTTGGTTTGACTATGGTTATTCTGATTCACTAATCATTGAAGGTGGTTATGATTATACTTATGTTGAGGGTTTACATTTAATTAAAATGGATCATAATCCCCATGCTAACGAGGAAAATCGGCAAGGATTTTTAGATTCTTTCAAGCAAAGAAATAAAACCGCAATTAGTATGGATAATTTGACACTAGCGTATTTCGAAGACGGGGATTTTAAAGCTGGTTATAAATGTGTTAATGATGCGAAAGTGATGCTTGTTGAAAGTAATAAAAAAGAAATAAAATGCAATGAACTAGAATTAGAATTTGTACAAGAATAACCAGTATCTATATTATGGAGTGAATACTATGTTAATTGGAAGATTGAAAAATGAATTTATGAAACAAAGCCTCTATATCAAAGAGAATGA
>Ga0172381_10002537_pt1 | contig 20126 bp, 32 predicted proteins | sample Leawel6488metaG_FD_119754 | JGI IMG/M metagenome (GOLD analysis project Ga0172381, IMG submission 119754) | Leachate microbial communities from a municipal landfill in Southern Ontario, Canada - Leachate well 64-88 metaG | ecosystem: Engineered > Solid waste > Landfill > Unclassified | place...
ACTGGTATATATTCCAACGTACGGAAGGACTTACTAATGGCTAAAGAATTCTATTTTGAATTTCCTTATGGCTCGCTATTTTACGGCAAGGAAACTCCTCCTGGAGTTGTTCCACAGGTGCAGCGTTTCTATGTTATAAGAGAGCCAAATTATTACATACTTAAGTGGACTGCGCCAGAATACGACGCTTCGGGTAATGCAGTAACTCCTCAAGCATATGTTGTTTATAGAACTGAGCACGTTAACAAACTAAACTATGTTGAACTCGCAACTATAACAACACTAGATGTCAATGGTAAAGTAGATACGTGTTATATAGATGACACAATTGATATAACAAAAGATTATTATTATACCATTATTACTGTTAACGAACAGGGCTATCCGAGCGTTCCTGTTCTTTGGAAAACAGATTATTTATTAGCTGGAATAGATAAGTATAAAAGTACTGGACTTTATACATCGCAGAAGCTTAATTACTTTTATAGTACGTTAAATACTCTGACAACATTTGATGTTTTTGACACTCAATCAAATGTAATACCTGTAAAAAATATAACTAAACTGCAAAGTGGCGCGTATGTGCCTGATAATGACTACCTCTATCTGGATTTCTTTCCAGGAATAGCAACAGGAACAGTATTAGATGTTTATTTAAACAGCGTCCATATTGCCAGCGGAATTAACAGCAGCTTTTTCTATGTGTCATTGCCATACCTTCCAGCTAAACAAACATTGACGTTAGAGGTAAAACAGAGCGGCTCATTATTGCGGCAGAAGACGTATACGTCATACGACTATCTAATATTTCCATCCGCATTTGCATCTGAACTAAATGATAATCGTGAAGATATTGAAATACTGAAAAACAATATATGGAAAGATGAGTGCAGCCTGGATAAAATATACCAAAACTTTGGGTCATTTTTTAATTTTCCACAGCCAAAATATTTTGTTACTGAAGACTATAAAGATACTGTTGTAGGTAATACAACAGATAAACCAGGTCTTGTTGCTGCTGGACTTCATGGTGGCAGTTTGTTAGGAATTAAAGAGGCGATACAGTCTATTACTGGATTGACTCCGCATATTACATATTATAGGGACAAACTTGGATGGGTAGTGCGTGAAAATAAAGCACAAGCAATCAAAAAAATGTGTATAATAGGTATGTCGCCAACCAATCCTATCAGAACAGGTATACTGTCAGGAGGATACTATCCCGGTACATGGGGAGGCTTAGAAATCTGGGGAACGAATAAGGCCGAATATGGTGAATCGCATACAGTTAACAGCTCCGCACAGTATGTATTGAGCTATACTCCTGTTACGTATATATCCCCCTGGTCGGGCTCAGAGGCAGATAGGATAACTGCATATTGGTATAATCTTGGCGTTAAGCAAACACTTACAGAAACAAACGTGCTTCCAGTTAGTTCTGGTCAGTTTTATGTAAACTATTTAACAGGCGCTGTTACTGTTCCTGCTGCATTAATAGGAAAAACCGTATATACGGATTACTACGATAATTCTACTATTGTTTATTGGGGAGGTAATGGTAATGACGGTGGAATAGGCTGGCCTGTGGCGTATTCATACCCTTTTAAACACTTCTCATTGCATATTAAGGTATTTGGATCCGTAAGCACAGTTACACAAGAACGCGTGGTATGTTCAGGCTATGTCGATTATTTAAACGGACAAAACGTACTATTAACATCTCCTAATCCTCCTTATGCTCCATTAACGTTTGCTGTAATAGACGAGCTCGGAAATTCCTATTATTCTGGAGTGGATTTTACATTAGATGCTAACTTAGGAACGATAACATGGAATAGCCCGTCGCCGTGCCCTGTTAATAGAGTTTATTATGCTGATTATTCTTTTAGTTATAAAAGCGTGGTACAGAACATAGTTAACCAGATTAAATTTCCGCAAGAACGAATAGTATATCAATGGCTATAAGGAGTCTTAAATGAGTGAGATAAAAATACCAGCGAACAGCGAAGTTATGATTCACCAATTACGCAATCTACAGTTAATCAAAGAAGAGGATCAATTAAGCGCGTTTACGCTTACTCAAACACCAGGAGTTATACAGTCGTTAGATTGCTCAAATTTTCTTATTGAAGAAAGTACGACCGTTGGGTATATTGATATTGGAGCGCTAAAAACTAACAGTAGCGGCGGCCAGGCCATAGCAAAGGACGGGCACATCTTAGCGGTAGAAGCAGACCAGGATTACGTCTGTACGGCTAATGACGTTACTGATACATATTTAGAATATTCCGGAAGCTGGAGTCCAGTTAGAACAGATGATCCTGTTATACCGGCAGGCTATGCTACATCTGATCCATATGCCGTAACATATAAAAGGAATTCTGGAAACATAAAAATACCTGTTACTATTAATAGTACAAATTACTTTTTCATAGATTATATACAAGTTCTTGATGACACTACTGGAACAACTGTGATAACAGAAGACACTCCACCAGTAACACATTTCTCTAAATACAAAGATGGTTACAGAATATATGCTTTAACAACAGCTACTGCACCAACAGCAACATGTATATATCTAGGTAGTGCAGACGTAGACTTAGCTGGAGTTATCAGTAATATATCTACAACTGGTCGTGAATACTTTCAATCACGCGGTGTTACTGTTCAAGGAACTCTTGGAACTAACACGGATAAAACAGTAACATATACAGAGAGCACTGGACAGGCGTATTCACTTGATGAACATTTTCAATCTAAAGGAACAGGAACTGTTAATGCGAACAATCCACATGGTTTAAGTGCTACTGATATTGGTGTATTTTCCAGCAACACTAACTTACCTACAACTTATGTGTCTTCATTAACATATTCAGTAACATCATCCAACGGTACAATGATAGTAGACGCTACCAGCAATAACGTAACACTTACTCTTCCAGCAGCTGCCGCAGCAATACATGGCATTCATTTTTACTTTAAACGTAAGGATTCAACAGGTAATACTGTAACAGTTGATGGAAATGGTTATAACATTGATGGCGCTGGAACAAAAACGTTAACAGCATTACAAGCTGTGCACATTATTTGCGGATATGATACATTCTCTCCTGATACTTATAAATGGTATATTTTAGGAACGGTATAATGAAACTGATCATAAAAACTGACCAAACATGCATACGGTGCGCTAAAGGAGTGTATATACGAAAGCGAGTTACTGCCACATCCTGGGAATTTAAATGTATACACTGCGGAAATACCGAGTACAGGTATGATCAGCCATCTGTATCCTTTAATGCAAATGAAACTGTAAAAAGTGCTAGCTAGGTATATCTTTTTTTATTTTTCTCAAGGCAGTAATAGCGCGGTTTGGAACAGTAACAGCAGATGTTTTCAAACAATTGTTTTTCTGTTGGTGAAATTTAATATCTTGAAAAAACAGCATCAGGAACCGTAAAGATTTTACATGTTTTATACAGCATCCATTCAGTTTTTCATTAATTCTGTTTCTAATAAATGCATTTGATTTTCCAGCTATTTTGCAATTTTTAAAAATAAGTCCAGCTAACATTATATCTTTAGGATAAGTTGGTGTGTAATTGTTGCCTTTTTCACGCAACGCTTGAACAACATACTGCAGCATAGTTTTTGCTGTCCATTCCTCTATGTTATCTCTTTTTTTGATTATCACTTGGTTTCTCCCACCCTATAATTCTTTTACAATTATGACAAATTACAGCACAATCGGCAGTATAATACTAACGGTAGCAGGTTGCGTCTGTGAATGATATTGCTTCGTTCATTACCTCGTTAGAATTATGCTTAATCGCCCCAGCGAGGTGCGATCAGAGGCACTAATTAGAGGTGTCCACAATGGCTTTAATTCTTCTACCGTTTTTCTTTATAAAACTTCGTTACGATCTGATCACATATACCTTTCTGTACCGTTTGCTTAGCATCAAACCAAAGCTCTCCATTATTCAACTTTTCGATTTCATCAACTGTTAGCTTAGTGCGTTGTGTAATAATGTCATTTAAAACTTGCTCTTGTTTAGCATCCCAATTTAATCTGTCCTGAGCACGTCTAATGTAATCTTTTGTTTCTACACGCGTTGCATGCTGCATCCATACTCCATGCGGCATTATATACCTTTTTGACCCACATATCGATACCATAGCAGCCATAGACATGGCTGTTGATACGATAAACGTATGAACTTGGCTTTTTATAGCACCCATCACATCCATGATAGCTAGGCCATCATCAACTGTTCCACCAACAGAATTTATTAAAAGTTTAATTGGTTGCTGATTTATCGAGTCTAGTGTGATTAAGCTCTGCACTATTTCAGAAGCAGAAACCTCATCTATGTCTTCAAATAACAATACAATACGTTGTTTTAGCAATTTCTGCTCCACTCGGGCTTCTTTATCCTCATTATCATCATCTTTCCTAACCATGCATACCTCCCAAATTATTATAGCTCAAAAACACTAGGCTTATTTACAAGCTTGTAGTGATCGTTCATAACGCTGCTATTAATATATGTTACTGGTTCAAGGAATTTTGAACCAGCCCCGTCATGTATGTGACCGAATACATGTAATCTAAGGGCCCGCAGGCTCGATATCCGGCGCGTTAACATGAGGTCTCCACATAGTTCACCCTCGCAGTTTTTATCTAATACATCATACGGAGGGCAGTGTGTTATAAGAACATTAGTCGTATCCGGTATCTTGTTAAACAATTCAGTTCTTTTTGAGTCATCCTGTACGTTAAAGTACCAGTTATTAAAGAACGGCTGCCACGGTGTTCCATAGAATTTGATTCCTTTCCAGTCAAAGGAGCTATCTATTAGTGTAATAGCGTTTGTTAACACTCCTTTCGCTAGTGAAGGGTCTGTTTGAAATAAGCCATCATGATTTCCTGGCACAAAGAGCTTGCACGCGTGTTTGAGTTTACCGAGCCAAGTATTAAACGCGGATAATTCCTGGAGAGTTCCGTGACCTGAATAATCACCTGAATGTATAAAGACATCACCATCCGGAATATCTAGGCCGCTATATGAATTGTGGTTATCCGACATCATTACTATTTTCATACTTATTCTCCTATTGAATCACACCTTTCCGAAAATGTCAGTGTTGTGTAACAGAAAGTATTAAGTCTAACATTATATATCGCCTTACACTTCTCACAAAACAATCCTGTGTATCTTTTACCATCTTTGAACTTAAAAATCCTATATAATGGTTGTTTACAAACAGTACACGTCTTCTTAGTCATCCCATTATCATACTTCCATTCCGTATCTTTCATATAACTATAGTCATGCTTTTTGGTCTTTTTAGCGTATGTATACGGCGTTTTTGTTGATATTGATTTAACAGTGTTAGTGGCCCTGTAATCCTTGCATGGATGCGTTATAGCGCTTCCATATACCAGGTTATACGTATCATCAACAAATAATGAACTGTGGCAACCGTCAACAGTACACTGCTGCACTCTCAGCGGTCCTGTTTGCTTTAGTTCCCTCATTGTATGACCATTCTGCTTTACATACGCCATTGCTTCGTTTTCAGTTAGTCTGGCTTTAATGTTCACGCTCGAATTCTCCTTCGCGATGCTATTCTTTAATATTCCAGGTCCGTCAACATCTTTCTTAGTTTTTTAAGTCTATAAATGTTCTCTTTGGGAACTCCCACTCTCGTCTAGTCTTATTCATATTGCTAACCTTAACAAAAAATCCAACCACGCGGGTTAAATAATCTTTTATTTTTTCCCCACATACGGGGCATGTTTCAATTTTACCAAATGTAGTATGGTCCTTGCTGCACTGTGAATACACAGCATTTAGCGCAAAGTGTTCACAGCCAGACTTTACAGCAAATTTGATTATGTTTTCAGCCTGTTTTGCAGTCACTTTTTCACCTATCTGGGCGTGTACAATGCCGCCTCCGGTGATTAATTTATTATACCTGCCATCAGTCTCCAGACGTTCCCAGATTGTAGCGTCTCCCCAGAGTGGTATGAACTGGTTTGAATACATGACAGCTGGAACATTCTTCTCCCCAAACAATATACGGTCGACTTGTGCTAGACGACAGGCTTGCGACTCTCCAGGAATTTGTTCTATGTTACATATCAGTTCATAGGTTTTGGACAATTCTTGTGTTTTTTTGTTTATAAAGATTAATTGATCTGCAATAAAATCCTGATCCTTTTTTAATAGTTTGTTGCGTCTCATTGTATCTGCTGCCTCTACGATCCCTAATATTCCTACCGTAGAGAACATCCGTCGCATGTTTATCCATCCATTGGATATGAACGACTGCAGTCCAGCCTTGACTTGCATCTCAATCAGCTGCTTGTGGGACCTTAAGATCTTAGCGCACGATTCAAGCCGTTCGTTTAGGACCTCAAAGAAGTAGTCCTGAGTGTCGCACTCCAAAGCTATGCGGTTAAGGTTGATGGTTACAACCCTATGCGACCCTAAGGACAGGCCTCCGCCGCCAAAGGAATTGACCTGTCCAGCCATGCTAAGCATGTCTGTATCGCTTAACAGGCGGCAGCAACTAGCAACCCTTGAACCTTCCGACACCAGAATATTATATCGGTATATTTCACGGCTGCAAAGGTTAGACAGGAAAGCTATATCCTCTACGTCGTAGTTGTTACCACGTTTAATTTTTGACATATTTATTGTAACTATGGGGAATCTATACGGCATTCCGCCAGCCATAGGATCACCCTTATCAAAGAAGTTAAGGAAGATATCCTGAAGCTCCATTATATATTCAACTGCAGTTTCTACATCAATATCAGGAAAGTACCAGCCCATGTTCTCTTTAGATATCAGGGTACGAAGCTTAGGCCGGTCAAACAAGGATAGATTACTAAATGGCGATTGCCCATCTATCCGGCTCAAGTGGTTCACAGAATGTATAAATTGCTGGAACTCATTCTCAATTCTCTTCCTAATCTTTTCATCTGCTTTAAGCTTATCTATAGGTATCTTCTCGTTGTACATGAGCAAATGGGCTACATCAAGGAACAGGGTCCCTACTGCTATAGCTCCAGCTAAATGATTAGTAAGTTGGTGTATGGTTTCGCATAGTGCGCTGATATAGGATGAGATCCTCTTGGCTGGCTTGGAATGCAACTGTCCAAAAGGACGTCCCTCAGTTACAAGCTTGCTGGCATCAACAGCCCAGCAATATGGGGATAGGATTTTAGTACTGTCGGCCAGTGCTAAGCTAAAGTCATACATTTCTCCTGTAATCTTCTTTGCCTCATCTCTTCCGTACGTGTCTTTAAGCATTCGATAAAGCATGTCATAGCCGATAGCTTTTTTTACCGGTGAGAACAGTTCAGCATGAATGCCCTCTACGGTCTTGTCCTCTTTGTTGCTGTTATCATCTATGGAAACATCGTTGAGTTTACTGTTCAAAACAGTTTCTATCTGCTTAACAAAGTCGAACTGCTGTGGATGAAGACCGTGTATTTTTAGTACCTTTTCTATTTTATCCTCACTTGTGATTCTGTACTTTCTCTTAAGTGACTTTTCCATGGCCTTGCGTATGTTTCTTAGTGTTCTAGTTGTAGCAGCTTCTTCTTTAAACGTTTCTGGAACAGTAACAGTTGCAGTTTCTGGTTGCTGATTAGTTGTAGGAACAATATCAGTTACCTGTTCTGTTCCAGTAACTGTTCCTGTTGCTGTTGATGTGCCTGTGACTACAATGTGCTTAGTATTAGATTCCATATTTAGCTGTCTCCTTATAGATATCGTTCTCTCCTCTTTACCATGCGCAGTAATCGATGTAGTGTTTTCTTAACACCATACCGGTTAACTCGCGCATGAATGTCTTTTAACGATATGTGATGTTTTTCAAAATATTGTGTATGCTTAAGGTACACTGCTTCAATATTGCTCATCTGGTCCTCTTTTGCAGGAGGGTTAGTGGTAATGTCATCTATTAGCTGTTCCAATATCTCTTTAAATTCCACGTTTATCATCTGACTAAATTTAAGGTCTATAAAAGTTATTGGGCTTGGAAACGTATAGGCAATTGTGGTCATAATTGTACTAGGGACCGTTTGAGATTGTGTTTGTGTTACTGTTACTTGTGGATCAAGCGGTTCACATACACTTTCAATTTCTCTATCCATGAAATATCTCCGAAGTAGAATATACCCTGCTTACTTATTTGATGCGCATCACTGTTATACAGCTTCTGATTTGCTGAGGATAGAACCATTCTTTTATCTGTTTTTTCTGATAACTGTTTAAGTTTTTCATCATATGTTCCACATTTTATGAACTTGTATCCTGTTATACTGTGACGTTTAACATATTCAATATTATATCCTGTGTAAATGCATATATCTATTTTGTGTTGATTTTTCAATAAGAAATTTTTTATTACATTTATGTTACCTGGGTGCAGTGGATCTCCACCAGATATAACTAATTTGTTTGTTTTACATCTATATAATTCAGAATATATCCTGAACTCAAATTCAGCTTCTTTCATTTCAGTTCCAGATTCTCTGTGTTTCAGGGCTGGGTTATGACATTCTGGACAAGTTTGTTCACAGCCGCAAACATATGCAACTACTGCTGGACTTTCGTTATCCGGATAGTCCAAAAAGCTGCCGCTAAATGGTAGGATTACAGATATTTTTTGTGTCATCTTGAATCTCCTGAACCCTTAAGGACATTCCTTTCTTTTCTGCTGTTTAGCTTTTCAACGTTCTTGAGAAGGATACTTTCACAGCTTAAATTAAGTTCATCTGCTAATCTGGCCCAGTAGTATATTACATCGCCTAATTCATCGGATATTTTTCCTCGAACATCATCTGTAACGATCCCGCCGTTGTCTCGTATGATCTTCTTTACTTTATTGCATACTTCACCTGCTTCACCTGCTAGACCAAGCGTGGTGTATTCCAGGCCCTTGTCCTTTGGGTAAACTGCTGTTGTTCTTGTCCACTCCTGATATTTAGTTATGTCCATCATTCCTCCTTTAGCAATAGCTTCGAATTGTATAAAAATTGTGATAGTGATTAGGTTTTGTCGGTATCTCTTAGTACCGGTCTTAAGGGCGCTAATGAACTGTTTTGTCCTAAACTAGAACGTCTACCTAGGATAAACGTCAAGTAACTTTAGTGGATCTGGTATGTAAAGATCTATTTTTACATATCTGAGTAGCTAGATTTGAACTAGCATCACGCGGCCCCAAACCGCGAATTCTACCGTTGAACTATACCCAGATTAAATCGGTCTTGATTGTTTTCGGAAGTTGATCAAGCTACCTAGTGGACGCACAACCAAGAAAGTGGTTTAAACAATTCTTCTACCTTTAATACATTCTCGCTGTTCCTGCGAAACTATTTTCAAGGCGGTCGTATTACCCACTATTAATTTATCGAGAGGTAGGATTCTAACCTACGGCGTTATTTCCTAATCTAAAAGGAGAGGAACTTCGCTTACACTTTTAGAACTAATAATTTCTTTTGGTTATAAAAGCATGTCGCCAGAATGCCACTCCCGATTCAATATTATTTGGGCGGACAGGATTTCCGGTTTACCTGCAAGCCACGCTTGGGATTTCACTCTATTATAATCCGTGTTTTGATTATTACTATACCCACGCCGTAACCACCTACTGCTCGGACTAAAACTTCCCGAAGCTTCGTGCTTTTGTGTTTCTTCAGCCACCGCCATTCAATGAGCTATTCCTTTATCTTTATCTTTGCCTTTAAGCTTCTTGCATATTTACACCAATCATTCATAGAAGAACGATTCTTATCATCCCATTTTTCAACTTTAGATTTATCTTTTCCATTGTTAGTATATTCATCATAAATAACTCTTTGGTCGGGATTACAAACAGCAAAAGAATGAGCAGCTTCAAGAAAATCATCTAACCTTTCTTTTGCAACTTTTTCCATTTTTTGCATAATATCATTAGGTAATGGACCAAAAAAATGCATAGTTTCAATTTTTCTATTTTTATCTCCAGCACAAGGAGAAACACCTGCTTGACCATTACCGACATATATACCTACGACTTGTGCTATATCATCATCTGCAGCATAAAACGTTATTGGATCTGACGGAGTAATAAACTCATAAAGTTTCATCACACTCTCCCTTAATCTGCTTCAACAAATTCACTTGCAAGTATCTTCATTTCATCTCTCCTTTGAGGGTTTTTATCGTATCTTTAATGTCTTCGGAAGCAACATACCATTCAATATCATTCTTCTTGCAGGGTGGAAAATGGTATTGTTTATTCAGTAATTTTTCCAACTCACTCGCAGCGTACTCTTTGAGCTTGAGGGAGAGAAAATTTTTCCAGGATTCAATTATTTTCTGTTTGTCCTTTTCTTTCCTTATTAAGAACTCATATCTATCCACAAACTCTTTCAGTATATCGTCTACTGTCATTTCATCTCTATCTCCTTTTAGTTCTGCGATTCTTTCTTTGATTTTCCTAAAGATTAATTTATTATCAAAATTATTGGCTATCACAAATCCTATATTTTCCAACTCCTCCATTACTATTTCTTTGGCGTAGCTTTCAATGGATTGTTTGAGAAATTCTTTGATTTTTCCTATATCTATATCTTCAATGCAGCCATCGTAACGCCTTGAATTAAAATAATATTCTTTATTTTTCTCATCAAACTCTTTCAGTATATCGTCTATTGTCATTTCAGTCTCCTATTTAACCTCTGTGAATTTTCTTTTCAGTTGGTAAACATAATAACGTTAAAAAGTATTCAGCAGCCTCATTTGCTATTATGTGCCTGTCCAACTTATTCATTACGGTCTTTCTTTTTTTCTTCGAGTACTGGTTCCAGCTATCTTTAAACGCCATAGCAATATTTGCTTTCCATGATTCACGGTAACCCTCATCTTTCCTTAACTTCTTTGATAGTTGTTTGACTTCCGTTAATGTTTTCATTAGTCGCCATACCTTATCTGAGATACTTTATGCAAACACTTAAGCCCCAGCCCGGACTCGAACCAGGATTTGCTGATTACAAATCAGCTACACTAACCGTTGTGTTACAGGGGCATCTTAACTTTATACTTTTTAATGTAACTTTTTAAGAGTTCGCATAATTGTTCATCAGTAATATAAAATATTCTTGATTCATCCCTACACCCAGATGTTCCATCTTCAACAGCATTACATATAATCTGGCCTATTCTCAGCCCAGGAAACTGTTTCTGAAAAGTCCTTAATAAATCAATAACATTATCTGTTTTCATTTCTACACTCCACTTTACAAATCCAGCCAAATGGCCGGGAGGATACTTCACTTTCAAATACTATTTCCATGTCAGTTTGTTTCATTATTTCTGTTATTTTTCCTTGAAACTTTTTATTAACTAATACCTTTTTTCCACAATGAATACAAATTAGTTCCATGTTATTCTGTTTCAATTGTACACTCCTAGAATATAGTTTGTATGTATTCCCCAGGCAAGGAACAATAAAGCAAAAGTAGCTACAACTGTGATAACCGCTATTCTCCAATCAAACTTTTTATCCATAAGTTACCTGTTCTATACTTTTTCTGAATCAATTTTTTTAATTGAAAACTCTGGTTCACGTAACATTAAATCTAATCGTTCTTTACTATGGTTAGTTAAATATCTACATCCCCAATCATAAAAATCTATCACATCAGCCGTAACTTTACCTGGCGCGGTTCTTAGAACTCGGCCAATAATTTGCAAATAGTCGATAGCACTTATTTGAGCTTTCGCATTTATCAAGACATCTAAGTGCTTTACATCAACACCTTCTGAAAAGATCTTGGTAGCTACCACTAATCGTATTTTACCATCATTCAAATCTTTAAGAGCTTGCTGCCTATCCTTCATAGCTGTTGTTCCTTGAGCGAATACTACTTCGTTAGGCCCAACTACTTTCTTTAACATCTCATATAAGATTTCACCATGTTTGATATGAAGAACACTGATAAGAATTCTACGTCCTGCCTTCCAAAAGTTAACAGCAGTTTTAACAATGATCAAGTTTCTGTTTACGTTTTCTGTGACCTCTTGAGTGTAAAGGGCCCCATAGTTGAGCTCGCGGCTCACACGGTCATGTTTGAAATTAATAAAGTAGATGTTTGGTTTGGTAAGGTAACCTTTTTTGATCAACTCAGAACAAGTAATATCTACCAGCTTCGGACCAAATGCGGCTTCTAACAACAAGTGAGCTTCTTCGGTATAGCCAGGGGTGGCTGAGAATCCTAACTTGTAACTAGCATTAGTAAAATACTTATGAAGCTTATACCAGGTGCCACCTATTAATCCGTGAACTTCGTCTCCTATAACAACTTCAGCTTCTTCAATGGTCTTAGTTATAAGATCTCGTTTAGCGTTGTCAATAACTGTAGTATCTTTCTCTAAGTTCTCTGGCTTAATACGGTAGGCAGATGCTGCTGTCTGTATCATTAGCAGAGTAATCTGTTGTGGATTGACTACTCCGGCGCCGATTTGGCCTGGTTCAAAGCCTAAATCAGCTTTGATCCACTCCATAAACTGTAGTAAAATATCCAGTTTATTAACCACTATTACTGTCTTCTTATTCAGCTTGGCAGTAATGTATATTTGCATCCTGGATTTACCGCCTCCAGTAGCAACTTTTATAACTCCACGCTGTGCTGAAAAGCATTTCTGTATGATTTCTTCCTGCCAATCATATGGTGTAATATTTACAGGTAATGGAGTTGTTATCTGGAACACCGGCCTGTTGTCTGTTATTGTTACTGTATACTGATACTGTTCCAGAACTGCGCGTACGCGCTGTAACAGCCCGGTAGAAAATGTTCCTGTTTTTTTTGAGAATAGACGCCTGCGTCCATCCCAAAAGCCTTTTTGAACTATTGGTGTAAACTGTGCTCCAAGAACATCAAATGAGCACGTATTGTCAATGGCTTCGAGAACATCTGGAGACAGCAGTCCCTGAATCTGTGACTCAGCATTGTTAACAGTTATCGTAATGTTATTCATATTTTCCTTAAATGTTTTAGTTTATCTAATATATTCTTTGGGATGATAATATCATAATTAGGGCGCTGACCTAGACATGTTGCTTCTCTGTAATGTGTGCGCAAGCTATCCCGAGTGCGCTTTAAGATTTGCATTAACTGTGTAGCACCATACATCTTAAAATATCTAAGAATAATTTCATGTTCAACGTCTGTATAATGTTGGTTTTGTCTATCTGGAATATTTTTTATTTTATTGAAAATGCTTTCTGGAATTTTAACCGTTACAGTAGGCTCCAATTCTTTTAGACATGCTAATCTGCTATATCTTGAACTTAAACTACTTGCGGTTTTCCTCAGCGCTTTTGCTAAATGATTTCTCGATTTTTTTAAGTAGAAGCGTTTAAGTATTTCATCTTCCCACGGCGCAAACATGTTATACTTGCGGTCTGGAACATTTATTACCTGTTTCTCTATGTGTGCTGGTATTGCTATACCATAATCTGGATCTATTTTATTTTTTATTTTTAAATATGCCAGTCTGTTAAGAATACTTGCGTGGCTCCTAATAAGAATAATGCAAAGACTTGATGTGTCTTTAACCTTATAAAACCTTTTTATTACTTCGTCTTCCCACGGTTTATACAGTCCTGGTTGTTGATATGCTTTTTCTTTAATACCATCAAATTCTGGCAAAGCGATTGTATATGTAGATCTCTTACATCCTGGATGTTTTTGTGTTACACTTTTATAGGCTTTGTTATTTGATGTGATATGTTGGCCAAATGAGAAGCCCATGTATACTCTCCTTTTTTGTTTACGTCAAAGTGTATTAGGCCGAAATCAACAGTTCCTGAACATCTTCTGCTTCCAAATTTAGATCCCATTCCCTGTAAAGCAGGTGTTATAATTCCGAGCCTACCATCATACCCGCAGTAAACGTGATAGTGCGTATGGCTTCTTACAATAATATCTACGGGTTCTACTCCCTTTTTTAGTGACCATAAGTCATTCCAAAGACCATCTCTGGCAATAGAGTTGAACCTTCCAGTAGGTACACCAGATGAACCAACATGATGTTTAAAGTTGAACAGTAGTCCATTAACGTTTATTGTAGTTTCTGCTCCTATTTGAGCTCCGATTCTTTCAGCTATTATATTTTCCCAGTCTTCTTTATCTCCCGTGTGATATGGTGTTCCATATGTCATATGTATTTGTTTAGCTTTAGCTAACTGAATACACTCCATTGCCATAGAACATTGCCTGTCTCTGTTCAGTTCAAATTCCTCTGTTCCTCCGGACTTATCACCACGCCCATCTATACAATCTCCATTTACGATTAAAGCATAGATAGGCTGTAACTTCGCTATTGTTGTTGCATAAAAATTCCAGCATTGTTCACGTATCTTTGAAAATTTTTCTATCTTAGTCCTGTCCAGATACACTTTCCCTACTGCTGGGTCCCATCTTGGCGGGGTCAATCCTACTTCATGCCCACAATGAAGGTCCGAGATAATCACAATACGCTTATCAGCCATCGCCTGTTATCCTCCTGTTCCTTGGCTCATAACCATAGGATTTGTGTTTCATTACATCTATGAACATCTCTGCGTAAAATGTTCACGTTTACCTCACCTTTTCGATTGATGTTACATCTTGACTTCCACATTCTGGGCATTCAGGGTTTTCAACATTGAAACTTTCAAAAAATACGCGTCCGCAATCGCTGCATTTATACTTTACTTGTTCTGGTTCAGTTTCTTCCATACGTGCTCCTCCTTACTATATTATACTACATTTTTCATGATTTTGTCTTGTAGCGTTATACTTGTTTTGTTTTGGTATCATCGACAAATATATGTGGCAGGTTAGAATATGCCCTGTCCCTTTCTTCTTTTGTGCTAAACTCCCACATATATCTTTCCCCAGATCCAGTATAAAAGTAAATACGGTAAGTGCTACTCTTACCGGTTTGCGTGTATTCAATATCTTCTACATCAATTGCTGCGAGGTTGTTTAGATTAGGCCGCAGTTTACTTGTTTTTATGCTTACGTAGTTCATATAATTCCTCCTTATGCTAACATCTCTGTGGAACAGTTTTTCTTAACAAAATACTTTAGGTGTTCTAGAAAGGCATTAAAGCTAGTGTATACATAGCCTCTTGAAAGCTCCGTATTTTTTATTACGTTCTTAACTACAATAGATTTCACCTTTTTAACATTTATTGTGGAATTAATTGCTGCTAACAATTCAGTAGCAAATATCAGGAATTGTGGGTTTATCTGTGCCACATTAGTTATTAAGAACCGTGTTTCTAACATTGACTCTAACATTAATACGTCATTGCATACCTGCAATTGTTTGTGAAAATATTTTCTTCCTTTTGCTGAATGCACAAAAACTTTCACTTTTATACATTTTTTGTTTTCATGATTTTTACAGTCACTATTAATATTGCATGTCAAACACGGGGAACTATCTGAATGTGATAAGTATGACATGCCTTGTCTAACATCAACGCCTTTTAATTCAAGTATTCTCCAGTGCAACTTTTGCCACAACATGCTAAACATTGCAGAACCTTTAGTTGGATCATATCTTTTAATAGTGTACAAAAACGCATCATTGAATGCGTCATTAAGTATCTCATCAGTTATGTTAAACTTTCTAATAAGATACTGCTGATGCGCATCTATCTTTTTTTTGAAGCACTTATATGCTGCATTTTTATCTAACATTCTTCCTCCTTATTAATAACATCAGCGCCTCTTGGAGTAAGCATTCTGCCTTCACTTGTTCTGGCAATATATCCTTTCTGTAGAAGATACGGTTCATAGTTCTGTTTAAACGATTCAATATCTTCATCCATAAGCATGGCAAGTGTTTCTACGCCGACTGGTTTATCCGCGTATTGTTCAGAAAGCTTTCTTAATAAATCAACTTCAAATGCATTAAGTCCTTCATCATTGATGCTGAGCATCTTAAAAGCTTCTGTAGTATCCGTAACAGAGATAAACTGGTTGTTTCTATTAACTGTGACATCAATACTCCTATCAATAAAATTTCTTACCAGCCTGGCTGTTCCTCTAGACCTTTTAGCTATATCTACTGCAGCTTCAGCTGCTATTCTGAAATGTTGTTTTCCAGCCATCTGTTCAGCTATTAAAGCAAGATCTTCAACAGAATACAATTCAAGTCTTGCTGTAATTCTGAATCTACTGAGTAATGGTTTTGGAACCAGGCCAGGCGCTGTTGTTGCTCCAATTAAAGTAAATGGAACTGTAGGAACTGTTACAGTTTTATGGTCAATGCATATATGCATCTTGAACTCTTCCATGGCTGTGTACAAAACTTCTGCTAAGTTAGAAGATAACGCATGTATCTCATCTATAAACAAAACATCATTTGGTCCCAGATTTAAAACTGCTGATATTAGATCTTCTTTCTTTTTTATTCCTGGAGCAAACAGGACTTTACATGTTGAAAATAGCTCTTTTGCTACTTCATTAGCTAATGTAGTTTTACCTACTCCTGCTGGGCCAGATAGCAGCACGTGTCCTAAATTGATCTTGCGTACTCTCGACGATTTAATAGCTGTCTGAAGAATTGATTTAACTATTTTCTGTCCAATGATCTTATCAAACATTATGCTCACCTCACTTTTTTGTTGGAATACTGATACTTTTTCCAGCTGTTGGATTTATACTCCGATAATGTTCCGTCATTATGGTCTACGTAGTCAATAGGATTTTCAATTTGTGCTTGGTTAATAATAGCTTTTTGAATATTCTTACTGATAATGTTCAAGTCTAATGTACACGCTGGGTATGAAACTTCCAAGTCTGAGCATATTAATTGGTCACAGATTTTTTCTACACACTCAGTAAATAAAACAAACTTTAAATTATTTTTAATAATAGTTGACTCAACAATACCGCGTATGAAATCACGTGATAAAATTAACGCTCCGTTATTGGTTTTGATATTATCATTTAAACAGTCATGTATACTGACCCTACTTATACGCTCCACTCCTGCAGGAATGTCTTGAGTTGAGCATGCGTTTCTTACTGCTGCCCATTCGTGTCGTATCATTTCTTCTTCATTTTCTGGGTTCATTTAATCCTCCTATACGGATGTAAAACTGACATTCCTATATGATACACGAATTTCATAAATCTTTCCGGGTGTGATTGTTCCTCAAGGTCAGAATGAATATGTTTACATATTTCAGTATACATGCGTTCACTTAATTCATTTATGTTTATCATACAAGCAGGTACATTAACTTCGGGGCTGTCAACAGATATTAGTTTGTCACATGCAGCTGTTACTACATCATTAATATTTTTATTTTTAAACTTGATATCTGTTTTTAATATTGCTGATTCAATAACTGCTTCCATAAATGACCTAGTCATTTTTAGATTTCCTTTGTTCTGGTCAATGTTATCATTTAAAGAGCTCTTTACCGCTGTCCTAAATTTAGCATCATTGTCATCATTGAAAAACCAATTCGTTGTTGGCCAGGAACTAGAACTACTATAAGTAGTAGTAGGAAGAGGAGCAGTAAGAGTACCGGTGTGTGTATGCGCGATATTTTGTCCCGTTACAGCCGTAGTGCGTACCATTGCATCCTCGGGTGTTGCTTTGCAATCCGACAGGTTTTTTGTAGTTGACATCTGCTCCTCCTATTTTGGTCCAAACCAGTGTTGTCTGTTATTAAATATATCAAATGCTAGCATAAACAATCCTACTGGTTCTCTCCATTTACTTGGCGTCGAAGTTTTAGTAGCATCCTCACTACTTGTATTTATGGTATTTTTCATGAATTTTTCGTATTTAAGTATCAGTGGATATATTTCTTTAAGGGTCACTTTAAACTCAGATTCATGTGATAAAAAGGTTGACTCAAGTTCAGCAACCAATTCTTCTCGGTTGTACACATGTAGTAATCGCTCACGAACCCTAAGGCACCAGGAATAAGCAAATTTGGAAAGCTTGTTTACATATGTGTCTGGCGGAAGTGGATCAGTCATGTGTTCCTCCATATTCAAGCATATATTTTTCTTTCAGAACCATTAACCGATCATCAAAATACCGGTCAATAAAATAGCCTAGGGATGCTGTGCTAAATATAATATCTCCTATTAAGTAGGCCCAATAATTGTTAATTTTAATTATACGAGCCAGATTAATAGCATCTAGAATCTCTAGAGTTTTTGATAAATCATACGTGAATACTTCTTGATGTTTAAGATACAGTGCTTGTACTTCAGCTATAAACCATGCGCTAGCTTCTGTGTTACGTTTAGTTACAACTATATGCGCTCCAATATAATAGCGCGTGTCAGAAAACTCCTTCATAATAGCATCACACCATTCATGAACCGTGGTGTCTCTTTCACTTAATGCAGATTCAGAAGCAGGATCACTTTCTTCAGTTAGCTTCATGACTTACCTCCTTTTCCAGTAAAGAACTCCTTTACTTGAAGTAACGCTACGCCAGTTGCCAGAGTTCCCATTCCTAAGTTAGCCATGTGACGTCCAAGTAGTTTACTCCATAGGAAGTATGTTGAATATAGAGAAATAAGAAAAGAAGCCATAAAGGTTATACATACAGTGATAAAAAATAGCAACGCCGTTATTCCTTCCATGTTAGACACCTCCATTTATTTTGGCCTTAATTTGGTCCGATGTATTGCATAACTTGTCTATTAATGGTTTAGTTTCATTGTCTTCGCGCAGTATCTTTACTGCTATTTCAAATGCACCTACAGTTATTCCTGTATGTTTTATCTTTTCCATTTGGGCACTAATCGTCGGCCAGGCAATATCCCAAAGTTCTATAAGCTGGACAAATAGACTTTCCATGTCTGGAGTTAGGTCCGAGAACATATATGGGTTATTATACCATTCGCGTACAAGAGGTATGGTAGCCTGTCCATTTTTTAGATACGCTTCTTTCACAGTTGTTGATGGAATCATTTTATCTTCCTCTTCGCTAGAACTGAGAAGTTCTGGTTTTTGCGGCGGGTCCATCTTGGTTTCAATTGACCGGAACAACCAGTCATTGAATGACATAAGTCCGTTAATGCATAGCAGGCATATCATGAGCAGGCTAAAACCTACTGAAACAACAATTACTGTCCAAAAGTTAATCCAAAAAAGCGTTCTTATATAGTCAATTATTTGCATGTCCATAATACATCTCCTATACGTCGTTGTTATATGTTACTATTATATGCGTCCATCGCTTCCTGTAATATCTTATTTGCGTATACTATCTGTCGTGCTGTGAGGTTTTGTTTTGGCTTGTTGTTATTTTGTAAGAATACAGCCATTGCGTTCAGTAACTCATTATTGAAGTTTTCATAAAGTCCATTAAGATGCGCGCTAAGCACTCTCTGGGTATATCGTGTTTTATCATCATGTTTATGGTCAAGAAAGGTTTTCATTATTCCGTAAAGCATCTTCTCACCGCTTACTAATATCGCAGCTAAACGTTCGTGCAGTGGAAGATCACTATACAGAAGTTCAAGCTGTTGCATTGTTGAGCATAATATTTCATAATCTTTCGCATTCTCCATTTATTCCTCCTTGTTCTGCTTCAGCAATTCATCTTCCTTTTTTTCAACTCTACTTTCTAATATTTTTTCGTACTCATTGAATCCACGCATATCATTTGAAATGTTCTTCGCATCAACAGGAAGATCAAGTATTAGCGAGGCTATAGCATTAACAGAAGAAGTTCTGGAACGTTTAAAAACAAAATCAATAAACTCAAGAGTGTTTCCTAAGCCCCTGTTATCTGCAAAAAACTTATCTCTTACTGCTGCAACAAATGGTCCAAACACACTAATAAGCTCTTGCTTTAATTCTTCTTCTGCCAGTTTTCTGATTTTGCGATCTAGCATATTTCCTCCTTTAGTTTAAGGTGTCTGGTTTCGTACACTCCTTAGCTTTATCAACTAACCTGTTTATAGTCTCGTCAAAATCAATGGAACTTTCTTTTGTTACTACTAACATTAAATGTGCGCACGCGAGAACTAAATGTTCAAATGTTATTTTATCAGAACTGTCTATCCTAACATCTCTATA
>Ga0172381_10002538_pt1 | contig 20126 bp, 17 predicted proteins | sample Leawel6488metaG_FD_119754 | JGI IMG/M metagenome (GOLD analysis project Ga0172381, IMG submission 119754) | Leachate microbial communities from a municipal landfill in Southern Ontario, Canada - Leachate well 64-88 metaG | ecosystem: Engineered > Solid waste > Landfill > Unclassified | place...
CGGCCAGCGAATGATCTCCCCAGCCATAGGCGGTATTCCAGTTGCTCACATTGGTACCGGTAATTGCGGCGGCAGTAGAAGACGCATAGATTGGATCGGTTTCCGCGGTCAGATAATCTTGCAAATTTGAGATTTGGTTTTCAGTGATGGAAATACCGGTGGACTTGTTCCAGCCGATAAACACCGGATCGGTTTCGGTGTACGCAGTCAGATAATTTCCCAAAAGCTGGTAGGTGGAGCTGGCGGTGCCCGGAGTTAGATAATCGGTATCGGCGGCAAGCAAACTTTGTTTTGCGTCCAGCGCAGCTTGCAAATCAGTTTGGCGGGCAAGGGCACCAGTAATGTCTCCCCACGCGGCCGCCAGATTGGCCGGAATGCTAAAACTCTGGCCCACGGAATAATTGGGCCGATCCGAATCCAACTGGCGCAAAAGCTGTTCTACCTTGGCCTTGGTGCTTTGGTCGATAATGACGGTATTGGTATTGTTGGTTACCGTATGGATAGTCTGAATCTCCCGCACCGGATTGATAATTTGCGTAACCGGCGGCTTGTTCGCTTGGGCGATCGTCATTTGATCGATCCTAGCCTGCGATAACTGATTGATATTTGTTTCTGTTTGCGCTTGCCCGGTTTGCCCCGGGGTTACCCGCGCGTTTTCTTGCGGGGGTCGGTCCCCCGCAACATTCTGATTGCCGGTATTGCTTTCTCCCGCCGGAACGACGGGACAATTAAATCCGAAAAAACATTGGATACTGTTAAAAATCGACGCCAAACTGGCCGGATTGAAAATTTCCGTCCGAACAATGGCCGCGCCTTCGGCAAATTGCCGCGGCACCGCGCCAATGCTCCCCGCCACGCCAACAACAAAATCGCCAAAATCAGCCCGGGCAATCATTGGCGCGACAAAACAACACAAAATAACCAAAAATAACCGGGCTATTTTTACCAAAAATTGCGTTTTTTGATTGTATTGCTTTTGCTCCATATTCTATGTTGCCGAGAATAGGAATTCATTATTCTAAATTATACCACAAATACAAACACAGCCCCACCGTGAATAACTAAAAATATGCGCCAATTTTTTGGTGCATATTTTTTATAACAAATTCAATGCAATTACATTTATTCAGTTATCACCCGCAGCAATTCTTCAATCGATGTCAATCCCTGCACCGCCTTGATGAACCCGTCCTCGAACATCGTGATCATCCCCTCTTCGCGGGCGGCTTCCTGCACCATGTCGGCCGTCGAGTTTTTAATGATCAAGTCTTTTATTTTCGGCGTCGCCATCAGCACCTCGTGGATGCCAACTCGGCCGTGGTAACCATCAGGACAATCTTTGGTAGGTTTGGGCCGCCAAAACGGAATCGTTTTCCAAGTCGCCTTGGCCGGGACGATACCCTCTTTTTTCATGATCAACAGGATCTTGTCGGCGTCGCAATAATGGCCCAAATGCTCGATATCGGCCTCTTTGAGGTGGTATTCTTCTTTGGCTTCGCCCAAACACCGGATCAGCCGCTGGGCAATAATAACATCAATAGTCGACGCGATCAGGAACGGCTCGGCTTTCATATCGATCAAACGGGGAATCGCGCCGCCCGCGGAATTGGTATGCAAGGTCGAAAGCACCAAGTGGCCGGTTAGAGCCGCGTTGATCGCCAGTGCCGCGGTTTCATTGTCGCGGATCTCGCCCACCATGATGATATCCGGATCCTGCCGCAAAAGCGTGCGCAACCCGGACGCAAACGTCAATCCGATCTTGGCATTGACCTGCGTCTGGTTAATGCGCGGCATCTGGTATTCGACCGGATCTTCGACAGTCGAAATATTCACCCCGGGTTCGTTTAGAATGTCCATCATCGAATAAAGCGTGGTGGTCTTGCCCGACCCGGTCGGACCGGTCATCAGGATCATACCCATGGTTTTTTTAAGAGCTTTACTGATCCTTTCCAGGCCAAGACCATAGAAACCAAGTTTTTCCAAAGAAAAAGCTTTGGCGCTTTCCGATAAAAGGCGCATCACAATCTTTTCGCCGTGAAAAATGGGCAGGGTGGAAACGCGCAAGGAATAACGCCAATCGTCGCCCTCAACTTTGAACCGGCCGTCCTGCGGCAGGCGGCACTCATCCAATTTAAGGTTTGAAAGCACCTTGATGCGGGCCGCGATCCCGGGCGCGGCGGCGCGCGGCAGCGTCATGGCATCATGCAAGATGCCGTCGACGCGATAGCGCACAATTACATCCTTTTCCGTCGGCTCGATATGGATATCCGACGCTCCCTCCAAAACCGCATGCTTTATCAGAGTATCGACGATCCGGATCACCGGCACCTCTTCGGCCGCTTTTTTAAGATCCCCGCCCTCCCCGGCCGCCGGGACGCCGTCGCTATCCTTGAGCATTTTCACGCCGGCTTCTTCTTCCAGGGAAATCTTTCCGGGAGCCCCGACCAAGTCGCCCACTTCGGCCTCAAGCGTCTTTTGATATTGAAGGATCGCGTTCTTGATCCCCGCGGCATTGGTCAGCCGGGGTAAAACGATCAATCCGGTGGTTTTTTTAATAAACTCAATAATGCGCAAATCTTCGGGATCCAGCATCGCCACTTCCAGCGAATCCGCAGTACGTCGGAACGCGACGATATTGTTTGCCCGGGCGATCTGCTCGGGAATAAGACTCAACACCTCAATCGGGACAACGTCCCTTTCCAGATTCACGAACGGGATGCCCAGGATATAGGCCTTCATTTTCAAAAGCTGCTCATGATCAATGAGCTTGCGTTCAATCAGGATGTCATCGACCCGCTGTTTGCTTTTGGCGGCCTCTTTGACGCAATCCTCGAACTGGTCGGCGGACACCAAGTTGGCATCAACCAGGAATGCTTTTAATTGTTGGGTTTCTACCCGCATGTGAATTTTTGACCCTAATTAACAAAATAACCCCCGAAAAATTTCTGTGTAACAAAATATTTCCACGCGACCGCGCAGCGAAGACCGACTATTCGTTTATTCCAATAAAAAAACATGGGGGGCGTTACGGCTCGGAAGTAAGTATTTTTTCAACCACCGTAAAAATGTCTTTCAGGCTTTGGTCGCTTTTTACCAGATAAGTGGTCACCCCGTATTCCAACACCTTGCCAATATCTCCCATCTCGGAAAGGTTGGTCAGTATCACTACCGGAATCGACGCCGTTACTGCGTCCGCCTTAAGGTCTTTTAGAACCTCAAAACCATTCCGCTTGGGCAAAATAAGATCCAGAAGGATAAGATCCGGCTGGCGCGTTTTGGCCGCATTTAAACCAAGCTCGCCGTCGAGCGCCGAAATAACCTCATAGCCCCGGGTATTCAAAAATTCACTAACGGCCTTTTGCATCACTGCCTCATCCTCGATGAACAATATTTTTTTAGCCATATATCTAAAGAGCTCCCCCGGCTCTGATTAAAAACAAAGTTATTACTTTTGGTCGGCCAACGGCTTAAGTGTTGGCAACTTAAACCAAAACGTCGCACCTTTGCCCTCGCAACTGAAAAATCCCATCTTTCCTCCCGATTTATCAATGATATTTTTGGCGATATAAAGCCCCAATCCGGACCCGCTGGTTTGATAGCGGCGCACATTGTCGGCCCGGAAAAATTTCTGGAAGATGTACCTTTGCTCATCCTTGGGAATACCAATCCCGTTATCCTGGACCGAACAGGTGACATACTTACCGTCCCGAGTTAACTTGATAACGATCTCCCCCTGCTTGCCTCCGATGGGGCTGCCAATATAACGGATTGCGTTATAGAGAAGATTTTCCAGTACTTGCAAAGTCTGAAACGGATCGCTGACCACCCGGGGTAATCCGGATTCGATATCGGCGATCATTTTTATATTCGACGATTTGGCCAGCGGATCGAATTCGGTTATCAAGTCGCGCACCAGGTTTTCCATCGAAAATTCTTCCTTTTTCAAAACAAGCTTGGTCGCTTCAATACGGGAAACCGTGAGCAGCTCGCTAACCAGTTTTTGCATCCGCTCCAAATTTTCTTTCAGGATTTTATAGTATTCGGCCTCCTTGTCCTCGGTCTTGCCCAGTATCCCCGACATCAATATTTCCACGATCCATTTCAGATTGGTTAACGGGGACCGGATCTGATGCGACACGATACTAATAAACTCGGTCTTTAAACGGTTAGTCTCCGCCAACTGCTCAAAACTCTGCACGATGATAAAAGAAATCACCAACAAGATTATTGTCATCCCGATTACCACCAGCGCCACCATTTCCGGATCGCTATTATATCGGATGCCGATAAAATATGTCGATACCGTGGTAACGATAATTGCAATTCCCATCGCCGTGAAAAGGAATTGCGGACATTGTCGCAGCGGCACGCCGTATTTTTTGCATTGCGCGATAATGTCCAATTGTTCGACAAATGCTTTAATGGTCTTGTTCATTTAAAAAAATATATATCCGACGCTAACTCCAATGCTCTCTTTTCATTATACAAGCAAATTATAGCGACGCAAAACCAAGGCTTTAAGCCTTGGTTTTTTATTGCGCGCGCCGGCGCAAGAATCGATGAGCGGGCCGCTCATCGATTTTCGATGAAACGAGCCTCGCTCAAACTAAAAAAGCCCTACGAGACTGTCTAAAAACTATATCCAACTGCAATTTCCATATTCCGGCTACGCCAAATTCGTCAGTCGGCGGCAGACTTTGAGCCAAGTATGCCTTCCTCGTTTTCGAGAAACGAGACCGCGGGCGAACCTTTCTCATTTGGCTCGCGCGGAATCTGAAAATTTCGTTCTGGAAATAGTTTTTAGACAGCCTCTCAAAGGCTTTTTTAACTTGAGCGGGCAACGGGATTTGCACCCGTGCCGAAACCTTGGAAGGGTTTCGTGCTGCTGCTACACTATGCCCGCCTTCGGTACGCAGTAGCGTTCCTACGGCGTGGCAAAGCCCGCTGCAGGAATGCGTAGGCGACCTTCGGTACGCAGTAGCGTTCCTACGGCGTGGCAAAGCCCGCTGCAGGAATGCGTAGGCGACCTTCGCAATAACATCTTCCCCCTGTCGGGGTGCTCGGACTCGAACCGAGATTAAATCCTCCCAAAGGACTCGTGCTGCCGTTGCACTACACCCCGTTACGCACCCCGCGTCGGATACGGCGCCGTTTAACAGACCCATATTAACGCCTAAATTTGATCAAGTCAATCCAAGCAAAGCGGGGGACGGCATTACCTGCCGTCCCCCGAGACAAAACATTTTTGGTAATTACCGGGCGTATTCGGTAATCCGCGTCTCCCGAATCACATTCACCTTGATCTCGCCCGGATAGCGCAGCTCTTCTTCGATGCGCTTGGCAATCTCCTTGGCCATCTTCTTGGCCCCCCAGTCATCGACTTCTTTGGGCCGAACAAATACCCTAATTTCGCGACCCGCCTGCAACGCCCAGGCCTTCTCCACCCCGCCAAACGACGTGGCGATACCCTCCAGCTCTCCAAGCCGCTTGAGGTAATTCTCAACCGTATCCTTTCTGGCTCCCGGCCGCGCGCCCGAGATCTGATCGGCCGTCTGGACGATAATCCCCTCAATGCTTTCATAAGGAAACTCCTCGTGGTGCGACCTCATCGCGTGAACCACTACCTGGTCAACGTTAAATTTCTCCAAAATTTTTACGCCAATTTCCACATGCGAACCTTCGATCTGCTGATCCACGGATTTACCGATATCGTGCAACAATCCGGCTTTCTTGGCAATCTTTACGTTGGCGCCCACCTCGGCGGCGATCGCCGCGGCCAAATGGGAAACTTCGATTGAATGCAGCAAAACATTCTGGCCGTAACTTGTCCTGAACTTCAACCGCCCCAACAGCTGGACCAGCCGCGGATTCATATCAAGAATATTAACATCATAGCAAGCTTGCTCGCCCGCTTCCTTTATCTGCGTCGCAATCTCCTCCTCGGCGATCTTGACCGTTTCTTCGATCCGGGCGGGCTGGATGCGCGAATCCTGGATCAATTTTTCTAAAGCAATCTTGGCAATCTGGCGCCGCGTTGGGTCAAAACCCGAGATCACCACGGTCTCCGGAGTTTCATCAACAATGATTTCCACCCCAGTCAGTCTTTCCAGCGTCCGGATATTGCGGCCTTCTTTCCCAATTATCCGGCCCTTAATATCGTCGTTAGGCAAACTTACTACCGAAGTGGTCACTTCCTGCGCTTGGGACAATGCAAATTTCTGGATCGCACCCACCAGGATCTCACGCGCCCGTTTCTTGAACGGCTCCATCCCTTCGGTTTCCAATTCGCGCGTCCGGTCCAGCAAATCTTTTTGGTACTCCCGCTCCATCGTATCGAGCAACTCCTGGCGCGCATCCGTTTTTGACAGGCCGCCCACCCTTTCCAAATTTTCCACCGCCTGCCGGTGCAGCTCCTCGAGATTTTCCTTTAATGCCTTCAGTTTTTTAATTTTTTCCTGGAATTCTTTTTCATCCGCATCAAACTGCACCATTTTTTGCTCAAGGGTGCTCTCCCGTTTCAATATCAGGGTTTCGGTTTTGGTCAGTTCCCGGCTGCGCAGCTGGATTTCCTGGCGCGACGCTTCCAGCAATTTCTGCGATTTTGATTGGGCCTCTTCGGACACCTTGGCCGCTTCGGCCTTGGCTTTCGCCAACTTATTGGCGATATTCTTTTCTATTGTACCCGCGCGCTTGGCCGCCAGCATTTGCCGGGCATAGTACCCCAGACAAGCGCCCAACGCCAGAATAAATACCAGCGCGACGATCGTTGTTAATTCCATAGATTTTACCTCATCCGAACCGGAACGCGCTCTGTTCGATCATAAATTGCCACCATCCGCAAACTAAAAATGCCTGGCGCACGATCTTGAATCGCCGCTTCCGGTACGAGAGATGTTTTAATTAGCCTTAATTTGCCGCATTCCCGAAATAGAGCATGGGGCAATCCGCCCGATGCTGCCACAAAACCGCGCTCGCGGCAATGGCAACTACTCGACGATCCCGGCAAATGCCTTTGAGAGATCGGCATATAGATTGTCGACCATCATACTTACCGGGTTGACTTCCTGCCATTTGGGCAGGCTCTTACCATTGAAATTTATTATCTGGCAATTTGTCCTGGAAGCATCATCGCTAATTTCCAGTTTTAAAATATTGCTTTTGCCGGCAGTAAAACTCGCGCCGGTTCCCGTGCCTCCGTCAATATCACTCCCATCGATCGTAAACGACCACTCGCGGGAATCTATCTGAGTAGCGCTTTCCGACGCTTCCGAATGTTTGGCAAGGGCCGCGCTATCCGTCACGAAGATCTTCTCTTCTTTCATCACCTTTTTCTTGAACCCGGTCGATTCGCAATCGATCCAAACCGGATCGGCGACCACCGCCGGATCATCAAGCGAACACATAAAAGCGGCATCTGCTTCTTGCCTTATCTCAATATCATGTTCCGACACATCTGTAAGTCCCAAACTGCAATCGGAATTATTGCTGGCCCGGGGCACATCACTCACTCTTAATCTCAAAGTATAGTCTCCCGCGGGAACACTTCCGTCAAATGTCAAAGTTTGTCCTCCGTCCCAGGGACCGCTTTCGTAAACAACCGTATTGGAACCGTTGACCAGCTCCCACTTCGTACAGAAGTCCCCAGTTGAAACATTGTCCACCCTATACGCGCAAGTCGGACAATCTCCGGACGGCGTATACATGATCCACGTAGAATTCGGGTCGGAATCGCAATATCCCATGGACCCGACTTCGCCCGGACAATTGCCGCCGCATTCCATCGCGGCCACCGGGCCAAACGTTACCGCAGTATGCACCTTATAAGATGCATTTGCCACGCAATTCGAACCATTACAATTCGTACTGTTAAGATTCACCCAACCGACAACTCCGGTCGTTGCATCCGCCGAGCCGGTCATCCAACCGTGAAAATCACCGTTGGAACCGATATAACTGCCGTCAAGTTTTATAAAACCGTCCCAGCCGCCGCTGTTTGAGGCTTCATCCCGGGCGGCAATCGCCCGCGCCCATCCGCTCAAATAATAATTACCGCCCGACGCCACCGTACTCACGCTTGCCGCGCAAGTTCCCAACGGGCATCCGGCCACATCAGCCGCATTGAAACTTATCCAGCCGATGTTCTCGGACCAAGCATAGCCCGACATCGCGCCCGTAGATTCATTGACCCCCACGCCATAATCTTTTGCGCCGCCGCCTCCGGGAACGCCGTCGATGGTTTCGTTATTGAAACTTATCCAGCCGATGTTCTCGGACCAAGCAAAACCGCCCACATTATCTTCATTGACCGCCAAAACCGCGGTCGCGCAAATAACACCGACTAACGAGAAAAAAACAAGGGACAATTTTGCCGATAGGCGTTGACGATTGATCATTTTAAGGATGTTGGCCCCGCGCGATATTATTTTACGCGTTGCGATTTTCGTTGTTGCCCGAGGCAACAACGACGGTTTTTTAAACCTTTTTGCAGTTTTACTGCCTTTAAAAAATCTTACCACACCCCGAAATTATGCACAACAACTACGCCTTGGTTTTTATCACTTCGTCAATTATCCCATATTCCTTGGCTTCCGACGCTGTCAGATAAAAATCCCGGTCGGTATCGTGTGAGATCTTTTCGATCGGCTGATTGGTATGCTTGGCGATAATGGCATTCAAAGATTCCTTAATCTTAATAATCTGCCGGGCATTGATCTCGATATCTGACGCCACGCCTTCGGCGCCGCCGGCAACCTGGTGCAACATGATCTCGGAGTTAGGCAGTGCAAACCGCTTTCCTTTAGTCCCCGAAGCCAACAACACCGCCCCCATCGACGCGGCCATGCCAACGCAAACCGTCGACACCGGGCATTTGATATATTGCATCGTGTCGTAAATCGCTAAACCCGCGGTTACCGAACCGCCGGGGCTGTTGATGTAAAGTTGGATATCCTTCTTATCATCCTTAGAGGCTAAAAACAGGAACTGGGCGATAATCGAATTGGCGGTCGAATCATTTACTGGCCCGCCCAAAAACACGATCCGCTCTTTTAATAAGCGGGAATAAATATCGTAAGCCCGTTCCCCGTATTGGGTTTTTTCAATAACTGTTGGTATAAGATTCATGCAATTAAGTTCCAAATCACAAATCCCAATCCCCAAATAATGTTCAATTCCTAATTTTTAGATTAAAATATTGAAATTTATTTGGACTTTGTTGCTCTGTGCTTGGAATTTAAGCTTTTTTAAACAAGCTGTCGATGTACTCGAAAGTTTTCTCGTTTTTGAGAGTCTCACGATAATATTCCTTGATCTGGCCGTTCTCCGGGCCATCATCTTCACCGGCGTCTTCCTGATCTCCGCCGGCACCCTTGTCTTTTTTCATCGCCGCGGTAATTTCCTCGTCGGTCGCCTCGACCTTCTCCATCTTGGCAATCTCCTGGAGGATAATGTAATTCTTTATCCGCACCTCGTTATCCTTGGCCATTGATTCGCGCATCTCAACTTCGGTTTTACCCAGTTTGGCCAGGTAATCTTCAAAACTCATATTCAATGTTTGAGGAGTCCTTTCCTTCAGTTGGTGCATCATTTTTTCCGTCTCGCGCTCCACTAAAACCTCGGGAATTTCCACCTCGGTCTTTTGGGCGATCGCCGCCAGCGCATCTTCGCGCAAATGCTCGCGCATGTGCCGCTCTTTCTCCATCTTCAGACGCTTGGTATCCTCTTCGGTCAGCTCCACCTTCTTGAGTTCAAACCCGCCCGCAATTTGTTTGTAATCGGGAAGTTTGGCCTCCGGGTAAACCGCCACCGTCGCCTGGTACTCCAAAGGATTGCCCTCGGCCAACTTCAAAACGGCAATTTCCGGATAACCCAGCGGTTCCAAATTATTCTCCCGGACCACGGTCGGAAAAGTCGCCTCAACCGCCAATACCGCGGCACGATCAAGAAGTTTGGCTTGACCCACCCGGCCCTTCACCATGTCCTTGGGTGCCTGCCCCGGACGGAATCCGGCGATCTGGGTCTCTTTGGTAAACTCATTTAGCGCTTTTTCGACAAAAACCGAAAAATCTTCGGCCGGTACTTCAACTTTCACTTCCACTTTCGATTTGGGTAATTTTGTTACGGTAATCTTGTTCATTTCTTTTATTCTTGGTTCAGGATTTTTTAATCTTTGTTCAACTTCCGCAGGGATGCCGTCGCGTCTGGACGCGGTATTATTCTTCCTCGTCTAATATCACATCCTTGGCTTTTTTCTTGCTCTTGGCGGCAACTTTTTTTACCGCTTTAACCGCCCTTTTTTCTTTTTTTACCTTTACCGCGGGAACCTTTTTATCTTCCTTGGTATTGGCAACCTCGCTCACGGTTTCCGGCTCCGGTTCTTTGGCGGCTTTGGCCGCATTTTCGGCCGCCTCTTCTTGGGCGAACTGCTCCAGCGCCTCCCCGATATTTTCCGGGCTGCGCACATCAATCTTCCACCCGGTCAATTTGGCCGCCAGCCGCACATTCTGGCCATCCTTGCCAATCGCCAGCGAAAGCTGGTCGTTGGGAACCACCGCCAGCGCCTTGTTCTTGGGCAAAACTTTCACTTCCATGATCTTGGCGGGCGACAAGGCATTGCTAATATATTTCTGCGGTTCGTCGGAATATTCAATAATGTCGATTTTCTCGCCGCCCAGTTCATTGATCACCGCGCTCACGCGAGTACCCCGCTGGCCCACCGCCGCGCCAATCGGGTCAATCCCTTCCATATTCGACGCCACCGCGATCTTGGTACGCGACCCCGCCTCGCGGGCGATCGATTTCACCAACACCTGGCCAGCGCCGATCTCGGGCACTTCCAATTCAAAAAGCTTGGACACGAATTTCGGATAAGCACGCGACAAAAAGATGATCGGCCCCTTGGAAGTTTGCTCCACCTTTAGGACAAACGCTTTCAGGCGCTGGCCGGGGCGGTAAAATTCGCCCGGAACCTGCTCTTCGCGGTTTAACACGCCAATAGTCTTGCCGATATCCATAAACGCTGTCCTACCCTCCAAGCGCTGCACGATCCCGGAAAGTATTTCGCCTTCTTTCAACTTGAAATCGGCAAAGATAGTTTCCTTCTCCGCCTCGCGAATCTTCTGGATAATCACCTGCTTGGCAGTCTGCGCCGCGATCCGGCCAAAATCCTGCTTCTGTTCCAAAACTATCTTGATCTCATCGCCAATCTTAACATTATCGTCTTCCTTGCGGGCCTCATCAAGCATTACGTACTTTTCCGGGTTGAATTTAATCTTTTCCGGCTTTGCCTCGCCGGCTTCACCCGCCGCAACTTCCGCGGGCGCGGAAACAAACCCCCCTTCAACCGCTTTTTCCTTCATTTCTTCCAACTCGGCTTCGGTAAAGATCATCGACTCATCGACTACGGTCTTTACCTGCCAAAACTCGGCCTTGCCGGTCTTAGGATCAAGTTTTGCCTTGATCACCTGGCTCTTTTCGCCGTATTCCTTCTTATATGCGGCGGCCAGCGCGGTCTCAATGCTTTCAATGATCTTTTCCGCGGCCAACCCCTTTTCCTGCGATATCTGCGATACCGCGGATGCAAACGATTTTAAATCCATAGATAGTCAAATCCCAAGCTCCAATATCCAATTTCCAAATAACATCCAATCGCCAAACATTTAAAAATTAAACGCTAGATATTGAAATTTATTTGGACTTTGATGCTTGAATCTTGGTACTTACGGCTTTTATTTAAAACTAATGTCCGATTCTTCATCGGACTAAATAAATCATAGCAAGTCTTTGCAGCTTGTCAAATCCAAACCGCCCCAAATTCAAGCCGAATCCCGCCCAAAAACAAAAACATGCCCAACGGCATGTTTCCATTCTCGCTCCCGATAACCTTTAAAATCAAAACGAAAAATAATGGTCGCCCCGGATTATTATGCCGCCAGCGCGTTTTGGATATCGCCGTCGGACCAGCCCGACTTTTTGAGCTCCCCGGAAATTATATCGTCGCCAAAACCGGCTTCCCTTGATTGCTTGACATACGCCGCCACCCCCGGATCAACCGTAACCGCCGGCATCGGATCTGCCGGTAAAATAACAGGCTCCGCAGCAGGCTCTGCGGGCTGCGGTTTTGGCTCGGGTTCAGGATTAGATTTTTGCGCGGAAATTATCGGAGACATTGTTGCGGCCGGTTTTGGATTTACAAAAGGTTTTTCCTCCGAAATCTTAATCTCCCTGGCCGCGCCGCTAGCAACGCGACCGGCCTCGATATGAAGGTTTTGGCTATCGGTTTTAGTGCTATTTTTTATTATCTTTTCCATCTCCCCGCGCTGGACGCTTTCCCGGGCCGCTTCTTCCAGCATCATATCTTCCAGGTGATTAATTTCCTTTTCTTTCCCCTTCATCTTCTTGCCCAGCCGCGCCACCAAAAAGATCAGGGCTGCAAACACCAGCATACCCGATCCGATTATCGCCCATCCCAGGTAACCGACGCTCCTGGACCATTCCTTCATTTCGCCCCACCAATTATCGATTGATTCTCCCTTGGCGATCATTGCATTGCAATTCTCGATATAAGGATCAATGTAACTGTCTGCGCCGAAATTACTGTTGGTCTCCTTGGCCATATTAAATACCTCGATCGCCTTTTTGCATCTTTTGTCCCGCGCAAGGACAAGAGCAGCCTTAAAATGCGCGCCGTATTCCCCGGGAATGCTTTCCACGGAAACGTCCTCTAGAAATTTTTCCCCGACTTCCATCGGTATGGAAAAAGCAAAGTTATCCCCGCTTTGCAGATCACCTTGGGTTTGATAGGTCACGATCCCGATTGCCTCGCCATTATCGTCGATCATCGGACTGCCGCTGGAACCCTGGGAAACCTTGGCGTCGAATTGAAGGATCTTAAAATCTTTATTATCTGATTCTTTGATGGCGCTGATGACCCCCTGACTGAAAGTCGGTTCGATAAAATTTTTCCGATTAAACTCGGCCGTCGAAGGAAACCCGAAGACATATATCTTGGCTCCGACATTAAATTCCTGGGACGCCGCCAATTTAACCGCTGGCAAATTATTTTCTTCTATCTTAATAACCGCGACATCCCGGTTATCATCCGAAAAATTATCGTTAACCCTTACGATCTCAGCCGGAAAACCGTTCTTTAGCAATTCCTCCATACTCTCGTCTTTTGAAGTGGGATTAATAACCACTATCTTCTTGTCGATCTTAAAATTGGTTTTGGCGGCAACCTCCCTATACACTTTATCCCCCAGGTCCGTTAAGGCCTGCTCGTCCTTGCCCAACTCGGCTAATTTCGCCGGATCCATATCATAAGCCTCGACGGTAACAACCTTGCCGATTATCTCGGCCAATACATAGCGCTTGATCGTTTCATCGGAAACCACATGCGCGTTGGTCAAGATGTAGCCGTCGGGGTTGATAACAAAACCGCTTCCCATGATTGGTGTCTCCAGCTCTATTGGCAAAGATTCGTAATCGCTTAAAAATTCTACCGACCTGTTATCAAGGTCGATACCAAACGCCGGGATCTCCGCTTCAAATTTTACGGTCTGAACAATCCTCACCACCGACGGTTTGACCAGATCCACCAATTCTTCCTGGGTCAGCGCAAACTCTTCTTTTTTATCCGAAAAGACCGAGAACAAAGAGGCGGTCAGCATTCTTTGGGGGAAATCACCCCACGCCGCCGACGAAACCGCGGCTACGGCTACCGCGGAAAATATGGCAAAAATTGCCGAATATAAAAAATTATTGTTCATCTTGTTGCGGCGCGATCTTTAAGAAATTTTCCATTATTTAATGTTACCATAAAAACCATTCCCCTTATTTGTCATGTGGATAAAAAAATTCCTGATTATGATGAGAAACGCAAAAAAATTAACCTTCTTTCCCTGAGCGTTTCATTTTTTCCAAAAGTTTAGCGCTATTAATTTTTACTGCCCAAAACCCGGTAAAATTTTTCTTAAATTGGTCAAACGTAAGCTCAACAAGTTTGAATGTGTCGTGCGGGTTTCCAAGAGTGATTACTTTTCTCTTCGCATCAACTCCGGCAACTGAATAATGATGAGCTGAAAAAATTTTGTCTTTGACGCCTTTTATTTTTATCTTTCCGCCACAATTATATAGCTCAGCGGTCGCAAGATACAAACCACTGTCCCAATTTTCCAGGCAATGATCCAACCGCGCCATACATTCTTCGTTGATTAGGCTTAATCTACCGTAATTTCCGGCTTCTCTTGCCGCTTCACTTTCGGTTTTCCAGTTAGCTTCAACTCCGCATTTTTCAAATAATTCGCCGCCAAACAACACCAAAGTATCATCGCCTTTAATTCCTTCGGTCATCCTTCTCTCGGTACCGCTAATAGGACCTTTGATTTTTTGGGTAGCCTCCTTATTGTTAGATAAAATAAAAGCCGCTTCCAAAGCTTGCACTCCCTCCAGGGATTTTATTGGTCCGATCATTGGCCGTGGGTCAACCGATCTAAAAGACCCCTTCTTAAGGAAGGAACTGTTCCATTGTAAAGAGAAATCTTTTGGGGAAATTTCGACTGTTCGGCCACTTTCATTTATAAACGGCATTCTTAACTCCCATGATTTTTCAGATTTCCTACCGGAAGAATGGCGTACAAAAAATTCAAACCAATCACAACAGCTTAACGCATGAAGACCCGCAAGCCCTCCGCAATTGCCAACAGCCTGCTGCTTGAAATAAACTCCGGCTTGGCCTTCCGGCATAAAATAAGTATTAAATTGCTCTTTTGTCATTTTTAAATCCCCCCGTTCCAAAATCCGGTCGCGTATCTTTTCCGCTTCCACGAGAAGCAATCCTTCTTTCTCTTGTTCAGTTTTTAACTCCTTTCTTACTCTGTTATATTTTTCGTTTTCGCAATAACTTTCCGGGATTACGTTGGGTAACTCTCGCGTCGACAACCCGAGGCCTTCTTTCAATTCATCAAGTCGGGGAATCACCTTCTGCTCGCTAATCTTTCTCAACCGATTTATTAATCCCAGCTTCTCTCCAGACGAAACCATTTGGATATCATTTGTCCCATCTCCTTCATAAGGCTCAATAATCTCCTGTTTTTCAAAATTTTATGATTCCATATCTTTCGGAAATTTTCCGGTTAATTTCGATTTGTTATGCTAGGTATATATTCAAATATATACCTAATCCGCACATCTCCCAAAATTAAACCTCCAAGCAACTGTCAGAGAATTTTTACTATAAGCTATCGGATATTGACTAAAAACCACCCCCAAGGGGGTGGTTTTTCTGTGCCGAGGTCCGGAATCGAACCGGAATATGACGATTTTCAGTCGTCCGCCGTGACCGACTTGGCTACCTCGGCGTTACACGCCGCCCAAAAATACGACTACCGGCGTTACACGCCGCCCAAAAATACGACTACCGGCATGGATAGTGATTAGTTGATGAGAAGTGAGTCAATGAGCAAAGCTCAAAAACACAAACTCGAACATATCTTTCATATCAGAAATTAGGGATTTTGTCCACCAATTCAAAAAGAAAGAGGATTATCCTGTTTTAATCCTCCTCGCTCCGCATCGGACATTTAATAACGCCGGATACGCTGTAATTGTTACCGCGATACTGCGCAAAACGGCTTTCCTCAAATGATATTACCAACTCGCACCCCGGGTTATTACAACGGCACTCCAGCGCGGCTCCATTTGCCGAATTCCAGGATGACAACTTGTGACCCGATTCTTCCATTAAGGCCCGGATATATTTTCTCCGCCCGTAATCAGTCTCGACAAGGGTACACCATACAACCGGGCCGATGTTTCCGTCATGGAAAGACAACTTCCAGCCTTTTTTTAAATATCTATCTACCAGCTCTTGCCGCTCGCAGGGATTTACTATTACCGGAATCACAATCTTCCTTTTCCGATCATCAGGATGATCCTGGTGCGGGATATATCCAGCAAGAAGAAAATACCCCCCGATAACTCTATCTAATGCATCAATGCCGCATCCGTCTTTCAATAGTGCCTCAAGTTCCTTTGGCGAAATTACCATTAAAACCACCTCACTTTTATATCTTTCCCGTAATGTTGAATAATACTACCAGATAACCATAGTTTCGCAACTCTTATTTCAATTCAACCATTTTTTTTTAAGTTCCGCGAAACTCTCGTCTTTAATGCTTTCGCGAACCTGCTCCATAAGACGCAGCATAAACCACAGATTGTGGATCGTGGCCAAACGGAAATAGGCCAGCTCCCGCGCCAGATATAGATGCCGCAAATAAGCCCGCGAGTAATTCCGGCAGGTAGGACAGCCGCAGGCTGGATCGATGGGCCCGACCTCCTCTTTATGGACAGCCGAAGAAATATTAATGCGGAATTTGTTTTCCCGCTTACCCCCCGATTCGGGCAGGATATAGAGATTGGCCCGGCGGGCAATGCGCGTGGGCGCCACACAGTCGAAAGTATCGATACCCCGCCCAACGCACTCGAAAATATCGTCGATCTCGCCGATACCCAATAAATGACGCGGTCGGTTGTCGAGTTGCGGGATCACCCACTCCAGAATTTCGTGCATGTCGCGTTTGGTATTCCCCAGCGACCCGCCAATGGCAATCCCGTCGAACGGTAACGCCCCGATCGCCTTCACGCTCTCGTCGCGCAAGTCGCGGAAAAATCCCCCCTGTACTATCCCGTAAATCGCCTGGTCCTTATTGTGGTATTCCAACGACTTCTTGGCCCAATCATGGGTACGCTCCATCGCAATTTTGGTGTAGGCTTTGTCCGACAGCGGCGAAGTGCACTCGTCAAACGCCATAATAATATCCGTGTCCAAGCTTGATTGGATCTCCATGGATCGCTTGGCGTCAAAAAAATGAAGCGACCCGTCATAGATAGAACGGAATTCGACTCCCTTATCGGTGATCTTGGTCAGGTTTTCTTTAGGGGCTTTGGGGGTATTACCGATCTCCTCAACACTGGCGCTTTCTTCCGGAAAAAAATTGCCGATTTTGCCAATGTTATGTTCCCGCGCCAACCCCAAAGAAAACGCCTGGAACCCGCCCGAATCCGAGAATAGCGGCTTGCCAAAATTCATGAACTTGTGGGTCCCGCCCAACCGCCCGATCAATTCGTCGCCGGGCTTTAAATGCAAATGGTAAGTATTCACCAGCCCGCATTGCGCCCCCAGCATTTTCAGGTCGGCCGAATCCAAAGCCCGCACCGACGCCAAAGTCGCCACCGGCACAAAGTGCGGCGTCTCAATATCCCCCCTCCGGGTATGGATTATCCCCGCCCGCGCGGCGGTATCCCGATCCTTTTTTATAATTTCAAAATTAAATTCGGCCATCGTTAAAAATAATACTTCAATAATTCCCAATTTGAGTATATAGCACGGATAAAAAAAAGAGTACATACGGACTGACTCCATACATACCCTAACCCGGGATTATTTTATACCCAGTTTCTCTGCCTGCTCCTGAGTGATAACCCGGACTCCTTGCCTTTCCAATATGCCGGTAAGAAGTTCAAGGCGAACTTGCTGGTTATGATCTTTACGATCCCGGCGGATTTTTTCGGCCCTTTCCCGCGCCAGATTAAATTGCAGGAATTCGTTGGCGTCGTAGAAATATTGCAGGTAAGCCCCGTAATTCTTATCCTGGATCGTGATCTCGTTACCGTCAGCGTCCCGAATTATATAGTAACCATCTTCCCGCTTCTTTCCCTCCGCCTTCTTTACAATAGTGAAGACGTAAGGTTGGGGATAACTCGCCAAGGGATCGCCCGCGCCCAAAGTCACTTTCTCAAGGATAATTGCTTGTCCATCCTTGCCTTTACCGGATAAAGCCTCCAGTTCGACCTTATTTCCATCTTCATCGTAAAAATACATTTATTCAGCCTCCTTTAAGGTAATTAGACTAATAACATTAAATAGTTATTAAGTCAATACTAAAAGAAAGCCTTCCGGCTTTCTTTTTAATGTGGACCCGCGGAGAATCGGACTCCGATTACCTCCATGCCATGGAGGCGTGATACCACTATACTACGGGCCCGTCAACGAAATTGATATTACAACAAATTTCCGATTTTGCAACTCTGCCCACGTTATCTTTGACTATTTATCAATCCCAATAGCATCTTGGAAAGTTCCTCAAATTTTTGATAAAAGCCGTCAAACTCCTCTTTTGTAATCTTATTTTCTTCAAAGATCATTTCTACCAATGAAACACATTCATATACCGAACCGCGAGCAGTAGTGTAAAAATTCCTCTTATCGGCTTTTGAAAATTTCCCGCTCCCCTCGGCAATATTGATAACAACGCTTATCGAAGCCCGTCGCAACTGGTCTTTAATATAAGAATCAATATCCTTATTTCCCCTCAACAACCCCAAAACATCCCTGTTTAAAACTTTTGCTTTTCTATAAACATCCAATTTCTCAAAATCAAACATACAATTCCAGTAATTACTAGGACCAAAACGTGGAAAATACGGATTCAGTAGTTAGTGTGAGTAGTTAGTATTTAGGAAGCAAATTTTGCTTTTCTTAATATACAATCCCTACCTTTTCCCTAATTACTAAGTACTAATTACTAATTACTGCAAATTTTGTTCGCAAAATTTGCTGTGCCCCTGCCAGGAATCGGACCTGGATCTAGAGCTTAGGAGTCTCTCGTTCTATCCATTGAACTATAGGGGCAATAAAAGCTTAAAGTTCGAAGCGCAAAACTTAAAGTAAAAACCTCTAATTTATACTTTTAGCTTTGCACCTTTAGCTTTACACTTCCAGAGCTTAGCAAAAAACCAGCTTGTTGGCAACGAATAACGATGATAGAATAAGCGTAAATTGCAAAGCGCAAAGCTCAAAGTAAAAATCATGCTGGATTTTTGCTTTGCGCTTTTCGTTTTAAGCTTTAAATTTATTTTATGCCCAGAAAAACCGTTTCACCGCTAGTTAAGATCGCCAAGAAGGTATGTCCGGCCGTAATCACCATTGTCGTATCCAAAGATGTTTCTAAGGTGGAAGGCTACTATCTGGTACCGATGGGAGACCAGTCGACCATGGTTCCCAAGGTCAACGACTCGCACGAAAAAACCAAAGTGGGCGGCGGTTCGGGATTTATCGTCTCTTCGGACGGCTACATCCTCACCTGCTCGCATGTGGTCGATGACACCGACGCTTCCTATACCGCCATTGTCGACCCGGAACACAAATATTCCTGCCAGGTACTGGCAAAAGATCCCTTGATCGATGTGGCAATATTGAAAGTTGAAGCTAGCAACCTTCCGGCCCTGGAAATGGGCGATTCGGCCGACATCCAATTAGGCGAGGATGTCCTGGCGATCGGCAACCCGATGGGTGAGTTTGACGACACGCTGTCGGCCGGCATCGTTTCCGGGTTAAGCCGCCGGATTACCGCCTACGGTGGCAGCAAAATGCACGAAACCAGCTTGCGCGGCCTGATCCAAACCGATGCGGCAATCAACCCCGGCAATTCGGGCGGCCCGCTGGTAAACATGAGCTCCCAGGCGATCGGCGTCAACACCGCCATGGTAATGGGCGCGCAAAACCTGGGATTTGCCATCCCGATCAATTACGCCCGAAACATGTTCGAGGAGGTACTCAAATACGGTAAACTAAAACGCCCGTTCATGGGCATCCGCTATGTCATTTTAAACCCCGAGATCGCCCAAGCCAACAAGTTGCCGGTCGATTACGGCGCCCTGATCGTGCGCGAAACCTTTGGGGAACCGGCCGTCGTCAAAGGCAGCGCCGCGGACCGAGCCGGACTTAAAGAATACGATATTATTCTCGAATTCGATGGCCAGAAAATTAGCCCGGAAAAATTACTCACCGACGTCCTCCAGGACTGCAAAGTGGGAGACCAGCTCCCGATGACCGTACTACGCGAAGGCAAAATGATGAATATGGCAATCTGCCTCCTGGAAAAAAAGAATTGCTAACGATTTTTTGGAAAAATCAATAACAATCAACTAAAAACGGCCCCAATGGAGGCTGTCTAAAAACTCTATTCAACTGCAATTTCCATATTTCGGCTACGCCAAATTCGTCAGTCGTCGGCAGACTTTAGCTTTAAGTATGCCTTCTCCTTTCTTATTTGGCTCACTCGAAA
>Ga0172381_10002540_pt1 | contig 20114 bp, 36 predicted proteins | sample Leawel6488metaG_FD_119754 | JGI IMG/M metagenome (GOLD analysis project Ga0172381, IMG submission 119754) | Leachate microbial communities from a municipal landfill in Southern Ontario, Canada - Leachate well 64-88 metaG | ecosystem: Engineered > Solid waste > Landfill > Unclassified | place...
CAGATGACATCTTTCACATCTTCTTCCGCGTCTTCGTCTACAAGCACCGATTCTATAACCTTCACATTATCGGAGCGTAATGGCATGTAGTCGTAGTCGCTATCCTCTGACGGAATGAATACTTCAAGTCCTTGCGGCATTGCTTTTAAGATTGCTATTAATTCGTTGACTCTCATTTCTTTCACCCCTATAAGCCTCGACTCATAGAGTTTGTGCAGAAATATTGATTGGTGGCTGGGCGTGTTCTCCCAGCCGTGGCGACATTGGGTATGATGCCACTTTGTTTCCCAGGTGTGCATTGGAGTTGCATTGCAGAGATTGCGTCGTGCTGTTGTTTGGTGTATCACTTCCTTGCCTTTCGGCATACCCCCGCCTGGATCGGACCAGCACCCGCGATAAGGGAGGGGGTTATGTTTCAGATGGCCAGTCTTCAGCGTATGCTTTTAATCCCCTCTCAACCAGTGTCATTCCGGCGTTGCTCATCATATCAGCAATATCAGACATACCTTCCTTTCTTAAGTCACGCTGAAGGTCTGCGAATCTTCCAGCGAGCTTTGATATCTTTCGTGATGTGTTCATACAAAACACCCTTCCCTGTCCACATCTGCCGCGTCATTGATGTAGCCGGGCGATATGCGGGCGAGCGCTTGGTATTCCTCGATCATATCCCAGATCGTTTCAATGTGCTTGGCGTATTCGGTCTGGTTCATTTCAGGATCACTCCATACCACCCGACAACCTCTTCATTTTTAGTATCCATTATTGCACCGTTTGGGAAATGCTCGCATGAATAATCAAATTGGTCTGCTAAATCCCGTAGTGCTTTCGCTACATGGATATGTGAGTTCATGTTTTTGTTTTCCAAATCTATTTCGAGTTTGAATTTCATCTTCTTTCACCTTATACTGTAGTTCCGTTCCCTGAACCACGGGCACTGTTTTTGCAGATTAGGCAATGGGGGCAACGGGCGCACGGGGCTTTTGAGGTTGGCGCGGATGAGGTGGCTTAATTTGGTGTGGGTTTTCATGGTGCAACCTCTTTTTGCATATCCAGATGTTTGTTATACTGCCGATCACAGAGTAACAACCCATCAAGCGTTTTTGTTCGCGTCACTTTAGGGCCGTGCATTTTTTTACACCCGTCACAGTAAAACGGTTTTTCCCACCAGTTTTTAACATGATGTGCGCCGCGTAATCTGTACCATGTTGCATGTTTCATGGCGTCACTTCCGGAAGTTTTGCGGGATAGTTTTCATCATTCACTTCAAGGGCTTGATACTCGCACATGCATTCAAGGATTGTATCAACCTGTTTTTGCGCAGACAATTTGTGGCATTCGTACTGTATTGATTTATTACAGCGTGAGCACATGTAACCACGAAGGGTTAGAAACATTGTCATACCCATATCATCTGTAATTTTTGGTAACATCTTAACCACTCCTTTCATATTGAACAACCGGCGCCGCGTCCGTCCGGCTGTCGTTATAGCGCTGGAGGCGATCAATTTCCGTTTGTGCGCCTTCAAGCAGTAACCGGTCTTCCCTACATTCATCAAGTCCTCTTTTTGCAGAAGGGCACCTGGCGTAAAATTCATCCGCTCCCTCTCCAAGATTACGACCAAGAAGCAGCGATGCGGCATAGGCTGATATCTGATCGTAATAGTGCTCTGTTCCCCGCTCTGGGTGTTTTTTGTATCTCTCGAAGAATCTACCCATTTAAATCACCTTCCAGTAACCAACGATATTCCCGTTTTCGTCCCTGATGTTTCCGGCCAGTCCTTTATGAGTACAAATGATCTTGTTTTCATGTTCTGTTCTTAACTGGTTGATTGTTTTTGACATGGCGTGCATAACGTCCTTTGTGTTTTGCATCGTTTTATTATCCAGATCGATTTTTAAAATAAATTGGGTCATGTTACACCCTCACCACGCACGGCACCACGCCGGCTTTGTGCTGCCATCCGGTACTTCCGTGTAAATCGCACCAGCGGAGCACGGGGCATTTGGCGCAGTCGGTGAGGGTTTTTGGGGATGTTGCCGGAGTCATTGTTTAACCCTCACAAACGATGCATGGTTGCTTCTTGCATTAATTACGCATGGGTGATTATGCCGGATGCGATCTATATCGTGTTGGCATCCAACGTCGATCCGTATTTCACACGGATGAGCGCATTCATTACATCGAAAAATCTGGGTATCTCTTTGTACTGGCATCATTCCACCTCAACGATCTTCTTTCCCTTAACCTCAACAACACGGGCACCCTTGTAGTTATCACTCACATACCGCGCACTTTGTACTGTCTGAAATTCGTTTGCATGGCCGAGCGGACCCCATGAAACAAAGCATCCTGGCAAGTGGCGGTAGAATTCGCCTGCCGCATCGATTACGAAATACGCGGGCATCAGGGCACCACCTCAAAGTGTCCCACTTTGTTCCCGTTGATATCCCTCACTGGGTAATGATTCGTGGGGATTGGTTTTCCGTCACTAGTGAAGAGATCAAAACACTTGTGGATGTCGTTAGCAGCTTGTTTTAATGCGTACACGATATCCTCATCAGTACGCATCGCCTCATTTCCGCAGTCTATCATTAAAATGAATTGCGCCATTTATGGCACCACCTTTTTTACCAGTACGCTTTCCCCGATCAATTCCCCGGCACCTTGCATTTTAGCGTATGAGATAACAGCGCACTTTTTCATAATGTCGCACTGGTCCTTAAGAGTCTGTACCGGTTCTTTATCTGGTGTCTCGTTAGGATCATATCTTCGGCTGGTTACAGTCCACGTAACCATTTTTTGAGCACGGGCATAAGCGCGGGCAATGTCCATGCTTTTTTTCTGGATGTCGGATAACTGGTATTTTCCAACGAATTCATCAACCTTATCTTCATAGGTTCCCATGTGGAAACCGTCATTTGTCACATGGTTGTTTTCATCAAGTCCCATAACGATTACAGATGAATAAGTACCCTTTTTGGGTTTATTCCACTGTCCGGTTTTTGGGTTCTTAGTCTGAGAGCAGAACCGCTGATCGTGGTTTTTTGCCGTCTCTATCCAGTACCGGATCATTGTCCTGAGTCTGAACCCATACGGGTAATCATCAACCGTATATGCCTTCTCTTCTGAGTCATGGCCGATTAACTGTTTTGTTATCATGTTTCACACCTTCTTAAGCTGTATCCTTATTGTGCTCTTCTGACATTCCGCGCTGATTACCCGCGCGGGCACTAGGCGCGCGGAGGGGTTGAGGTAGCGGATTTTCAAGGGTATGCGCTCCATCTGTGCACCTCAAAAATTTAGGCGTAAAGGACTTTCTTTTTAAAGTCCTCTGGCGTCATTGTGCGTTCAATCTTGTCTTCCCCAACAATCATGGTATCCGTGTTGTTGTCTCTGATTGCCGTTGAGTACTGCCCATCTGCTGATATCGATTCTGGCAGTCCTGAAACGTAACCGGTAAGGGATATCTCACCATTCAGATCGAGATATACGCCCATCACGATTGCCTTAAGGAATTCCGTGTGTTCTCGGCGATTGTTGCATATGTCGCGGATTTTTTCTGGTAGTCGTGCCTGCTGTCCTTCGGGTAATGATTTTACAATCTTCCTGAATTCTTTCATGTTTGCTTTTTGATCCATACTGCTTTGCATCTCCATTGCGCCCATGTGGGGCATTCCCCGCGCCGGTCCTGAGCCGGATACTAGATGAAAGGGGGGATTACTTTTTCATAGTTCTATGTGGTAATACTTCGCTGTGGCACATTGGGCACCTATAGCCGGTTTCACACCACGGGGCATTGTCTGTAAAATCTAATGGGGTGCACACAATCTTACAATATGGGCATGTGTACATTCCTACACCTTTGTATTCGCGAGTGAGGATTAATTTTTTTATTGGTTCGTTCATTTCCGAACCTCGTATTTAAAGGACGATTCGTTCTCGTATTCCGCCGGGCTTCCCCCAATATTAGATAGGAAGTTTTCGCGGTCCTCTTTTGGGAGTGCTTTGTATTCCTTGTATTGTTCAGGGGTTAATTCAAACTCGTGAATCTCCCAAACCTTTTGTTTCTGGATTATTGTTACCATCTCTGTTTGCTCCGTGCACCTTTGCACTGTATCATATGTAGGTCATACCTACATATATACCTATCGATTTGCTCTACATGCGCCATCAATATATAAGAGCAAAGCGTATAGTGATGTATGGAATGTTATCAGGTAATGAAAGAAGTAATGCACTATCATTGTATGAGGTGCGGCAATGAGTGGATACCAAAGAGTGATAAAATCCCAAGCCATTGCCCTAACCCAAAGTGTAATAGTCCCTATTGGAAGACAGCACGCAAAGCTAAGCCCGTGCCCGCGCTGTAATAGTGCCCGGTGGATGAGGGCACGGAAAAAGGAAAGTGAGACCCGGGCCGGAAAACAAAAACCCGATCCATCAGATAACTAAAAAAGTTGGAATGACGAAAAATAAAATTTGTACTTTGCTGTACACGAACACACAAAAATGCACACAATCTTAATTAATTATATCATTATGTACTTTGGTGCAACATTAACTGCAACAATGTACAGCAGTACCCCCCTACCCCCCTTAGTAAACAACAATGTACACATTTGTACATTGAATTGCACTAATTAAAAAAAAATAAAAATTTTTAATTTTCAAAAATCCAAAAATCACCCGGCAAAAAATCCCAAAATCAAAAACCCAATTTGTGCAAAACCTTTATCGTGAAGTACCGCGAGTAATCGTTATGAGCTTTTTAAGACCAGCAACACGGAATGGAGTAAGAGGACACATAGTAGCGGTTCAACCGTACGAGAAATTTGTACGTGAAGACTATCCAGGCAACGATCCACGGACCAAGGCAAGGCACCGGAAACGCAGGTAATTATTTTCATTTCTTCTTTTTTGATGTTGGATTATACCAACGTGTTTTAGAAAGTGCGCTGGAGCGAATCTGTGAGGCTCGGTTTTTGTATAACAAGTGTGAAGTTGATTAGATTGACTTCATAATCCACGATGTCAATGATTCGACGTGAAAATAAATTATTTCTTACGTTATCAATACAGTTTGTAAAATCTTATTGACAAACGAAACCTATAAATTGACAAAGTGACAACTATTAGTCAATGACATGCGAAGTTACAAAAAATAACACTTGCGTACTACTTCCACGCGAAACCGTTTCATTGTTTGAAAAGATGAACCCAACATATCGGGCCATATGTGAAGGGTTACTTCATTCGCAGATGCGGGTCCAGGAGTTCAGATGGTTTGTTTCTCATCCAGAATCTTACAAAGCATCGAGACGTTGCATTAGTCTCCCAAAGGAAGCCATTAAGAAAACGGAAACCGTTTTTGCAGAACGAGATGTTATACTCTCTGTGAAGGGGTGCGAAGTGATAGAGCACCTTATAAACCTGAAATTGAAATCGAAAGAGTTTCCATCACGTCAGGCTATGAATGTATACGTCAGGAATAAAGCGATAGAATCTGGAGTTGGAGGAGAAGGTATCTGTCCTAAGATGTTTAGGAAGACTATGATATCTTGGTTGATTGCAACCTATCCAGAGAAGCACGCTTGGATTAACTCGTCCGCTGGTCACACATCAGATATCCAGCTTAGGCACTATATGGGAGTCGCTTTCAATCGCGTTGATCTGGAAGATATGAGAAGCCAGTTAAAAGGATGGGGGGAAGCATGATTGAAGAAACCAAACTAGACGAGATTTCAGTATCGGTGGCTATCATGATCGGGCTGTGCCTTGGTCAGATAGCCAGGATTGTAGCAGTAGTATTTGGAGGGTCAGTATGACCGAAAAAATCCAGTTCTTTATGTCAGACCTTGCCTACAAACTTGAAGTAGGTGAGATCAAGGAGATACACGTCGCCGAACAGAACGGGCGAAAGGTTCTCCGGTTGGAATGCGAGAAGATGGAAACCAGCGAGTATAAGACGGTGCACGCGAGCAAGTCTGCAAAAACAGCAGTGCCTAAAAAAAGGGAGCAGCCAGAAGGCAAGCCCCAATCGTTCACAGAGAAAGTAGCTGCTGGTGCAGCAGATTTCTTCCTGAATCCGGAAAGAAATAAAGGGAAGTTTGGTGGATTCTAATGATAGGTAAACCAACATTTTTAGAATCCGTTTTGATACTAAGTGGATTAGCAGCGCTTTTATATCCAGTAACTTTAGCCCCTGGTTCAAATATCAACTTTGAATCATTGTATTCTGTTGGCTGTGGATATATCATGCTCTTGGGGTTGCTATCATTTGTTATTAGAGACGAAGAGTGATATGCACTATTGCAATGCATTAACTCAATACTATTTAAAGGGAGTAACTTAACGTCGATATAAACTACCGACTACGATATAAAAAATAGATTCTTTTTGCAAACTAACTCCCTTTTGGAAACAATTTCTCAATTGACCCTTTCTTACCAGCCCACCTTTTCGCAGTCTGGGTATCCACACCAGCGGAACGCAACGCCTCTACTATGTCGCTCCTATTCCCTCCGGCACTAACCACCGGCTGAATAACTCCAGCGAACTGCATGATGGATTGCTCCATCTCCAGGACTTTTGGATTAGTCTTAGGTAACCTTGATTTCTTAACAGACTGCGCAGGTTCGCCACTTCTTCGCTCTGTGAGTTTATCCTTCCGACTTTTCTTGATCTCTTCTGTGGCCCGTTCCCGCTCCTTGTTATAAGCGTCCATAAGTCGCTTGGGGGGTTTCTCGATCATGTACAGCACGATCTTATTACGACCAACCCGCATATACGGGTCCAGCATCTTGTAACCGGATGCCCGGTACATCGGAATAGGCTTGAATATCTTCAATGACGTGTGGCCGAAGTTGAAATAGGGTGTATCCATTTCACCCTTGAAGTTCACGTTAGATCGTGGCACCACATCAATAAGTTTGCTGTTCGGGCTGGTCAGGATATTGATGGTGTTGTCGATACGGTTGATAATGAAAATATCGTTCTTGTCTTTGTTCTCGTCCGATTGCCAGTTACGATTCCCCCACGCTAGGGAAATATCGTCGAACAGCCGGACATCGTATTTCTTTGTATTGACCATCACTTCATCGGCCTTATCTGGGTCAACGATAGCAGCAGTCCGTTCAATATCGAAATGGTCCCTCCAATCCGTGCCTAGAAACTCTGCTTCCCATTTTGCAGAATTCACGCACATCGTTAATCCGGAAGATGACTTACCAGTTCCTTTTGGACCTTCCAGCATGAACGAAACATCCTGGTTGTGAATGCCCGTTGAGATACCAGCCCAGTGCTTGCAGATGTTTTGGGCGTTTCCATCCAGCAGGTATTCTGGCCTATCTCGTCCACGGAACCGCGACCATGTAAGCTCAGGGACTTGGAGGAATGGCACTTTGTAGTTACCAATAGAAGTCAGCATGGTTCACTCGTCCATGATTACATCGGTTGGAGAAGGGACACCAACGGGGCTTTCGATAGTTCCAGCATCTCCGTTTTCATCCTCTTCTTCATAGGTAGGAGCCTTGGCGTTACCCACAAGTAGACGATGTGACACTCCAACAAACTGATCGTAGAACGACCAGATTTCACCAAGGAGGATGTCGCACATATCCATCACGGCATCATTTTTTGCAGATTCCGATTTGAGTTTTGGATCATTCTCTATCTGGTTCATCGTGCTGTCCAGCAAGTTCCATGCATAGAGACGGATACTATCGTCGGTGATAGTAGCTATCATATGCCGTATCTTACGGTAGATACGCGGGTCGTACTTCGATGTCATTGAGTTGGCTATCTCACCGTATTGCTTGTTCAGATCAAGCCACAGATAAAAGTAGCCATCTTTAGATCCACGCATCGGGCGGTTAACGTCGAAGTCCTGCGGGAGTTGTCTAGATTGAGACGGCGGTGCTGCCATTATTCCTTAACCTCTTTCTTTGGGAGATGTTCACAAGTGCTACACCCTTTACCACGTATCAACGCAATGAAACATTCTTTGCAGTCCTGACGACCGTAAATGAAATTGCTGGTTATCCATCCAAGGATAAATCCACCCCCAAATAGACCGATTACCATGTTGAATGAGCTGAACGTCATTTCCCGCCTCTGCTTGGCAATGCGAGTAATCCACGCTCGCTCATCGCCTTCTTGAACTTCGTGAATACAGCAAGGCCGGCATCGCAACGTTTTTTGATCTCTACTTCGGACTGTCCAGAACCATTTCCATCCAGCCATTCGTGCGCCGCATCAATCGCTTCTTGGTCCTTGCTTAACTCTTCCAAACCTTCGGTGAGTTCGATAAGGACTGCAAGGTTGAAATAAAATTGTTCGTAGAGATCTTTGATTGTTCCACGGCGTATCATGTAATACGTTCGGATGCCAGCAGCGTATTGTGCAGTCTCAATGAACGCATCTTCAATGCCATCGTTAAGCGCACGGCGTTCCTGCTGGGGTTGGACGCTCATAGATACCCTCGTTTCCGTCTCGATTGGTTGTATTCTTCTATTCCATCGAATATTGCAGATGCGATGAGGAATAGAATAAAGAACCTAGTTAGATTGAATGCAACTCCATAAAGTTGTCCTGATAAATCAATAAGTGGAGCAGTTGGATCAAAAACGACGCCTGTTATTTGTTCATATCTTTCACCAGCAGAAAATAGCAGTGATGGAAGTGTGATATAGAAAATGCAAATTGCCAAAATCCATACCAAACATGGTATGTACAACCATTTATTCCCGTAAGGAAACAGAATCTCTTTAATGCGTGCGTAGTTCATTCCAACTCATCCTCTTTATAGCATATGTAGAACCACCAGAACATTCCAGCAAATACAACAGCAACGAGCAACCCTAAAAGTATGGCGATGATTGACATTACTTTATACCCCCAAGTATGTATGTGTGTAATAGAGTAATCCTACACCAAATATACCCCATATTAACATTACCCACCATCCTAAAAATAATGAAAGAAAACCACACCCTACCATAGAACACACAATAACTGCACATATCACAAAAATAAGAAATAATTCCAACCCGGTGTATGTTCTATCCATCTATTTCATCCCCAATACTCTGAACCCAAGCACTATAGCAGCAGCGGTTACGCCGATGATACCCATAGCGATAAGTCCCATTGTCCACCAGTTGAACCACTTCATGGCATTCATGTCAGCCATGCGCTGGAGAATATTCTTCAACCACGATGCGTATTGGGCGGTGTAAGAGACGGGGTTATACTTGAACGCTTCATTCATGCAGAAGAAATCCCCACGGTGTCCGTTGAACTCATCGCGGTTCGTGAGAATTGGGAGTTTATCAAGATCGGCTTTTGCACGGCGCACGAGTTGCACGATACCGGGATTCTCTTCACTGTCGGAGTTGATAAGAATCTCCTGTCGGAACCACTTTCCTTCTTTCTGGAACTCACGGTAGTAGACAATACGCTCTGCTGCACCTTCACCCTCTTTACGGGCTTTGAAATACTTACCAACCTTCGTCTTAATATCCGCTTCAAGGAAATGCTCTGGCTTCTTCAGGAGTTCTATAATCTCCTTCTCGCTCATGAACATCAGATCTTTCATCTTCGGCTCGTTGTGCAAATATTCGTTAATGCGCTTGAACGCAAGATGGTTGCGGTGGTTCTGCGGTAAGAGGCTGTCGTGAGCGAATCCGATGATATTCAATCCTCCTGGATGCCTAAGAGGATCGGCGTATGCAGAAACCATTGTCGGGTCCATCTTAACCCCGCTCTGCTCGTCTTGGAAGATCGGATCTTTTGGATCTACTTTCTTACCGATAATAAACTCTGCGTTTCCAGTCCCTACTTCAACATCGCAGATTACCATTGCACCCGTCTTTCGGGCTTCCATAAAGGTAAATCCTTCTTTCCCATTCTTCCAGAAACTTATAACGAGATTGGTAGGAGTGAACGCAAGCGTGAGCGCTGCAATAACAAAACACGCGATAAGCCAGATTGGGACACCAACAATTGCACCAAGTATTCCTTTCAGCAAGAAGACGACTACGATTATAGCGCCAATACCTGCCAAGAGTGGGACGGCAATATCAGAAAGGAGACTCATCTTGACAAATCCTCCTTAGAGAGTAAATATTTTTGTTTAAACGAATATTCTTTTATTTTCCCAGCAACAAGTAACGCGGCTAAAGAAAATAGTGGCATTAATACCCCAGCGCCACAAGACCAGTCGTCATTATAAAATATGAAATGGATTGCAGAGCCAATACCAACAGTCAATGCAAATATAGAAAACCCTACAAATAGAGAGTATATATCAATCCTACCCTTTTCCATCTCAATCTCATTTGTATCATAAATTAGTTCTTTTATGTAATTTACACCGTCTATCATTCTTTACCTCCCCGGCCCCCTGTTAAATAATCCTCTTCGTTCCCCTTCCCCGCCTTGGCTTGGTGGCAATCCAGAATATGATGCGTGGTGTTCGCTTTCGTCGATGGTAATACGGTCACGTACTCTTCCTCCCAATGATGGGCTGATGAAATCCTTGAATGCGTCGATGATAGCCCCAGTGATGGTTAAAAGCCCGGGATTTTGCGTATCCGATTCATCCATAGCGACGACTGCTAGATTAAGTTCTATTTCGAGAAGCATTGTTCTCATTTCTATAGACTCATTGCGGGCAAGCATTGCGTTAGGATCGAAACACACGTTGATGATATTTTTCAACGTGATTTTGCATTGCTGCGAGAAGTCGTAACTCTCAATCAGCGGTTCGAGATATTCCTTGTATTGCGACGAGATGATCTTGGCTTTAAGACGGACAGACTCGTTGCGAAAGTCCTGATCCATCCGAACACCAGAATCGGGCTGGTTGTCAAACGCTGGTTGGGATTCCATCATCATAGAACTTCCCTCATTTTTAACATGCAGAATACAACTTCAACACCAACTGTAACTCCAAGGCAGAATATAAGAATAAATATCCATTTTAGACGCTCTATACCGTCTTCTACAAGTTGATATTTATCTTCTTCAACTCTACTATCAAGATATTTTCCCATATCCATAAGGGGTTTAACCAGAAAATCCGAAATCATTGTTTATCCTCCGTCTTTTTAATGGGGGGCATTCCCATACCACGGCGTATTACGTCATCAAAGTTCTCTGTAATCTTCATCTCGTCAAGCCTCTCGTGTGTATCTACTCTTATAGCAATGGATGTCCAACCCTCCCGTTTCTTTTCCATTATTCAACCACCGTTGGCGATTTGATTTCTTCTGGTTCACCAGAAGGTTCTTTCTTAACCGGATTGACTTTCAGGAGTTCAACACCGAACGAGACAATATCAAACCAGTCGATAAGAATACACTCGTCGCGTTCCATAAACTGTATCATAACTCCCTGTTCACCGACACCGAACGCAACGCTTTCGTTGTTGATGATATCGGTAACCGGGAGAACTGGGATTTGGTTGGGGGGTATACGAATCATTCTGTTCTCACCTTTCCTACGTGGAACTTTCCACAATGCGGGCATTCATACACTGTAAATACGAGTCCCGTTTCTGCCGATAGACTGTGTGCATCTTTTAACGCTCTCCGTTTGAGTTTGTATGGCTTCTTGAATTTGCATTGATTGAGTTTGTTGTATTTCGGAGATTGGGGGAGGACTATCGTTTTGTCTTTCATAACTTTCTCCTCATAACAATTGCAATAGCAACCGACGACAGCACAACTCCAACACTTACGGGGATTGTCGGTATAGTCTGATTTGCTGTCGGTGCTGCTGTAGTTTTCGTGATAGTCGGATGCAGCGTTGCCGTCTGCGTAACGTTCACGATTTCATTTACTGTTGGAGTAGAACCGACAGTAACTTCAGGGGTTTCCGTAACAACGATTTCTATTGTCGGAGTGGGGGTCACTTTCACTGGTATCTCTTCCCAGTCTTTACCGTAGATCATCCGCTTAGCAACTAGTGTTGGTGTTGGCATAACCATCACATCTGATACCAGAAACTCAAAAGATGAGTAAGCCGTATTGCGATTTGTTTCAACGTTTGATCGTATTTCATGCATTCCTATGAACAGTTCTTCTTTATCCAAAGGAAACGCTGTAGCGAATGTTCGTGGAGCATCTATGCTTCCGATTGTAAACGTAGTCCATGTGTGGAGCGCGATGTCACGAGAAAGTTTATAATTGTCCGGGTCGAGTCTCAATGTGATGGGGGAGTTATTCCCCCACGTTGTTGTACCCATAATATACAACTTCTCATCATCCTGCTCAACGCTTGTTATTGTAGTAGTTGGTTCAACCACAGATACTTTAATCGGGATGAGTTTGTCGTCAAAGCGTGGGATGTCGGATGCAAGCTGGTCAAACTGCCGTTTCACGTTCAGCAGGTTCCACGATATAATAGGAACGTCTGGAACCATCTTGTCATCATACGGTGTGTCGAGTTCTCCGTTAACAAAAAAGATATCCTGAAACCCGTTGTTCCCGTTGCATTGAATATATCCATCGTATTCTCCAATACCCATTGATAACGTGTCTGCCTCTGACTGTTCCCGTGAATACATATCCCCATCTTGAACTAATGCTAAATCGTATGAGTTTGTCGTGTCTGAAAATATCCAGAGTTGGCAGGTGTCTGAACGATTAAGAACGGTATAAACTGTTGGAGAATCCCCACGAGCAATCAGGTATTCATACGGTCCTTCGTGCTGGACTATCTGAACAGGTGTTTGGTTTATCGTCTGATTAATCTTATTCTTCGGGCGTGTTCCTGGAAGAACCTTGAACGCCAACGAGTTTTCAGCACGGTGCCATTCCCCATCCCATCGGTAATAAGTTCCATATTTAAACTTGGAATCAATCGTGTAGTTGTGCATATTTCCTACGATGTCTATAACTTGGTCTGGGGGATCGCAGTCGTAGTTCCTAGCCTCGCACCATGCCACTTGGAAGTCTGGGTATGCAACAGCGAGAGAAATATCCAGCGTTTCCCCCATGTATACCAAATCCCCCTGTGCTACTTGGAGAGATGCAGATGCGGGGCATACTAACACAAGAAACAAAATAAAGTAACGTATCATTTCTTGGTATCCTGCTGTTTTCCAACATTCTTTTTACGCTCTGTTCTCACCGTCTTATTCAACTGCCTGATGTATTTCTTCTGCGAGAATCTACCTTCCTTATTTCTGTCAAGGCGAGCATAGAACGCTCTCCACTTTTTATTTTCAAGGTATTGATTCCAAAGACTACGGAGCCAATCAAACAGATTCATCCAGGTAGTGGTATGCTGTTATAAACATTTATAGATTACTAAAAGAGGGATTAGCGATTGTGTTTCACGCGATGACGTTTACCAGCGATACAAACGGGTTGGTTTCCTGGTGTGCGTTCAAAGATACCTGTACCATGTCCGTATGCTAACCACTTCTGGTAGTTGCCTTTGTTCTTAAACTTCATTTCTTTCGTCTCCGTTTTGATTTCTTCCGTGGTTTTGATTCACCAAACCATTCTGCACTTCCTCCTGACCCCCCAAGCCCGAACTCCCGCATACCCCTAGAGAGGTAAGGCATGTCGGCTACGAGGTTGTTACGCTGCCAGCGTGTGACTCCGAGCCATCCTTTCTGTCCGGTGCCGCCGCCGCCACCGGGTAGATATCCTCCTGGCATGTAAGGTTCAATCGGAGGTTTTGCCTGTTGAATGAATGGGTTCTCTCTCGGAGCCTGTGGTGTTACTGGTGTTTGAATCTGTGTTCTCATCTGGTCTTGTGGAGTCCGTTGTGTCGGTGTAACCTCTGCGAATGGTGTTTGTACAATCTCGGTCATTGTTATGTTTCTCGTTGATATCTCTGGTGTACGTAGTTGATCGAACATCCCACGTGTAGACACTTCTTGTTTCGTTTCAAACCGTGGTGATAATTCTGTTCTCTGTCTTTGAACTGTATCCTGTCTGGATCTAACCATCATAGCAGTATTTTGAAGTGGTGACTGTATCTGCATCTGTAATCTGCTTCTTGATGCGATATCCGATATTGCAAAGAAGTCCTGCCGTGTTTCCTGTTTAGGTCCGGGTGAAGTCATACCTGGAGGGAGTCTATAATATTGTGTCTCTTCTTCAATGACATATCGCTGCTTCTGTATTGGGGAAGGACCACTCGGCCATACAGGTAAACCTCTTGTCATAGGCTCTATCATTGTTGCCTGTTCTATGTTCCTTGCCATTGGGACTTCTTCCACTCTGGATAGTAACGATCCACTTTTTGATTTTATTTCAGTAGTTCCCTGTGGTTTTATTGGTGATTGTTCTCCAGTAAGTTTTCTCGTTGGTGAAACGAATCCTTGCTTTTCCCAAACGTTCATCTTCGTTCTGGAAATCCCTTCTGGTGCTACACCTTCGGGATACCTGAAACTAGACATCTTGTTTATTCGTGCGATTTCGGCAGTGGGTCTTATGATGTTAGTCATATCAATTCCACCACGTTCCTGCCACATCGAACGAAGAGTAATGCTTGGTGTTTTCGCTGCCTGATAGTATGGCCACGCTCTCGCATGGACATCTATTGCTCGTGTCTGGATAGCAGCGCCAAGATCTATACCTTTACCTTTTGGATACGCTATCTTTTCAATACCTTCATATGGGTAATAGTTGCGAGTGATTTCCGGTGTTACTGTTTTTCCAGCAGCACGAGGATATGCGACTCTCTCAATACCTTCAAACGAATAGTAGTTCCGTGAAACTTCTGGGGTTACAGGAGTTTCCATCCCTATCTTGTAACCAGCGTATCTTGCAGCGCCTTTTATTGGGCTTCCACCAGCCTCTTCAACAAACTGCGGGAGTTCCAATCTTGCACGAGTGATAGGGAGCGACGCACGTTCGTATGCTGCCATCGCTGGTTGTTTTACATAATATTCTGCACGGCCTGTAACTGTTTTCTCATGTAACGCTGCCTTGTATCCGATATCAGATAACTGTGCTGATTTGTAAACTGTACTGGGTGTTCTATAACCGTGAATAAATCCAAGTCCTCCAGGTAGTGTTTCTCCTATGAAGATTCCACCAGCACGTTCTGCTGCTGCTGGGGAGAAGTCTGTACCACCGGCAGTTACTCTTTCATATACGCTAACACCATATGCACCAACGAGAATTTTACCTGTTACTGGTAATACATTGGCAGTAAATTGTTCTGCGACTCTCCACTTACCACCTTGACTAATTGCTTTCTCTGCAAACGAAGCACGGGATGCGCCTAGTCCTATTTCTGCTCCTTTCCATGCGATACCCCCTACGTATGCTAAACCATAACTAACAGCAGATTCTAGAGGTTTCGTTTGGAGTTGTACTGCTTCTCCTTTGATGAAAGCAGCCGCATATTCCTGAGTCTGTGGAATAACTAACAATCCTGCTACCGCTGGGTTCGTTGACATGAACAGTGGATTCTTTCCCATCTCTTTAATCTGTTCAGTAGTCGGTGTTGGAAGTCTACCGATACCAGTGTATTCAACAGTAGTCCGTTCTGCACCTTCTAACCACAATCCAGCCTGTGTTAATAAATCGGGTTGAACCTGTGGTGCTGATGTTGATACGAAAGGTTTTGGGAGTCCTGCTGCATAAACACCAGTGAGTTCACTTCCTCCAACCACATTCCCCCCACGAAATCTTCCTGCACCTAAATCAACGCCTCCAGTATTGATCCCTCCAGCTAACTTCCCGTAAGGACCATATTTCCCTTCAGCAGCACCAAGATATGTTACACCTTCCATAAACGACACACGTTCTGGATACGGAGTCCTCGCATCAACGTTCTGCCGCTTGTAGTCGGTGATCGCCTCTTCCCATGCGAACTCCTGAACACCCTGCCCTCCCGGGAGGTGGAGCGACATCTCGCCGCTTACTGGTGAAAAGAACTCCGACGCTTTATCTGGTGAACCTTTCAGAAACTCTACAGCGAGATCAGCCCGATACTCATATGGATTCGCTGGTATTGCTTTCCCAGATTCCATCCCGATGTCGTGATACGCAGACGATTTCTCTACTGGTATTTCAGCCCACTTCTGCAATTCCCCCATGAAGAACCGTTCGTCGCGTCGTGTGGGTGTCGCATACGCGGATTGGCGTTGCGTCTCAATGATACGCCCGGTCATCTGGTAATCGCTCGCGACTTCGCCACCAGCAAGTCCTACAGCCTGCGAGAACATACCGTAACCCTGCCGTATCTGCTGGGTTCTGATATCACCTAGATCAGAAGGTGCAACGTATCCTGGGCGTTCGACTACCGCACGCTCTGCCTGTCTGCGGTAGTATTCCTGTTCGTTGTTAGGTGCTCCGATGCCATAGACCTGACGCTCAAATGCTGCTTTGTATTGTGCAGCACGCCCAGTATATCCGCCTTCAGCAGCGGTTGTATTTAGTTCAAGTTCACCTGTTGCTGCATACGTCCTGTTGCCAGTTGTAATCTGGTTCCGTGATGCAGCGTATTGGTTGGTTATCCTCTGAAATTCAGAAGAGGGATTTTGTTCATAATAGGATCGTTCCTGTTCATACGCTTGCCTTCCAACCTGTGCTGAACCCGACAACGCCGCTAACTGCGCCTGCGTATGCGTTCCAGAATATGACAGTCCCTCCTGCGCGTTAATCATCTGCCGGTTCTGGTATATCGTCTGCTGTATCGCAGCGTCACGTGCCTGCTGTGCAGGTCTTTCTACGTTATAGTATTGATTAGCGTATTGCTGCGCCTGCGCCTGTTCCGACACCGTAACTGTTGATGGCGCATTAACTGCTCTCCACGCAAGGTTCGCGGCTGCTGCTTCTTCTGCTGTTGGCAACTATGCCTCCGTTAACTAATCATGCGCGTAATATATGAAAAAGGTTTCTGCAAATTTTATTCTGTTTTGTGGTAATATAACCAAATGGCAATTGATGACATAACTATCGCAATTATTAGAAGACCTATTGCGTTTAGATTAAACCCAAAAATGGAATAACCCGATTCTGAAACTTTCTCAACAAGGGTGCACGATTCGATCTTGCAACTATTGAACCCGACAACAGCAGATTTTATTGTACCATTTACAGCAGATGCCATATCCAGATCGGTATTAACACAATAGACATTGCAGGTGTATTCGTTTGAGAAGCACATATCATTCACTCCACTTAAAAAGAGCGAACGGGAACTGGACATTCTGGTTCTCGTAGATTACTTTCTGGCAGATTAGTTTATCAACAGCACGTTTATTCAGGATATCCTCTACCAACTGCATATCCTTTTTCGACTGGCGTTCAAAGTATGATATGTGAATTCCTCCAAACTGATCTTCCCACTCAATCAGGATATAAGGACTATAAATTACTTCTATTGTGTGTTCTGGATAGCGTATCATTAACCGTTCCATTTTCTGTAGGTCAACCTCTGACGCTACATCAAGAACATCAACGCGATTAGCTGGCATCTTTTGGAGTCTCTTCCTCTTCTTCCTCATCACAAAGAGCGTCTATAATATCGTCACGAAGGCCTTTCCCAATACCTTCAATCCATAACAGGATTGCGAATCCGTAGAACACAAATCCCACGACGGTAAAATTAAGTTTTCCCTGCGTTAATCCCATAGCCAAAATGTATGATCCGATGATCATGATGATGATCCCGAAAAGGGTTTCTTTGTCCATCTTCATAACCGTTTATAAGAGTTATAAGTATTTATAAATATCCCGTTCGCTTAATCGCATCGTACATGAGAACGGTTCCAATCATCGCAAGGAACGTTCCCGCCTGCCATCCATAGAACACATCTGCAAGTGGTCCTGCAAACTTGGATGCCATCGTATAATATGAGCCCGAACTTGTAAGCCCGAACACGATTAAAATAAGTCCTATACCCATTGGACCGAATATCTTTATGGTTCTGATAAACGCTTCCTGCGGGCTTAGTGATTGCCGTGTTGGGTTAGGATTCATCGGCAATACGGGAACGTCGTCAAACAAGGATGATGGATCAGTTGGATCGAATTCTTCTATCATCAATAACCTCTGATATATTGACTTCCACTCGTCCGTTTAGCGATGCTCTGGAAGTAGACTGCAAGTCCGATGAATGGGACGATGTAACACAGCCCATAGTACATGTTCATGAACTGGTAAATGAAACTCTGGGAGTATGCCCATTCTGCATTCAATCCAGGTTCTCCTATCAATCCTTTCTCATCGAACGCGGTATACATCTTGTCGATGAACATACCTCCAGTGAATGACATAACAAACGAGATGAAACAGCACAGGAACAGGATTACATAACCGAAATAGAACGTCTGATACGTTGCGCCCGATCCGCCTATCCCGCGAACCATCGCCCAGATAAACACACCGATGAGCATGAACACCGGCATGTACATTCCCATATCGCGGTTGAATGCCAATGCGTTCTTTGTGGCTTCGGAAGATTCGCCAGCGGCAATCTGAACGTTTTCTTTTTCGATGACGACGTTGTAGATCTCCATGATGCAGAAGTAAGAGAGAGCACCAAGGATAAGGAAAGCCCCTATCATAAACCACCCATAACTGACAGCGTCGTGCCCTGAGCCATCTACACCCATATAGTTACGCATGGGTTATCGCTTCTTCCCTTTTCCCTTACGCTTGCCCTTGCATGCCATACGCAGGTATTGTTATCTATAGGTGAAAAAGGTTGCTATAGGTAGAGTTCTTTGATTTGTTCTGATGTGAGTTCGTAGATATTCTTATCATCCCCATAGATGTTGTGGAACTTGTCATGGGCTGATTTGAGCATCACTATGAGGTTATGCTTGTCAAAGAGTAATAGGCATTCTCTTGCCTCGTCTATTGTCTTGATATTGTACATGCGGAGGATTACGTTCTGTGGGATGATGTGGTGACAGGATAAAACGCCTCCACGCATTCCAGTAAACTTGTCTATGTAATCAACCTCTTTCATTAAGTCTGAACAGATGTTTTTGTATCGTGGAAGCTGTCTAATATGGATATTGAGTTTTGTTATCCCGCCTTTCCAGTTCCATGAGTCTTTTCCTGTAGGTGTAGTTAAAAGTTTTACTTCACGTAACTTTTGTTTATGTTCTTCTGATTTTGGTTTTCCTTGATTAGAAATACTTATCTTTACTTTTATTTCTTCGGGCATTCGTTTTGCTGCCCAAGGTGCTGGTTTTCCTTTGTTCCACCCAGGGTGCCCTATCATCGATTCACTTATACGTACTTTAACACCCTCTGGAAGAGCCTTTCCTTTCCAGTACCCATCAAGATGAACTCCGTACATCGGATTGTTCTCTCCCTTTGCTACACCGCGTTCAATACGGGTTTTTGATATTTTTGCTTTTTGCTCATCGGTTAGTGGCTTTCCAAACTGCGGGTTGTCCTTCCCGGTATTCTTCCCTTTACGGTTTTCACTCATTAGTTTTTTCGACTCTTTTGTATGGTGCTTACCTTTCATTGGACTAATGTAGTCCCTTCCTTTAGCAGAGCACTCACGAGAACAAAACAAACCATTCCCGCGCTTTATCCAGCACTCTTGAGTCCAGAATGTTTTCCCACACACTTTGCAGACTCTTTGAATTAATACCATGATATAGTATGTGCGTTTATGGATTATAAACGTTGTTGTAGAATGACGGCTTCTTCAGCGGTGAACCCTACTGTTGTTACATTAATGAAAACTATTTAAAGAAGAGTTGTGGGTTTAACCGAACCCACGACGGTGTTCGTCTTATATGTTGGCGATTGGTATTATCCAATCATCCGAACATAGAATATAGCTAAGGAAATAAAGAACACGAGAAGTACCAAGGCGCCGAGAGCGACATTGTCGTTCCAGAGCGAAGAACCTGTAACCGCGTTCGGGTCACTGGGAGACCAGTTGCTTGTTGCCGGGATATCGGAACCCCCGGCCGATGTTTCGAGTTTGTACCCGAGCACCGGACCAAGAGTCACGATAGCCACAATCACAAGCAGACCGATAAATGCGGCGATGATGACGTTCATCGGGTTTGCCGCGCCACCACCACCTTCACCACCTCTACGAGCCATTAGTGAGTAAGAGTCTATCCTCCTGCAAATGACATATACTCTGTTGTTCTATAAATAGTTA
>Ga0172381_10002541_pt1 | contig 20103 bp, 24 predicted proteins | sample Leawel6488metaG_FD_119754 | JGI IMG/M metagenome (GOLD analysis project Ga0172381, IMG submission 119754) | Leachate microbial communities from a municipal landfill in Southern Ontario, Canada - Leachate well 64-88 metaG | ecosystem: Engineered > Solid waste > Landfill > Unclassified | place...
ACCTTTATCATTAGTAATGAAGAAGAATTGAAGACAAAAGTAAGAGATGAGGCAATTGCTAAGACGGAAGCTAAAGCTAAAGAAATTGCTAAAAAATTGAAAGTAGTATTGGGAGAGCCAGTAAGTTATACTGAATCATATTCTACTCCAATTTATAATTCAAAAGAAACAGCTACTTCTGGTTCAGGAAACAATATGCAAATTGTCGTAGGTGAGAATAAAATACAGGCCACTGTAAACGTCTCTTACGAAATTAAATAATTTAGCTATATGGAAGTTAAGAACAAAACAATTTTATTAATAATAATATTGCTAGTTGTTGCTTTGATTTTTTTCCTTTTGATGAAGCCAAAAGAATCAATGGCTCCTGATTATTCGAAGAATACATCGCAAATTAGTGAATTTAAAAAAATGGATACAGTTAAAATAGACATACTACAAGAAGGAACAGGTGAAGTTTCAAAAACAGGAGACACTCTTTCTGTTCATTATATAGGAACATTAGAAGATGGAACCAAGTTTGATTCAAGCGTAGACAGAGGACAGCCATTCTCATTTACCTTGGGAGAGAATAGAGTTATTCAAGGATGGGAACAGGGAATGCTTAATATGAAAGTAGGAGAGAAGAGAAAATTGACCATTCCTTCATCTCTAGGTTATGGTTCTGCTGGTACTGGTGGAGTTATTCCTCCTAATGCTACCTTGATATTCGAAGTTGAATTGCTAGGAATAAATTAATTTAAAGAGCCCCTTCTGGGGCTTTTTTGTTTATATAAACTATGTTAATATTTTCTTATGTTAAGTAAAAAGGAAAAAGAATTTGAGAAGATAAAAAAAGATGCCTTATTATGCAAGAAGTGTGTTTTGTATAAGAAAAGGACAGCACCAGTTATTGGGCAAGGAAGCTTAAAAGCTAAAATAATGTTTGTGGGAGAAGCTCCAGGGGTCAAAGAAGATGCTAGTGGAATTCCCTTTTGCGGAAGGTCAGGAAAGTTTTTAAATGAATTATTAGTTTTATCAAAGATAAATAGGGAAGACGTTTACATTTGTAATATTATTAAGTGTAGACCGCCAGAGAATAGAGATCCGTCAGAAAAAGAAATTAAAGCTTGTAGTTGTTTTATTGAAAAACAGATTGAACTTATTAAACCAAAAGTTATTTGTCCATTAGGTAGACTTTCGATGAAGTTTGTTATGGAGAAGTTTGGATTTAATGATGATATTGATGTAATTGGCAAGATTCATGGTAAAGTTTTTAAAGGAAAAGAAACAGTTATTCCTTTTTATCATCCAGCTGTAGCACTATATAATCCAAAGATGAAAGATGTTTTGAAGAAAGATTTTAAAATATTAAAGAAATATGTTGATTAAGGTAAAAGCCTATCCTTGTTCTAAAGAAGAAAAGATAGTTAAAAAAAGCAACGATAGCTTTGATGTTTTTGTTGAGGAAGAAGCGGAGAGGAATATGGCTAATAAGAGGATTATTGAATTAATTGCTGAATATTTTAATGTTCCTCAGCATAAAGCAAAGATGATCAAAGGCTTTAAAGAGTCCAGTAAGATTTTTGATATTAAAGACTAAATCTGATAAGATATATTTATATGATACAAGAATTATTATTAAATAAAGCATTAGCGTCAGCAGTGTTAGGTTGGTTTATTGCCCAAACAATAAAGGCTCTTGTTTTAACCATTAAACAAAAGAAATTTAGGTTTGATTTATATTCTTTGCCAGGAGGTTTTCCTTCTTCTCACACTGCCTCCGTCGTTGGTTTGGCAACAGCGGTAGGAATGATTTCTGGATTTGATTCAGTTCTTTTTGCTATTGCCATTATCTTAGCTTTTTTCATGATTTATGATGCTAAGGTTATTAGAGGAGCAGCTGGAAAACAAGCTCAATCATTAAATAGATTAATAGAAATGTATAATGAGGTGGAAGAAGAAGATATGGATAAATTAAGAGAAAGATTGGGGCATAGTGTTTTGGAAATATTTAGTGGAGCGATTATTGGAATATTAGCAGCACTTTTAATTGTTGGATAATATGGATTTGCCAGAAGATTACAAAAAAGGCTTCAAGGATTTCTTGGGAGCAAGAATTGATTTATCAAAAAAACCTTTAATACCAAGAGAAGAAACAGCGCACTGGGTGGATATTGCTATTAAAGAAATTAGAGAAAGGGGAGAGTGTTTAGATTTATTCGCTGGCTCTGGTTGTGTTGGTATTGCCATACTAAAGAATGTAAAGAATTCTTTTTGTGATTTTGGAGATAAAGAAAAGATATTTTTAGAACAAATTAAAATTAGTCTTGATTTAAATGATATAGATAGCGAAAGATATAATCTAATTGAGACTGACGTTTTTTCAAATATTAAAAAGCAGTATGATTATATTTTAGCCAATCCTCCCTATGTCGCTGAGGATAGAATTGATGAAGTAGGGGAAGATGTTAAAATGTTTGAACCACCTATCGCTTTATATGGCGGGAATGATGGTATGAAATATATTAAGATTTTCTTAGAAGAAGCGAGTAATTATTTGAAAGAAAAAGGAATTATTTATCTTGAATTTGATCCAGAACAGAAAGAATGGATTGAAGAAATAATTAAAGATAAATATTCGAAGTTTGAGTTTTTGAAAGATCAATTTAATAAATACAGATTCGTTAAAATAGAAAAATAATATGTGGGAATATATTTTATTAGGATTTTTGCAAGGAATATTTGAGTGGATACCAGTTTCAAGCGAGGGAGTGGTAGCCTTATTTTCTAGTTATTTAGTGAAAGATTTCAATAGTGTTGATTTAGCTTTATTTCTACATTTAGGAACTTTATTGGCCACATTAGTTTATTTCTGGAGAGATTGGATTGATTTAATTACATTCAAAGACAAAGATTTCTTAAGATTTTTCATTATCGTGTCTTTTATTTCTGGAACATTAGGCTTTTTTGTTTATAAAGTAGCGAGAGATGTTGCAATGGGTTCAGGACTTTTAGTTTTAATGGGTTTAGGTTTAATTTTGACTTCTTGGTTCCAGAAAAACAATATTAAGTTAAAGATTAATAAAGATGTTTCTTCGATTATTGTGGGGTTATTGCAAGCAGTATCAGCTATTCCTGGTGTTTCTCGTTCTGGTTCAACTGTTTTTGGATTATCTTTAACTGAAAATAATCCTACTGAAATATTAAGAAAATCATATATAATATCTGTGCCAGTAGTTTTAGGATCGTCTCTGTATCTTTATTTAGATAATCCAGCGATTGCTTTATCATCTTGGCCAGCCGTTATTTCCAGTTTTATTTTTGGAATAATATCATTGAAGCTTTTATTGGATTTTTCCAAGAAAGTTAATTTTTCTAAGTTTACTCTCATCTTTGGAATCCTATGTCTATTAGGAGCTTTAGTTGAATTTTTAATGTAAGATGACTGACAAGATATTAAAAGAATTAAAATCTAAGAAGAATGTTGAGCAGGCAAAAATATTGTCTAGGTTTTTTAAAACTGGAAAGGGGCAATATGGAGAGGGTGATATCTTTTGGGGAATTAGAGTTCCAGTTTTAAGAGAGATATCTAAAAAGTTTAAAGAAGCTTCTTTAAAAGATATTCAAGAATTATTGAATAGTAAGGTTCATGAACATCGAATGACGGGAATGTTTCTTTTAATTGAAAGGTATAAAAAAGCAGAAAACAAGAAAGAGATTTTTGATTTCTATCTAAAGAACACTAAAAATATTAATAATTGGGACTTAGTTGATTTAACTGCTCCTAATATTATTGGGTTTTATCTTCTAGAGAACAAAAGAGAAAGAAAGATACTGTATTCTTTAGTTAAATCAAAGAATCTTTGGGAGAGAAGAATTGCTATTATATCTACCTTTACCTTATTGAGAAATAAAGAATACGAAGATACATTGAAAATTTCTGAAATATTGTTAAAAGATGAGCATGATTTGATTCATAAGGCAGTTGGCTGGATGTTAAGAGAATTAGGCAAGAGAGATAAATCAGTGGAGATTAAATTTTTAAACAAATATTATAAAACGATGCCTCGAACAATGCTAAGGTACTCAATTGAAAAATTTGATTTGAAAGAAAAACAAAAATATATGAAAAAAGAAGCTTAATTGGCTTCCTTTTTTATTTTATTCATTATATAATAAACACAATATGTTTGGCTTAAACGATTATTATATTTATTATTTTATTTTATTAGCATTAATTATCTCATTGCTTGTTTTTATATTCTTATTTAAGAAAAGAAATAAATCAGAAGCGCTAAAGCAATCTTTAGAATTTGTTTTGTTTTCAGTTAAGATGACTAAAGAGTCTATTGAAGAAACTAATAAAGCTGGAAAGCAAGAAAAGGATTGGATAAGGCTAATGGAGGATTTTTATAGTAGTTTGACTTCTTTTAATAAAGAAGGAGTTTTTGATATAGATCCATGGATTGCCTTGGAGATTGGAAAGGTAAAAGAGCAAATCTTCTTTTATGTTTCTACCCCAAAGAGATTTGAGGGATTCATAGAAAAAGAAATCTATAGTATTTATCCCAATGCACAAGTTGAAAAATCAGATGACTATAATATATTTTCTCCAACAGAAAATATTTCTTGTGGTTATTTAAAAACAACTAAGCCGTTTTATTTACCAATTAAAACGTATAATTACATTGAAACAGATCCTTTATCGGGCATTACTAATATCTTAACTAAGCTTAATGAAAATGAAGAGGCAGCTATTCAGATTATTGTTAAGAAAGGCAATAATGACTGGCACACTAGAGCCAAGATGATTATTGATGAGGTTGCTCAAGGTAGGGGTTTTCAACAAGCAATTGGAGCGACTAACTTTTTAAGCGCTTTAAAAGGAAAAGAAGAAAACAAGAATACTCAGCCTAAAGTTGATGAGATGCTTTTGAAAATGCTGGAAGAAAAAATAAGCAAGGATAGTTTTGAAGCAAATATTCGTTTAATTGTCTCAATTGAAGATAAAAAAAGATGCGAAGATGTCTTTATTCAAATGGCTAATTCTTTTGAGCAATTTAATTCTCCTAAAACTAATAATTTTAGGTTAGTTATGCTTAGGGGAAAAAGTGCTAATGATTTAACTTATCAATACAGTTTTAGATTATTTGATTCTGCTCAGAAGAATATTTTAAATACAGAAGAGCTGACTAGTGTTTTTCATTTTCCTACTCCCTTAACTTCAACTCCGAATATTAAAGGAGTAAAAGCTAAAAACTCAGTTCCTCCTTCTGATTTACCAAGAGAAGGATTATTATTGGGATATAATGAATACAGAGAGGAAAAGAAAGAGATTAGAATGAAGAGTGATGACAGAAGAAGACATGCTTATATCATTGGTCAAACTGGAACAGGTAAATCAGCTTTGTTGTCTAATATGGTCTTGCAGGATATTAATAATGGCGAAGGTATTGGACTATTAGATCCTCATGGTGATTTAGTAGATGATATTTTAAGTAAGATTCCTAACGAAAGAATCGAAGACGTTGTTTTATTTGACCCGACTAATTTAGAGCGATCGGTTGGTTTGAATATGCTTGAATATGACAGAAGATTTCCAGAGCAAAAAACATTTATCGTCAATGAGATGATGAATATTTTTGATAAGTTATATGATTTAAAGCAGACCGGAGGGCCAATGTTTGAACAGTACACTAGAAATGCTTTGATGCTTTTGATGGATGATCCAAACGAAGTGTATACCTTAATGGAAGTTCCCAAGGTAATGTCTGATGCAAATTTTAGGCATCGATTATTAGCGAAATGTAATAATATCTTAGTTAAAGAATTTTGGGAGAAGCAGGCTGAACAAGCTGGAGGAGAAGCGGCCTTGAAGAATATAGTTCCATATATTACTTCTAAATTTGATACTTTTATTTCTAATGATTATATGCGTCCAATTATTGGACAGACTAAGAGCTCATTTAATTTTAGAGAAATAATAGATAATAGAAAAATATTCTTAGTTAATTTGAGTAAAGGAAGATTAGGAGAAATCAATAGTTCTTTGTTGGGTTTAATTATGACTAGTAAGTTATCAATGGCCGCTTTCTCTAGAGCTGATACTCAAGAAAGCGAAAGAAAGGATTTTTATCTTTATATAGATGAATTCCAGAACTTTGCTACTAATAGTATTTCTCAAATATTGTCTGAAGCAAGAAAATACAGATTATCATTAATTATATCTCACCAGTTTATTGGACAGCTTCCTGATTTAATCAGGGATAGCGTTTTTGGTAATGTGGGAACGATAATTTCCTTTAGAGTTGGAGCAGAAGATGCACAATTCTTAGAAAAAGAGTTTGTTCCAGTCTTTAATGCTCAAGATTTGATTAACATTGACAACTTCAATTTCTATGTCAAAATGATGATGAACGGACAGATATCTAAGCCGTTTAACGTTAAAACTTATCCTCCAATCAAAGGAAATTTTGAAAGAGTTAAAGATATTAAAGAATATTATGCTTTAACTTATGGAAGAGGAAAGGATTTTATAGAGCAAGAGATAAGACAAAGAAGAATTTAATTAAGAGATAATTAATAAGCTTAAATTATGGCAGAAGAAAAAGAATCAAAACCTATTTATGAAATGACCGAGGAAGAATATGACAATTTAGGGAAGGAAGAGATAGAAAAAAAGAAAGAAATTGAAAAACAAGAAGAAGAAAACAATCCCAATCGTTTTTATGAAATGACTGAAGAACAATTTAATGAATTAGAAAAAGATAAGCTCGAAAAAGAGAAGCAGATTGAGAGAGAAAAAGGGAAGAACGATCCAGAAGATGTATATGAGATGACCGAAGAACAATACGATAGATATTTAAAAAAAGAAACAGAAAAAAAGAAAGAAGTGGCTCAGAACATAGAACAACCTGAGACTGTTTTAATCTCTAATAATCAACAAAAAGAGATTAAAGAAGAAAAAACAAAAATTCCCGAGCAAGAAGCAAAAGAAATTAAGGTAGTTAATAAAGCAGAAGAAGCCAAGGAAGAAAAATATGCTAGGGCAGAGAGAGCAGTTGAAAATCTCCAAGCCTTATATAAAAATAAAGAAGATTTATACTCTCAAAAAAGAAAGAGAGATAATTTATTTTCTAAATTTAAAAATTTAGTTGGATTGGAAAAAAATAATCCAAAAATAGATGAAGAATATAGGTCTATTTATAAAGAGTACGAAGAATCCCTAAAAGAAGTTCAAACTCTTACAGGCAAAACAGAAGATCAAGTTATTAAAGATTATTTAAGCACTAAAGAGAATAAAGAAAATTTAGCTGAAGAAGTTAATAAAAAATTAGACGAAAAGGTAGAAAATTTAGACCAAGCAGAAAGACAATTAAGTCCAGAGAAAAAGACCCTACTTGAAAGGATAAAATCAATGAGTACTGGGCAAAAAATAGTTGCTGGGGTGATAGTTGGAGGTGTTATCGTTGTTGGAGCTGGTACAGGAATAGGAATAGTTTCTGGAATGGGATTAATGCAGGCACTTGGTCTGCCATCAATTGTTACTTATTCAAGTTATGCAGGTTATGCTGCTGGTCAAGTGCTTGGTATTGGCGGAGCAGTTGGCGTTGGAGGAACTACTTTAGCAGGATTGATATATGAAGATGCTGCTTTTGAACAAGAAGATAAGAAAAAAGAAGCTGTCGTTAATAGTTCTAATGAGTCTAAAAAACAAGAAGAAGTTAAAATTGTAGAACCAGAAATTGACAGTAAGATAGATTTTATACCAGCCGAAGAAAATATTAATACAAGTCAAGAAAGCACTTCTTATGAAATAGGAAGATTTATTAGTGAAGCTAAAAATATTTCAGAATTATACGACATCCTTAAGGAGAAAAATTATTCTGATAAAGATATTAAGCAAGTCAAAGATTTGTATGATAATTCTGAATATCAGCCTGAATCTAATCGTAATCAAGAAATAGAAGAAATAAAAGGTGAGAGATTGAGAGAAAAAATTAAAGAATTGATTAATGAGAAAATAATAAAAAAGGTAGCAGACTCATCTGGAATTGATCAGATTAATTAATATTTAATAATATTATGGCTTTAGATAAAATAACAATCAAAGGAAAAGAAATAGATATAATGAAGGAGCTTAGTCTTGATCATGAAAATATTGAAGTTCAAAAGAATTTAGCAGAAAAAATGGCAGATATAGTTTTGAGAAGGAGTATATTAAAAGCTTTAGAGTTGTTGTCCGAAGAAGAAGCTAAAGATATAAACGAATCAAGTTTTGGTGATATCGAAAAAACTATTAAAATGTTAGATAAGAAAATTACTAATTTTGATAAAATATTATCAGAACAGATTGTTTTATTGCAAGATGAACTTTTAAATAAAAAATAAAATGTTAGAAAATATTGAAAAAATAGAAACAAGTGAATCGACTGTTGAAAAAAACAAAGAAGTCCAGAACAATATTTTAAATTCAGAAATAATCAAAGAAGATAATGAATCAAGCAAGCAAGAATTATTAAAAGAAATACACGATAAGGAAGTTAGTGTTGAGGAGAAAAATAAATCACAACCATTAAATGATGAAGGAGGAAAGATTAGTAGTGTGGTTAAACAATTTTATAGTTTTGGAGTTAAAGCAATAGAAAAAGTAAGGAAATCATTAGGTGCTTACGATTTAGATAAGTTGCACGATGAGATAACGAATAAAAATAAAAAGCAGTAATTGTTTGATAAATATTTTTTGCAAATAAGGACTTATGTCCTTTTTTGCTTTCATAATATGTGGTATAAAGATATTAATGGAGGTAGATTTATTATCTAAATTAAATAAAGAGCAAAAAGAGGCGGTTACCTTTGATAAGGGGCCTCTTTTGATTGTTGCTGGAGCAGGAACAGGAAAAACTACTGTTTTAACCCATAGAATAGCCTATTTAATCAAGGAAAAAGGGATAAAGCCAGAAGAGATACTAGCTGTTACTTTTACCGAGAAGGCAGCTAGGGAAATGGAAGAAAGAGTCGAAAAACTTCTTCCTTTTGGTTATTATGATTTTTGGATATCAACTTTCCACTCTTTTTGTGATCGTATTTTGAAGAGATATGGACTTAGTATTGGAATACCAACTAATTATAAACTACTAGAACAGACCGGAAGCTGGATTTTAATTAAAAAGAATTTTGATAAGTTTAATTTTTTGAAAGAATACCGTCCGCTTGGAAATCCAACTAAATTTATTGAAGCTTTGGTTTCGCATTTTGGTCATTGTAAAAATGAAGGAATTTATCCAGAGAATTATTTAGAACATGCTGATTCTTTGAGATTAAACATGGATGATATTCCAGTTGGATCTAAATCGGTAAAATCGAAAGACAAGAAAGGATTAGTAGATAAACAGAAAGAATACGAAATGATAAAAGAGGTGGCTGAAGCATATCATGTTTATCAAAAACTTTTACTTGATAATAATGTTATGGATTTTGGTGATTTAATAAGTTATACTCTGAAATTATTTAAAAAAAGACCAGAAATATTAGAAAAGTATCGAAATCAATTTAAATACATAATGGTTGATGAATTTCAGGATACTAATTGGGTTCAATATGAGTTAGTTCAAAAAATAGCTTATCCTGAAAACAATATTACTGTCGTTGGAGATGATGATCAATCAATCATGGGTTTCCAAGGAGCTTCATTTAATAATGTTTTAAGATTTAAACAGGACTATTCTAAATCAAAAGAGATTGTTTTAATTGAGAATTACAGATCGCCTCAAAATATTCTTGATTTATCATATAATTTTATACAATTAAATAATCCTAATCGTTTAGAATATCAATTAAATGAAATAGAGGGAATAAATAAAAGAGCAGAACAAAGAGGAATAGATTTAAAATCCTTTAAAAAGATTGATAAGAAACTTAAAAGCAATCAAACAAAATTAGGAGCAATAGAGTTGCTTGGATTTGAAACGGTTGATGATGAGATAACCGGAGCTATTAATAAGATATGGGAATTAAAAGAAATAGACACTAAAGCAGTCTTTGCTGATTTTGCTATTTTAACTAGGACAAATGAATCAGCTAATAGCTTTAGCCGAGCATTGGAAAGAGCTGGTATCCCTTATCAATTTGTTTCTTCGAAGGGTTTATACACCAATCCTTTAATACTCGATTTAATTTCTTATCTCAAGGTTGTTCTTAATTTCTATGATTCCCCTAATTTTTATAGAGTATTAAGGATGATGGATTTTTCCCCTGAAGAAGTTTCAAGGATTATTCAGTACAGTGACAAAAAAGGGATTCCTATCTTTGAAGCTATAAACGACAGTCATCTTCTAAGTAAGTTTACCTCTGATGCAGTTATTAAGTTAAGAAAGATTGTTGAGAATTTAAAGAAACACTATAAGCTATCAAAAGAAAGAAACGCTAGCGAAGTTTTCATTCATGTTATTAATGATTTGGAATATGGAAAGTATATTCCAGAGAATAATGAAGAGAGTTTGAAAAAATGGGAAATGATCGATCAGTTTTTTGAGAAGATAAAGAGTTTTGAGAATTCTCAAAATGATTCTGGTCTTCTTTATTATATGGATAATTTACAGATGGAATTAGAGGCAGGGGAAGAAGGTTCTTTTAAGGTTAGCGTTGATTCAAGCTTTGATGCCGTTAGAGTTATGACCGTTCATTCATCAAAAGGTCTTGAATTTAAATATGTATTTTTAACTAATTTAGTTTCAAGAAAATTTCCATCAGATCAAAAAAAGAATCCAATAGAAATTCCCGATGCTTTAATTAGGGAGATTTTGCCAGAAGGAGATTTTCATATTCAAGAAGAAAGAAGATTGTTCTATGTTGCCTTGACTCGTACTAAGAAGGGATTGTTTTTAACTTGGGCAGCTGATTATGGCGGAAAAGATCTTAAAAAGCCATCAAGATTTTTAATTGAATCAGGATTAATCGATGAAGAGGTAATGAGTAAACAGAAATTCACTAGAAGTTCAGGTTTTTGCATTAAGCGTTCAATTGGATTTAAATTGGAATCAAATGAAACTAATGGTTCTGGCCGTGACTTGAAGGTTTTCTTGCCAGATCATTTTTCTTATTCTCAATTAGAATCTTTTAGAAAATGTCCTCTTGAATACAAATTTAGGAATATTTTTAGAATTCCCATGCGAGGAAAATCTGTATTTAGTTTTGGAAAAAGTATACACCAGACCTTGCATAGATTTGTTTTAGAGTCATTAAGCATTTCTTCAATTGAGCAGAAGGATCTTTTCGGCAAGAAAACTAAATTAGGAGTTTTAAGCTTTAAAGATTTATTATCTATTTATGAAAAGGAATGGATTAGTGATTGGTATGATTCTTCTGTTGCTAAAAAAGAATTTTATGAAAAGGGAAAAGAAAGTCTCAAGCTTTTCTACGATGATTTTATTAAGAATAAACCAGAGGTTTTATTTATTAATGATGAGCCAGCACTAGAGAAGAATTTCAATTTGAAGCTAAATGGAGACGTTTTCATCGGCACGATTGATAGAATAGATAAGTTGGGTGATGGGGTAGAAATTATTGATTACAAGACTGGATCGCCAAAGAAAACACTGGCTAAAGAAGAGAAACTTCAATTAATGATTTATGCCGTAGCTGCTAAAAAGGTATTAGGATTGAATCCTCTCAAATTAACCTATTATTATCTTGATGATGGTACGGCTTGTTCTTTTAATATCAAGGAAGATGATATTGAAAACACAGAGAGTGAAATTAAAGAAATAATGGATAAGATTAAGAGAAGCAACTTTAAACCTAGCCCAGGATGGCATTGTCAGTATTGTGATTTTAAAGATATTTGCGCCCATAGGAAGGTTTAGGGTATAATTAAAATATATGAAACAAACAAAAATAACAATTTTAGGGGACGGTGCCTGGGGAACAACTTTAGCTATTTTATTATCTAAAAATGGACACGAGGTTGTTGTTTGGAGTGCTTTTCCTGAACATTTAGATGTTCTAGACAAAGAGAGAGAAAATAAAACATATTTAAAGGGAATACAAATTCCCGCTAATATTATTTTTGAAAAAGATTTAGGTAAAGCAATTGAATTTGGAGAATATATTGTTTTCAGTATTCCTTCTAAGTTTTTCAGGGAAGTAGCTAAGAATATTAAAAAAGAAAATGTTTCTTTAAGGAAAAAAGTTTTCATTAATGTAGCTAAAGGATTGGAGCAGAAAACTTTGAAAAGAATGACCGAGATATTAAAAGAAGAATTGGGAAATGTAGAAACAGCAGTTTTATCTGGTCCAACAATTGCTATTGAGGTAGCGAAAGAATTACCAGCCTTGGTTGTTGCTGCTTCAAAAAAACATTCTATTGCTAAAAATATCCAAGATATTTTTAGTAATAAATATTTTAGAGTTTATACCTCAACTGATGTAACTGGAGTTGAACTGGGTGGACCATTAAAAAATATTATCGCAGTGGTTGCCGGAATATCTGATGGACTAGGCTTTGGCTCTAATGCTAAAGCGGCTATTTTGTCTAGAGGAATAGTTGAAATACAAAGATTGGGAGAAAGAATGGGAGCCAAACAAAAAACTTTTTATGGTTTAGCTGGTTTAGGAGATCTTTCCACTACTTGTATTAGTCCAGAGAGTAGGAATAGAACTTTAGGAGAAAAAATTGCTAAGGGGCAAAAATTAGAAGACATTGTTAATTCTACTTCAAGTATTATTGAGGGAGCGACAACAGCTGAAGCAGTTTATCAATTAAGCAAAAAGTATAAGGTAGACATGCCGATTGTTTCTTCGGTTTATCATATTTTGTATGAGAATATGAATCCGATGGATGCTCTAAGTCAAATGATGAGTAGAGACAAGAAGTCAGAATAATCTTGAAAAATATACAGAGATAAGATAAGGTTAAGGAAAGAATAATATAAATAAAATCATGGAAAATACAAACAAAACATATAAGGTAAATAAAGAAAAGTGTCTTGGTTGCGGAAGTTGTTCATTGTCTTGTCCTGAAGGAACAGAAATGGATACTGATGGCAAGGCTAAAGTTATCAGTTCAGCTAAGGTTGAAGAATGTGGCGGAGTAGATTTATGTCCTTACGGTGCAATCGAAATCGAGAATGGAGTTGAAGCAGAGGAAGAAGAATAGTTAATATGAAAGTTACAAAAAAAACAAAACTATCAAAATTGATAGATGATAAGAAAGCACAGAAAATTTTAGAGAAGTATGATTTTCCTTGTCTTTCTTGTCCTCACGCTAGAATGGAAATGGAAGTCTTGGAATTGGGAAGTGTTTGTGAGATGTACGAAATTGATGGAGCTAAATTAATTAAAGAATTAAACGATAAATTGAATAAATAATGAAGCAATCGTCTTTTATTCTTTTAAGTCTTTTAATTTTAAATATTTTAGTTTTGCCTTTTGTTGTTCTATTGTCGTTTGGAGCTTACCTTGAGGTAAGCTTTTTTGATGTCGGACAAGGAGATTCAATCTTTATCAAAACTCCTGGTAATTATCAAGTATTAATTGATGGTGGCCCAAGCTATTCGAAAGTTTTAGAAGGTTTATCTAGAGAGATGCCTTTTAATGATAAAGAGATAGATTTAGTTGTTTTGTCTCATCCAGAAAGTGATCACATGACGGGATTACTTTCCGTACTAGAGAATTACAAGGTTGATAATATTTTGTGGACAGGAATAGAAAAGGATGGTGAAAAATTTGAATCATGGAAAAGAATGATAAAGGAAGAGGGAGCTAATATTTATTATGCCAATTTAGGAGATAAGATAATTATGGGAGATGCAACTTTGGAAGTAATCAGTCCGATTGAATCTTTAGAGGGCAAAGAATTTAAAGAAAGTAATAATACAGCCGTTGTTTCAAAGTTTAAATATAAAGATAGTTCATTTCTTTTTACCGGAGATATTTCTTTTAAGATAGAGGAAGAGCTAGAGGATGTAGATGTTGATATTTTAAAGATTGCTCATCATGGTTCAAAGTATTCAACAGGAGAAGAGTTCTTAAAAAAGACTAGTCCTTTGCTTTCGATAATTCAAGTTGGCAAGAATTCATATGGTCATCCGACTGAAGAGGTTTTGACACGTCTTGATAATTTTGGTATTAAAGTATTAAGAAACGATACCAATGGAGATATTAAAATTGTTTCCGATGGAATTAATTATAAAATAATAACTAGTAAAAAATAAACATATGGATTTTCCAATTTTCAAAACCAAAATGGGGGGAGACACTAAGTTTAACTTATCTGACCCAAAAGAAAGGGCAGAGTATTTTAAACTAAAATGTGGACCAGAAATAGAAAAGTTGAGAGAGTATTTGCAAACTAATACTTTTATTGCTTATCTTCTAGGTAAGAAGAATTCAGGAAAAGGAACTTATTCTAAAATGTTGGCTGAAGTATTGGGGGCTGACAAGATAGTTCACTTATCTGTTGGTGATATGGTTAGAGCATTAGATTTAGAAATACAAGACCCAGAAAAGAAAAAAGAATTGGTTGAATTTTTGGAAAAGAACTACAGAGGATTTTCTCCTTTAGAAGATTTAATTAGAAGTATGGAAAATAGAGACACTAAGACTCTTCTTCCTGATGAATTTGTTTTAGCTTTAGTTAAAAGAGAAATTGCCAAGAGAAAAGGAAAGGTTATTCTTTTGGACGGTTTCCCAAGAAATATGGATCAAGTTAGTTTCTCTTTATTCTTTAGAGATCTAGTTGATTACAGAGATGATCCAGATATTTTCATTATGATTGATGTTCCAATGAACATCATTAATGAGAGAATTAAATGGAGAAGAATTTGTCCAAAGTGTAACGCTTCAAGAAGTTTAAAATTATTACCAACATCTAAAATTGGATATGATGAATCATCTAAAGACTTCTATTTAATTTGTGATGAAGCCAATTGTGATGGTGGAAGAATGGTAATGAAAGAAGGAGATGAGAAGGGAATTGAACCAATTAGAGAAAGACTAGTAATGGATGAAGAAATATTAAAGAAAGCAGATACTTTGTACGGAATTCCAAAGGTTAAATTAAGAAATGCCATTCCAGCTGATGTTGCTCGTGACTATGCTGATGAATACGAAATGACTCCTGGTTATTCATTTAAATATGAGAATGGAGAAGTCAAAACCACTGAAGAACCATGGATTGTAGCTGATGATTCTGGTGTTCAATGCGTTAGTTTGCAAGCTGCTCCAGTAGTGGTTGCAATGATAAAACAATTGGTTGAAGTTTTGAAGATTTAAAGGTATAATATAGTTGGTCCTATCATTCAAAATTCCGAACAACTTTCAATCGGGAGACCATATATTTACTTGCCTTGGCAAATGAATGAGGTCACCCACGTGGATTCATTCGGATTCACTTAAAGGTGATAGGATCCTTGGAAAGACACTGTGAAAACAGTGTTTTTCTTTACTTGACTTTTTAATAGATATGGATATAATAGACCTATACCTATGGTAGTGGTAATATAATAAATAAAAATATGAAAACAGAACAAGGAAAAACATTGATTAGTTTAAAAAAAGCTCAAAGTCTTATTACTAAGATAATTGAGATGATGGAAAAAGATAATTATTGTATTGATGTGATGCAGCAGAATTTGGCTGCAATCGGACTTTTAAAATCAGCCCATCAAATGATGATGGAAGATCATTTGCATACTTGCTTCAAATCAGCTATGAAAACAAATAATGAAAAGAAAAAAGACGAAATGATAGAAGAAATATTAAAAGTAATAAAAATATACAACAAATAACATGAAGAAAATATATCTTGATTACGCAGCTACAACTCCAGTTGATAAAGATGTTTTAAAGGAAATGCTTCCTTATTTTTCAGTTAAATTCGGCAATGCTGCATCTTTACATTCTTTTGGTATTGAAGCGAGCGCTGGAGTTGAAAAAGCAAGAGGTATTTTAGCTAAATATTTTGATGCTGAATCAGAAGAGATAGTTTTCACTAGTGGAGCTACTGAATCAAATAATTTGTCTTTAAAAGGAGTTGTTAAACAGCATCAATTAAAAAGCAAAGAAAAAGTTCATATTATAACCACCGCCTTTGAACATCATTGTGTTTTAGATGCTTCTAAGAGTTTGGAAAAGTTTGGATTAGCCGAAGTCACATATATTCTACCAGATAAAGATGGGATTATTGATGTGAAAGATATTGAAAAAGTCATTAAGTCTAATACTTTATTAATCTCTGTAATGTATGTAAATAATGAGATAGGAACTGTCCAACCAATTAAGGAGATCGGAAAGATGATAAAGGAATTGAATAAAAAAAGAGAAATGAAGATAATTTTCCATACTGATGCCACTCAGGCGGTTAATTATTTTGATTGCAATGTTAATGAATTGAATGTTGATTTAATGTCGATGTCAGCCCATAAAATATATGGTCCTAAAGGAGTCGGTGTTTTATATGTTAGAAAAGGAACTCCTATTATCAGAGTTCAAGATGGAGGAGATCAAGAAAATAGACGTAGAGCAGGAACACACAACGTAACAGGAATTGTTGGACTAGGAAAAGCAATTGAGATTTTAGCAAAAAACAAAAAGAAAGATTCAGCAAGAATTGAAAAATTAAGAGATACGTTAATTAAAAAAGTATTAAAAGAAGTTCCTAATTCAAGGTTGAATGGTTCGGCAACGAAACGTTCTCCCAATAATGCCAACTTTAGCTTTAAAGATGTTGAAGGAGAAAGTTTGTTAATGATGTTAGATAATATGGGTGTTGCTTGTTCAACTGGCTCGGCCTGTTCATCTCAATCATTAGAGCCGTCACATGTTATTCTTTCGCTAGGGCTTAAGCATGAAGATGCTCATAGTTCTTTAAGAATGACATTAGGAAAGTATACTAAAAAAGAAGAAATAGTTTTTACAGTTAAGGCTTTAAAAGAAACAATTAAAAAGTTAAGAGGAGTTTCGGGAGATGTTTTATCAGATTATTATTCAAAAAAGTAAAACATATGCAATATTCAAAAAAAATGATGGAGCATTTTATGAATCCTCGCAATCGTGGGAAAATTAAGAATCCTTCTGGAACAGGAATGGTTGGTAATCCTGTTTGTGGAGATTTAATGAAAATATACATCAAGGTAAAAGAAAATAAAGGAAAAGAAGTTTTAGAAGATATTAAATTCGAAACTTTAGGTTGTGCTAGTGCTATTGCTACTTCTTCAATGGTAACTGAGCTAGCAAAAGGAAAAACATTAGCCGAAGCAAAAAAGATTTCTAAGAAAGATGTAGCTGATGCTTTAGAGGGTTTACCTCCAATCAAGATGCACTGTTCTAATTTGGCTGAAGAAGCTTTAAGGGATGCAATTAAGGATTACGAATCAAAAAAGAAATAAAACAAAAACACTGCCTTAAAGCAGTGTTTGTTTTTATGTCGGGCTGCTGGGAGTTGAACCCAGGTCTTACGCACCCCATGCGCAAATACTACCACTATACTACAGCCCGTTATGAAGCTATCTTATCAAAAAAAGAGATTATTGCAATGTTTGTTAAATAAAAAAAAGATAAAGTTATGATCGCCAAATTATTTCTTTTAGAATAAATTGACCATTAACATTCATCTTTTGTTCGATGCTATTTGTTGTACTTAGATACAACTTAGCTGATGGCAGACATTCACCTTCATCAACTCCAGAGCCACCACAGCAGACAGGACAAAGATCAAGTTCTGTAGGATCTTCTTCAATTTCTCCACAAACCATAATGCCTCTTGGTTTCCATTCTTTATTTAAATATTTACAAGAAGGAAACATTGTAACTTTCTCAATTTTAATGGGCCAATTTTCGAAAGTGATATCAAGGACTGGTTTGAATCCCCTCAGCTTTTTATCAATGAAAGTACTGTAATGAGTATAGGCATTAACTTCCTGGCAGTTATGTCCGCAGCGAACATAGTCTCGTAGAATTTCAAGGCATTCATTTATATCCTTTGCCTCTATTGCAAAAGTTCCTTGACGAGACCAGGTGGCGTAATTTTTTAGTTGGAAATCAATATCATCAAGAAGAGCATTGAAGTCTTCTATCTTTGTTCCAAGAACATATAGCCAGCGGTTATTTGTAAAAATCAATTTGCCGTGTTCTGTTTTTTCAAATAGCGGTGCACCAATGTAGAAGATTAAAAATTCTACAATAAAGAACTTTCTCTCGTTTTCCATAATTCTCCTCCTCGGAGTTGTCTAAAAGATATCATAATTTGTATTAAAGTCAACAAAAAAAACTGCCCTGACGGCAGAGTTTTTTTGTTAAGCCTATTTCTTTCCAAGAGATTTAATGCACTTTGTGCAAGCCAAGATTCTTTTCCCAGCAAATTCCTTGAATTTTTTATTAGTTGTGTTAGCGGGAACTATTACCCATTGTAGATTGGGGTGAATTCTTCTTTTGATAGAAGGATTGTAGCGAGATATAAGTTTATACCAGCTTCCTCCCATTGAAGATGATTTTCCGCAAATTGTACATTCTTTTTCCATATGTTTTGTATCTTATCAAAAAATTAAATAATTGCAACCCCCTCCCATTTTATGTTACTATTATTCTATGGATATATTAATGATATTTACATTATTAATTCTTTTATTTTCAATTATTATTCATGAGATAGCTCATGGGAGTGTTGCCTATGCTTTAGGCGATCCAACTGCCAAAGAAGCAGGAAGGCTTGATTTGAATCCTTTAAAACACCTAGATCCAGTTGGTTCAGTCCTTCTCCCTTTGTTTATGTCTATCTTGGGTGGACCAATAATTGGTTGGGCGAAGCCAGTACCAATTAATCCAATGTATTTTGTTGATCAGAAGTGGGGAGAATTGAAAGTTGCTTTAGCTGGACCATTATCTAATTTTACCGTTGCTTTGATTTTCGGATTACTTGTTAAGTTTGTCCAACTTCCTGAAAGTTTTGTTACAATTGCCACAATTGTTATTTTTTATAATATTGCTTTGGGAATATTTAATTTAATTCCAATCTATCCTTTAGATGGTTCACATGTTTTATTTTCATTATTACCAGATAGATTTGAAGAATTTAAAAGATTCTTCGCTCAATATGGTTTCATATTGCTTCTTTTCTTGATTTTTATAATTCCTAATGGACTTAATTGGGTTTTTGTTCTAGCAGAAAAAATTCTATATTTGTTTTTGAGCTAATTTGACTAAAATAATTCTTTATTGTATTTTATAGTTAGTTCATCTCATTGATGGACCCGAGATGGTCATTTTGGCAAACGAAACTTTGACCCCATGCTTTTTAATAGAGAGTGATGATTTTCATGAAGCTTGGTTCGAGGCGGTTTATGCCGTCGTGAATCAAGGTAATTCTCTCTATTTTGGTTCTAAAAAAGAACCGAAAAGGGCGCGTGATTCCGTGCAGACCATTGTCATGACGGGAAACGCAATTGTACAGATTCAGAATTGCGAAATTCATCCTTTTTATAGGATGAGAGAACTGTCAATTCAGCAATACAAAAAAGAGTATGACCGTAACTGGTTCAACGAGGAGTACGATAAGTTACCTCTTGAGGATAAAAAGCGTTTTACATATGTTTATATTGAACGCTTGATCAGACACAGAGTTCCTGGAGGATTTATTGATCAACTCTCGAAATTGAGAGATCTTCTCAAAGAACAGATTGAAACCGGCATCTCCTCGAATCGTCATCAGGTAATTACCTGGGAACCAGATATTGACATGGGTTCTGATGCCCCGCCGTGTCTACAAAGAATATGGATTAGATATTATTCCGGAGGATATGTCGATGTCCATTTTGACTGGAGATCAAGAGATCTTTTCAATGCCTGGCAGGGAAACCTCATCGGACTTATTGCGATGCTTCTTTTTGAAGTCATTCTTCCAAACAATTGCAAGATATCGAGGATTATCGATAAAGCCGATTCCCTTCATGTTTATGAAGGCTCCCTGGGAGAAGCAGATAAGGTTCTTGTGAAAGAGAGAGAAAGAGTTCCAGATTTTGTAAAAAAACTGGAATACAAATATGTATAAATCATATCTTTCTCCCTCTTCTTTTTTTATTTCTAAATGATATAATAAATTCATATAAATAAATTAAATATATGAAA
>Ga0172381_10002542_pt1 | contig 20099 bp, 21 predicted proteins | sample Leawel6488metaG_FD_119754 | JGI IMG/M metagenome (GOLD analysis project Ga0172381, IMG submission 119754) | Leachate microbial communities from a municipal landfill in Southern Ontario, Canada - Leachate well 64-88 metaG | ecosystem: Engineered > Solid waste > Landfill > Unclassified | place...
GATGCAGCAGCCGATCGTCGCGAGTGCACAAAGCATTATGAGCCACGGGGAGTTTTTCATTTTTTTACCGCCTTTCTATGAGAAACAAGTGCCCCGGCGCCCGCAAGTGCAGGGATCACGAGTACAAAGGGAACCGGTGCAGGTCGTGTTGCAGCGGGCTGCGTCCGGATTACATTCGGGGACGATTTCAGTACACTGAGGTTCACGAGGTAGTTCCAGGTAGGGGCAGTGAATGTTCCGACAGTGGGATCCGTCCATTCAGCAGTAATATTGAGGGAGATATTTTGTGCATCGGCCGGTACCGGTTCCCCGGAAAATACAAACCGCTCCGCACCGGGCATTCCGCAGTCTTTGCTCCAGTCAAAAAACGGCCGGGGCGTTCTGGCATCGACAGCGTAATCTATGCCGTAATCTGCAATGAACCAGTGTTCGCGACCTTGCCGGTTGCAGGTCGATACCCGGTCGAACGTTTCATTGTCGGGAAACCGGAATAGTACGTTCGCGCTCCACGAAGCATTGGAGAACGAGACCGATTCGAGCGTGGCGGTAACGTTCTCTTTTGTCAGGGATTCATTCACCGCGATAGTGCCCTGATATGCCCCGCCCGGGGGCAGGATGAGAAGATCGACCGAAGAGGATACGCTGTCCAGGTCCGATTCATCCCACGAACCGGTGGCATTTTTGCTGATCAGGTAATACACCGCAACTGTGTAGCGCCCCGGCCCGACCGGCATACCCCGGGCATCTTTCTGGTCCCAGATCACCTGTGACGAAAGCGAGCCGCCGGGTCCCAGGACTACGGCCTGGTGAACGCGGTCAAACGTCCTGAACGGGTAGGCAATAAGGTAATGTATCCCGGCTTTTGGCGGGTATCCCATTACTGTGACAGGGCCGGAACCGGTATTTACAAGCGTTGCATTGACCGTAACAGGTTCGCCGTACGCGTAGACCGGGAGCGGAACGGAGGGATCGTGGGTGGCGTTTTGCGGCACCAGCGTCAGGTTCGCATGCGGCATAGCGCCGACCGGCGGAATGACCACGAGTGCAAGGATGCACACAATGATAAACATGAGAGGAAAATCTCCCGCGCCCGTTGTGCACCTGTACGATCCGGCCACCATCATCGGCCTCTCCTGCCGTTCCGCGCAAGGAAAAGTACAGCGGCGCAGGGCACGGAAAGCAGTACCAGTATCGGGAAGAACGGCGCAGGGTGTGTTCCGGAGGGGGAAAGGGGTACATTGATAGATCCCGGGGAAATCACTGGAGAAGTCTGCTGGGGGGTGATCTGATGACCGGGGGGAGTATATTTTTCCTTGACGAGCGTGAACAGGGTGTTGCCTTCTACATCCGTGTACGTGGACGAATGAAGATTCACAAGATATTCGTCAGGCTGGAATCCTGCGGAATTTACCACAAACAACCAGCTGCGGTTTGAGGAATTTCCATGGAGAACTCTTGTCGTCCCGGTCTGGTTGCTTGGGTTCCCGAACTGCGGACCGCCCGGGTTAAAAGTACTGGTAAGAACGGCATACTCCAGTTCTTCCCCCGCAGGAAGATTTGTTGTCCCGGTGATGGCAAATGAGTCCCCCACGGAATGGATGCCAATTGGATTTGCCTCGATAAAAAACGGTTCTCCGATATGGATAAACGATGGCCGGCTCCTGGAGCTCGTCCCGGCCGGACCGGTGACGGTCAGGTTCACGGTATAGTTCCCGTCATGCTGGAAGGTGTGGAACGGTTTTTCCTGCGTGGAGGTTGTCCCGTCGCCGAAATCCCAGAGCCATTGGGTGATCGTGCCCTCAGAGTATTGCAGGAATTCGACACTGCACGGTGCATGCTGCGAAGTGTAGATCGCTTCAAAGTATGCAACGGGCGCAAATGGGCCCACAAGAATGAAGACCGGCTCTTCCAGGGTATTTTTCCCGGCCGGCCCGGTAACGGTCAGGAGCACGGAATAATTTCCCGACTCTGTATAGGTATGCACCGGGTTTTGTTCCGATGAGGTAGTCCCATCGCCAAAATCCCACGACCGTCCCGTGATGTCCCCATAGGATGTATCGGTAAACGCAACGGTGAGCGGTGCATAGTCTCCCCGCTGGGGTTCTGCACCGATCCGTGCGAGCGGCGGTAGGTGGCCGGCGGTAATGCATCCCGGCCAGGTGTACGTATCGCTGCCTGACGACCCGCTGACCGTGAGCGTGACGTTATAGGTGCCATTGGCACGGTACGTGTGAACAGGATTTTGCTCACGGGAGTAAGCACCGTCGCCAAATGACCAGTTCCAGTGCGTGATCGCTCCCCGCGAATCATCAGAAAACGTTACTTTCAAGGGTACATCCCCCTGGTTTGGCGGCATCGGCGAGAATGATGCGGTCACCGGCTGCACGGTGGGCTGTGCGATACCACGAGCAGTCGCATCAATAATCGTCATCACGAGCTGGCTGCCGGTAAGGATATACGTAATATTTCCTTCGTTGTCGACAAAGGCGCCGTTCGGGACGGTATGCGTATGGTGCGCCCCGGTGTCGTACACAGCCAAAAACTGCGTACCGTTTGCATCAAAGACCCTATCGATCCCATCGTCAGACATGAGAAGGATGGAACCGGCCGGGATTACGTAGATGCCGGTCTCGTTTACGGTACTGAGTTCCGGATTCAGAATCACCGGCTCCATCGAATCGTTGACCTGCAGGGACGGGAGGGGATATTTCCCGGCAGGGACCGTAAGCGTGTGCATCATACCGGCGCTGGCCGGGGATGTGATCACAAGAAGTGCGATGACACCTGCGATAATCAGGAAAATGCAGGAGATGGGGTTTGTATGCGAATTCATTTTATGAGCCTCTCTTTTTTTGGGCGATCATACATGCTCCGATAAAGCCAAGAGCAAGAACCACGGGGGTCGCAGAAAAAGATGCGGCCGGGGTTGTCGCAGGCTGCGTGCCCGTTGTGGGTTCTGCGGTTAACGAGGACGTGTTGTTTCTTTCGGCATTCTGGTCAGCTGGTGCAAGGAGTTCTACCTGACGGAAATCTTCCTGTATCTGCCCCGATGCCGAAAACGCATTCACTCGGTAGGTTCCCTGACTGCACCCGTTTGTGTCGATGACCGCCGACCACCATTTTCCGGCCGAACGATTGACAAGAAAACTTCGGCCTTCGCGGCTGTTGCATGATGACAATAATGATCCAGGCATGCTTTTTCCCCGGATAACAGGCTGGTACAGGAGCTGCACCATGATTGGTGTACTACTATCAGCCGTGGTGATGCCAGTGACAGAAATTGGATCTCCAATCGTACAATTTCCGATCGGATCGAGCCGGATCGAGCCGCTATAGAGTCTGAACGTAGTCGCTGCTGTCACATTTTCCTTGATCGGTGTCACACTCACCAGATATTCTTCAGGTAGCCAATGGGCAGTATCTACCGGAAAACTCCAGGTGTTCTCCCCATTGTCACCATCCATGATATGAACGATCCCGGTAGTGCCATCCTGCATGCGTTCGGGAATTTTGGGCCCGGGTGTGAACGTTGAGGGCATGATCTGAATGAGGATTTCCCCTCCCGCAGAAATGTTTGTTGTGCCCTCGATCACAAACCGATCGCCAACGGTATGATCGTCAACCGGATGAATAGTTAATGGCTCTTTTTCACGAGATTGTTCCGCCAGGAGAGGTTGTGTAACAGAGAGAAAAATGTCTGCATAGGTATCATTGACCGATGGATCGTCCAGTGCCCGGATGAGCGTGGCATAGGCAAAGGGATTTACAGGTGATTCTGTACCCGGAATCACTGAAAAGAGTTGTTGCTGTGATGTCGGTTTTTTTACATCGGTTACCCAGCCATTGTTCACCTGCACATCATATATTTCCTGTTCATTGGGGAACTGGAGCACGACCCAGTATCTTCCCGGAATCATGGTGCGGGTTCTTTCCGGGGTAAATATGAGCGAATAAGAGCCGTTCCGTTCCACACGCTTTGTGAAAAATTCTACGTTCCCGGATCCAAAAATCCAGACCTGGATGTCTTGGTATCCCGGGGCCGAACCGTTCAGCATCCAAGGCTGACCCGGTTCAATCGTTGGGGAGGATAGGGTGATTGAATCATACAAAGGAACTGCCGATACGGTTGCCACGGTGATATACAGGATCGCAAGAATACTCAATTTACGGGCCCATCGTGGGAGTGGTTGGATCATATTAATTTCCCCCGAATTGTCGAATAATTGCCGTTGCGGTGCACCCAATTGCAATAATTACGATTGTAGCAGGAAGCGGTGCGGATTGCGTCGCGGGTGGCCGCGTTGCCGTTACCGGCACGGAAAGGGTAGCATACAGATCGATGGACTCACCCGGTGCCGGGTAGCGATCTATGGATACTGGGAACGAGATGTACCCGAGTTTAAAAACCGAGACTGTTTTGTAACGGGGCACGGTTACGTTGACCGGCACAATAAGCGCACCCTGGGTCAGTTCTCCTTTACGGTCCGTATCGAAATCGACCGTGGCATCGTCAACATTGGCATGCACGACAACCCAGCCGGTATTATTCCCGAATGTCTGTGGATATGTATCGGGTACAGGTGTTCTCGCGGAATCCAGGTCTGCCGGATTGCCGATGCTTTTTAAAAACGCCTCCTTCATAATCGCCGCACTGTCGCGGATGGCCGCGTTCTCGTCATCGGTGAGATTTGTGCTGGTAACGGATGGTGAAAACCGGAGGGTAATTCCCGATCCGCCGTACGTGGGGTACCCGGCGCTTCCCGGTTTTGTTTCGGAGACGACCGGGTACTTGTCCCAGATCGCGTTCAGTTTCGCTGCCAGTGCGGCATATCTGGTCTCTTTTTCGGGGTCGCCGGCATACAGGTGATCGAAGTCCGCGTTCAGGTCGCGGAGGTAATTTGCCTTCCCCTCTGCATCCAGCACGAGGAGATTATAATCGGGCGTTGCCGCCTTGATCGCCGGGTCGATGATGATGATATCGACCGGGACGTATCCTGCGGTATCGTTCTCCGGGAAGACCCGTTGTGCATCCATGGTACCCGCAGCGACATGGACGATTGTCCCGCTCATCACGATCAGTATCGCGAGAATGAAAAACCCATAATGATCCTGATACCCTTCCATACTAACGCCTCACTGTTTTTCTGATCATAATCATCGCAGTTGTTGCCCCAAGTGCCACAAGGGAAATGATTCCCGGGAGCGGGGCGGGTTTTGTTGCGGGTGCCGGCGCGGGGATCTCGGTTGGATCGGGTTGCGGTGCCGTTGTGGTTCCAGAAGATCCCGGAAGAGCGGGACCGTTGGTCGCCCGGTCGTACTCGTCGTTTGCCATTTTTTCTGCCCGCTCTTTCCCGAATTGTTCCGTGAGAAAATCGATGTACTGCCGGTTTACTGCAAAGAACTCTTCGCGGGTCAGGGGTCTGCTAAACCGGGCGGCAACTTCAGATTCGTTGAGAGTATAGACCTTGGCTTCCACAGACGGGAGTATTATATTGTATATGGTCACGGGACCGTTCACGTTCACGATCAGTTTGGGATACTCTCCTGCTGTACTCTGCTCTGCTGCAACCGGGATCGTAATGAGGACGGCCAGGAAGAGTACACAACAGAGAAGCCGCCGGATGTTGTTCGCACCGTTTCTTTGTTTTGTTACCATTCTTCTGTCCTCCCCACGACCCGTATATTAAAAACCATCTCATCCCAATCAGTCTGGTCTGCTGAAGCAACACGGACATAATACGCTTCGTTTGTTCCTTCATGCACACGGAAATAATGGTGTACCGTATCAACATCGATAGACCACGTATTTACACCGCCGGTACCGGCACGAACGGTCACAATCTCGGCAAATTTCTCGCCGCAGGCAAGATCTCGTGGATCGCTGCTTCGTGCACAGTGACCGATCCAGTCCGGTTGGATCGTAAAGTTCAGCTGTTCACCGACAGGAAGATTCGTGGTTCCGGTTATGCCAAACCCGGTATTCAGTAACGGATAAGAGGTATTCACGTATTTCTCATTGACAGGATCAATATGGATCCATACCGTCCCACTGGTATCTTCAGTATCCTCTTTACTGACAACATTCAGGAAGGCACGCTCCGGTGTCCCAGGGAAGAGCAGCGTTATGTGACAGGTTCCGTTTGTAAGCCTCCCGGTCTCGGAACCATTCAGGGTAAAATTGAACGATCCATTGACCTGAACCGGAATGTTCGTAACGTTGGAATAATCCCTGCAAAACATCCAGATGTCGAGTGAGGGGACTCGTTCCCGTGGGACAATACCGGTATAGATGAACGGTTCTCCCTGCATAACGGTATCTGTCCGGGTGGCAGGATGTCTCGGTTGAGTCTGCTGCATGTCTTGATCCGGTGTCGGCGAAACGGGGGGATATGATATTGTTGTATTCGTGCTGTTCAGCGCCGGGTTTTGCAGGATACAACCAGTGATGATAATAAAGACTGCAAGGAGAATGAGCACGGCAAGGAATCTGCATTTCGGCATCATGGGCTCACAGACTCCCGTATCGTCAGATTCTCCACTTCCCAGTCACTCAGCAGGTGCTGGTATTCCCCCATCCGCGATATGTATTCATTATCTGAAACCAGTGGAACGTAGGATGTTGCGTTATGAGTCACATCGGAAAATGTGCAGAGATCCAGCACCGGCTGCACGTTTTCATTCGTCTCCGGATTTACCATGACAAACTGTATTCCTTCATGGGTATTATTGTAAAATACCAATCGCGACGATACAATCCGGTAATCCTGATGATCAACCTGCACGGTTTTTTCTGCGGTTAGTGTCTGCTGTGTCAAGTTGTCCAGAATGTCCGGATCGGACCGTATCACAAAAAGGGGTGTTCCCAGCAGTTTGTTTGCCTTGACAAAGATCGGACAACCGGCTTTCCCGTTACCGACAGAAAACCGGTAGTACAGCTTCATGCCATTGATATCGTAGATAGTGATCAGATCCCCGGTTACGGTTGCATTCACGCAGCGATCGTTTTTCCCGGATGTGTTACCGCCGGTTAAATCTGCAAGTGCGATCTGTGCCAGATGCCGTGCCACTTCAACCGGTACAGTATTTACTGCGATCAGTTCGGCCTGCGTGTAGGTCTCTGCGGGCACCGGTCCGGGAACATCGCAGTTTCTCTGGATGTCCCCGCAGGGAGGTGCGATACCCTGTATCTGCATCCGCTTTATATTTTCATCGATGGCGTTATCAGATGCATTTTGTCCGTCAGCACTCCGGGCGGCGGTACTGTCTGGTTGCAGGCCGGTTGTGCCGGGGGATATCGGCAGGGTACTATTTTTTGTTGTGCTGTTGTCAGGGATCTGTTTCGGCGTTTGCAGAACGCAGCCACATGTTACGATGAGAACTGCAAGGATGATGAGTACCGTAAGGCACCGGTATCCCGTTTTCATGGCTGTACCCCAGGGAGCTGATATAACATCATCAATGACAACTATTGCATCCTCCACAAACTGCCGGGCTGGCATCGTACTGCTGAGGTGTTCCATACCGGCCAACCGGGTACGTCCGGTGAAAAATCCTGTCGGCTGCCGAATCACCGGGATTTGGAATACCGGTACCCTGCTTCATGTATCTCATTGAATGCTCCTTTGAGAACTGTTTCATTTCTGTTCCCCGTTTTTGATTCCTTCTTGTAGTCCCATTTCTGTCAATCCTGATCACCCGGTATTTTATTGATGCGTGTCCGATTGGCCAATACAATCCTTTTTGTCATCGTCTGCAAATTCCCTGCATGCGAGCAGCGCGAGGAAGGGAAGGACGAGTATCCAGTAATGCAGGTACTGGCGGACAAAGAGCATCCCTAAAAAAAGGATCGCAAACAGGAAGATGGCCCGTTCCGAAGGTGTCCGAAGCCCCCGTTTTAATACACTTGCCGCTGAAAAGAGGGTAGCCGGCAGCATGATAATAATACTCGATACAAGGGCAATGGCGTACGAGAACAGATCTGTCGTATGATAATTCGGGATATCTGCAATGGTCTGTCCGGAAACATATGCCGGTGCCACGCAGAACGTCCAGTTTATGGCACTCATGAAGGTATCGTTCCCGTACCAGAACAACAACGCTGCAAAGGGGGCAAGTATCATGATACCCGCCGGGACGACAAGGCGGTAATACCGGCGATCGTCCTGTGACCGCATGAGATACAGCAGGGGGATCAGTCCGAGGATTGCGTATTGTTTGAATCCGAAGGCAAGACCGATAAAAATCCCGGCAATGATGTATTCCTTTTTTCTGGCAGAGATAAATGCAAGCAGCAGGAAAAGTACCGCGAACTGCTCGCTAAAGAGAAAATATCCCTGGACAAAAGCGGCCACGATAAGATAAAATCCTCCCGCAAAAAAACCCGGGATATATCCGTAATCCCTGTTCCCGATATAGAATACCAGCAGGGAGCAGACGATATTAATCACGGTGATGACCGGGATATCAAGCAGGCCCGGGGATCCGGTGAGATCCATTGCTGCTACGACAAAAAAGACGAGTGGCGGTTTTGGATCGATGAAACTGACGTACGGCGCAAATCCGTTGATAATCATACGGGCCATATAGTGGAACCGTTCCGCATCGACGCCAGCCCACCCCCCGGTTTCTATCCTTTGCATGACCGCGGCAATGATGCAGGCAATCGCAATATACGATACGATCACTGCCAGCAGCTGCAGGCTAATCCGCCGGTTTTCTTTCATGGGATTATCCTCATATTATCGATCCCCCGTCCTTCCAGGGCATTTTTCTTTTTCAATCATGGAGAAAACCTCAGTTGAGTGCATGCATCAGCAGGAAGGACCATACCCCAACAAGGATAATCGCCACGGCAAGGCAGGGTTTTGTTCTCTGTGCCGCGCAATAACCCGCAAGCCCGGAGAGCACGGAAAGAAGGGTAACAAACAGGATTGTCCCGGTAACGTGAACAAACACCATAGTATGACCGGACGTCACGATAAATCCCAGAATCATGAGGGCTGGCAGCGGGATTGCCCCCATGAGTACGGCCCGGATCTTTTTCCCTGTGTACCATCCGTACGTGACAGCAATTGCAGGAATGACTGAAAACAGAACGGAGAGTGACACCACCGTGAGAACATAGGTGACAATCCTGGCCGGTGTCGTCAGCCCGGATGGTGGCATACTCGTGAAAGTATTCAGCACGATCACGGTCCAGACGGCAAGTAATGTGATAAGGGCGACTTGTTCCTTGATTTTTGTCAACAGGATCATCCGCGTTCATCTCCATACGCCAGGGATCCTTCCCGTGCCACGCGGTCATAGCGGCAGGTTTCTGCTATCATTTCTTGCAGGAACGGGGTCTGTGAGGTAAGATTTGCCGGGGTTGTTGTCCCATAATAGACCAGATAATACTCATTATTTCCGGGATAATCCGTACCCCCGGTAAAGTCTCCGGATCCGGGTATCATTACCGTGAAAAAATACCCGGATGTGGTGCCGCTTTCATAACCGGATGTCTGGAGGTACAGGGGTATCGTGTATCGGTTTTGCGAATCCTGAACACCCGCGTCAGATCTTTTTATGCCCGCGCTGTGCCCGGTAAAATTTAATTCAACCGGTGAGAGGTTTCCTGAGGTCTGTAAAAAACCGTTTAATTTTTTTTGTGATTCCTCAAATGTTCTCTTGTCGGTAAAATACCATGCGGCGATCATATACTGGTTGCCTGTGCCGGAATCCGTGTAATTTTCATACCGGCTGTATGGAGAAAGGGCCGGGAATTGCGGTGCCGGGGCATCCCGCCATCCGCTCAGGACAAGGCGCTCCTGCCGGCTTTCGTTCACCGCGGGTTCCGATTCCGTCCAGGCAATATCCTGGTGAGGGAAATACCATCCGGCCCGTACCTGGGAAGGCGTGGGATCCGTCATGCCGGATAAAAAGAAGAGCGAGACGAAGGTGATGCCTGCAACCAGGATAATAGTTCCGCAAATCAGGATTTTTTTCATAATTTCCACCCTCTCCGAATCGCTGTAATCGCACCAATACGCCCGATTGCGTTGATCGCGAATAGTACAGGGAACAATGCGGATATCGTTATTCGCGAATACGGTGTCCCTGTCATGGGCAGCACTTTATTCCCTCTCTCTTTTTTCCAGCGCATCCAGACGCTCTTCAATGCGGGCGATACCGGCTCTCATGGACGCAAGGGATTCGCTTGTACGGGTAATCTCGGAGGAATCGGACCGGTTACCCGCTGCGATTTTTTCGACAAGTGATTCCACCCATTGCTTGAACCCGCGTACGAGCAGGACAACGACGATGGCGACAAGGAGAATGAGAATGATAAACGGGGTGAACGAAAACGGCCCTGCTATCGCCATAAATCCTGCTGCCAGAGAGATTACTCCACCAAGGATCACGAGGAGAACTATTTGTTTCAGCTGCATGATGTGCCTCCTGTCTTTTCCCGCGCGCTCCTGATCGCGAGCGCAAGGCCGGCCGCAAGGACTGCCATGAACAGGATAAACGGCGGAACAATGAACGCCACTATGTACTGACAGGAAACAATTCCCGCGATACCCGGGATCGCACCAGGGACTGCCAGATGGATAACACGTTTTTTTTGCATGATTAACCACTTCTTCGGTTTCTCTTTTTCCCGCGTACTGCGATATCATTCCCGGGACGGATTGCGGGAATCGCCCGGGGCCCCGGGGATTTTACGGCCTGCGAACTGTTCATTTACGGGTACCTCCTCACAATAACATACCCGACGACAAGGATAACGAATCCCGCGATTCCACAGAGGGTCAGGGCCCATCCCGGGGAATACTCCATGCGGATACCTGCTACTGATAAGGGCGGGACAAATGCAACCGTGCCATCATGGGCCGGTGGTATTTCCGGTACCTTCAGGGTCTGGTTGGCCGTACTATCCGGCAATATCGTAAGCGTATCATCAGGGGTTGTCCCGTGAGCCGGGAAACCAGAACCCGTGTGCAAACCACCGGGTCCGGGAGTCCAGAGTCCCGTACATCCCACGATGACGAGGAAGGCAAGCGTCGCGACGATCAGCCACAGGAATTTATTCATGCACTGTCACGCTCCCGGTGAATTCATGGGGCCACCCAGATAGGGAAGAGAACTGCAGGAAAAAATCCGGGATTCCGACACGGTACAAATTCACCGGCTCCGGGAAAATTTCCCCGGATATCCCGGCACTGACAACCGGGCCGTGCTCTCCCGGCCGGGTCCCGTTCATGTTGTAGATTACCATAACGGTAAGGGAGCGCCCGCACCGGAGGAAGGAAAACGGGCAGGTTGCGGGTTTCAGGCATCCGTCCTTTCCGCACGCAGTCATGTTCGGGTAGAGCCGGGCGATCGTCGCATTCATGGTCTGGATGGGTACTGGCATAACCGGGGGATTATACCGGGACATATCTTTCTGCCCGGCAAGGGTCTCTTTGTGCGTAAGGTAGTAGGACTGATCCCACGTATCGTTCGATCCGCCGGCTACCGGTAATATCGCGAGGGCCGCCAGCAGCAACAATGCAATCAGCCCAAAATGATACCGTTTCATGTTCCTCCGCTCATCAGCAGCTGCACCCGGAGCCGTCGCGTGAAGTCCACATGCTCCCGCTTCCCATGTTCCCTTCGCTTACCTGAATCGAAGCCCCGGTCCGGATCAGGTTTGCAAACAGCATCCGTTCCGATCCATTCGCCAGCCTGACCGTATGTTTCAGGGACGCCATCGCGCTGCCCGAACCTTCAATCGCCGTATTCTCCGAACAGAGCGTCCAGCCCGGGCCCGGGACGGTCGGGGATCCGGTGACAACACGTTCGACACGCTGGCCGTAGAGCACGTAGAAGGTACCGTTCGTTGTGATCGTGGCAATGACCGTGCCGTTGCTGTCCCGGTACGTGTCCTCCTGATCCTTTTGTACGATGTACAGCGGGAACGTCTCATTATCCGGGCCCGGAAGTATGGGATCGATGCGCCGGATGACGACTTCAGAGGCCGAGGCCATGGTATAGGCGCCGTTTTGTGCGGGCCCGGACACGGCTGCACCGGTATGCAGGCTTCCCACTGCGAGAGGAGCAAGCGTATACGTCCGGATGCTGTCGTTTTTGGCAAGGACTTCGGTCGTGTTCTCACCGGTTTTCACGAGAAGGACCCGAAAGGCCGGAAATTCGTACAGCCCGATGATGGATTCTTCCGAACCGCCGACATGCGCCCGGGCCATGAGCGTATCGATCGCATCCTTTCGTAACGGATAATCGATCATCTGCGGTATGACAGAGACCGCAGCAGGTTCGGGCTCACCGAATCTGTACAGGAAACTTTCGTTATAGGTCTGTGGGACCGTGCTCGTATAGGTCATCGGGACGCTATCCGGGCCGCAGGTGCCCAAAGGAAACCCGGTCCAGAGGCCGGCCGGGACAAAGTACATGTTCACTACAGAGTGTGCAGGGCTCCAGAAGAGAATGCCAAGTCCAAGAACGATGATGACACAGAGGGCTCCCATCAGGAGGTTATGCCATTTTTTATTGTCAGAAGAATTCATTCTCATCTCCGCCTTTTACCGATCCCGCAGTAACCGGAAAAAAACCACCGGCCACTGCTGTCACACCCGTTAATCATGCATACATCTCCAAAAACCTCATGATTCCCCCGGTATCACCCGTACGGTGAACGGGGCGTACTCGCCAACCCCGGTGGGCGTCCGGAGGACTGCGCTGAAACAATAATCCCCTGGAGCTACCGAAGGATCGATCGTAAACGACATATCCGGGAGATACGTGGCAAAACTCCTGCCGGTAAACCGATCCGGAGTGATCGCAGCCCTGATCCCAGCGGGCCACGCGGGCCGTTCATCCGGCCGCAGCGGCCCGTGATCGCCAATGCACTGACTCGTGACCAGATCCAGGGTTACGTTTCCTGTGTCAAGTTCGCCAGTCCGGATCGCAAACGGGACATGCCCGGATCCTGCCTGCGGGATTACGATAACCTCCTGGCAGTATCCGCCGCTGCCCTGGTAAAAATGATAGAGACCCATACCGCTCATCTCCGATCCGTCATCCACGGCTAGCCTTACCCAGTCATCCGTGACCGCATCCGGTGCGCCTTCTACATCTGCGTGAATGTGGATCCAGAAATTTTCTTTAAGAACGGTCCCTGATGTTACATGGACGGTGACGGCCGAGGTATAATCATGGCCCGGCTCTGCGGTAAATTCACCGGGTTCAACAATGACGGAAATATTCTCCGGCATCGGTTCGGGCACGGTGTCGTAAAGACCTTCAACACGGGAGATATTGTACCGGACGTTTCCCGGCTTCATCGCCCGGGCATAAAATGTATAGTTTATTGAGCGGTGAGGATCCGGATCGATCGTCCGGCCTCCGGCTTGGTAATCGTAGAGGGATACCAGAAGTTTGTCGCCACTGAATCCCCCGACCGGCCGGGTCAGCAGGGTATCCGTGCAGTTCGTGCAGCCCGGTTCAAGTGCAGAGGGGAGGTTTTTTGGATTGAAATTTCCCGCATCCGTTGACCCGGAGGTATATCCGCACTGGACTGAGGATCCCTGCGGCGGGACAAACGCGAAATGATCGTCTGCGATACCGGTATTGACATCGATCCGGGAATAATCGATCTGGTTATTTACCGTTTCTGCCGGGTAATACGTGGTGATGTTCCATGCCAGTCCCGATTCGGGATCAATCCATGCCCGGACTTTAGAGATGAGATAGGGCATATCTTTCGGTTGCCAGTTATTCGGGAGGCCCTCGATCTGGTAGAGGGTACGGCCGTCCAGGGTATCCCTGCCAATAACCGAAAACTGCCCGTCCTGCACGATCTGCCTCACCATCTTCTGGTAATCATGCTGGGGAAGATACTGCATATCCGGTTCAATATGGTAGGTCTTTTCCCCGGGACTATATTCTACGGCGGTTGTCCGGTTCATGATGAAAAGGGATCCCGTTACCGGGTTCGTGGAATTGATATACTCCATCCGGTAGAGAGCAGGTGATTTCCAGTCAAATCGAATGGTTCCGTCAGCTGTTGACGTATATTCTGACTGGTAATCCGTGATCAGGTCGGCATGGTTGAAGAACGTGCTTGTCAGGTCGACTGGAGTGAAACTGGTTTCTTGGCGGTTCATACAACCGGGAATAGTACTGCTGATGCCAAGGAGGAGCATTATGGCAAACGCCAATACAAAACCGACTCTCATCATTCAACCCCTCGTGGCATTGATCAACAGGGGGAACGGATTGCTAATGGTTCCCGGTTTTGTCCCATAAAAGATCCATACCGGCGTACAGGTATTTGGCGGCACCGGCTGGCCCGATGCATCGGGAAGATGCTCCTCGATGTAGTACCCATATTGTACCCGGGTTATGTGGTAACCGTCAAGAGAGCACTGGACCGGGATGAACAGATCGCGGTTCTGGAGTTTTGCTATTGCTTCTTCTGCAGAGATTACCGATACTTCCCCGGCAGGTTCAAGGGTACTCCAGTCTTTGGAGATATCAAGAAGTTCCCCGTTCTCCCCAAGCGAGACGGAGATCTCGGAATTTATTATGGGTGATCCATTGACGTACTGGCGGTACACAACCTGAGTGTACTGCGGGTACTGTTCCTCGACAGTCCCTGTACTGAGGTTGTATTTTTTCATGAAACCCTGTTCAGTCCTTTCGAGGACTGCATCGGCCGGGAGTCCCCCGTACTTTTCGATCGCTTTTTTGGCGAGCCCGGGTGCTTCTTCTGTTGAGGGGATGTGATTTTTTACCGCAAGGGCCGTGCCGGTACCGGATGAATATTTCTGTACGGATATCACCCGGTAGTTTGGGACGGCTGCGGGAGATGAGGGCAGTGGGACATCAAGGGTGATTGTGCGGTCGTATTCCATGGAACCGGGGGATGACCCGGCGGGCGGTGGAAGTGAAAGAGTGCTGACCAGCGATGTTCCGATAAAAACCGTGATAACCAGAACCAGAAGAGAGACGCAGATACCGGTCCCGATGGCGAGGGCGATCTTTTTTACCGGGTAGTTCCTTGTCAGGTAGAGAATCGTAAGGCAGAAAAGCGCCGCGATGCCGGCGATAATGAAGGGTTCGGCAATTCCCGGCTGCCCGTACAGGACAATGCTGATAAAATATGTCGAAATGAGCAGGAACGCCAGTGCTCCTGCCAGGTACGAGAGATTGTTCTCATCGAGGAATTTTTTCATAACCGGTCAGGCCTTCATTTTTATTATTTCCCGCTCACTGCCAGGCAGATGACAAGGATCCTGCATCTCCCGTTCACGTACATCACACATGAGTATCCACCACAACCCACGGGTTTTTCTGATTATAATAACTGATGACATAGATATGACGTCCGGTGGATTCATCCCGGGCAATCTCCGGCCCGCTGATGGTTACCGACAATCCGTCGGTATACTGTGTGATCCCTTCTTGGGGGTTGATGGTATCGGAAAGTCCCTGCTGCCGGATAATGGATTGGTTTGAGAAATCCCGGTCATCAACCCTGATCTGCAAGGGTTGGGACGTAACTGGGATCGAGCGGTCTCTTGCATGGCCGCTATAATCCAGGGAGAGTTGCAGGACGATCGTTGAATTGTCTGATCTTGTAACCTGCATGGCAACCGGATTCGATGGAGCACAGAATGAGTATGGAATCGTTCCTGAGCTGACAGCTGCCATACCCCCTCCAAGGGGAAGTACCATGCTCATCAGAATAGCAATGATAATTACCATAAGCGCGGTCCTGACGCGTACCGGTTTTCTTCCCGCAGTTTTCTTACCCGGCAGGATATCTTCCGGAGTGCGATCGCTGTACGAGAAAATCAGGGAGCCTGTGATTCCTAAACCCATGATTGCAAGAAGTATCAGGAATATTAAGGGGCCACTCCAGAAAAAATGCATAAATGCCCGGGAAATGATATCCGAAACAGCCGTGCTGGTGATATAATGCCCAAGCTGGAATTCATAGACGACGCTGAGGAAATGCATGCCAAAGAGCCAGAAGATTCCGGTCATGCAGCCTGAACAGGCACTTATCACTAAAAGGTTCTTGCGGGAGTTGGTATATTTTCGAAATATCAGCGATGTGATGAAGCCCGTCAGGATTATTCCCAGTACATACGCGATGAAAAAACCGAACTCGACAAATATTCCGTGAATCCCACACCAGAAAAACTCGTGGTTGACGATCTGTTTTATTGCCGTTACTGAACTGAGACACGTAAGTCCAACGATAACTGTCAGTGCGAAAAGACCAAGACTTTTTGTCTTTGTTATAGGCTCCTCAATTTCGGGTTCCTTCATTTATCTTCCCCTCTTCGCTGACCGGCAGCAAGTATTCCGGTACAACCGATAGCAAGAATAACAAGCTCGGCCGGGAGCGGTGCGGGCTGTGATGTGGGTGCGACCGTCCCATTCGCCGCACCAGAGGATTGTATTGGTGAATTCCCCCGGGGAGATCCCTGGCCGCTCTCAATCCCGGATGCCCCAAAGCCTGCTATCAGGCACCAGGAAAGGAAGGCCGCAATAATAATCCCGCTACCGGTAACGGCTAATTCACGTGCATTCATACAGGTCTGTCATTCCTCTCGGAGTTGTCAGGTCCCGGTATTTTTCCCGGACCTCCCGGATCCGGTTTTCCCCTGTCACCGGGAGCCGGGCAGTGCTGCCTGCGACACCGGTTCCGGTACTTTCCCCCATCAGTCACATCCATTAAGGCGCACTACTCCAGGTTTGTCCCGCGTGCCCCGGAAAAATACGAAGGCTGGAGAAACGAGAGCGGCGACCCACCCTGATCGTTCCCGAAACTTATCGCATAATCGAAGGTCTGGGTGTTTTTCGGTGTTACGGCAAGCGTCCATGCACCCGGTCTTCCCTGCGCGGTAAACGTATAGATATACTGGGTGCTGACCTGCTGGTATTCCCCGGCCTTTCCCGATCCATAGATGGTGGAATCTGCCCCGACGCTGACCGTTCCCCGGATCTCCTTGGTTGTCTGTTGTACCGCGGCATTCCCGGAGGGCCCGGTGAGCGTTATATCAAACGAAGGTTCGCTCACCGGGGAGCTCCGCACGACACCCGGGGGGTACGGATAACTCTGGGGCGTCGCAGTGAGTTTTACCGTGATAGTATCCGCTGAACTCAGGGAGAACTGTCGGGTAAACGTTCCTGCCGGCTGCTGCCAGACTGTTAAAGACAGGGAGACCCGGCCCTCGCCTTCCCGTAAGGCGGGGTCATCGATACCCATGTCGATGTACCCGTTGTAACTGCCGCTCTTGCCGGGAGGGGCCTGTACGGTCACGGTCATGGTCGCGTTCCCGTTGGGCGGAACTGCTGACGGCGCATCGATGGTAAACGAGCTGGCATTTAAGACCGGTTCTGTCGGCCCCGAAGACGAATAGACCCAGTAACTGTTGTCAGTGACCTTGGGCGAGAGGGCAACCGGTGACGAGCCGGCGTTTGTGAGATTGATTGTGTACCGGTACACATTCCCCGCTTCCAGCTGGTCGCTGATGTACGTGGGATCGATCCGGATCACCGGTGTCGCGGCCACATCGATCGAAAGGCTCACACTATGGACGTAATTGGGATACGATGAGGGGTATGGTGACGGATACTGCTCATCGGTAAAAACCAACTGGGTGGTATACGATCCGCGCAGGGTGTCTTTGGGGATCGCGGTACGGACCGTGAACTTTGCACTCTGCCCGGCCGGGATAGCTGCCTGCGACGGGGAGACAGAGACCCAGGAGTTGTCCAGTTGGTACGGCCCGTTGTACGGGTTTTGCCGGACTACGGGGGTCACCGTAATCGTATGATCATCCCGGTTCCTGACCGTTATGACCTGTTCGTCGTTTGCACCCGGCTTGAGCATGAAATGCACGTACGAGGGCACGATCTCAATCTTCGTATAATTGCCGGCAGAATTGCCGGAGGGAGTCGGTTCCGGGAGGGCGATCGCAACAGCGGTCGATACACCCGCTGATGTTCCGGAATATTCAACAGCAGCACATACTGCAACAAGGAAGCAGAGCATCAGGGCAGCAACCATGCATTTCGATAGGGACGGGTTCATTTCATCGCCTGTTTTATTGATATTCCTCCTATGATTTTCTTTATATAAACGATTTCTAGCCGTTTCCTTTACCGATCGTTTTGGCCGGCTTCTCCTCTTTTTTTATTCTTCCGATCCGTTTACCGTCCAGTTCACGCAGCTCGAACCCCAGAAGGTTGTCTTGCAGGACTGCCCCTGCACCGGGCCGTGGGGGCATTCATGCAGTGGCATCGCCCCGCCGGTTTCCGTTGCATTCAGGACATAATCGGCACTGGTCAGCCGGTCCGCAGAAAAGACAAGAATGCTGCCGTTCGAGGAACAGCTCTCACCGTATCCGTCAGGTAAAGTGATGCAGTGCCGGGCAAATATATTCCAGTGCGTGACCCCTGCCTGCGTATCGTGCAGCACAATCCGGTCGAGAGGTATGATCGCACCGTTTTTCAAGAGGAAAATGTCGGTACAGGCACCGGAATAATACGTCGCGTTTATTTCCCTGCTGACCTGTGTCGTGATAAACACCGGTGTATCGGAGCTGCCGAAAACCGAAAGATTCAGTTCTGCAAGTTCGGCCAGGATTTTTCCCGGAGACGGTGGGGCGGGGGTGAGTGGTTGCGGGGGATCGGACGGGGCCGACCAGATCCTCAGGGTCCCGCAGCGTTCGGGATCGTAGCGCAGGTACGCCGAACAGCTGCGCCATTCATGATCTTTTGTCGCATAAAACGAGAGCGAGAGGCTTTCGATGGTCCCATCCGGTGTGATTGTAACCGTCAGATCATCGAATACCGCAGAATCCGGATCGATACCGGACCGGTTCACGATGTTCTCCCAGATCGCGCTCATGGTTTGTTCCTGGACCGGAGGATACAGGCAGATCGCGTTGGGATCCGGCTGGTGCTGGAACGCATAGAGCATCCACGGGACGGGCGAGATCATGATAAGGAATGCTAGCCCTACGACAATGACAAGACTTCCGATGGCGATGGCGGGAGTAATTTTCGGGAATTTCATAAAAAACCACGGCCCGTTGTTTCAGTAAACGGGAATATGTGTTTAAGGCTATTTATCCCTTCTAGCCTGTTCGTTTACACATTTCCTGCAGCGGGAGCATTCCCGATAGCGATCGATAACTCCCGCCCCGTTGCAGGGTGAATTTATCTGGTTCTCTATCCGGGTCGAAAATTGTTGGTATAGGGCTATTTCACGATCACGGTAAGATTGAACTTGGGAGTCACCTCGTTCGTGTTGTCGTTGGGAATAATAACAAATTTCCCGTCAATGACCGATGTCCCGGGGCTGACCGCGCGGTACCTGGCCCGGTAATGGCCGGAGGTATTCCAGAAATCGGTGCCCGTATCATAGTACCCGTCATTTACCATATCGAGCCCGCACCCGATGACCGGGATGAACCAGCGCATACCAAGTGACGGGATCCACCGGAGGTTGATCTCAAAAATGTCATCCTTCGTGAGCACGATAGTCCGGCCGGATTCGTTCTCGTTGATAGAGTACTTTATTCCGGGCATCGGGTCCTGGATCGGGACGGATGTATCGACCGGAACAGGGATTCGGGAACCGGCAGCAGAAAGATTACATCGTGATCCGGGATCCTGCGTGGAACCGGGTACCGGTTTTGTCGGGGAGACCGGGGCCTGGATACTGTCATGTGCTCCCGCAAAACTTGGATAGCACAGCACTTCGTAGTACCGCCCGGTATATTCGAATTCCTGCGTGAAATTCAAGGGATTGCACTTTGGGTCGGGACTGTGCTTACAGGATAGGTCCCGGAATTCGTAATACTGGGTATCATTGTCAAAGGTACCGACATGCCGGCGGCCATTGAACCAGTCAATGGTATTTGGCCCGTACCGATCGCCCGCGGGAAGGGTCGTTGCGTTCTGCAAATCTCTTTTTATCGCCGGGAAATTCGCGAGTGTGTCAGGAGTAAGGTGGACTATCGTGGCAGATGGGGAAAGGTAACCGGTCTGGATTTCCCGAATAACATAACCGGAACAGTCCCGGGAGATTTGCCTGA
>Ga0172381_10002543_pt1 | contig 20094 bp, 26 predicted proteins | sample Leawel6488metaG_FD_119754 | JGI IMG/M metagenome (GOLD analysis project Ga0172381, IMG submission 119754) | Leachate microbial communities from a municipal landfill in Southern Ontario, Canada - Leachate well 64-88 metaG | ecosystem: Engineered > Solid waste > Landfill > Unclassified | place...
CCAGTCTGGTCCGCGCGTCCGCGAAGAAGAACCGGTATGCTCTGTCCGATGCGATAGCCAAGCCTCTCTTCGTCGGACTTGATCTTCTGCATGTGCACCATCAACACCGTGATGATGTCGAGCTCGCCCCGGGATAGCTTCGGCATCTGCTCAAGCACAGATACCAAATCCTTGCTGGCGCGTGACCGGTCAACCTTGAAGCAACGACGTGCGCGATCTGTTGCCCGTACAACGCAGTCCGTCAGCTCCTTCTCCGGGTATTTCTTCTTCACAAGCTCGGGACTTGCCATAGGGCAAGCACTGGACCTGGCGAAATAGCTCTCCATGAAGGCAGGGTCATCCCGCCTGGGGTCGTTTAGTGCCAGGAATGAAGAACAAGAGCCGCAGTTTGGGCCAAACACGACAGCAGTAGCAGGCGGCCCTGGATTAAGAACCTCCAAAGCCTCGAGGTCGAGAGGCTCATCACCATCAGCATCAACAACACCATACGACTCTTCATGTTGTACCAGAGGAGCGGCGAGGTCCAACGAAGCCGCGGCTTCAGCAACAGAAGCAGGCCTTCGAACCTTCGGTGCTGCCGCCAAAGGAGCTGCTTGCACCTTCTTTTGCGTGAGGTGCCGAGGCACCGGACGCTGAGGAGCAGAAACAGGAAGCGCACCAGAACGCTGAAGAAGACGACCGATAGGTGAATCTTCAGGAATGGGCGAAGACGAGTTCATGAGACGACCCTCAGCATAGACGTGTTCGTGTTATTTACGAACCCGCAGCTGAGGCGTCAGTCGTAGTATGGTGCCTTTGGTTGTCTGTGCGCAAGAACCAGGTCAGCCTCACGCGTGCGCCGATTTGTGAACTTGGTTTCCGCGCGAAGCGCAGCAGCCAGCTTGTCCAAGTCGCGGCGCACCAAAGCGTCCTGAATCCGAGGTGTTGATCCGTGATGTATGTAGAAACTCAACACAGCGTCCAGAACACCAGGCGGCGCCGAGCGCAACCAGGCATGCTCCTGCAGCAACCGACTGCGAAAGAGCACAACCATCTTCCTACTGGCCGCCCACACTTGAGTATCGGTTAGGGCGGGAGCACGGCGACACCAAGACCTAGCTCGAGAACCGCGAAGGCCAGAAGCAGACAAGAGCGTGCGTAGTGTGGCGGTATCCACATAGCGACCAAAGATCCTTCGGATATTCGGCGCTCCAACATGGCCGAGGTCGATGCCTGTACCGATCGTAGGACCACTTGTTTCGGACGGAACGTAGAACTTCGACGAGAACCCCTCGAAAGCTATGATCGGGTCCCAGTGAACACAAAGACCAGAAGCACACGTCTCAGCTGAAAGAACAAGTGCTGACGGAACACGAATACGAGCATCTACGGACAGCAGAACGACAAGCGAAGTGAGGACAGAGATCACTTGCCGTTATCGATTGCTTTGTTGCGTGCGGCAGCAGCCTTGCGCAAAGTGTCGATGTTCTGCTCCATGAAGTCAACGCCAGCCTTGAAGCTCTTGAAGACCACAGCCGTACCAGTGGTCCTGCGTCCGCAGTTGGTATCAACATACTCGACCTGCTGACGAGCACCAACAGCAGGAGCCAAAACAATCCTGTCTGTAGCGGACCTGATCGCACCGGAGATCTCATGCTCACGCCAACCGTGGCTGTGGTTGTACACGAGAATAGCACTACCTTTCGGCAAGTTGAGCGGCCGCAAGCCCAGGCATTCCTTGTTGGAAGACACGTAGTAGGAGAAGCTGTCGGTCACATCGAATTTCTTTTCCACGGTCACAACCTCGACGAGAGCCAAGACCAGGAGGTCTGGTTGCTCTCACGTAAGAGTTTTGATGAGATCCGCGTAATGGCGGTTTCGGCGTAGATGTCTATGTCGCCTGTGTCAGGGCTGTAACCATACTCACCGGACACAACACCATCCAGGTGATTGAGCAAGTCATCACGTGTGATGTGTCGCGCCAAAAGATTATCCAACAGTGTGCCAGGCTTCTTGCCGGAACCGGAAGAGAGGATGTTGTTGAAGAGGTAGCGAGCCACTTCGATACTGATGTCGAAACCAATCAGCTTGTGCACAATGCCATACAAGGCACAAGCCTCGCGTGCGTCGCCGATGTAGGTGCGGTTGACTTTGAGTTTGTAGGAAAGCATCATCAGTCTCCAAGCATGTCCAGATGGCCGAATGCGCCGATGTGCTGAAGCTGATAGCGCAAGGTGTTGGCTTCTTCGGCAGTATAAATGTCCTGGCTGCCATACAACCAAAGCGAGGCCGCCACCTGGAGCGCCTCGAGAATATCTGGAGAACCGGACGGAACCACGCGCATGCGACCGACCAAAGACGTCCACTGCTCCGGCGTGACCTTGCAAGTACCGGCGGCTTTGCGCTGCTGGAACTCTGTCTCCAGAAGACCACGGGCGTGGAACGCCTTGACGCGCTCGTACGTAGCTCTGTAGGAGGACATCTTGTCCGTGTTGTTGCTCATTACCGTTCTCCTGGTGGAGGTTCTTGATTGAAGATACAAGTCTTTTGCTGTTTGTCAAGTGTCCAAGGCGAAAGACTGAGCAGCGTCAACAAAAATCTGCAGCTTCTTGGCGTCAGCAGAAGACAGCGCCGACCAGGCGCCGGAGGCAACCCGAACAGAGAGCTTCTTGTCTTTGGTCTCGAACACCGATCCGAAAGCCAGCATGGCATCTTTGTGAGCTTGCCGGCAAGCCCGAAGAGATCCTTGTGCTTCTGCAAGGTCGGCTTGGGCTTGCTCGAGATCCTTCAACCTGAACGAAACACCTTGCTTGTAGGCAACAAGGATGTCAGCACGGACGATGGCTTCAGGAGACGACAGACTGAACCAGGAAGGATCTTTCTGGTCGAAATGGGTGAAGATGCGCAGAAAATTGGCAGCTGCGTCGCTTGTTGCCGGGTGGACCTCCGATGCCGGGACAATGGGAGGAACAGAGCCAAGGTCACCGAACGTCTTGTAATCACCACCAGCATTGACTTCGTAGACGATGCAGGGCTGCGTACGCCAGATGCCGACCCATACCGGATAGTCGAGGGCTGGAGAGGGCAGAAGGTGCTGCTTGTCGTGCCGATTCACACGAGCAGAGATCAGCGAAAGGAACTGTGTACGAAGGGAAGGCCCGAGGCAAACGATGCTTGTGTTCACGTCCATTCTCCTGGTTGGAGGTTCATGAAGGAACATAGAAGGATGCTACCTGTTTGTCAAGCCCTAACACGTGAACATGAAAAAGCCGTTGGAATCTGTAGGGCCGTATCCGGTTGTGTCGGTATCAGCAGCGCAGAAGGACTGCTGCGGTCGAATGCCTCGACCCTGCCAAAGCAACGCCAGCTCTCGACGGGCTGCGGCGTCCAGGCGATCGTAGCCGACAATGTCCTGGAGCATGTCCAGAGACAGGTGACGGCAGCCGCGGACGTGTGCAAAGTCGATAGCGTAAGGCAGATCCGGAAGTGGAGTATCACGTAGGCACTCAGCTACGCGATTCCTCCTGAAAGGCAACGCGGACTTGTACAAGGAACAACGACCAGTCCGCTGAAAGCTGCAGCCGCCGCACCGCCAGGGTTCGGTGTCGTCGACGCCGACACGTACCGAGACGACAGCCTTCGTCTGAACCTGCATTACGAGTCGCCGAGCTTCCGATCCCGAAGCAACATCAGCGCACAATCAGCAATGTAGCGCCATGGGATACGACTGCGGTGAACCGGAAAGGCGATACGCACGAATTCATCTGTATCTTGTGTGTTGAGATACTGAAAATCCATGAATGTCTGGTGAAGACGCAAAATGACAGCAGACTTGCCACGGCGGAACTTGTAGCTGATACAACAGTCGTCTTCTTGAGTTCGTACGTAGGCCTCCTCTGTGTAGGCGGCGAAAACGTCCGTGAATGTTTTGTAGTTGTGCAGCAGACAAGATGAGGTTACAGAAAGCAAGCGCGTTGTCGTGCATGTTCTATGGACAATAAAAGCAACGACAACAGAGATCGCAGCAGCGAACGGAAGACCAACAAGCACATACGTGAAAAATGCAGGCACACCGTCGTCAGCTGTCGGACGGCACACCATTGGTTTCGTCGCCACCCATACCGCGAATGTGGAGACACATAGCAGAATGAAGAACACAGTGTAGATGAAGTAGCCGTTGCTCAAGCACGAGTACAAACCCAAACGCAGACGGTCACGCCGAACAGATCCGCGAGAAAGAACAGGACCGCTGTACTCGGTTGTACGCACAATCTTATGCTCGTCCTTTGGTGCTTTCTGTGGACGGACAAGATCCCCCACAAAAACCACAGCCGGGTCAACAATTGCGCCGAAAATCCCAACAGAAGCGGCAGCTCCTAGAATGCCGTAACCGAGAACAGCCGCGATCCACGTCAAAGCAACCGCAACAACGTCCAGAACGCCTGCGATAATCCCTGGATTCTCAAGGCAGCCGCTGAAGATGCTACGATTCGGGCTTATTGTGGACACGGCATAAAAAGCTGCCGCAACTGCCCCGATAATGAGGTAAACAGCAACACGTGAGTCTTTGCTCGGCATGTTCATGTCACACCAACCTATCGACGATGAACACGTCGTGATTCTTCGTGATTGGGTTCAACGCAGCAAGCTGCACCGGCGGGTAGTCGTCCTTGAAAGCCAAACCAGCGACGTTGTTCTCGGGGTCGTAACCAGACGGCTTGTTCGCGTTCGAGTAAGCCTCAAGGACAGAACGAACGCCGTGGAGCTCTTGCCGCACAATGGTCGGGAAGAGGCAGAGACCGACGTGTTCGTGTCCGCTGTCGGAAGATCCTGCCAGAACAAACAGCAGCATGTCCAGATCTGCCTGACGACCCCACTGCCGCGGCGAACGCGTAATGCCTGAAACAGTGTGCCACGTTCCTGGAGCGAGCAACCACTGCGAAGCCCGTGAAGGTTCGGTGTACATGTAGTGCGAAACCGGATTGCGGTTTTCCGGATCATCCCAGCGAATCAGCGGCGGAGCATCTTCGTGAACAGCGGTAAGAAGAGCAGAGAACGAACCAGTGAACGGAACCTGCAGGAGCAGCGAGCTCAAGCCGTTCAAGTCAACAAGGCGCTTGAACTTCTCCCAGGAAACACGACGTGGTTGAGTATTCGCAAACTTCGGCGCTGTCGGTGCTGGTGACTTTGCCAGACCTGCGAAGAGACCGTCGGAAGATGCGGCAGATGCTGGGCGTGCCTGTGGAATACGCCACAGCCACTCCTGCACATCAACTGGTGTGGCGTAACGCCTGGCGAAAGCACGACGGATACCAAGAGTGTCGACGATCTTCTCTGCGGCAGCCACAGCGCCTTCAGCTGGCGCCTCCTGAGGCCTTTGGTATGTGCGTGCGTCGTGCTGGTTGTTGTAGTCGGCTGTGATGGTGTGCACACCGAGACGCTGTGCAAAGCCAGAGATGACATTGCCGATGACGGTGTTTCGTGGAAAGCACCAACCAGAAGGAGCATGCGCTGAAGCCAACCAGAGAATGTTGGCACGCTTGTCCTTCGCCGCCGCGGTGAACGAACGCTTCGTCTGCAGCAACCAAGCAGCCCAGGAAGAGAAGTCAGAACCTCCTGACACGGTCGAGAGGAAGTCGATGGCTTGCACCAGGTCCTCCTCCTTGTACTCCACGAGGGCAGCACGCAATCCACGGAACTCCTCGAGGTGGCCGGCCATCCTTTGCTCGGCGGATTCGGTCACGCTGGTGAAGACGTGCTTCTTGGGAAGAGAGGCGTGGAAGTGCGAAAAGCCACCGGCTTCCGCGACACCAAGGTTCGCGGTCGAGCTCCGAAAGACACCTACCACAGGAGCACTGAGGACGTGACGCCGAACACGAACGATCGCCTCGCGCACATCAGAGCTGGCCAGGTCGGGATGCCACAACGGACTCGACAACGACCCATCAGGCGACACAACCACAATACCGCCGTAACGACGGAAGAACGACGAGCACGTGTCGCAGTTGCACAATCTTCGATCGTCGACGTGGTCCAGGTAGATGTTGAAAAGCTCGGAGCTGTCGACAACAAGAAGAGCGTCTGCCTTCTCCGTTTCCTGGAGGAAACGCGAAGCGATGGCTTTCACAGAGATCGCGTACTCGTCAGCGTGTGCATCACACGATCCGGAGAGTGTTGTGGAAGTTTGCATGATGTGTCCTCAGTGGAAGAATGTGCAAGGCTCAAACGCTTCCGAGAGCTGATCCGCGTGCTCAACACCGAGAAGACCAGCCTCGAGATTTCTCTGGAGCGCCGCTTGGTACTTGTCGAAAGTGTCCATTTCGTCACGCCAGCGAAGATGACCGTCGACACATGAAGCGTAGTAGATCTCATGTGGAGGTTCAGGTTTGAAGCGACGGAGGAACAAGTAACCATCGGTATCAGAACATTGACGGAAAAGCTGATACAAAAGATCAGACGGAGAAGTGCCGCTCTGCTTTATGGACAACAACAAACCTTGATCTGTAGCAGCAAGGAAGAGGTTCCCTTCAGCTTTCTCGTACTGGATCAGGAAAAGTCCGAAACTCGGCGAGTGCAACTGCACATGTGTGGCGATAACAGCAGCAGGGATGTCTTCGATGTCTGCAATGATCTTGTACTTCGGGTGGTAGGTGGGGAGCTGTGCGCCACCTACAATAGCGGAGTCTGGCAGCCAAGTCAACCGATGTGGTGTGAGCACAGCGACGTAGGCGCGGAAAACACCATCAACGAACTTGTGCACACGCAGTAAAGAATCACCACGCTCAAACATGTCTTTGATGAAGCCGAACAGCGTTTTGTTATCTGCAGGCAAAGCCAACGAATGATCACCGCTCCAGCAGACACATGGAGCCAGCGGAACAACCTCAGACAAGATCAGATTATTGACGTCGCTCGGCATTGGCTCTAAGAGTAGAACAAGGATCGGAAGCGGGCAAGGGGAGAGATTCGGGAATGTTGAGTCCTGGTGGAAAGTCAACCCTAACCACCGTGTGTCCCCAGGACACTTCCTGCAGCATATCGTTCCAGATGCTTGTATCTGTGCCTGGTTTAGGCTCAGCAGCCATGAAGCCCTACTGTTGGTACGGACGCAAAGCTTTGAGAAGCTCAGCGACACCAGTTGCTGAAAAGTATAGACGGCTGTCGGCAGAATGCACGTGACCGGCGGCAAGCCAGGATCTGCGTGGCTTGAACGTAGCGGAGAAAACACCGTCGGTGATCAGTGTGTCACGGAACCACAAGCTGTCGACGTTCAACATCCAACAGACTTCCTCGTACGTGAACAGCGACGTCGATCGAAGGAAGGCCCGCCCCAACGCAGCAAGCTCGTGGAAGTTTGTGAGCGAGCTGATGACGTTGCCTTCAAGCTCAAGCATGCGTGCTTGGTGCTCTTGCTGTACTTGCGTACGAATGGCGCCGACAAGCTTCTGGAACGGCTCCGCCAGCGCATCAGGAACGTGCCGTGGTCCGCCGAGCGAGCGCATGACCGACGGAAGAACTGTCTCCGTAACCCACAACCGGAAGTCGTTGGCTTTCCCTTTGCGTGAGCGAAGCGTGGCTCGATGCAGGCCGGCTTCTGTCATTGCAAGGACACGTTGCACGCCGCCTTCGGTGGACAGCGACACGTAACCTTTCTCGGACGGGTCGAGGTGGCGTGTGACTGACTCAGCATCTCGGTAGCCTAAGCAGGAAGCGACGTCTTTGGCCACAACAAGAGGGCGATGTTGTGAGCTCGTCACGATTCTGAGATCATGACCGAGCCAGTGCTGGATATGGATCTGAGTGAACGGAAGCTGCTCCATGATCACCACCAACCCAAGCAACCGGTACATGTCGAGAACATGATCCTGAACAGGCAGAAAGCAAAGGCCAGGAGTGCAAGCACGAGAGCAACCCATAGAAAAGGAAGAAAACTAGAAGCCTTCTCAGGAACAGGCGCCACAAGAGGTTCAAGTTTAGCTATCCACGCACGTCGTGTATCCAACCGCGGAAGAATGGTCAGCAAAGCTGTAACAGGTTTCACACCATCTACAGTTTCACCCCGGCAGGCAGAAGCCAACCTGAACTGGAAGCTTTCGGTGTATCCTTTTGATTGTAGCCACCAAGTAGAATGACGCTGCCCAGTGAGAGCACGCACACGCTGTGTTTCAGCAACCAAGCCGAGCTTGCCTTCACGCTCGAGCTGTTGCAGTACCCGACGCAGCCTTTTGGTCTTGTTAGCCATCTACAAAAGACTCCTGAACCAAAGCAAGAAGATCCGCGGCTGTTCCTTGACGCAACACCACATCCTGCATTGCCGCAGCTGTGAGGTTCGACCGAACAACGACGTCCTTGAATTCGTCGACATTGTCCGGGAAGAACGAGTGCACAAACTGAAGAAGAACCTCGCGGTCGACATATCCAACATGGACAGAAAGATCCACACGGCCGTTACGAAGCAGCGCTGAATCCAGGACATCCTTATCGTTGGTAGTCATGATCAGTACACGTCCACGTGCTGCACACAAGCCATCGATCGAGTTCAGGATGTCTGAGAGATCTTCCAGGCTGCTCCAGCCGTTAGCCCACTGACCGACGTCTTGAACAGCACGAGAAACTGAGCGCGTCTGCGGGGCGCACACATACGGAACCGGTGCGGGTGTGGCTGCATCTGGTGTGACTGGATCAGGGCGTTTATGTGTGACGTTGTTGGTATCGATGTCTTCGATGATGACAGCACACTCAGCCGGAAGCTGCGACATTGCCGAAGCAATAAAATACAGCTTCGAAGTCTGCAGGTAGTAAATAGGAACCGAAAGGTATGACGCAACGGCTTTCAGCAGCGATGTTTTGCCTGTACCAGGAGGACCTTCAAGGAGGATACCGATCTGGTACGGAATGCCATGCTTCAAGTACCAGTCACCTCTCGAGCGAAAGTCGTCAAGGCGTGCGATAAGCTTGCTTTTCTCAGCGTCGGGGATGTACACAGTCGAGAAGCTTCGCTTAGGTATCTCTTGTGCGTAACGCCAGCACCCTTCTTCGTACGTGTGCACGGCGATCCCGTCGGCTTTGTGCTTTGTTTCCGCCAGGATCTTCTCGAATACCGCACGACTGCGGCCGATCTTGGTCATGTCCAGTATGTCTGTACGCTGGTTAGGACCATCCGCCCGCCGCAACGACATGCGCATCCAGATACCGTGGTATTTGATGTAGTGAACACCATACCCAATGCTCAACGCCGATCTCTGCGAGCCGCCGTACATGCCGTTGTTGACAGAAAGTGTGCGAAGCGAGCGTCTGCTCATGTCCTTGCCGATAGCATCGAGGACGTCATAGAAGACCTGGTCGCTGCTCTTCACTGTGAGTGTTGTAGACACCTCGTGTGTGATGAAGTGCCACAGGCGTACGGGGATATCCTTCAGCCAGAACGCAACAAGGCCGGTAAAGCTAAGACCAAGGCTGCCAGCCAAAACTGGATTCGACATCACTGAAGCGTACGATGATGTAACCCATGAAGCAAAAGACGACATAAACCAACCTTTGTTGTTAATCTCTGGAGTACGGACGGTATCTGACGTTGTTGGAAAACACAGAGCCATCTGCATGTTCACGCTTGAGATCGCATTCAGGTACGCTCACGGCTACCTGATGCAAGACCAGACGAGAACCGACAACCTTGTACAGGAACCCGGCGTAGAAGTATGCTGCAGCGCACCGTGTTCTGTCTTGGATGTGAAAGACGGACACGTCGTGCACACCTTGCCTAGAATGCAAGACCAGATCACCTGGTTGATACAGAGGCAAAGGTGAATCTTGTTCCCGCTGCGCGCCGACCGGTGGGGTCATCAACCAACGGATGACAAACAAACCAGGCACCAAAAGCAGAAACAAGAACAGAAGAACGAAACCGAAAATATGCATCGGCCGCCTCCGGTTACGCCAGAAGACGGAGCAGCCAACCAGGAACCAAGCGAAGCCAGAACGGACGTACGGCTGCTGAAGACTCAGAAGAGGCCGGCGCAGCCGGCGCTTCCACAACAGGAGCTGAAGCGACCGAGGCGTCTGTATGTTGGACAGAAGCTGAGCGATGACGCACAGGCTTCTTCATCGGGTCAACAGCCGAGCGCCAACCGCGCATGATGTTCACAGCCAGGCGAAAGGCAGCAGGGTCGGCGTCGATCACGAAATATCCCGAGACCACAGCGGACTTGTGCTCGCGCAAGCACACACGGGAGATGTCGTTCAAGGCGCCAACAAGGTCACCGGAGACGGTCACCGACGTCGGAACACCGAGACGACGCACCACAGCAACAGCCTCCGCTGTTGTTTGTGCGTGCACAAGCCCCTTGACTTCCGGAGCGGATTTGCTGATGAAGAGAGTGTAGGACACGAGAACCTCCTGGATGGAGAAAAGGTAGTAACAAGTTTACGAACCTGGGGTCACGTTTCCGAAGGCGTCCATGAGAAACCAGCGAACGCAACCCATACCCGACTGAAGAAGCTTGGTTTTCAGCTGATCGCCGATGGCTGAGGCGGCGTCAGCTGACCGGCAGGTTCGAACAAGCACATGTGTCAGCGCGTAGCTACCACGAGACTCGGTAGAGCTGCAAACAACAAGACGCTGTGTATCCGCGAACACGTCAGAGCATCGCTTGAAATTGACGTCGCCGGAGATGCGTTCCACGTATGTCAAGCCAGGTTTGGCACCAGGCAGAGAACAAGCAGAGCGAGAGTGGACGTGCAAACCCGGGTACGGGCAACCAACGTATGTGTAGCGAAGCAACAACGAAGGTGAAGCTATCTCAACTGACATTGCGGGCTCCTTTCCAGGCGAACCTGGGTTTCTGATCAGGGGTACACGTTATCGTGTACCCTTATGGACTTCACAGGACTCGAACCTGTGACCCAGCGATTACGAGTCGCTTGCTCTACCAACTGAGCTAGAAGTCCGATGTATCGATAGCGAGAACGCGCGCACCGCGCTTGTCTTGCCGATTTTCTTCGCCGCACTCAAAGCCGACGATTCCGAGGCAGCAGAGACGTCGCACAACCACTTCCCAGTGACGTCATGCACAGCAAACACAGACGTGCGTCTCGGAAGGTCAGGCATGCTCGTTGACCCATTCAGCAACTGCGTCCACAAGCTTGGCTCCGTACACAGCACCAAACGCAAGTGAAAGACCAGACAGGCGACGGTCGATTTCCATCACGGTCTTGTCCGCCAGGATCTGTGAAACAAGACCGACGAAGTCATCACAAGCTCCGTGCTCGCGCAACCAACGAGAAAACGTGCGGAAGTCCATATCCCTGATAGCGGAGCTTTCGTTCTTGAACGTCACAGTAACTGCACGTTGAACAAGCAAGCGTGCCGCAACAACAGGCGGCAAGTAGGCAGGTACAGACACTGAATCTCCTACACTGCGAACACGGACAAGACACGGCTCGGATTCCGGAGAAACAGCACAAAGACCGCTCGGAGATATCAAGCGCAAGCACACATGTGTAGTGGAGTCGCAAAAGTCGATGCTGCCGACCTCGACCAGCTCGTAATGGTAGGTGTTTGGACGAAGGCACAGAAGGAAACGTCCACCAGCCAAGTCACGTTGCGGGGCAGGAGCATCGGCAGATGTGGTGAATCCGTACAAGTGGTGCTGCTTGAGCATGAAGCACTCCGTTCCAGGAAGCTGGGTTCTATGTGAAACTACACAAACACCGAAATCAAGTCAAGCGGTTTCGCCAGGGCGTGTAACAAGTACGCGTGGCGCTGTGTGCCACGCGTCAAGAAGTCTCTGCCGAGCAGCATCCAAGACAGAAGCGTCGACGCCGTTGTCGGCGTGTGTAAGGAGGAAATCGACAGGCCCGAGAGCAACCGTGATCTTGTAGGTTTCGGCAGAATCCGGCCAGCGGCAAACGAAAGAATCACTGCCGACAGGGAAAGCAGCCGTGCCTCTGAGGTCAGCGTCGTCAGTCAGGAGCTTGTAGCGTCCGTCAGGTGTTTGAAGCCAGGCTTTCCTGGTTGGGACCCAAGGAGGAATGACAAAATCAACATCGCTTGAGATAGCCACAACAGCAGCTGTGTCCTTCCGCTCCACAGAAGCACGAAGAGCCTCTAAGACATCGTCAGCTTGCTTGCGCAGCCGCGTGTACGTCGGGTTGCTCTTGGGCATGTCCATGTCGATCCCTTGAATGTCATCTTCGCGGATCGACACCGTCACTTTGATATTGGAACTGTGCTTGTGCGGTAGCTCGAGGGAGGCGTAGGACGAGGCGCCAACGGGAATGAGTGATGTGTCCAACGCGTCCACGTGAGGCATGCGGTAACGACCCAAGCAAGGCCATGACTTGAGAAAATCCTGGTACTGTTTGTCGTTCAACACCGCAACACCACGGGCCTTCATGGTCTTGCTAGCTGTGCTTGCCCAACGACGGGCGTTCTTACTTGCCTTGGACATCTTCAGGCCTTTCGTTGATTTCGAAGTGGAAGCCTTGCTCGCGCGCGATGGCCTTGATCTTGTCGAGCGTTGCAGTTGATGGCAGCGTCTCGCCGAGGCACGTGCACACAAGATTAGCTACAGCACACGCGGGAATAAAACAATCCTTGTGCTGGTCGAAAATAAGTGTTTTTGGAACACTCACAGGTACACGCGCGGCGTGTATGTGATGCTTTTCGTGTGCTTGGAAAGCGGAGTCTGCATCATCAACAACCAACGCGTCGATAACGTGACGGATGCGGACGTCATGCTCTGCGGACACACCTGTGATTTTGAAGGCAAGACCGAAGCCGCGGAAGTCAGCTATGTCCTGCAAGCATTCAAGCAAGGATGGGTAGGAGACGTATGGGTGCCCATCGAGCAGATCCGTGAACGCGTACTTGTCGAGAAGATCACGGACTTGCGCTCGGGTGTCTGGAAGTGCAAGTGAGCTCCATGTCCAACGCCTGTGTGCGCGAACGTCACCATAGAAAATATCACCGATAAGCTCGCGTGCAAAAGTAGCCACAGAAAGAGACGAAAATCCAGCCTTGACGATAAGACCTCTGGGTGGTGTGATACAGTAGAACAGAAACAAGTCCGTAGCGACACGCTCCAGCGCAGACAAGTTGTCGACGACAAGAGATGTAGGAGTAAGATCACGCAGAGAGCACCAGCTTTTGTTCACTGTGCGTAACCCGGTGAAAAGGCGATCTCTGATCTGATTGTGTGTAGGTTTGGTCACAGGTGCTTCCTTTCGAAGTACGAACGGATTCGAATGAAGTGTGGCTGTGCATCAGGAACAGCCAAAGCTTCATCGTAAGCGGCTTTCTTCGCAGCCACGTCCAAACAAGACCGACCGTGCGACCACCACAAGGCAGCTGTTGCTGCATCCGCTGAATCAACACTAGAACCAGGCACAGGCGCCGCTGCTATCAGAGCAAGGCGGTCAAGACGAGCTTGTGCGTGGGACCAGAGCAGATGTGCATGCCCGATGCGTATGTCACGATCACGATTGTGATCTCGACAAACCTGCTGCGCTGCCTGGAAAAGAGCAACAGCAGCCGCATCGCGCGTTGGCTCGGGAGCGTCAAGGTACACGCTGTACGTTGTCCCGCAGTCAACACCGATCTGCTTGCACAGGCGGTCGCTATCCAGCTTGGCCGTAACCTGAGGCGCGAGAGATCCTTCGTAGAGCTTGAAGCTGAACCAGGACAAAAGATCAGCGGGAGCTACTTCGAAGCTGGTGAACTCAACAACACCAGAAACGCCGATGTACGAGATCTGAAACGTGATCATACCTGTGCTACCAATTTTGACGACAAAAGCCTGCGCACGATCGCGTCGACGTTGCTGTGGCTTGTGCTGACCGCCTTCGAAAGAGCATCAAAGAGATTCGGCGGCTGGAATTGCTTGGAATCACGATGAAGGTTCCGTACGTGGAACTGCAGTTCCAGGTTACGTAGTGCTTGTTCGACAACAGCGTTGCGATTCCAGGCGTCGGCGTAAAGAAAACCGAGAACATGGTTCTGTGGCTTCGAAAGCGTCGCTTCTCCGACACCGAAGTTCGCTGTGGCCTCTGTGAGGGCGTGCACAGACTCAGCGTGTTTGGCGATGAGAACGCCCAAGGCCTCGTAGCGTGCAAGCAGGATAACAGAAATCTGCTTTTCCAACATCGGCACCAAGAACTCAGACAAAGTAGCACACTCGGCATCTGTCAGGTCCGAGTCCAGGAATACCTTGTAGCCTTCCTTCCCTTGCGCCGCTGAGCGCCAGCAACCGACAGCAGCAAGCGTGGTTCCGGCACGCATGCACATGTTTGCAATCTCCGGCAACAGCGAGAGCACGCAGATGTTGTCGCAAGGCTGCGACACAACAAAGTACCGAGCCAGGGAACGAAGAGACAAGCGGAGCGTTCGCTGGTACGACGCCTTGCCTTCGTGCACAACACGAAGTGTGATCGATACCGTCTTCGCTGTGTTACCCACGAGAAGCCTCCTCGCTGTCCGAAGGTGCAGAGGTGCAGGCCGCAGCTATTTTAGCCAAACGATTCGATACGCCGGCGCCGACAACTTCCACAAGAGCACCGAATGTTCGGATCCTCTTCATGGCGTTGTCGTTGATCTCGATGTTGTAGATCTCTTCGATCGACATCTGCAGCTCCAGGATGTCCATGCTGTCAGCGCCGAGGTCCTTGCGCAAGTCCGAGGCGTCGGTGATGGTATCGGCCGAACGTCCTGTCTGCTGCACAACCAGCGCCAACAACCTTTGTTCCACGTCCGTGATCACAGTGTCTCCTTGTTCTTGTCGGGAAAGAGAAAGTCAGAAAGTGTGCCGTTGATCTCGATGTCCAGTACCGGAACAGCACCGGCTTCCGCAATCAGACTCTCCAGGCGGGTTATGAAGCTGGATATGACTTTCGCGCGCCAGGCTTCCTGCCGCTGCTCTTGTTTGTAGGCGCGCGGCCCGAGAGCCCAGCGGGCGCTGTAGTGCGCAAAGCCGCAGTACGGGCATCCGCCACTGTGCTTGCTTCTGCGAAAGATTCGCTCACAGGAAGCGCACACACGAAGGTCAGCTTGTAGTTGCCTGGAGCTCACGACACGGTACCACACTTGTTAGGTTCCGGAGCTTCAGCCAGAGCAGCACGCTTTTCGTCTTCGTTAAACCCCTGCTTGAGTTTGTCTAGTACCTTCCACACGGTTGAAGTGGTGAAGATCGAGTGCTTTGGGTTGTCCAAGAGACCGTACAGAAGCCTCAAGGCCTTATGTGTATCACTCGAGATGAGTAGTGGACCTTTCAAGGCAAAGACCCAGGTGTGCGCACGTCAGAGATAGCAGCCAAGGATTCAATGCCTTCCGCGAATCCAGGTGCGGACCACTTGTAAGATCCTTCACACACGATAAGTCCGAGATCCTCCGCACGAAACCACAAGCCTCTCCCGTCGGAACCACTACACGGGCTAGCTGCGTACTTCCCGGATCCGTTGAGGCCGACGCGAATGACAAACTGGCGCTCCTCCTTGGATAACGAGAGGAAGCGCGCAACCCAAGAGCTTGTTTCGCTCACAGGCTGCCTAGTACTCATCGATGTCGACGCTGCTTCTGCGGCACGAGCAGCTGCGGAAAGAGCAAGCTCAGTATCCCTGTGTCTCAGCTTCATGTCTGCGCTGAGGAAAGATAAAGGCTCCGACACACGCAGAGCTCCGACAGCCGCATGAACCAACGGTAGCGGCACATGAACAACGTTGTCCGAACACAGTTCACGCACAGCTTCCAGGAAGCGAACGCCTTCAGACCCATCGCCCTGCAGAGCAGACACGGAGCCTGTGTCGACAGAGGACAGATATTGACGAATAACAGCGAGCTGCTGGGCACAGAAGACAGTTTCTGACTGTGACGAGGAGTTGACGACAGGCATCGACACGACCTTTCAGCGGAATCGCAGGTTCAGCAGTAAAGCTAAGCCAAAATCAAGGCTTGGCAAGCCCGGAATCAAGGGTACACGACTTGGTGTACCCGTCCGGAGACGGCCGGAGCAGGGATTGCAGGCTTTGGGGAGGCGGAGGGTACACTTCCGGGTGTACCCGTACACCCTTACACCTTTGTTATATCCTTTTTTTTTTTTTGCTTTCCTGACCGTCTTAACCGTCTTCCCTGGATGTACGAAGGGGGCTAGGCAACGCCCCCCAAACCCCCCAGACGTTCCCTGGTACACCAGAGGTGGGTCTGAAGAGTTCGGGTGGCCTTGCTCCGGTCGTGCTCTGCTTGGGTGTCTTCCCTTGGAGAGGTACGGCAGCTTGCTGCTGCGGAGCGTCGCGACTAGCCCCTAACGAGGTTTGTCCTCTTACCGCCAAGAGCATCTCTGCTCTCCGCATGCCCTTTGATCCTATTCGTCCGATCTCAGTCTGGAGGTGCGCGGACCGCTCGAAGCGGTTCAGGCCTAATGGGTTCGGTAGACTCGGTACGTAGGAGGACACACGTGCGTCGCCGCGACATACGGCTCTGGGCGCCGCCCAGATGGCTCAACACTATTCGTGTCGGGAGTCTCGGCCTCGTCGGCTGTTCTCCAACGTCAAGGAAGCTAACTTCCTCGAGACGGAAAAGCAATAGCCTTGAGCGGCTTTGTTGATTTTCCAGGCTGGAAGGTTTTGTTCATGGTTACGGAGCCTTCCAGGGCCGCCCTGGAGCCTCCTACGGCCTAAAACCAAGAAGGCCAACGGAGTAAACTCTGTCGGCCTTCAAGGTTGGAAAACAGCATCCTGACGAGCAGGTGCCGCTTATTCACCAATCTATAAACACTGTGTGGATAAAGCAAGGAGTTTTATCACCAAAGCTATCCACATACGTTGATAGACACAAACCTATATGTGGATAGTGTGGATAGACAACTTTCTTTGGTCTGAGGTGGGGACCACTTGCCGGGACAGAAGCTGTCGCCTACCTTGGTATCTGTCGGAAGTAACACATCTGCGTTACTTCCGCGGTCCACGCCCACACGCTCTCCCTAAGGCCACGCGCGCATGCTCATTCATTCCCTGGTCGAGTTGTTTGAAGTCGCCTCTATCCCGGCAGCCTCGCGCAACTTCTGCGCTCGTTCTCTGCTGAAGGTGCTCATAGGTGTTTCGACCTATCGACCACTGCGGGACTCTCTCAAGGAACAGATCGGAAAGGAAAGCGAAGCCGAGCTCTGGCGTTGGTTGCGTGAGAACAGAAGGCGTCGTGAGTTTGCGTCCTTGTACTGGAGAGCCTTCGGTCGCTTTGCTGCACGTGTGGACTATCCGAATCTGCTGGGTCTCCCTGAAGAAGATCTCTGGTACATGTTGGACATCCTGGACATGCAAGACGTTGACGCTTTCTTCACCGACACGAAGCGCGACTACAACACCGCCCCCGCTTCCGATGCTCTTGTTGCGACAATCCTCAAAGCTGTGCACAAACAGATCATGACTTCAGCATACAAGATGCTGTTTGTTGTGAAGTCCGACCGCTCGCAGTCCATCGAGGACATGGTGGCGATGTTACGGTCGGAGGCTCTTGCTCTCGTCTACACGTACGACTATCTACCGTACCAGCATCTGCTCAACACCGTACGCTCGGGCCTTTGGAAGTTCCTCAGTACGCAGCAACGACAAGCCTCCTGGCAGTGCCGTGCTGCCATGGAGAAGGATGAAGAAGGCTACAAAAACAAAATGTCGCCGCTCTTCACCGAGAACAAAGACAACGGATCGCTCGTTGACATTCCCGCTGTTCACGGCATCTTCAATTTCCCAAGCATCGACTCCGACATGGATGTCGACACACTGATAGAAGGAATCGAGGCGCGGTCCAGGCGCCTCGGTTCGTATTTGCGCGCGGTGGTGTATGGAACCGACGACCCGCAGTCAGACTTCGCGCGTTGGATGGAGTCCGAAGGTGGCGGGGCATCAGTGAAAGTGTCCGATGTGGCTGCTGCGCAGAAGCACTACAAAATAACGCAGCGCGACATCACCAAGCTTCGTGCTCTTGTGCCTGCGTATGCTTGACGGAAAAGTCAATCCTGCGCACACAGCTACAGCCTCGCTTATGCGCATGCTTGCGTCTGGTGACTGCACATTCGGAGACATTCTTTCCGCGTATTTCGCAGATCCATGTGCTGAGTCCATCGGTTGGTTGACAGTAGCGAAGATTGTACTTCGCCCGATCATCATAGAAGTCGTAGATGTAGACGATATCCCGCCACTGCTGCCTCCGCGTCCGGACGTGTTGTCTTTGTTTGCGGCATGTCAGCCGACTCTGCGCAGGTTTGTTCTTCTCGCTGCTGTAGGCAACTGCAGATTCACAGGCATTGCTCTCGAGCGTATGCGCGCTCTGTTCGAATCACACACCCAGGCGCTGTTGGAAGGAAGACACACATGAACAACATCCAGCAAACATTCTCGACACTCTCCTTCATCAGCAGCACCGGCGGCCGTCGCGACAAAGACTCCGCGCTCATGCGCTTGCGTGACATCAGCCAAGCCAAGGCGATCGTTGCTTTGGCTACGGATCAGTTTTCGAACTACTGGGTAACCGTCGACGAAGCGCAGCTTCCTCCTGCACAAGGCACGCAGGATCCCGAGGCCATGCAGGTTCGCTTTCACGACTTCCAACAGCTCTGCAAAGAGCTCAGGGACCGTGGTGTGACAGGTGACGCCGCCCGTGCTTGTGTGCGCGTGTTTCTCAGTGCTTGCTCGGCAGGAGCCCCATATCAAGAGCAGTTGTGGTATGCACGCACGTTGAATAGACACCTCAACATCGGCGTGGCAGGGGCTTCAATCTCCTCGGTTTGGCCTGATCTTGTTTCGGACTTCGGTGTACCGTTGGCGGAATCGCTCTACGAGCAGCACACAGGCAAGCGCGTGGACGGCGTGTACAACACCATCACGTTTCCGCTCACCATCGAGCCGAAGCTGGATGGCTTGAACGGGTCCTTGGTTTCGTCCGGCGAGCGCAACGGTGTTTTCTCCCGGGCTGAGGGAACATGGCCGGCGCTCGCGCGTTGGAGCACGGCGTTGCAGAAAGCGCTGCGCATGCTTTCGCAGGCAGCAGGCAAGTCGGTCGGTGATTGGGTTATCAACGGCGAGTTCAAGGCGACTCTGCAGTCGGATGATCCGAAGAACTGGAAGAGCTCCTGGGGAAAGTCGACAGCTATGTGTCGTGCTGGGCTATCTCCTGACGGCTTTGACCAGGAGGCTATCTCGAAGCACCTCCGTTTGTGCTTCGAGCGTGGTGACTTGGTCTTCACCGCCTACGACGTGTACCCGTACGCGGCGTACAAGACCGGAACGTTCGGCGAGCTCTACGGTCACTACTCCATCAAAGGCAGCCGTAGCGCGCGCCTGCGCTCTCTAGTTGCTGCGATGAAGAAGATTGATCCCACCCTGCCTGTTGTCCACGTGCAGCAGCGTCTGGTCAACAGTTGGGATGAAGCTCGTGTGTTTCATACCGAGCACCTTGTCGACGGACATGAAGGGTCCATGCTCAAACCGATGCGTCCGTGCACTCTCGATCGCACTTCCGATATCGTGAAGTGGAAGGAGTACGACTTGCGTGACGCGGTCATTCTGTCGGTCACGGAAGGGACCGGCAAAAACCGCGGCGTTCGTGCTGGTGCTTTCTGGTGCTGGTTCCCCGACATCGACAGCGTCAACAAGGTTACTGTCCGTGGAAACGCCCTGAAGGACTGGGCGTGGAAGAACCAGGATGTTGTGGCAGGTATCAAGATGGAAGCCTCGGAGCAGATCGACGGTGCTCATTTCCGGGACGGTGTGCGTATCACGGACAAAGCAGAGATCGCCAGGGTGGCCGACATCAGGAATCCTGTGCTCTCGCGCCTTCGTGTGGACGTTCCGCCGCTTGCTTTCGAGCAGGTTCAGGCCCTTTGCGCGCGTTTCAAGCTGCCTACTCCTGTGCGCCAGCTGACCCCGGCCGAGCACAACCGTGTTCTTGCTGGTGTACCGACCTGTTGACATTCTCGTGAATTTTGTACTATATTGAGTCAATGAAACCAGCACGAGCTGGAACGGAGGCCTTGTAATGGACTATGCGGCATGCCTGGACTACTTGCGGGAGATGGTCTTCCGCATGGAGTTGGCTGACGAAAAGTTCCGAAAGCTTGCGTACGAGCGTGC
>Ga0172381_10002544_pt1 | contig 20083 bp, 12 predicted proteins | sample Leawel6488metaG_FD_119754 | JGI IMG/M metagenome (GOLD analysis project Ga0172381, IMG submission 119754) | Leachate microbial communities from a municipal landfill in Southern Ontario, Canada - Leachate well 64-88 metaG | ecosystem: Engineered > Solid waste > Landfill > Unclassified | place...
GGCCCCCTCTGCTGCCGATGTAGCCGATGCCGTATGGGACGAAGTAATTGCTGACCATGACGATGTTGGTTCGACGGGCGCAGCCTTAGCCGCTGCGGGTGGTTCCGGTGATCCTTGGTCCACGGCTCTCCCCGGCGCTTATGGCTCAGGTACAGCTGGGAAGATCATCGGTGACAACCTGAACGCGCCGGTCGGCACAGTCGATACGGTGGTAGACGCAATCAAAGCTGTCACTGACAACCTGCCTGATTCCGGTGCGCTGACCACCATCGACGGCAAAATCGACACGATAGACGCGAATGTGGACTCCGTGCTGGAAGACACCGGCACAACGCTCGACGGCAAGCTGGATACCATCGACGGTATCGTAGACTCGATTCTTGAGGATACCGGCACCACGTTGCCCGCGACACTCTCCACTATCGACGGGATAGTAGACGACATCCTGGTGGACACGGCAGAGATCGGCGCAGCCGGGGCTGGTCTCACGGCGGTTCCTTGGAACGCGGCGTGGGATGCAGAGGTCCAGTCAGAGTGTGCGGACGCCTTGACTGCCTACGACCCGCCGACCAAAGCCGAACTTGACAGCGCACAGGCGGCCATCGTTGCCGATACCGAAGACCTGCAAACGCAGGTAGGAACGGCTGGTGCTGGCCTGACCGCCGTGCCGTGGAACGCGGCGTGGGATGCCGAAGTGCAGAGCGAATGCGCCGATGCACTCACGGCTTACGACCCGCCGACCAAAGCTGAGTTGGACTCCGCTCACGCCACTACGGATGGCAAGATCGACACGGTGGACGCCAACGTGGATTCCATTCTGGAAGACACCGGCACTACGTTGCCCGCTGCGATCACGGCGCTTACTGAGGCCGGTATCAAGAAGAACGCCGCGCTCTCCGGCTTCACCTTCTACATGACCGACTCAACCAATCACGTCGCGTCTACCGGACTCACGGTGACGGCAGAAAGGTCACTGGACGGAGCCGCTTTCGCTGCCTGCGCCAACGCCGTCACGGAGCTGTCAGACGGATGCTATTCCATTGACCTTGCCACCACAGACCTGAATGGCGATGTGGTAGTCCTCAAGTTCACCGCTACTGATACAGATGACCTGGTGATTACCATAAGGACGAGTGCCTAAGATGTTCATCCAGGCATACGGCAGACGGTTGCGAAGCCTCCTCTTCGGAGGGTGGATGTCTCGTGGCGGTCCGCTCCCTGGCGGGAATTATAATGGGCCAGTTAAAACCGGAAAGATCACGGTGGCCGCTCTCACCGGGATGGTCTGCATTTCGCCTATCAGTGGGGAGGTCACGGCAAGGTGAGTCTGAAGATAAGCGACCTCAACGACACGCAACTGGTGCGCGGCGATACAATTCGGATTATGTGTCGCAACCTGAAGGACATGGACGGGGTAGACTACGATATGTCTGCCGCTGGAGTGTGGTACTGCACAGTCAAGTCCGATTTGACTACTGTGGACGCTAGCGCGGAGATACATCTCACCTCCACCGCAAATGCTTCTCAGTTCGATCTGACCAATGTGGCTACGGGCCAGTTGAAGGTCACGCTATCGCCAGCCAACAGTGCTGCGCTGACAGCGGGAACGAACTATTACTTGCAGGTCAAGAAGATATTCACTTCAGGAGATGTACTGTCTGTGGTGTTCGAGCCGGAGTTCAGGGTATACGAGCGAGTGGTGATAACGGCACCGGTATGAGCGATCTAGTCTCGACAAAGCCCAAATGGTGCGAGCAGTGGGGTATCAGCAAAGAAGCCGCCGATGCCCTCTGGGAGATTGCCGCATCTATCGTGCTGGAGATTGAAGACCGCACGCATCAAGAACCTTCCCGCGAGACTGTGTGGAAAGAACTGAACAAGCGGCACCCTGACTGGTATCCGTCCAGGCCGCCGCATACCCTGAGAGACCACTGGTGGAATAACCCGCAGTGGAAGCAGTACCTTGCTATTCGTCGCCAGGAGCACCTGATCCGCACAATGCCTGCCCGCTTGCAGATTCAGCGGTACTACGGGCACATGCAGAAGATATTCTCCGACATGCTGCTTGAGCGGGCCATGAACAGCCCGGACACGTTTACCAACGCGCAGCTCTTGAGCATTCTGAAGGAAGTCAACTCTGGTCTGATGGAGATTACCGAGGACAAGAAGAAAGCGGCAGGCGAGGAAACGGAGCAGCGGATACAGGTCAACGTGTTCGAGTTCCTGGAAAAGATGCCTCGTGACCGCCAGAATGCCATAATCGGCAAGCTCGTCCGAGAAAAGGTCCGGCCTGCAATCGGAGACGGCGACGGTGACTGACTTCACCACAGAAGAAGACCGCGCCTTCATCGACGCCATCTGCTCTGATTTCCAGACGGAAGGCGTCTCTATGGCCGCCTCTATTGACCCTGATTGGTTCTTCGAGGACACGGGCAATGAAGAGGACCGCATGGACCGCCTCATGCTGTTTATGCTCCGCTACTTCCCGACTTCATTCAAGACCTGGGAACCAATCAACCACATGTTCTATCGCCACTGGGAGTACGTGAACAAGGGACTGATTCTGCTTCCTGGTCAACACGGGAAGTCTACGATGATTTCTCGTGGCTTCATCTGGATTATCGCCCAAGAGCCGAACATATCCTGCATCTACACGGAGAAGAATGCCCCTACTGCCTGCAAACGTAGTCGTGCTATGCGCATGCTCATGCAGGAGAACGAACTGCTCAAGCATGACTTCGGCATCTTCCAGCCTGAGCCTTCCTCTATCAAGCCGTGGTCAGATGAAAACTGGACCGTTAGACAGCGCACCGAGACGATCGACTGGCCGACAATGGCCGTGTACGGTGCGGGCGGCGGTTCCGCTCTTGGCAATCGTTGCAACATCATCGTCAATGACGACCCTGTAACACCGGAAAACAGCCGCTCTGATCTTGAGCGAGGAAACCTTTGGCAGTGGCACTCGGAAGCGGCGTCTACCTGCCCGGTCCCTCTGCCGATCAAGATTAAGCGCTACTTGGTCAAGGAGTTCTTGGTAGGAACGGTGTTTAGGCGTGACGATCTGTTCCATCGCGCACGAGAGACGGGCGATTATGAGGAACTTCACTTGCCTGCCGTCATCGACGAGGTAAAAGGCACGACCCTTTCTCCTCGGTACTGCTACATAGAGCCGAACGAGCTGGCCCGTCGCGCCAAAGTAGACGAGTATTACGAGTCCATGTACGAGGCGGTGAAGAACAGGACGATTAAGAATTTGCATGCGTGGGCCAAGACTCACGGTCGTACGGCTTTCAACCGTCGTTTCCAGAACGTCGCCTTGAATGCTGAGGACCAGTGGTGCAAAGAGGAGTGGATTCGTGGCGGCGGCGAAAACGAGCCGCATGCCCCCAGTGGCGGCTGGCCTGGATGCTTGGACACGGATCGGGCCATTGGTTCCGTGCAGGATGGTTGGCTCTATGTGACTGGTTGCGACCCGCAGGGCGGCAAGAAGAACCGGCACAATGCCCGCTTCGCTGCACTGACATTGGCAGCTCATCCCAAAGACCCGACCATGCGGTACATCGTAGATATTGACTGTGGCCAGTACCCGCTGGAATCAGACAATCCACACGTTACCACGCAGACAGGTCTACTCTTGCGTCATGCCACCAAGTACCGCAGTAAGGTCATCATCGAGTCGAATGCGCAGCAATCTGGCTGGCAAGGCGTCTTGAAGAAGGCGGCTAAGGCAAAAGGCGTAGTTGTATCTGTAGAAGGGCACTTCACCGACGCCAAGAAAGACGATCCAGACATCGGCGTGCAGGGCATGGCGTCTCTGTTCGAGAACGGGTACATGCGTTTCCCCTATGCTAACGTCAAGAGCCAGCGTATGAGCGACATGCTCATAGACGAGCTTCTGTATTGGGGCGTCCATCCTACTTCGGACATTGCAATGGCCCTGTGGTTTGCCAACAACCGTATCGAACGTATGTTGAAGGCATCGAAAGCGGCGCTGCACAATCAAGGCGTAGACCGACCTTATGTCAACCAACTGGTACGTACCCGGTATCCGCAGCACTGGACCAAGGAAATGATTGAGTCCTACGAGGAAGAAAAGCAGCAGCGCGATGACGAGATTCGAGAGGCTGAAACGGTGGTGAGCGCATGAACAAGGACGACATTATCGCTCTGAAAAACGAGCTGGTTGCGACCACCGAGTTTCAGGAGCGCAACCGACAGTACGAGTACAACTGGGCCGCGTACCGGGGCAAGTACGAAGACATTGACCCTCTCGCAGCGGTGAAAAGCTCTCCGGCTGGCACTGACATTAGGCGCAAGACCTACGCTATGCAGGTATGGAATCTGCAAAAGCCCATCGTGGATACTTCGGTTATGTTCCTGTCGCGAATGCCGCAGCTTACCGTTCCTCCGGTGGAAATGGGAGTGCCGGAAGCGGGGCAAAAGGCAGACAAACAGGAGCGCATCCTCTACGCTCTGTGGGACAAGAACGTGATGGTATACAAGCACGCGCTTATCGCTTTCCACCTGTCGTGCTTCGGTACGTCTGTTGAGTTCGTGCGCCCCGATGAGAAGAAGAAGCTGCCTTGGCTTGCGGTGCGTCATCCTTCCACCTGCTACCCGGTGGTGCAGGGCGAAGGATCGCGCGAGGTGGGCATGACTATCTTCTTCTGGAAAGAGAAGGTGCGCACTGCCCTCAGACACTTCGAGGGGCTTCGCACCATACCGTCGCTCAAGACTTCAATGGGTTCATCCGACCAAGTGGACGTGATTGAGTTTATCGACGAGAACGAGTACGTGCTAATCGTTGGCGAACAGGTCGCCCGTCAGAAGATACATAGCTTCGGCTACGTTCCGGTGCGTATCACTCCCGCCATTGAAACTGGCAGCCTGTTTGGGCCTTGCGAGATCGACCAGCTCATCGCCACCAACATCTACCTGAATCGCACCATGACTCAGATGGCCGACGCGATGGAAGAGAATCTGTACCCGCAGACCTTCTTCGTTGGCAACGACCCCGTGCCTATCAACCAGGGACCGGGTGCGTACTCATGGTTGCCTGAGGGCACGCAAGTACAACGGCTCGATCCTCCGCGCATACCACCGGAAATGTTCCACCAGGTTGCGCAGGTGGAGGATTATGTACGCACCCACGCCAACTGGCCTCGTGCCATGTCTGGCGATGTGCAGGGCGGGTACGCAACCGGCAAGGCGATCCAGAAGATGCAGGCACCTTCAGCTTCCGTAGCGGGCATCCGGCAGATGAACATGGCCTTTGACCTCTCCATGTGCAATGAGTTCATGCTGCGCTTGCTCGATGAAGTGTGGCCCAACGAAGAGTTCACCTGGAATACCATGCTCTCTCCAGGCGCAGGCGCGCCGCCTAAGCGCATGGCTGCCATACAGGTCAACTTTGTCCCCTCGCAGGACATCAACGGGTACTATCTGAACCAGGTTAGATACTCCATATGGGGTATGGACTTCAATGCTTCTGTCGTCTCCGGCCTCCAGCTTCAGGGCGCAGGCGTCTTCAGTAAGCTGACCCTGCTCGATAACCTGCCCGGAGTGGATAACGCTACTAGCGAACTTGCGCAGGTTCGCCAGGAGAAGAGGGATGACATGGAGCTTGAGATAGAGCTTCGCCGCCGTCTCCTTGAGGCAGAGACAGAGGCCGCCGTTGCGCAACAGCAGGCGGCAGCTGGTGGAGCCGCAGCGCCGGGGGCAGAGGAAACCGCCTCCTCCCCTGCTCCCGAACCCTCCCCAGAGGAGGCAGCAGCGCAGGCGGCAGCAGGGGGTCAACCAATGGCCCAAGAGGTCATGCCTGGAGGCCCGGTCGCTATGCAAGGAACTTCCCCAAGCGTTATGGGTATGGGCGAACCACTAGTGGGCGAGGAAAACTTCCCTCTGCCATACCAGCAGGTGCAACCTTATGGTCAGGCCCTCGGAGTCATGGGCGCGGAAACAGGTGGCGACGGGCAACCGATCGAACGGGAGCCAGAAGCTCCCGAGCCTGGAATGGTTACGGCAGAAGAAGTCGCAGCCGCGCTCCAGCAGGTCGAAAAGCTCAAGGGCAGTGTGTATCTGCTTGGTCGCATAGCTCAGTATGGTTCTACGCCAAAGTGGATCGAGCTTGGTATCACTGATTCGCTTGACAAGGCTACTATCATCAACAGTCCCGCCATGCAGGAGTTCAAGGGCAACCTGGACATCACCGTGCTGAAGAAGAAGATTCCCGATGAAGCTGTGCTCGTGATTGGAGAAGGAAATGGCGAACAAGCCGTTAGCTAAAGACCCGGCCACCAAGAAGAAGGCGAAGCCGAACGTGCAGGATGATCCGAATCTGGGCGCGCAGGAGAAGAACGCCAGCTCAGTTGGTATTCCCAGCATTGCCAGCAGGCCACAAACTAAGATCACTGCGCCTTCTGCTACAGGTGGTCGACCTACTGGCGCTGGCGATACGATGGGTATGCCGGTCGGTAAGGGTATGCCGTCGCTGGATCAGGCAATCAGGAGGCTCAATATCCAACCTCGCGTGCCAGACAACGTGTTGCTCGTAGAGCCTCCCGTGTATTCACCAGAGGAAGTAATGAAGAACGAACCGGAGTTTGTGGGCGCTATGAAAAACATGCTTTGGAACCGGATGAAGCAACTTACGCCAACCGAACGTGATTCTGATTTCTGGCGGCATGCCCGTGGTAATGTCGAGGGTGCAGCGGCGAGTATAGCAGCGCGGCTATTGTCGAACATGCAGATATGGAGCCAGAAGCAGCCTCCAAAATTGAACGAGGCGATGAAAGCAAAGATGTCAACTGACGCCATATACAAATCGCTGTCATTCGTGGAATACGGAGATCAATTCAGCGAACAGCGTTCGCGTAAAAAGTAGGGGGAGACATGGCAAAGGCGATAAAAGAGACTCCTGAGAAGATGCAGGGGCAGGTGGGCGCTGAAGACGCGGCCACCGCAGCTGTGCCTATCCCCAAAGAGCAGCCGCCCTTGGTCGAACCCCAAGAGGCCGCGCCCGAAGAGGCCGCACCGGAAGAGTCTTTGCCTTCTCCTGCGCCACAAACACGGGCTGGGTTCAACCCGCAGAGCTACATGCAGACGGTTCCGGCCAACATCCTGTTCAAGCAGGGGGCAGGAATCAAGTCACAATCGCAACAGCGCAACGATATGAGCATCTTCTGGAAGTCGCTGGCAGGGAAGCCCGACGCTCCCGCAATCATCAAGGCGATAGCCGAAGAGTTAGCGGGTAAGTAATGGGCATCAGCACTTGGACTGATTGGAACCTGCAGTTCGATGCTGGTGATTGGTGGAGTCTGGCCCAAGAAGAATCCGAATACTGGAGTAAATACTGATGGCTATCAAACAAGGCGGGGCAGGCGGCGGCTCGAACGTTCCTTCGAGAACCCTGCATGACGAGGAGGAGGAGCGTAGGCGCAAAGCCGAGCGCGAGGCTGCCCACCGCGCTGCTATGGCCAAGAACGTCCCAGCTGCCATCGAAATTGCTGAGCGACGCGGTCTTATAACGCCTTCTCAGCCCATCTTTCGCTCCAGTAGTTCTCCGTCAAATGAGTTATTCCGTTCCAAACAGCTTCAGACGCAGTTCGCTCGCCAGGAGAAGGAGTCTAGGCCGCTGGCCGACTACATGACTTTGGCCAAGAAGTACGGCGGCGAAGAGAAACTCGCTCAGCGTGTTCAAGGGGTGAAGTTTCTTTGGGACACATATATGAAGCCCTTCCGTGGCGGCGAGGCCATCTGGGAAATGGCCAATTCCGAGTTCACCTTGTCACAGCTTGAGGACATGGCCAAGGCGGGACACTTGGCAATGTTCGCTCCTCGTCGTGGTGATCCTCGCAGAAAACTTGACCTCTCGGCTGTCGAGCAGAAAGAATTGTCAGATCGGGAGACGTTGCAGTATCTCGGATTCTATGCTGAGAACCCGCTGGCAGGCATAGAGGCGACAATCGACCGCCCCGGCACTTCAGCGAACCCGCTAGACGTGCTCGGACAACTCAGTGACTTCGCATATGGCGTCGGTAGAGAAAGCGCGCAGTATGTGAAGGACAACCCGATCGAGGCCGCGCTTCTTGCGCTCATGTTTGTTCCTGGATTGCAAGGCGGATCGCTGGCCGCCCGCGTTCTGATCGGTATTACCGGGACTTCCAAAGCTCTCAAGGTCGTCAACACAGGTATCACTAGTGCCAAAGTTCTTGGTGGCATCATGGGCGGTAGTGTCGCCACCAAGCGGGTGCTGGATGAGCAAATGAAAGAGACCATCAAGGAAAAGACAGCTGAGGCTGAAGAACTTCAAATAGCCACAGAGGAAGAGCTGGAAGAATTCGTGGCCGCCTACAAGCGCGGCGAGGCCACTGATTTGCTAGGACGGCATGCCGTAGAGCAGCTAGGGTCGCTCGCCTTACAGACGCGCATGAAGGGCGAGTTGGACGACTACGTAATCATCATGGATGCCATCGGAAAGGCTGTCTATGGGGGAGACAAGGACGATGTAGCGGCGGCTCAGAAGCTTGTGCAGACAGACATTCTCGATCCACTCACAGGCAGGGTCATATTTGAAGGCAAGTTGAAAGACCTAGAGCCGACCGGTCTCTTCGACCCCGAGTGGATGCAGGCCATTATGTCGAGAGCGTCAGACGTAAAGCGCGCCAATATTGACCGGCAGATTTGGATGCTCGAAAATGAGTTTATTGAAGCTGACGCTGAGATTACCGGCGACATGAACTCTGATCCACGCTGGAGAGAGGCCGAACAAGCGGTTCGGGCGAAGCGAAACCGGCAATTGGCAATGGGAGTGTGGTTCCCGGAACGTATGATGTACGAAGACACGCGCAGCCTTCCGACTGGTAAGGCTGACTGGAAGCAGACCATCACTCACATCGGTCGTAATGGGCCTCTCGGCTGGCTGCCCGCTGGCGTTGTCACGATATTCGACACAATCGGCGGGATGCACAACGCCAATATCGCCTCTGCCGAGTTCCGTCTTCGGTCTGAAGAAGACCCGGCATATAGCGCAGCAGTTAACCAGTTGGAAGAATACGTGATCCAAAAGTACATGGACGTTGGCGGAGAATTCGGTCCATATCTTATCTACGACCATGAAGACCCGGCGCTTCGTGTTGTCGAAAAGACCTGGGACGCCAACGACCAGGCCAGCCTAAACCAAGTGGTCAGCACTATTCGCATGAACATCATGTCTGCCCAGCTTGCTCAGCGCAGCGGGACGCAACTTACCGAGCGCCAGCAGAAGCTCATTGCAGACAAGCAGCTTCTTGAGTTGGTGTTGGGAGTTTCAAAAGAGGCGTCAAGGCTGTTGTCTGGCCCTGAGGGGTTTTTCTCTGCCGATTACATCAGCGCCTTCTGCCACGCGTTCGACGTGAAGCAGGACGAGTACGTGGCGTGGCGAAACGACCACCCTATGGAAGCCGAAATATACAACACCATCATTGACTTCTCGTCATCCTTCGTTGGGCTAGGCGCGGTTAGGCTTATGAAAGGCGGCACTCTGGCCCGCAACTATACATCGGCTATGACGAACCAGGAGTTTTTAGCAGAAGTAGACACGGCCTTCAGGTATCTGGAGAAGGGGCAGGTAAGCAAGGCCGCTAGGATATTCGGGCCTGGTCCTGACGCGAACGCTCTAATCCAGGATGCACTTCATGTCTATCGGGGAGCGACTAACCCGCAGAGCGCGCGCTACACGAGCAAAGCCGACGAGCTGTTGAGGCTTGCCAAGGACGGCGACAGCGACGGGATCGCGGCTGCGCTGCCACGCATGGACAAAGCCGAGGCCGACGAACTGGCCAAAATACTCATCAACGAGGCGGCCAGGGATGCCACTAAGCCAGCCCGTACTCTGACAGATGAGGTCGCTGATTGGTTGAAGGTGCAGAAATCGAGGTCGTCGCGAGAGCCATCTGTCACTGTGAAGACTGACTCTGCTACAGCCGTAAACGGTATGCGGGCTGCACTATCGAGGGCAGCTGGCGATGCTGTCAAGGTCGACGACTCTACGCTTAGGCAGATAGCCGAAGACGCCGCTCGCGTGATGGCCAGCGACGGAGAGAAGGCAGCCAAGGAGCTGGTCGGACGTAGGGTACGTTCCATACTGCCTGAAGATATTGCGGCAGAGCGTGTCACTGGACTCCAGCCCACAAGAATCGGCGTGCCTGCGCCAACAATTATTGACGATGTTGCCAAGATCGCCCTTTCTGGTGATGAACAAGCCTTGATGATGAAGTTGGCAGAGCTTCGCGTGGCTGATCCCCGGAGCATGGCGTCCGAAATTAAATTCGCCGTGTCTAAGGCAGACGACCCGAACGCTGCTGTCAGGAAGTTCCTTGGCGACATTGACGTGCATGCGTCGCAGCAAGCACAGCCACCAGTTTCTCCGAGAACGGCAGGAAGGATCGTCGAGACTCCGGGTGAGCCAGCGCTACGCACGGTCAAGGGTAAGTCTGAGGACGCCATTGTTTCGGAAGTGTGGGAGTCGATTCGAGGCATCCTGCCTAAGACTATTGAGGTCGGGGCTGGCAAGGCAAGGAAGAAGGCAATACCGCCAGAGCAGATCGCTCGCGAGGCACGTGTCTTGGCGTTGCAAATAGAGAGTCGAGCCGAACTAGTCGTGCGGGAAACGTTGCATCGCATGGGCATCGCTTACACTGACGAGATTGGCGAGCAGCTTATCGGACTCCAGACAGGTCTGGCGGCGAGTAAGTCGAAATTGCAGATGAGAGTCGCCAAGCGTCTTGCCAGTTTGCAACGGACTCACCAAAATGTGTTCGAGCCGATGGAGGACTTCCAAAAACTGCTCCCACGCATAGCCGCACGGCATTGGGCGCAGGGGAAGGGAATTCTCCTCCACCTTGAGACACGCTCTATAAGGCCAGAGGGTCGTATCAACATGTTCGTTGACAGCCTTATGACTCAAATAGAGAACCCACACTTGCGCAAGTTCTTGGAAGCCAGGACCAAAGCGGTGCATCGTCATGTAGTGTCTGAATCGCACTATAAGCACCAGCACTTTGTCGAAAGCATCCACGACTACGCCTTGGCCGCTACCGGCGACCCGCGTATCGCTGAATACTTTGCTTCTTACGCCGCGATGATACCGACGAACGATGGCGGCATCATCACTGCGTCGCAGCGCATAAAGCGGTTGCAGCAAGAATTGGTGGAGGCGACTGAGGTCGTCCACGACACTCAAAAGACAAGGGGCAGCTTCAGCGAATTCGTGAGCAAATCCAACAGGCAATCGGTCATCGCTTCAGAGAAAGGCTACCCTACTTACTTCGCGCCTTCAAAGATGGGCGAGCCTACCGGTATGTATAAATCGGGAGACATGACCATCCAGACAGCTCCCGGTCCTATCTATCTGAAAAGCTCTATCCAGATGGACCCAGGCATTTATTGGGCACCGCTTAGATACCTAGACTATCCAGAGTTCATGGCTACCGCCGCTGACAAGACCAAAGCGGCCCAGGCCCTAGCGGAAGGACTGTACTACACGGTTAACTTCTCCAGATTGGTGCGAAATGTCGGGCGTGCTTCATTGGCGGCCGCCAACGCCTTCAGCACTCCGCTTCGCCAAATTGCGGTGGGTATGGGTGGCGTCACTCTGGCCGGGAAACATGCCGTAACAGACACGTCTCGTACGCTGTTGGAGGAGCCGGGTGCTTTGCGCGTCTACAAATATCGCAAGGCGCGTGAAGCGGTTCTATCAGAGGCAGACCGCGAGTCGACTCGGTACGTTCGGTTCACGCGACACCTTGCTGAAAACACTGAGCTTAACTATCGCTATGGCGAGGGACGCAACATCGGCTGGAAGGCCATAAACCTCACCGACGGAACCGGCACATACGGCACCGCCATGAGAGAGATCAACATAGGTCGCGCAAGCGATGACCTACGACGCATGGCTGACGACCCAGTTTTCTATCAATGGGCGCAGGCTGGCGGCGTAGTCGGTCAAGGGCGTGCCGCTGTGGAGGCTTGGCTACGGACTAAGCTTGGTAAGCAGTTCCTTGAGGCAGGTGGGCACGTAAAAAGGGCCAGGACTGAAGCGAAAATGTCTGGGCGCAAGCTCAAGTCGGGAGAACTCTACGACACGGCTAGAAACACCTACCTGGACGAGATTGTGGATCAGGTGTACGGGCAGATGCCCGAGCACGTACGCGAAGGCATGATTCGCTTCTCGCTCAATGGGCAAACGGATAAGGGCACGATGAAGCGGTTCATCAGAGACTTGGCCCGTGACTATCCAGATGAGAACATCAAGCTTTCTGTCCCGGTGCAGCGACGGGCAGATATGGCCGCCACAAGGCCTTTCCAGCTAGGCTCGCAGTTCGGAGCGCTGCCTGACCGGATGAACCGACTGGCTACCTTTGACTACATATTCGTCAAGACCCACAAGCACTTGAAAGCGCAGGGAATTGACGCGAATATCGCGGCACGTACAGCAGCGGAAACAGCTTACCTCCGCACGCAACAATTGCACTTTGACCTTTCGCGTGGCTACCAGTTTGAAATGAAGTACCGGGCGCTTGCTTGGTTTATGACTGACCAGCGTTTGTGGTCAACATGGATCGCCAGAACCGCGATACAGCGACCGCAGATAGCCGCCGCCGTGGACAGGTTCGACCGTGTAATGCAAGAACGCAATGAAGAGATCGGCGTTCCCAGCTACAAAAAACATGACGTGGCAATCCCTATAGGTGGCGGCGACCACTTTATGATAAGCCCATCTAGCCAGATGTGGTTGGTCGACTTTACACAAGAATCTACCATTGGCCATCTTGTGCATCGTGGCGTCGCAATGGGCGCGAATGAAGTCTTGGGAACTGACTACAAAGCGCCACAGTCTCCGTTCGGGTTGCCGATTACTCGAATCGACGAGTATGTAGAGCTGGCCGCTATGACTTGGCTGCATCCGAACTATCCAGAGGACGGTTCTCCGCAGGCAATACGCAAGTATTACGAATCGCTGTCGGACATCCAGCGCGAGAAGATCGACAAAACAGCTCGTGCCATAGCCCAACTTGAGAGGCATAAGGGAAACGCGATCACGCCGGAACAGGCTATCAACAGAGCGGTTGGGTCCATGTGGAGTCGAATGGGCCTGAAGTTGGTCAAGGCCCCTGCCACTGGTATTTGGACCAAAGAACAGAGCGAGCTTGTCAAGCAGCAGCAGGAGTTCGAGGCGCTGGACGCGGGCCAGCCCCGATGGGACTATCTGAAGGAACACGAAGCGCTTCGCTTTGGCTGGGGATTCACCGGCAACTTCATCGACGACCAGGAACTTCTGGATTGCATCTTGCAGTATGAGACCATCGAAGGCTTGGCCGCTGACGAGATTCTCCAGCTTCAGTCGGTGAACAAGCTCATCGACAAAGAATCCGTGAACGGCGTGTTCAACCGTCGCCAAGTACGAGTGGACAACCTGAAATACGACCATCCAGTTTTCGCCAAATGGTACGAAGTCACGGAAATGGAAAACGTGCAGGAAATGTTCGGCATCTTCTTTGATGCTGCCATTCCTGACGCGCGTGAGTACATCAATCAGAACCGAGGCAGGACAGAGGCAGACGAAAAAGAGCAGGAAGCGAAACTGACCCGCGAATATCAGGAAGTGCTCGCCAACTACGGAATGACGGCGACTGATGGGCAGAACACCGTGCTTGGCAAGATGCTGAAGCACGACAACGTAACCCGGCCGTTTATCAAATGGCTCGGGTACGATCCCAAGGGTGGCGTAGGCTACCAAGAACGCAGTGTGGCTAAGTACCTTGCGCGTGGACCCGGTGGGGAGCAGGCTAAGGCCGACTACCTGAATTTGCTTGCCGACAAGCGACTGGCGGAAATGGCTGGTAAGGGCGTGCGAGACGGTCGTGGCCAGAAGTCTATGCCGTTCATGGCTACACTTACCCAAGAGGAAAAGTGGGAGCTGGGCTGGAATTCTTCTCAAGAAACCCGAGACATGTGGTTCTATTGGGCCACCAAGCAGTGGTACATCAAGAGATACCAGCGGGAAAACGGCATATCTCCCACGTCCAAAGCGGGCAAGGCGCAGTGGGAGGGCTTTGAGGCATGGACAGTAGACGAGGCCCAGAAGAATAAGGAGTGGGGCGCTGAAATGTGGTTCTCAAGGGAGCCGCTGCACGAGCGACTTGACCGCATTGGCGTGGTCGGCCCTGGTTCTGAGTTCTCATCGCAGTGGCGTGAGTTCCTGGACATAGTTTCGGACTTCCATGACGAACTTGATAACACGCCCAACCCAACATTGAACAAGCTTGGTGTCGGGCCGAGGGCACAGGCGGCCCACGCCGCAACCGAGAAGCATCTGGCTCGCATTGCACAGTTGGCTCGTGAGAATGAGGTATGGTGGAGCGAGTTCAGGAACACGTTCACCATTAGCAAGTTCGGCTTCTATTGGAGAACCGAATCGGAGCTAGACGACTTCCTCCTGTGGGGAGCAACAAGCATGCCCGGTGGCCCGTTCGACGCTGGTGATTGGTGGAGTCTGGCCCAAGAAGAATCCGAATACTGGAGTGGATACTGATGGCTATCAAACAAGGCGGGGCAGGCGGCGGCGGTGCGAACGTTCCTTCGGGAACGCCTGACCGCCGAGGAATGGACCCTCGGTACGACAGCGGGAGGACATATACGCCTCCAGGGGCCAACACTCCTGGCTCTGGCATCAACTGGGATAACCATACTCAGAGGTACACAGCCTACGTAGATGGCGAGCTGTGGACGTACGGGCCGAACGGCTGGGAGCCTACCGATTCAGGTAGTAGCGGATCGTCAAGTGGCGGTGGATGGAGCGGAGGCCGGGGTGGTGGTGGCAGCGACCCTACCTCTCAATACCGCAACCAACTCGAATATTGGTACGGTCCGGGGAACGTCCCTGCCGATGTCCTCTCTCTAGCTGTGGCCGAGGAATGGGGCGAGGTCAAGATGAAGAACTACGCGCTGATGCACGGCGCGCAGGGAGAGCGAGCGCGAGACGCGATCCAAGAGGTCAGAAACGCCCTTGATGGATACGTCTCGCCAGAGCAACAGGCCGCGATACCTGACAGTCTACTCCGGGCTTTTGCTGCCGAAGGCTTGACCGCAGAGGAGATTGTGCAGCAAGTGATGGAGCTTCCTGGCGGCGACATTCTTGCCACGCCAGCCGCACAAGCCATGATAGACGAGTGGATAGAGCAGACTGGCATCGCGCTGACATACACCGCTCGCCTCAAATTACGTGAGATTATCAGTAGGCACGGCGGCGCTAACGCAATGGCGATGGCTGAGTGGACGGCTTGGGTCAAGACAACCGATTCTGCCAAGAACGGCAACTATGGAGCAGAGCAACGCTTCAACATCAATACCATTTTCTACGACATACTTGAGCGCGAAGCAACGCCAGAGGAGATCGAGCAGCTTTGGGATGCGAACGCTTATCAGTTGTTGGAGCACATGCGTTCGACAGAAGAGTACGCAGAGATATACAAGTTCAAGCCTGTCGGCATGCCCGAGGACGACTATAAGGCGCTGGAGAAGTCGTGGGAGCTAGCATATTTTGAGGCGTTCGGTATTGACATTGGGCAGCTTGGTCTTGACGCGGTTGACCAGTACACCGAAGAACAGGTGGCTATCGAGCCAACTAGCCCGCCTGAGTGGAAGTCGCTCACGATGGACACCTTCCGCTCCGACCTGAAGCAGTATGGCATTGAATATGTCGACGGCAAGTATATGCGCGAGGACCAAGAGGTAGCCTTCGAGGATTTGAAGAACTACCTGCCTACTGACATCTACTATTACGATGAGAGTGGCTACCATTACGTACAAATCGAGGGTGCGCTGGACAAGAACGGCAATCCGGCTGCCGTTACGGTTCCTCGTGAGATCGAGTATGAAACTGTTCGCAAGCCGGTCGACTGGAAGCCAGATATTCCCGACGCCTTCATGGACACCATGATTAACTCCGGTATCGACCCTGCCTACTGGTTGAAGTCGATCGGTTGGGGCGAGGATGCAACGGTGCTCCAGGCGCAGTACGGAGCGGCGCTTGAGCAGACCGGGGTCTCCTTTGACGAGCGTGACTGGTATGTGCTGGCGTCCGGGGCCATCGGTTCTGGGGCGCTTCGTGCGCAGATCATAGAGGCGCAGAACAAGGTCGCATTCCGCGAGGTCTTCCGAGATTACAACGGCGGGCAAGACCCGACCGCAGCAGACTACGAATACCTGTCGACCAACTTTGTTTCGCCCACCGAGTACGCGCATCGTACGGCGGCGGTAGAATACGCAAAACAGAACATTGACAGCATCAACGAGGTCTTGAATCGTACGCTGGGATTGAGCGTTTCGGAGTCCGATTTGGAGAACCTAGCGATGGGTGGCAAAGGATCAGGAGCACTCAAGGCTAAGATCGACCAGGCCACTAGGCTCGATGCTTTCACATGGGAATACGAGAAACGTACGGGCGATGTGCCGACGCCCGCACAATACAAGGAGTTCTTGGGGTACACTGGACCAGAGGAGCTTGTTTGGAACATGGACTTGGCGGAAGAAATGGCCGAACTTGGCCCTGACATCAAGGAGGTCTGGGAACAGTTCTACAAGGAGCCGCTGAGCGACGAAAGCCTGCACATCATGCTAGGCGATATGGTCGGCTCAGGCGACCTGAAGTACAAGCTCAAGGAGGCCCGTGAGTGGGCGAAAGAAGAAGAAACCCGCGAGTATTACAGGTGGAACGAAGAGCGGGCGAACACTCCGATAGCACGAGCGGAAGCGGGTGGCTTCAAACTGTCAGTACCGGGTATCGGAGCTATCTAAGGGGAGAGGATGGACATTGATTTTGACAGCATGGACGAAGAGGTGGCTGCCCAGGTCCGGGCTGCCCTCGAAGCGAAGGAAGGAGAGCTGGCCAAGGCTCAAGGAGCTGCTGCCAGAAAGGGACTCATCTACGGAGCAGAAGCCCAAGCCTCCTACCCACGTGCCATCCATGCGCTTCGTTCGGGAACCGTTGCCGAACCAGAACTGAGCGGCGACGAACTGACCGCGTGGCTTGCGGCCAAAGAGTCTGAGTACACCAGCCTTGGTGTTACCGACCCTACTGCTCCAGCTCCAGCGCCGACCGAGGAGGCTGCCGCGCCTAACCCTGCCGAGGGCTGGGGTTCGGCACCAGCAGCGGGGACACCGCCTTCGGAGAACCTGGCTGGCGAATTGCAGGCTGCTCTTGCCCAGTCCGGCGAGCTTACGGCAGACACCATTATGAAGATCGACCAACTCAACCGCTCCAACCAAGGCCGAAAAGACCTACGGAGTGTGACCGCAGAACTCAGCGACAAACGACCCATTACCTTCTAGTGGCAAACAAACAACACTGGCTAACGCGGCTACACGATCTGACCGCGAAGGAACTGAATCTCGCCTATCTTGTCGGCGTGTCTTTTCGGAAGATATGCGACGATAGCGGAAGCGGAACTGTGCATATTGTCATTGACAAGGGACGAGTAATGTCTGTTGACCGCACATGCGCCTATCGCTTGACTGGAGTAGATCGTTGAGATAGGATGTAGAGAAGAAATACATAACCAGCTCAGCAAAGGGGCAGTGATACCACCTTGGTTCACTGTCCTTTTTGTTGCACTCGATGGCCTTCCTCGATGTGAAGCAACTGGTTCAGGAAGTTTGACTTTGCAAACCTGGAACAAGGAGCTTCACAAATGGCTACTTATCACGGCTATATTAGTACGCTTGACGCTGCGGCTGGCAGCAATGTACTCGACTATTCCCCTACCATGTTCGCCAAGCCCAAGCCGGGGGGCGACATCGCCCTGTGGCCCATTCTCCCGAAGTCGTCTGACCTCACCGACACGACCGCATACTGGATGGAGTCTGCCCTGACTCCTATCACGGTGACGGCAGATTCCAGCAACTACCTGACCGATGGTTCTGTCACTCGTCTTGACCTGGCGACAGGTGAAGTCGCCGCTGGTTTTATCACCACCGGCACTCTGCTTCGTGACAAGGCCACTGGCAGCGATGAAATCGTGCTGGTCACTGCGATCAGCTCCGAGCAGCTCACCGTTACCCGTAACTGGAACGGGACCGGGGCGGAAACCACTCACGCTGCAAGCGCGACGTGGGAAGTGGTTGGTCATCTGAACTACGAGTCCAGCACCTTCGGCACTCCGGTTGGTCGCACCCCGACTCGCAAGGAAAACAAGACTGCCATCCTCGATACGCAGGTCAAGATCAGCGGTACCGACTTGGCCCGGAACTACTACTCCATTCCGAACTATTGGGAATGGCAGATCGCTGGCGCGTTGGAGCGGTTCCAGCGTCAGATGGAGCGCATGGTCATCTGGTCTGCGAACGTGACCCGCGCCGATACCGTGAACGTGTACGGTTCCTTCAGCGGCGTCAAGGACTTCATCCTCGACAACAACAGCGCGTTGAACTACAACGCCAGCTTCGGAGCCTTCAGCTACGCCGCATGGGATGACGTGGTGAAGATTCTGTGGGAGAACGGCTATCCCGACGGCAAGTTCGTCATGCTGCTCCCGGCGACCGGCCTCCAGCAGTGCGCATACATCCACGAGTCAGCCTTCCGTGGCGACTACCGTGGCGAGATGGTTCGTGGGCTTCGCACCACCGCCCTCGCGTCCACGCTTGGCCCTGAAATTCCGTTGATTCCCTGTAGCTCCCTTCAGAGCGACGAGTTCTTGATTCTCGACCTGAGCCGCCTCAAGGTGCGCTTCATGGTAGGACGCGAGCTGGTCGGCATGGACATACCGTTCGGGGAAGCCGGGGCCGACTACCAGGCCCGCCGCTTTATTTCCGAACTGTCTCTGGAAATGCACAACGCTTCTGACGCTCACTACTGGGCGCGTGGCGTGACCTTCTCCGTCTAACACATCTATACGCCTGGTGGGGGAGCCAGCCACTCCCCCACTGCTCCATAGAAAGGGGTGGGCATGGCCACAAGAAGCACTACCAAAAGCACGACCACGCAAAGGCAGGCGTGTTGGGACAACGAGATCACGGGATTCGTCAAATCCATCACGCAGGTATGCCCTGTCACCGGGTTTACTGACGGGACCGGCGCTTCCGGTTACATGGACTTCACCGACGCTCTGCCTGTGGGCGCGTTGGTGTTGGGATGGAAGGCTGTTACCGCCACCGCTGGCGCGTGGGACGACGACACCACGGCAGTTCTCATGGTGGGGAAAAGCGGAGACACCAACTTCTTCTCCGGCGTGGAGAACGGTTCGGTAGCCGCCGCTGGCACCATCTACTCCATCTGCGACGATAACGCCACCGTGTTCATCACCGCCGCGACTACACCTCGCGTGACCGTGACGGGTAATTCCGACTTCACCGCGTTCGTGACGGCTGCTACGCCCTCATCGACCGTGACCATCTACTACATCGAACTTCTCTAAAGGAGTTGAAACATGTCTATCTACAACGAGGACGGCTCTCTTAGGGGAGTATGCAAGAAGAACGACCTTCCCGGCACTTTGCTGGAGGGTTATTGGCAGAACAACGGTGCTTCGCCAGTATCGACCGTCGTAGCCACCAACCACAGCATGTCGCCGTACATGAAGTCCACGCTGCTCACCTGCACGGCGACTTCCGTTACCATCACCGACGATGCAGACACAGCTCAGTACGGCGGGGTCAAGGTCTACGACTTCCCCGTGGGCGCAATCTGCATTCTGGGAGCGGTCGTTGACGGGGCGCTCACCTTGGGCGTGACCGGGACCATCACCGCTACCTGGGAAGGCGATGTGGCTCTGGGCACGGCTACCGCCACCACTGGATCAACGCTCACCGGCACCGAAGCCGACATCATGCCTTCGGTAGCCATCGCTGCCGCAACTGCCAAAGTCGGCACTATCGGCGCAGTCCCGGTCGCTACGGCTCTCACCGAATCAGGCGCACGCTGGCTGGACGGCACGACTACGGCTATTGACATGTACCTGAACTTCGTTATCGACGACAGTGCCACGCATACAGCAGGCACCGGCACGTTCACCGGCACGGTCCTGTTCCACTGGATTTACCTGGGCGA